>Ga0247782_1000249_pt1 | contig 56528 bp, 48 predicted proteins | sample UWRJL019104C5_FD_179928 | JGI IMG/M metagenome (GOLD analysis project Ga0247782, IMG submission 179928) | Plant litter microbial communities from Arlington Agricultural Research Station in Wisconsin, United States - UWRJ-L019-104C-5 | ecosystem: Environmental > Terrestrial > Plant litter >...
GTACTTATTTCTATTTCCCTGTTGATTATTTTGGGCTCGTTCTAGAAAACGCCAAGTCTAACTGTGGGAAAAGAAAAACGGTATGTCGTGTCTTAAGATTACACAACAGAGGACATCAGAGGGGGTTTGTAGACGGACAAAGGTCCCCTCGATGGACGAAGCGAAAAGGTTCTATAAGATCGGTATCATTAAAAAAGCACTTGCCGAAGATAGAAAGAACATAACGGCTTAACAAGCTTGACTTGGCTGGCCGAGTGATTCATTAAGTACAGCTGTAGTCCTCTTCGTTCCCGATGTATGCGACTATGACAGGGGCCTAGCCCGGTACAAATCTCCCGTACAGGGATAGTACATAGTAAATCGTGGAATGTGGTTCTTTTTGGAGCTGACTCTGGTGCGCTCCGGTGTCTACTATCACCATTGAGTGTATCCGCTTTCAGATTAGCTAGGCAGCCCAGCGGGTACTATATTTCCGAGCCTCTGTATGGTCGTTTCTCGTAAAACCGATGGTTAGCCCCGAGCTCCACATCATCAAGGAAGAAAAGTCATTGCTCCATCAAATCACGACATCCATGACGCACAAGTTGAAGACACCTGCGGATAAGTGATCCAAAGAGCAAACGTACCTACAGCAGTACATATTTGAAAAAGTCAATTCGACTGGAATAGCAACGTGGCGAGCTTTTCTTATTCCCGGCTATCTTTCTGCTCTGCCATGTACACATTGCGGTGTTGATTGGTGGCTGCGTTTGAAAATGTTTTATTGTCAAACACAGGCTCATGCACCAAGGTCGGAGAATATGATGCTCTTTAAGCCGTGCCCCTATGCAGACCTATCAATGGATACCTCCTGCGGTAGCGCTCTTTGCAATGTCGGCGATCGGCAATTGCTTGGCCGATGGCCGGGCGGGGGGCTTTCGCATTTCGGGTAAGCTACCCTTATCCTAGCCTGTACCAAGATCCTACCCGTCATGTTTACCCAGGCTTGATAAGCCAAACATTTTATAAATTTATTATTAGCAAGTACAGATGTACAGAATACAGCATAAGAATCCACGATCATGTCCAGTAGGCTTGCATCGTACGTGGCAAGCATGTCGTTCCGACTCACATTTAGAACGCATACAACCTCCGTACACAGTAAGCTGTATGTTGCTGTTGTCATTAACTCCGTCTCATCACTCGGAGTAGCCGCACTCGGCTCGGACGACAGATATCTACCCTAAAGACGTAGACCCATAGTTGATACGCTCAAGCAGGCTAAATAATTAATTTCTTTATATTAGCTTAGGTAGGTAGTTTATTTAGTTATAGTCTGCCCAACTGCCCCAGGGCTCCTAACGTGTGACCGTTTAGTAGATAGCCGTACCGCTTTACGAGCTAATAGATAGGAATCGAACCTACTCTATCTACCCCCTACAGTCACCCGGAATTTAGTTATAGGTCTTCCTTATAGTGCCTACGTTGGGAGGTGTGTAGGGGTTTCTAAGCAAGCCTGTCTGATCCTCTGTTTGTTCTGTACTACAGTTATCTGTTGACTATGCATAATCTTCTGTGTGTGCGTAACCTTCTGTGTGTGCGTAGCCCTCTGTGTGTGCGTAGCCCTCTCGAATTGGTGCCCTCTATGTGTGGTCTGTGTGTTCTGTTGCTGCGTGGGTTCGTCGCCCACCATTCCGCTAGCTCGCAGAATGTGCTTAACTATAATGGTGCAGTTTAGCCACTTGCCCAGGTGGTAATTAATTTCTTTATATGCATCAATAAGGGTGAAGAATCGGCATGGAGAGCAGTTTCGGACGCCCAAGGCGATCCACCATGAAATAGATGCCCTCCATGCCACCCCAAAGAGGTAGAGCGCGAAGTACGAGGTAGGAGACCATGTGTATCTAGGAAGGGACCGAAGCACAAGCTGATAAGTATGCGGAACGAATATAACAGTATATGAACCGACTGAAAAAAGATAGCCCGCCACTGATCAAGGGCTGTTGAGAAGTGAACAAATTCTTGATTTATGCTTATCGACAGAGAGGCGATGCGGCCCAGCAATGAATCTGATATTCGATAAAACGAGTGTATATCCAACTACCTATCTTCCAAAACAGTGCTCGCGCTATGATAAAATACACACCAAATTATGTACACCGCAAATAGAGCGTAAAAGAAAGACGCACATCACCATCTTGCACATGACACATACTTGTCACAAAGTATGCCTGCCCCATCTAGATTCTACACACTAACACCCTCCCAACTCAGCCACGACACCTACCACACTTATACCCGGTCAAAGTCCACGAGAACAGCCCGGCGAGTAATGATGGGACCAGCAGGACCAGTTGGCGACGGCGCGGCGTTCGTGATCGGCGTCGCCAGAGGGGTGAGGAGGATAGGGTAGGTGGTTCGCCTAATGAACGCTCGAGCAGCAACGGCCGGGAAAGAGCTCGGTCCGGCTCCAGAGCCGCCGCCACCACCACCTCCAGAGCCTCCAGAGCCTCCAGAGCCTCCAGAACCGCCAGAACCACCCTTGCCTCCACCACTGCCACCTGAACCGCCCTTGCCTGAGCCACCGTTTCCAGATCCGCCCTTACCAGAGCCAGAACCGCCAGAGCCAGAACCCGAACCTCCTTTGCCTGAGCCTGAGCCTGAGCCTGAGCCGCCAGATCCGGAGCCGCCCGCTGGAGCAGAACTTTGGGGTGGGGGCGCGCCTGATCCGGCGGGAGCAGAGCTATGAGGCTTGGGCGCCCCAGACCCCGCGGGATGCGAACTATGGGGCTTCGGCGCCCCCGAGCCAGCCGGATGAGAACTATGGGGTTTCGGTGCTCCCGAGCCAGCCGGATGAGAGCTATGGCGCGTCGGGGCCCCAGACCCGGCAGGGTGGGAGCTGTGACGCGTCGGGCTCTTATGCGGCGTGGTGCGGTGGCTAGTAGTGAGAGTAGTACCGTTGTGTGGATGCGTGGGCCGGTGAGACGCCGCCGAGTGCGTGGTCGTAGCCGTGTTATTCGCTGGCCGCGAAGTGGCGGTTGAGACATGGGTCTTTGACTTGGAAGAATGGCTTTTGGTGTTGCTCTTGGACTTGGACTGCGACTTCGATTTGCTAGTGTGGGTAGAAGACTTCCCCGTCGACGTCTTGGTGCCAGACTTCAGACACGTGCTCGTCTGGGCCGCGAACAGCGTTGTCGACGCCTTGGGGTTGAAGTCACCGAGGTCGACGCCGCCGAGATCCGCGCCCACGTCGACGAACACACCCGCGTTGATGTTGAGCTCGGCCGACACGGGTACCTCGCACGTTGTCGAAGGGAACGACGCCTTCTCGTTGAGGATCACCTCGGGGATCGAGATGTATGCCCCCGCCAAGGCCTTCGCCTCGACGACCTTGAGGTCCGGGAACTGCACGCCTGCTTGGACCTTGACGCGTAGGGCTACTGTCACGTCTGCTGGTACGTCGACTGTTAGGGGTAGGAGGGTAGCCGAAGAGCCGTCGCTTTAGGCAAATTGTTAGTAATAAGTCTTGTATCCCAAAACAGTGACCAATGTCGTTCCCGAGAACACATGGGGCGCTGTTCGGAGACTAGAAAAGAGAGAACATCAATAGAAAGGTATACTTACAATTTCGCCACGCTTGATTTTTTCTCATCAAGCGGGATCAGGAACGACGAGCCATCAGGAATAGCGACCTTGAAGCCACCCTTCGTCTCAACCTTGCCATTAATCTTGAGCACCAGATCAACAGTGAAGACAACCCCGACTTGGAATCCAGGGCCCTGAGATGCGTTATTAGTTAGTATGCCTTCGATAGCACTCATATAGATTATCTGGAATCGAAGTGATAAACAAAAACAAAACTCACAGCAATTCCAAGGGGACTCTCCGTCTTCAATATCGGGATAGAGAAATCCCCGGATCCCGCAGCTGTGATATCCAAGTCCACCGTCCCGCCGACTCCATTGAAGGTGAGGCCGAGCGAGGAGTCGTCAAAAATCTCCGATGGATGCGTGATGTCGTGCGTGATGTCGCTGAGATCCGGCAACATGGCCGAGGCTACGATCCGTCCGGTAGTTTGGCACTCGATACATTTCACAGTCAAGTGCTCGCCCTTGAAGCTCCTGATGTGAAAGGACGGACATAATATGTCAGCACACAAGTTACATTCTGGCACCAAAAAAAAGAAAAGGTTAATTGCAAAACACAACGTAACGTGACATAACATACCCAGTGAACAACACCTGATTTACGGCATTGAAGTTGAGAGGGAAGCTGGCATCGTGAGTACTTCTCTTGAGTAGAGATGACTCGTCGATATCAAAGGGGCCCAAGACATCGCGGCGTGCCTCCGGGGGATAGGGTAGATCGTATATGGCCGTCACCCCCTTGAAGGCGGCGAGGAGGGCCAAGAAGCTGGCCGGACGAAGCATAGCTAAGCTCTTATCTATAGTCGACTCTTTATATATATAAAACAATAAACACAAAACAACGAAACACACGTACACGCTACCAAAAAAAGAGTGACTGGTAGTTGGTAATGCTTGGCCAAAAAGAGTGTCCAAAAAGGCCGATGCCAAGAGGAAGAGAGAGTGTCTATTCCGACTTCTCACCAAGATGGCGTGCTCATCGTCGTATTATAGGAACTGGGCAATGGTACGGCTATGGGCATGGAACATAGGACACACACCCCCTGCCTCCCTCACCTTCATGCCATCCCATCATTGCCTTACCGTATTATCAGACGGAACTGAACTAGGTACATGTCTAGGGTCGTGATGCTAGATCTGTGGCTTACGAGTGTGCCTGACTGGCTGGCTGTGACCCTTGGAAGGACCTAATCAAGATCGATGCAGCACAATATGCAGCTTGTCAGTTGTAGCTAGCTAGGTAGCTATTCCGGCATGCGACGTGTCGAGAGCCGAGTATGGTCTTTTCTTCGGCGAGCGAACGGGCTGCAGCGCCGGTGAGGGGGAGAGAGTATGTGTCATGAGGCTTGACTCAAAACTATGGCGTTTCTTACTTGGAGAGGCTGAGTTTTGGTATGTAGGTACTCATTACCTCGCCGTGATGAGATGGGCAGAATGGAGAAAGATGAAGCTCACGCGATAATGTTTTGGTTGTTGATTCTGTATCTGCCTGTGCTATCTTTGATACTTCAATTCCGCATTTTCCAGCCAGGCCTACGTAAGAAGTATGTAGACAGGTAAATAGGCAGGCAGTTATATGAAGCTTTTCTGCCCCGTTTTCGTGTTATCTAATTACGTACGTACCTACTAACTCATCGTCATCCGGTAATTCTAGAAACCACCAGCTGTAAAAAAATGAGGAAATTAAACAAGACCAAATATATCTACCAACACTCAAAAAGGCACGAATACTTAATAGCATTACATCATACTTAACACATGTAGCGACGGCATGAGCGCGGAATGAGCGGAAAAGGAAATCAGCGAATTCTTGGCCGGAGATCGAGAGTGCTTATCCGAAATAAACAACAGGACTCCAGGACGTTCGCATCTTGCTCCGCTTCATCGTACCTTAGTGAGGTTTGGTGTGGTAATTGTTGGCTAACTCGCGGAAAATAAAAACAATGGTTAGGAAGGGCGAGATCGACGTTGCATATTATGGACCTTCTATTTCTACGTAAAATCTGTAACGAGCTGAGCGCCCCCTTTTGCCAAGTTGGTTGTTCAGCCTCCCACCAAAATACCAACAATGCATTTGCCTGCCTACAGATAACTTGAAGTAAGCAAGAAAGTAAGTATGTAGGTGAGTACCTGCATAATGAATGTAACCTCACCCCTACCTAACTCTACCCACCTAGGTGAGTAAATACGACCTACCCACCCACTTCCCACTCACCAACCTGTTTGTTTGAAGTCCATCAAACCAAAAGTTCAGCTTCCGCCTCGGAACGTTATGTGTTACCTACCTACTTACCCCTCAAAAAGCCCATTCATCTGAACTTTGTCCGTCTACACGGCGAGGAGCAGACAGGAAAGGCAATGACAGGTGACAGGGGACTACTGCAAGGCACCTGCATGAAGTAGGTATTCTCGCTGCGCGTTGCATTCTTCATTTTGCATTCTGCATGGACAGCCTGAGATGATGCAGCTGGCAATTCCGTGATTCGATCATCTCGCTTTCTGATTACGAAGGAGCAGGACCACGCACAAATAGGTATTATGTTATTGGTAGATTTCACTTAATCAACCTGCTCGTACATATTGATTATCATAGAACAGAATTGGTCCTTTCATTCGGTCTGTCAAGGGCGCTTACTCACGTAGGCCGCAGATAGTGTCCCCTAAAACTCATGATACTATTTGCGAGATCCGAAAAGCTCTTTGCACTTGTTGAATGCATCAATGGAAGTCAGAGATATGCAAAGGTGAAGTCTATTTGTCTTGTTAATTGCGGGATAACATGATCTCCATCTATAAACCCATACCGCTACTCCGGGATGATTCCTTGTCTCCATTTTCGCTTGAATACAGTGGCGTTTTTCTTGCCAAACATATTACAAAAGAGAAGCGATACAATGCCGTATAATACAGACCCGCCGGGGCAAACTGTTCATGAGGGGTGTTTCTAATTTTCGTTCTTCTTTGCCTCCATCTTCTCAGAGGATTCCGGTTGCTTTTGTGCCACCTGGGCTCCATCCGCCTCGGCGTCCACAGCCTCGCTGACCACTTCCTTGTCGAGGCCTTGCTCCGAAGCGGCTTGCTGGCGGTCTTCCTTCTCGTCGATATCGTCCACATCTTTAGGCGTGGCAAAACCGGTGTCCTGATTCTCCTGCTCTTGCTCGTTTTCTTCCTCGATGAGCTCTTGCTGCTCTTTCAGGACGTCGAGACGTTGCTTGTTGGTCGCAGCGCCTTCGGCGTTGTGGACCTCGAGCTCGATCTCGTGGTATAGTTCCTCGGGAATAGAAGACAGCACGCCTGTCAGAGCCTCGATCTGGCTATGGAAACCACCTTCCTCAGCATTCTGGCCGTACATGTAAGCATTGCTTAGAACCAAGAGCGTTGAAGGCACGCCATGTCTCAACCGTAATTCTAGCCAAGACTGGAGATCTTCTCGGAGTCTGCCGGGGGAGACCGTATGCGTCTTGATACCTCGGCTCGCGCATGCCGTCTGCAACTCTAGGACGTTCAGGCTGTCGACGCCCTCGAAACTGATTGCTCTGTCGTCTCTCTTGATCTGACGCATCCGATGACGGATCTGGTATCTGAGCATAGTGTCTGTGCCAAAGGTATTGAGATTTAAGTAGCGGCACATTGATACGAGCTGTGGTCTGGAAAGGTTGTCCAGCGTGAGATCATCCTTGAATGTCTTGCAGACTTTGATGACATCATCTGTGCTAGGCTTCTCCCCAGTCGACCGCAGCTTTCGGAAGAAGGTTGCAAACTCTTCCTTTTGAGTCGTGGCGGGGGATAGCGGTAGTCCTGTCTCTTTCATAGTTTCACGAAGGAAAGAGCTGACCTCTTTGCGAGTATTCCTCAGAGTAGCAGCCTTCTTATCTTTGGACTTTTGGCCTTCGTACGTGCTTGGCAACATGTTAGGGAAGAGTCGCAGGGCAATGGGCAACAAGGCCTCGGCGAAAGGAACGATGATGAAGACGGAAAAGGGAACAAGACGTCCGAGATCCTGCACTGTCCGCTGTAGTTGTCGGTTCTCTCGACGAGTCAATTCATAACCGGCAGCCATCTTCAAGGCTAGCTTGCTACTGATCTTGACCTCGGCAGCCAGGAGCTTCGTACCGTCCCAGTAATGCTGAATCTCGTGCTTTATCCGTTGGACGAGGGTTGGTTTTTTGCCCGACTTGTCTTGCTTTTTCTCGACATCCTGCTCTTTCTTTGCAGCCATCTCCGACAAAGACTTAGGCTCAGCGGAGGGTTCGCCGACGGAAAGTTCTATTGCTTGTGCCGAAGCAGGAATAGATGAATTTCCCGAGACATTTGATTTTCCCTCAGGTGTCTTCTTAGATGCTACCGTCGACTCTTCTTTGGGGAGAGGTTTCTTTGCTTGCTCGGCATTGAAGCCCGGAGGGGGGGTATTCGGGATGCCGCTCGAATGCCGCTCGGTTGATATGGTGCGAAGGGGAATTAGCAAGGCGCGCGCGGTTACATCGAGAGGTAATTGTCGGGTCTGGCGTCCGAGGTAGGAGGCAGGAAGACCAAGACCAGGCCTTGTCGCAACTCTGCCCGCAAAGGGGTTTATGATCACTGCCCGTTGGGCAGCCCTAGTCGAAACGCTCATGTTAAGCGGGGCGCCTTAAAAATGAATGGTTCGACAAGTAGAATGAAGAAGACAGGGCAAAATAGATTTAACAGTTCAAATGGTTTAAGATGAATGCAGTGTTTTGGGCAGAGAATTAGGTGGAATGAGCTGACTTGGTGGTATTGTAGCATTGGTCGGAGGCTTCTGGGCTAGTCAACTTAGTCAAGTCGCCATCTGACGAATGTGTATTTTTCCGCACTCCAACAAGTCGGAAGGTCCGATAACTCCGATAACCTGAAGCTTATCTGAACGTACCGAAGTACCCATATCCACAGACCTACTTGTACGTGTACAGCATCGAATAGAGAAATGGGCCAAATCACATGACTAGTTAGAGTCCGCTTACTTAATATACACGTGGGATGTTGCGCAAATTGATCTATCGCAGGATACAGGTTGTGCAGGAACTCATAATTGCAACATAACGGTGGTATATTAGAAGTTGCTTAACTGACATATATGCATATGACCCAGGTCAGTATCAGAGTTGGTGCCCGTCTCCAAAGAATATGTAATATGTAGGTAGATATTGTCTCTAGCAGCTCTATCTATTACGAAACCGGGGTATCTATGCTATGCTGTGTTTCTAGAAAGTCATAAGTTGACCATTGTACATCAAAATTTTGAGCCATTGCGCCATGTGTCCAATTCCAACTTTACAGTGACCAGTAACGGGAAACTGCGTGCCGTCATAACATAACATATAGTGCGAAAAGAAGGCGAAGATGGATTGAAGCAGAACAGAATGAACTGCTTCCTTCATCTTTGCGGCCGTGGCCTCGTGATGTTGGGACCGGTCCCGATGCCTGTCAATGTTCTCACCGCCCAGTGCAACCAGCTTTCCTTCTCTAGCTGGGCCTTCAGTTCCTCCGCTCTCTGTTCGACTTCCTTTACTTGAAGCTCAAATTGTGCAGCACCCTCCTCCGCGTCTTTCACTCGGGATACCAGTGCTGTTATTTCGTATTCCAACTTGGCTGCTTCTCCTTCGATCTTGCTAAGTGCCTCAGTGAGTTGCTCCTTATAGTCTTTGACTATACCCTGGTAGTCGTGTTCCGCTTGTTGATACGCATCAGATGCCTCGTGACACATTTCGTGCAGCTGATTTAATTGACCTGAATAGGCCTCACTGATGGCTTCGATAGACTGAATCTTACTTATCACCCAAGGCTCCATCTTCTTTTCAATATTGGTAATATCCAAATACATGGCCTGCGCCATGTTGAGCAGTCGCAGCTGCTTTTCTGCTGTTACGTTGCCGCTTTGAGCGTCGGCTTCTGTGAAGTCTGCCAGTTCTTCCCATTTGAGCACGGCTTCCTCGGCATCACCAAATGATAATCTTCGAGCCCAGCGCGCTTCACTTAACCAAGTACTGGAGGTGGTCTGGGTGTCGGAAATGCTATGCCGACGGCGTAGACTTAACAGCACGGGTCTTGGGCCAGACTCTGCTGATTGAGGTGGGTTTTTCCCCACAGCCTTGCCTGCATTGTCGTCTGCCTCAGACCCAGCAATCGGCAGGCTTGCAGGGGTGGTGATATTGTTTCGAGCTTGAGTGACAGGTGAGGTTGGCTTTCTGTCTTGCACCGCCAATCTTCGAACAGCATCGTTGATGCGGGGGGAGGTCCAGGGCTCTCCTGTTAACAACTCATCCGAGACCACTTCTGAAGGAGGTATGGCTGTAGAAACATCTTTTTCATTTTTAATCACGTTTAGGTATTCTTCTGGTTTGTTCCTCCAGGTAAAGGCCCGCCCGAGTTGCCCCGGACCTGGCGGTTGCAAGGGGCTGCCGACAAAACCTGCCGGTGTAGCCGACAGAGAGGAATAATATTGTTGGGAGGAGTAAGAATCTGCATGCTCGTCTCTGGACAAGCGACTGGTGTGTCCACGCAAGCCACCGCCACTCGTCATCGCGTCCTTGATTCGACCCAGACCTGACCTAGCATCGCGAGCAACGCTCTTGAATACTCCTCGGCGCACTGCATCTTTGTCTCCAGGGCTGTCGTTCACACTAACTGCAGACCCGGGAGCCGGTGTTGAGTAAACTGCAGGGGAGTCTTCTCTTCGCCGCCGATCAGTGTCATCTTCAAAAGATGTTCTGGGATCGTCCTTGCCTAGCAAGATCATATCGGGCCCCGATTTCTCGTGGTTAGGGGCTGGTGTGCGTTTAGGCTTGCCATGCCAAAGCCATTTCGCCCGTTCTCCGGTAACTAGGCCAATGAAACGGTCGAGATCAGTCGTCTCAATGTCGCCGATGCCACCTTTGTCACGGCTGCCAACCATGCCTAGAACCATTTCCCCGCGCTTGCCACCTATCTCCGTAACCGTCGACTTGACTGCCTTCTGCACGCCCCATGCCTCACCCGCTGCTGCCTTAGCGGTAACTGTGTGGAGCCTGTGCATGGTCTGCCGATCTAGTCGCTTTGTTCTTCCTAGCTTTTGGTATTTCTGAAAATAAGAGATACCCCTCTCGGTTGAGTGTATATCGAATACATCCTTTGGAACGGGAGCACCTATGTAATTCAGCCTGTTCCGTGCTCCTCCCAGTAAGCCAAGCAATGCGGCCACAGTTGTAGGTCCAAGTATTCCGTCTGTAGGTTCCACATTGAAATATTCGGCCCCAAATTCAGTCCACCAGTTACCAATAGCAGTTTCTGTCACGTCGCAGAGAAGACCGTCGATGTATTCCCGCTCAAGATGTCCAAAGAAGTAGAGAGCAACTTGACAGAACTTTACTAGCTCTGTTATAGCTTCTTCAACTGGTATTTTGGCATCGGTTTTGTATAGCTGACGAAACTTGGCCTTTGCAGCAGCAGCAGGTTCAGACAAGGTCATACCAGATCTCCCCGAACAGCCCAGCCGCTTAAGGTTCTCGTTGACTATGAATGTACGTCGCTGGTTCTTGATGTCACCGTCGGGGACGGATATGACGGTCAGGGCGGAGGGGAAGCTACTGAGATTTGTGACCATCATCTCACCCAGTTCCGTCTTCGTAGGCCGCGCGTGGTATTGATGTATGGCCTTAAAATAGTCACGTAGGTGCTTTGACCAGGCATTCTCGTCGGCTGGAACAGACAAAACGCCGACCACAACAGCATGTTTCATGTCTCCAGTATATGTGACGATGACGAGAGTTGGTGACTGGCGGGAACATGCCCATTGCTCGACAAGATACAGCTCATAGCCTCTGAGCTCAGCTCTCCGCTCGACGACGTTAACGGCCGGCTCCCCCTCTAGAAATCTATCGTCGTAATCGTTAGCGATAGGTCCATCTCTTGTCCCATCATGTTTTAATCGATCGTTGAGGCATACCGAAAAGCAACTGGATCAGGAATCACGACACGGCGCTGCAGAGAAGACTGAGCGGTTGACCAGGTCGGGTTGTCTGAAGCCAATGTCTGTTGAGAACCAGAGGTTATCGAAGTACCAGTTGTATTGGCATGTGATGTAGGGAGGCCGCTGTGGGATACGGCGGTCGCAATCGTGATACCTTCATCGTGATGGTTCTTAGGTTCGTCACTGTAGGAGACAATTTTCCGCAACGACATAGTTCACTCCATGTAAAATAATAACCAAACTTATGAGCTTGCTATGTGCTGAGCATGGTAGGAGATAACTCTTTGATTATGCAACTAACCTAGCAATATGTTGAAGACTGGCGATGTTGGGGAATGGATATAGTGGTGGTCAGTACACCCGCTCCATTCGTGATTCATTCATGTAGGCTAAGAAGCGGGAAAGAAGAATCGCCGACGGAGTAAGGGTAGTGAACTGAAAGTGTTGAAAGGTAGGCATGTGAAGGTTGTGTAGCATCAAGATGGGACACAAGACCCCTGAAAGTTGGGGGAGCTCTGGGGCATAGACAATTGTTGTCAAGGGAGCACTACCTACCTAGGTATTTCCTAGGTAGTGCGTCATCGTTTACAGGATAGGGACTGCACTACCTTGTAGTAATCTGCCAGTCAAACTTTACATAGGTACCTAGGTACTTTATGCACCTAGGTAGCAATTACTACCTAGGTAGGTATGTAAGTCAAAGGTAGTACATCTGTAGTAGGTTTTATAAATGGCCGGGGTGTGACAAATCCGGCTTAGCGTACTCGCCGCTTTTGCTCAGGCTTGGCTCACCCAAATGTTAGTTACTAGGTGACTGAGGAGCTAGTACTACTACAGTTCTGTATAATTTATACAGAGCGAAACGGTACTCAAACGGTTGGGTCTTAACCGTTCAACTAAATTGATGCCTCGGCCAAAGCTTGTCGTACCCGCATTGGCTCTTATTGTTGCCTATACAGCAAAATGGAGGCATCAAACAGAATAGCCGAACTAGAGGAGCAATTGCGAGACGCGGAGAACCGTAGTAGAGAAGAGCGGCAACGCGCCGAAAGAGCAGAGAGACAACGAGAAGAAGAGCGGCAACGCGCCGAAAGAGCAGAGAAACAACAACAAGAAGAGCGGCAACGCGCCGAAAGAGCAGAGAGACAACAACAAGAAGAGCGGCAACGCGTTGAAAGAGCAGAGAGACAACAACAAGAAGAGCGGCAACGCGTTGAAAGAGCAGAGAGGCAACGAGAAGAAGAGCGGCAACGCGCCGAAAGAGCAGAGGTGCAACTTTTGCCCACAACTCTTGATGAATATATCAAAGCTTGTCACGACCTTGTCTATACCAATTTAAAGATCCAGTTGGACCCGGAAAAGACGACAACGGGAAGCATTCCGCCACCATATGCCAAGTTTTTTCCGCGTCGTCTCAGGCCGTGGGCCGACTACCTCGACAAGCAGTGCGAGATACTTTCAAATGTCTACCTGCATTTTCCAATCGAGGAGCAGCTTTTTGATAATCGGAATTATCTCGAGATCCTTGGAAACAAGGTAGGGATCGCACCCCTTGCAGATGAGAAGATGCTAGAAACATTCCTCCATAACTGTGTCGAGGATCCGGTCCGGTGCATTATCTACGAGCTCAGCAAGTCGAGAGAATTTCAAGAAGTGCTTAAAATCGGGCATGGTATCAAGTTTGAGAACCATATTAAAGCCCTTAGCGATACTTCCTATGAAGTTGCCAGTCGACAGCCCCAGCAGCCACCACCACCTCTCCCGCCACAAGAACCCGAGCAGGTCGAGGAGCGCCCAAGGACGCCTAACCCCGTCAAAGATCCTCCCAGGTTGAGACCCGACCAGATCTGTGTCTATCGGTATGAAAAAGAAGGAACGGAAATGAGAAGTGCCATTGCCATTTCGGAATACAAACCACCACACAAGCTTTCCCTTCCACAGCTGCGTGCCGGCTTGAGAGAATTAGATATGATGGAAGTTGTCGCAAATCACAAGATCCCGGTAGACGAGGGAGCCAAGTTCTACCATTACGCCACTGAGCTAGTTGCCTCGGCTGTCACGCAGACATTCCACTACATGGTAAAGACCGGGCTCGCATATGGCCTTTTGACCACGGGGGAGGGCATTGTTTTTCTCAAGATCGACTGGGACGACCCCCAGACACTCTACTACCACCTTGCCGAGCCTGCTGAGGAAGTTGCCGCTCACCAAAACTATCGCTCCTGCTCCGCCATTTCTCAGTACTTGGGCTTCCATCTTCTTGCTCTCAGCGATTACTCGTACCGCGGGCAAGACGTTCGGGACAGGGCGACTAGTGGATTGCATACCTGGACCGCAGACTTTAGGAAAGCGGCAAGCACGATCCCAGGAGACCAGCGAACACCTCCCCAGAGCTCCCCCGCGTTCATCCCCAGCGTATATTTGTCTGTCGATCGCAGGGTGCCCCGCCGGAGCCGGCGCCTCCAAGGAGACAGCGAGCATGGCAGCGGCGCTGTGATACGGCGTAGTGACGATGACGGTGACGAGGAGGGACGCAGACACCCCAATGATCCAAATACACCTAGTCCCACAGAAAGACAAGCTAGTCGACGGAGCGCGCGGGTTGCGGGGCGGCATCCCAACAGCAAAGGAGGAAGTCAGGGTGCTGGTGGTGGAGGCGGTCGAACCGCGAGAGATCAAGGTAACGATCGGAGCAAATTTGAAGGGATGCCGCACCGGGATCTAGCGTACTGCACTCAGAACTGCCTCCTCGGGCTGGTCAATGGGGATGTTTTTGACTCGGACTGCCCCAACCTCAAACTACACCAACACCAAAGCAATGATAGCAGCGTCGTCAATGCAGATACCCGCCACTCTATCAGCCATTACAACTTCCTTCAACTACTCTCCCGCCAGCTGAAGTGCACGCTCGACTACGGGATCACATCCCTGGATATTACCGGCGCGCGCGGGGCCCTATTCAAGGTCACGCTCCTCGGATACGGTTACACCTTTATCAGCAAAGGCACGGTACAGGTGTTCGTCCCCGATCTAGAGCACGAAGGCCAAGTCTATGAACGGCTTAAGGACGTACAAGGCGTCCACGTACCCGTCTTCTTAGGCGCTATCGATTTGCGGTCGCTGGGCAGGACGTATTACTACGACTTCCGCATCGACATCGTGCACTTGAGCTTTATGTCCTGGGGTGGTCTCGCCCTCAGAAACGGTCGGGATCTAGATAGGAATAAGTCTACCTTGGAGCCCATGGCTGTGAAGGCGATAAGGGCAATCCACCAGCGGGGGGTACTGCATAAAGACGCCCGCTATGAAAATATGCTCTTCAACCCGCAGATTGGGAGGGTCATGCTGATCGACTTCGAGCGCTCGCAGCTCCTTGACCCACCTCGGTCAACGCTGGCTAAGCGACGGCGGGTCCTGGATCCAAAGGGACGAATCAAGTCGGTGGATTATGGCTTCTTGAACGACTTGGCGGGAGTAAGAGCTGCATTCCCTGTCTAAGTAGTAACGGAAGTTTGTTTTTGTGATTCGAAAGGGATATGCAGCGCTATTGTAGGTTATCTTTCTAACGACGAAAAGGGCAAAAATCAACGAGTAGGAGAGTGATGGCGTGGCCATAAATGGAATTGTTTTTGCCCCCTTGCATCCTCTTCTAACTTGCTTATATCTGACAGCGAGTATTATAGCAGAGCCTGAGAATCAGCATTGAAGTCTGGGACAATATGCTAAGGAAGTAAAGAGGAATTGGCGTCGTCTCCGAACAGATTATCATTTTGTCATACCGGATTTGTGGAGTGGCGCTACCATGTAAACCTCCAGAGAGCGAACTATTGTATCATGGTGGAGCCAGCCGGGACAAACGGACACCGAAAGGCAAGCGGCAGCAAGGTATTTATACTACCTAGACTATAGTAGCCACCTAGGTACATGCTAGTGTGATTAATACTTGAATCCGTTTTGAGCAAAACGGTCATGTTTCCTTTACTGCGGTTGATTTACGGTAATACGTGTATTGGGAGCTATGCAAGTTTGCTCATTTTGGCTTGTGCAAAAGCGGGTCCTGCCCAGGCCAGGGCCCATTCTGATTCAGGACGAGAGAACCAAGTATCTATGGGGTAATTACTAAGTAGGTTAGTGGTGTACAGCAGACCGCACCGGGCTACCGGGCCTTACTGATCACCTGGGCAGTTGATACATGGATCCTTTGGTCCTAGACACCCCTAATAGATAGTAGGAATGGCCGAATGCTAGCAACCACCCACATGTGCCTTGTAATGTTGGCTTTGCTCAGAATCAACCATTTGAGCCTTTTAAACGTACCTACTAGTAATGCTATATTTGAGCCTACACCTTTCTCGTGTTCGCCTCAGTACTAGTATTACTACAAAAGGGATATTGGAGTTATGAAACGCTAGTTCTTGAGTTGCCCGTTTGAAGACGGCATGCGAATCGCTCCAACCTCCCAAACGAGCCGCGGGGCATCGGTACATTATCGTATAAACCAATATGGTTTAATGTTCTCGAACACATCTCCGAACTTGCAGACTACTGTGCTAAACAGCTTTGCGAAGGAAACTACGCCAACGCGTAAATTCTTAAATAACACCCACAACTTAAACATCTATCACTCACGTTGACCTAGCCTCTGCCAACTACTGGGGCATCCGTGAAACCGAATGTGGTCGAGTCGTAGTATTAAATCCTAACATCACTCCCCTTCAGACTCATTCTTAGTTATAACGGTGGAAAATGTCAATGTTAGAACTCCAGAAAGAGCTTAAGAAGTTTAGCCAGGGGGCCAAGCTTACCAGTGCCGTTCAAGATGTGGACAAGCTCATAGAACTTCTCGTCAACGCAAGGGAAAGCGTTGCTGCAGGTATGCCCTTCCTATCACGCCCTTACTCTGGTGTTTCAGCCGCTGACGACGATGTTGGTTAGCGAACGAACCGCACACGAATAGCCTGACACTCTCGAAACTACAGAACCCCGTCGGCGCTCAACTTGAAGCTATAAACAGCGACCTAGGAAGGGTGCATAAGAGTCAAAATGCTTTTCACAAGGCTCTCACTCGAGCTTTCAAGGATACAAAAGGCACCTTGCCGACAGAAGATAATCCGTTAGAGTCACAGACGCCCTTGGTAAACCGGGCCATCGCTATGCACCTGCTCCGGGAGGGTCAGTTCGACGTGGCTGCAACGTTCATAGGAGAGGCCCAGCCACAAAGCGATACGTCCCGATCGACCGCCCAGGTCCAAGAAATACAAGAACAAGAACAACAGCCGCCTGAAACAACCGTAACAGACGATTCCGACGCTTCACCCGATGCCATGATAACGGACGCGGACATACCATCAGATCTGACAGCCTTTCAGTCCCAAGCTTTACAAGAAAGATTTACCGGCATGTATGCCATTCTGTCTTCGCTTAAGAAACACGACCTATACCCGGCCATTGAATGGGCAAGGCAAAACTCGGTGGAATTAGAAGCCAGGGGCTCCAACTTGGAGTTTGAGTTATGCAAATTACAGTTCGTCTGGCTGTTCAAAGGACCAAGCGTGAACGGTCTACCGGACGGGCCCGACAACGGCGAGTCGGGGGCGCTGAGGTACGGGTTGCAGAACTTCTCCCGCTTCCAACCCAAACATCTGCCGGAGATCCAGCGCCTCACGGGAGCTATAGCCTTTTCATCGAGCATAGCCCGCTCCCCTTACCAGAGCATATTCGACATCTCCGTCGCATTCGACGAGGTGGCCTCGTCCTTCACGCGCGAGTTCTGCTCTCTGATAGGCTTGTCGGCCGAGTCGCCGCTCTACGTCGCCGCCACTGCCGGCGCCCTAGCCCTGCCGAACCTGGTCAAGTGGATCAGCATCAACAAGAAGAACACGGAGTGGACTGCGAGGGACGAGTTGGCCTTCGAGACCCCGCTGCCTAAGAGCATGTTCTACCATTCTATATTTGTCTGTCCGGTCAGCAAGGGCCAGGCTACTGTTGATAATCCGCCCGTCATACTACCGTGCGGCCACGTTCTCGCTCGCGACAGTCTGCGCGGGTTGGCCAAAGGTGGCAGTAGATACAAGTGTCCTTACTGTCCCAGTGAGGGCATAGTTAAGGACGCTAGAGAGATCATACTGTGAACGATGGGTTTGTACGATTACATTTAAGAGGATTGGGCTTCACGGGATGCGGTATCAAGGGCTGGGTTATTCTTACTCGTTTTTCTCCCCTTACATTATCACATTCGTTACGGATGGGATTACCGGATTATAGGTATTTACGTAAACTCTGCAATTGAGAACGTGGTTGTGAAAGCGGTATCAGCTTTTGGAAGCGAGGTACTTCAGGGTTATTAAACGGGTTATGGTGTTTTGAGTATTTTAATGAGACCTTTTTCTGGCCGCACTCATTCGGTCTATTACCTGGGTACGTTCGTGAACGTTTCGACACCCACTCCGGATTCGAGCTGGATGATAAAAACTAACGACCCATCCCCGTACGTCACGCATTTAACTCCTGTGTTTGAAGTTGGAGAAAGACTGAACTGGTAACTATCAGGCCAAATAAGAGTAGGTACGGGCTACTAGGGGTGCGTTATGTGCAAATCAGTGGTATCTCGCATTGACTAGCTAGGCATTTGATTCAAGGCGTGGAAGCAGCAGCAGCAGCAACATCATGCATGCAACAGGAGAACGCAAAGTCTATCTGGGTTCTGGCTTTTTCTTTCTGTCTTCTGCCCATCTCCTTCGTTAAGTCGAAGGCTACCTATCCAGCCGGAACTAGTAAACCAGGGAGGGCCAAACTACATAGGTTGAAACCAATTTCTAAGCCGTCATGTCGGGGCCAAAAGATCAAGTAGTCGCCAAACGCCTCGGGGAAATGGATGAATTTATTGGGATGAGTTCGCCTCAATTCCGAATTCCATGTAGCCTTCCACGGCCGGATATCTGAACAAATAGAAAACAGGCTAGGAGAATCGTTAGAAATCGTACCGCTTTTGTACATCTATAACAGGTCAAAAACCAATCCGAAGTGCAAAAACAATTAATCGATGGTCATCCGACTGGGTATCTGTGTCTGTTTGACGTCGTGCATCGAGTAGCTGACTGTGTCCTTGTCGGCTTCATGTCTGGGAGACTTGAGGAGGTGCTGCTTTAGGCCGTGGCCAAAGTTGAACAGGCAGACCAAGGCGTTGATGATGGTCAAGATGATAAGTACAATAGTGAGCACAGCAAATGCGGTCAGCGATTTCCGAACAGGCATATAGGCTTTGGCCTGAGACGGGTCGTAGATGCGTGCGAGCTTGTAGATGAAATACGTCAGGCCGCCTAGATAGAGGACGCCGACGGCATACATGCCCAGCTTCCACTCATGACGAGCAGAAACGGCGGCAAATAGGAGAATGGCGATAGTCACAGGAATGGCAGCAGCGGTCAGGCCGAACTCGACTTCTGATCTACCACGGACCACCACTAGAAACTGGATCGTAAAACCGACAAAGAAGAAGAAGTCGAATTTCAGCAGAGCGATGTAAATCTGTGTGCCGTGTTAGCGTTTCCAAAGCCCAAAGTTGTGTGAAAAGGAGGTGGAATGGACATACCTGGTAGTGAAGGAAGCGCTTCTTCATCCTGTAGTCAGCTCCTATTTGCTTCAGGATATCCCAGGCAAACTCCTGATAAAGCTTCCAGGCCATGAAACTTAGAATGAGCGTGATGAGACCGATGATGGCGGGAATAGCGATCAACTCGCCCTTGGTCTGGTACCAGACATTCTCATCCCAGAAGACGTTTTTGCTCTTCAGAATGGTGATGGCCTCATGAATCTGGTCGATCTGAAGTGCACCGTAGACAAGCAGGGCGAGGTCGGCAATGCAGACGCCGATGACCTGAATGGTGTTCTTTGCGATAAGTGCATCCCACACCAGGACAACTTCGTATATGAAACCCAGAATGAAGAGACCGAGGAAAGTGGGAATTGTCTTTAGCTGTGCTTGTACATCGACATTGTTAAACGTCGCCTCGTTTGTATTCTTTAGGCCGGCTTGGAACAGGGCAAAGGTATATCTACGAGCAAAGTTAGCCCCAACCGCGTCGAGACACGCAGTCAGATTCGCGAGTCAGACTTACGCTTCAAACACCATACAAACAACGGCCTGAATAATAATGGTCAGGAAGAACCACCGAGGCCACCTCCTCTTGAATATGTTAATGGTCCCGTTACTAAAGACAGTCCATCGGCTGGGTCCGCTGGAGGCCATGGCGGAGTTGTTGAAGTTCCCGGCGTATTGTGGTTGTGAAGGAGATGATTGGTACTGGGGGTATTGGGCGTATGGCTGCTGATCGTATTCCGGCTGAGGAGGGTAGTCGTCGGGGGAATACGAGGGATAGGATTGCGACGAGGGGATTTGTTGGAAGCCGGCGGTGTCCCCAGCCGGATAAGGCCGATGATGCTGAGTGAAATCCAGCTTGACGACCGGTAGACGACTCCCCCAGACTCGAGGAGCCGATGCTTTGATCGAGCTACGGCGGCAGAGGATGGGTGAGGAATTCGATCTGTTTTTTTGGCGTGCTGACACTGTTTGAATGAAACCCGCACGTGTCACGGAACGTCGGTCGGACAATCAGATAATGGCGGTGACTGATGATATTATTGGTAGCGCGACGATGGAAGAGCGAACAAAAAAGAATGAATGGGGGGTTGATGCAGATAGAAACGAAGGGTATTGAACAGCTGGGGCAGAACGAATGGCAGAAGTGTGTGTGTGTGATTTGACGGCGACGATGACTTGGCAGAATAAGGGAAGTAGTGATGGGGCTGCAGTAACGGACGAGTTCGTAGCAGCACTGGGGATTGATTTGATTGGCTGCAAAACAATAGCTGTGGTTGGCTGGACTGGTACTTGGCTCCTTCTTGGCTGCTGCTATGAAAAGATTAGTGACCCCGTCGAGTTTTGCAGTGTTGGGTTTAGCTGAAACAGGCTGACGAGTTTGAGCCGTGTGACGGGGGTTGATGATAAAGCAGGGGCTTCTGCCGTGGAACCGTCAAATAATCGCTTCACTTTTATCATGTAGGTACTGCTGTGGCCTGTAGGCGCTTGTTCTATTGTCGAGTCTCGAGCGAGGGTATCCTAATGTTATACACTGGGCGGAACGGGTACAGAGTCAACAAAGAAGAACCAGAGTTGTGGATTGACGTCGTGGAACTTCTTTCTACATATGTAAGGATGAACGTTGGGCTAGTCACGTCGTATTAGTAGCTAGGTAGGTACATGAGCTATGCAGGTGGGGTGAGTAGGGGCATATGTACATAGGTATACAGAATATCAATTCATTGAAAGTAGTTGACCACAGGCATTGTAGACAGTTGAAGCATCTAACCCCATTAGTTCACTATAAGTGCCTATCTGGGTACAGGATGGCAGGGAGAAGAAAGCAGGGTTTGTCGATGATTTGTTCGGTCAGGTGGAGCAGGAGTTTTGAGGGAATGAGGGAATGAGGTAAGAAACACATGCAAGTCGGCTTAGCGAGCGGCGAAGGTAACGTCCAACCTTCGTATTGCTGTTGGCTCTAGAGCCGGATGATGCAAACATTTGTCTAGCAGTTGCAAATTGTATTTTCTATCCCTCCCTTGGCATATCAATGTTTGTAGTATGGTTTGCTATGTTTGCACGAGGACCTATGGATATGTTCTGGGTATCAGGGACCAGCCTAGAGCCTCAGTATTTGCAAAGAACCTGAGCAACGGACCCAGCGAAGTAGAAAGTTTTGTTGAGCAGGAATCAGGAAGTCAGTACTCCCTCCCTTAGCACACGTGTAGAGGCTATGCATCACGGAATATGCACGGGAAAGGGTCTGTCAGCCCCGCGAATGGCCTAACTGTGGGTAATTCTACGGCCGCTATTCAAATAAGGTGCATTAGCTGGCAGTAGCCGCTCCAAACTCTGTAATAAAGGCAATTATACATCTGTAGCTACCACATCAACACTAGTTATAATGCGGGGATTTGTCTTAAGATAGTACTATGTAGACATAGTAGAACCTTTAAACAGAATTTTAAAGTTCCAAAGTAGGCAATAATAATAGACATATTGTTAAGAATATCAAGGAGGTCGGTATAGTTGGGAAGCAAGAGGGGCTAACCCTAGCTACCAAAACATATTGTACATTTTAGATACGTGGGGAGTCTGAGTTTGAAGGTTGTTTCTAATATGCATCATGTCATACGACCTAACGCTATGTAAAAGCCCTGCACGACGCAAAGCAACTTGCTTTTGGTAAGTTTGAATCAAACAATATTTATTATGATCAATCGTAAGATTACAACTGCACGTCATTCTTTAAATATTCGACTCTTCAATAAATAAAGAAATAAAATCCATATCGGCATTCTCCAGCAACTGCGTATCCATGGCAATACCCACAACGTGCCATAGTGGGCCGCCAAGGCAAACACATTGGAGGCTGTGAACTTGCTGAGCCACGATCTGCCTACATGTAGGTATGTATGTAGCAATGGGTTATGCTAACCTAGCTAACTTGGAACGTATCTTGGAAAGATGCGCTCTTGAACGATTCCATGATAACAAATCAACACGCTCTAGTGCTAGGCAAGTGTAAAGCCGCCTAGCCCATATAAGTATGTTATTTCCGGGTTTACCTACGTACATCTGTACAGTATGTTGCCAAATAAACTTGAAGTTGAGTAGTATCCACATGTGATACTGAGACGTAACATAGTAGTACTATAAACTAGTAATCACATGCAGGTCAGAAACGGTCCAACAGATGCTATTTGATGATTGTTGTCCGGTACTCTAGAACAAATATAAGGATACCTGTATGTATTTCTGTACAGCAGCATATAGGTATTGATATGTAGTAGGTGAGGTGCATTTTGCGGTGCAGCACACCAACAACACTGCTGTGCATACCTACCCATAACGACTTGATCCGTTTCCGTGCGTGCACGGCCCATCCCATGCTGACCTGCCTTAGTATCTAGCCACTCACAGCAAGAGCTAGGTAGCCTTAGATCTTACTTACCAGGGAACTCCCCCACCACTATAGGTATGTACCGCTACTATCAAACCTGGGAAGTCGCGTGTGCAGTCGATTTGCCGGTTTGAAGCTGTCGCAAATCTACCTACCAACCTGTACCGGTCTCAATCCAAACAGTCGCATCCAGCGGCAAAAACTGCGCCAAGATGATGGAGATTGATGAGGATGAGATTCTAAGGAGCATTGCTGCCGGTGGCTCCTTGAATGATTAGTGAGATCTGATCCCTCTTCCCCCATCGCATTTTGAATTAACCATGGCGGCCTTAATAGCTCGGCGTGGCCAGCTCTGCTAACGCGTATCGTCGCGCGGATTGAGAAGGTATTTCTTTCTGCGCAGTTTGTTCGCAAGTTGTCAACACGTGAGGCGACTGACGTCTAGATCATAGATCGCTCACGAAGAATTTACCATACCAAATCTTCCACCACCGCCGCCACCACCACAGCCGCTTCCTGTGACAACGACTGTCCCCTCGTCTATTCCGCAAGCTACTGCCTCAGGGTTGCAAGAAAACTTTCTACCTCCCTTGCCTTCATCGCCCACCGATCCCCATACTGCGAGCTCCTCGCCCGACACCAATAAGGAGAACAATCCTATAGTACCGCAATCTACGCCAGCTGCACCCCCTTCTACTTCTGCGCCTGTCGCCTCAAATCCCCTCCCGCCGGGGACTCTCCCCGCACAGATCGAGTACATGCTCACTGATGTCACCTCGTATCTAAACTCAACATTCCCTACGTACCCCCCACATACGATACAGCGCATATCAGAGCTAGTGGTGAACCCCAGACAACATTATAAGTCGTTGGTTTCCTATCTTCACGCGCTAGATCGAGTTGTCCGCGTCACATCTGGGATAAACATCTATCCCTTACCTTCGACGTACACGGAAGTGCCAGGGTCTCTAGCAAATGGTGTATTAGACACAACAGCTCGTCCTTCGTCATGGGCTGCTCCGGGAAGCGACGAAGCGCTGGGAGGCGCTCTTCTCACGCCCATCCCATGGATCCAACATAACCATCAATCATTGACAGGCTCACCAGTCCCCGCAGCACAAACCGCGGCTCCCACCCAGGACGCGCCGGCCGAGCTTGAAGGAGAAGTACGCACCGAGAGCACCGAGACCATCGACGGGCCCAACGGCGTGGGCAGTATCGAAACCGTCTCCGTATCAGTAAACGGCATCCCATCAATGGGGGCCCGGGGTGTCGGAGTAACCCAAGGTGAGTTGTTGCGACAAGAGCAACGTGCGGGTCTCGTCCCCGTTAGCCAGCTCGTGCCCAGTCATCACGTCCAAACCGGATCCAATGCAAGCGCAGCGGCAGCACATCAGCAGCAGCTTCAGACTCAAGCTCGTATCCAACACCAACGGGCACTAACACAATCTCAAAACCAAGCACGCGTCTCTTCCGCAGAGGAATCGCCTAACTCGCCGGCCTCAGCGCCTAATACGGCGTCGACACAGTCCTCCGCAACCCTCGACGGTGAGGGAACGGATGCTGTCACCGATGACGGATCGGTCACAGTCGCACCTGTCCATAGCAACAACCTCGAAGATGACCAAAAACCACACGCACGTGGGCCCGGAGAGATCGGTGCCGATGATATCGGTCCACAGAACGCGATAACATCCGCCCTCCCAACGCCGACCGCGACTGGCGGAATGATACAGGGAATAGACATTCAAGCCGCGGTGGGGCGCAAGCCTCTGGATGTCTCATCTCCTTCGAGGCACGAAGGAGATGCCAAAGACGACGGAGACAATGATAAAATGGATGTGGAGGAGGATAGACTAGGAAGGTTATCAACACCTAAACGTGATGCGGAAGAACGTGATGACGGTCCCGCAAGTAAAAGGTTGAAAGAGGATTCGACTCCAACCACCGGTGAGACGGTCGATCCTAATCCGAAGTCAGCTGACACCGAAACCGAGTCGCAAGAGGGCAAACAGGAAGACGCGATGGATAAGGATTAATGTCGCTTTTCTCACTTCCACCCCCGACTCTACATCTTGCATCTTTGTTGGCCGGATATGCGGACGGACGCAAGAGAGAATAGCTGAACGACAGAACAGCGCCAAAGCTCCTACATCGCTAAACAACGGGAAACGGAAGATGGAAATATCAAGGTAGAAGGGAACTTAAGAAACGATAGGCCTTTCCCATGTGGCTTTTTGAATCAACGAACTTGAGTTCCAGGGTCTTTGCGCGGAGTCACGGCGTAGAATCATGTTGCTCATGGATGGGCGTGGGTGAATATGGGACTTTCAATAGTCTTATCATAGGTATTTATGTATGTATGTACTTAGTTTCGGTATAATGCTGGCATGGACAAATACTTACAGGGCATGACTCCATCTATCTTCCATTTTTGTGTGTCTACCCAGATATTATCTAGAGATCTGGGATCTGGGATCTGGGATCTGACGGAATCTAGGTGCTATGTAGATACGTGTAAGAAAGAGAGTTATCGACCACGAACAATAAAGTTACCTACTCCGCGATTCGCTTCGCGGTGAAGCGCTTGCTTGCTTGGGTTTTCATGTAGCATTAGCATCACCAAAGATCGCAGGAAATAGGTATAACTATGTAAAATTTTATTGTCATTAACAGCCGCAGGCAAATGAAGCTCATCGTAATTTAATACATACAAGCAAGGCACAGGCCATCATGTAGACGGATATCCCATCCCATTCCTCAGCGCCAATACCCAGACTCCGAACCGATACTTATTTATAAAAAAACCCATGTGAATCACGATCCAAGAAAAAAAGACTTCTCATAACGATTATTAAAGGCTAATGATGTTAATGTGTAATCGATCATTCATCCCTCGATCCATTTCTCTTTACCTATCGGCGTATTGAGTGCTCGCTGTAACCTCTCGTCCTCTTCCGCACGGATGCGACTCCTTGCCTTCTCTAGTCTCGCAACGCCCGCATTGATCGTCTGGATATGGACCTGAAGCGGGATCGACGCGTTATCGGCCAGCAGCTCGGGCGCCGCGACGCGGTCTCGCAGGTCCCCTAGCTTGGACTGGATATCGCTGAGGTCGTGGATGAGACTTATCAACTGCCTGATGGCGGACCGTCGCTGGTCGTCGACGCGCTTCAGCAGGGACAGCTGCTTGTTCAGATTGTGGAGGCGGCTGTTGTTGACGCCGAGGATGGTCCAGAGGGTGTAGAAGACCTCGCTATGCCTCTGCTGTACAACGTCGCTGCTCCGCACGACGTGCTCGTTGATGATTTGCAAGTGCTCCTCGGCGACGGAGAGGAGTCGCAGTATAGCCTGCGCCTCGAGGATGAGGTCGGCGATCTTGTCCGACACGAAGGCCGTGTGCTCGATGTACTTGTCCAGGATGAAGCGCTCCTCGAACAACACGGGGGACCGGAAGGGGGAGAACAGCCAGTCGATCCCCCACGACAGCAGGCTGCTGCGTCGCTCTTCCTGCTTCGTGATTATTGAGTCGATGTACCGCGACGTCCAGCGGTTGATGTTGATCACGCTGTCGACGGCGCCGCCGACGTGCGTGTTGAACACCTGGAGATCCCTAGATGTCTCGTGGATAGCGGTGATATAACCGTCAAATTCGTACACCATCTCGTTACGTGCCGGTAGCTCGCTATATTTGACTAGAGTTCGTAGATCGCGCAAGGAAGCCTCCGATCGCAGCATCTCCATGGGCAACGATACGCCCTCGGCGGAATCCTCCAGGACCTTCTCAAACTGAGATTGCACCTTCATAAGTCCGTCAAACTCGATAGGTTGCGGTGTCCCATGATGCGAGATTACGCCCCCGGGAAGAGTAGATGGGCAGAATGGCAAGTTCAGAAGCGACGCGCCCGGAATCTGACAGACGGGCTGTAACGACGTCGTGACGGACTGCGTGATCATATTCTTGCCTATTGTAAGAACAGCGAAGGCCAGGTAGATGGCTACTAAAACGGCTATGGGCCATTTTATTAGACGGAGAGCCATGCCGAAGACCGACATGATCCAGGATAGACAGTCAAAGAAGAATTCTGGCGCCAAAGTCGTAATCTTCTCCCAGAAGCCTGGTTGTCGTGGGGGGCCGCCACTGGGCTTCAAGACCTTTATCCGCGATGGCGCCGTTCGTGGTGAGGAATGTTTTGCTTGGAGCTCATTTGCAGACTCCTGCCGGGGCAGTCCCTTTCGCAACAGCAGCATTGCATCATTTGAGACGGGGCCCGTCGTGGCCGTCGTCCTCATTCTGGGTGAGCCACTGACGTTAGATCTAGAACGCCGCGGGCTGCTGGTATCCACCGTAGGCATAAAGAACTCCGGAATGGGGGCGTGGTCTTTGTTTATCGAGGCGTTCCTGGTGGAAGCTATAGAAGGCTGAAAGGGGGCCCGGAGTATAACCTGATCCTCGTCGGCTTTGTCCGCGAAGTCGTGGATGCTGTCTTGCGAGTCGGTCTCTTGCGAGAACGAGGTATTTTGCGACGGGCCACTCGACAGAGGATCCTCGAATGGCTCGTTCACGTAAGATGTGTCGAAGCTCTCGTTTCCGCCCTCTACCATGCGCCAGGAACCGCCCACCGGGACATTGAAACTAGACTCTCTGGAGTTCGCCATGTTTAATTGTTTTCACCGCGAGAATAATAAACCTGAGGCATCCATATATTAGGTCGTTCTGTACCCGTTCTATAGACTGGTAACAGTATGCTCTTCTCCTGTCTGGCTTTCGAAACCATAAGGTTTCGATGCACGTCAAGAAATTGACAGGCAGCGCCAGTTATGAGATACCAAAAATCCGGTGGCGATATTGCGCGGTGAGCGATGTTTATATATTTATAGGCGCCCAAGAAGCTCGTGCTATAGGCAGCTAATGGTATCCAGCAACTTCCAATGATCTTCGGCCTCACAGTGGTGATGACTCACAACGGAAAGGTCGTTGTTGACACAGAGTTATGGATGGTGCGCAGTGTATGGTTTTTTAAATATAGTAGGCACAGCTCGAGATGTTGCCTGAACTGGCCGCCTCGTGCAGCAATGGAGTGAGTACTGGTTATCGGGGTTTGGTTGATGCAGCTCGATGGCAGGCTAATGCATTGCCAGGCCTGATGGTTTAAGTTGCCTTTCCCATAAAAACTTCTGCTTACTGGGCAAGATCACGTTCATTTTGTTAATAAGAAGGCTGATAAGGAAGAGCGACCGTACATTATGGTAGATCAAGAGACTCGGTCACATGGGTTCGCGATCACGTCGTGGCACTTGATAGGCCTGGAGTTATCGTTGTAGTGTTCCGCGCTTCAGGGTACATGCCTTAGGTATCTGCAGACCCAAGGTTGTTTGGGTGTTTGTCAGCCTATTACCAGGTGCTGTAACTACATCCTACGCAGGTACGATTAGTAGGATGGTGTTTAATGCATCTTAGCCCGTCCATCTCTTTGGTAAAAGCCATCTGTGAGCAGGTACATCCAGATACATTGGATGTCCGAGATGCTTGGCGCCTTTTAAGCACAGGCTTACTGCAATCAGTGACCCTGCTTGGGTTCCACCCGTGTACGGAAAAGTAACTAAGATGCACTATATTAGTGCCCCCAATTACCTAATCTCATAGTTATATGTACATTAGCGCCCTGCGTGTCTAAAACTCCAAATCTTGTGGTTTTGCGATGTTAATTTCGGGTTTCTCGTCGACGTCAACCATCACAAGGCCAGCATGGTAGCCTACCAGTTTCTGAGCAGTTGACAGTATGCTCGCCAAAAGGGCAATTACTGCCCGCCCTCACACTCCCAGCCAATTAGCGCGATTATCGCGGATACGTTGCACTGAATCCTCGATCCGATTTCGTCGATTTCCTTTGCAGAGGGACTGTTCCTCTCATGCGGCCGAGGCGCCCGCTACTATCACAAAAGCATCCCCTGTGCCAAAACTCCAAATCGATCATAGGGACATTGCAGCGCAGCAGAAACTTTTTACTACTTCAATCTACAGCCCGGGCTCCCCGCTACTCCTCCCCAATGGCGCCCGGATCTTTAATCGATTAGTCGAGTTCTTACGGCGGCAATATGTCCGCTTCGGTTTTGACGAAGTCATCACCCCGACCATATATAAGAAAGCACTATGGGAAAAGTCGGGGCATTTAGAAAACTACAGCGATGACATGTACACGGTAACTAGCACTTCGCCGTCACGGGTAGACGAGACCAAGGGCGGCGAGGAGGACGAATACGGCCTGAAGCCCATGAACTGTCCCGGCCACTGTTTGATATTTGCATCAGAGCTGCACAGCTATAAAGATCTTCCTGTCCGATATGCCGATTTCTCTCCTCTCCATCGAAACGAGATCTCCGGTGCCCTGAGTGGTCTGACCCGCGTGCGACGTTTCCACCAAGATGACGGGCATATCTTCTGCAGGCCGTCGCAGATCGAGGACGAAATACGAAAGAGCCTCGACTTCGTTCGCGTCGTATACTCCACCCTAAAGCTCGGGCCTTATCGATTGACGCTCTCGACGCGACCCGTCGACCACTATATTGGCACAGCCGAAGATTGGGAGGCGGCCGAGAGTGCATTGAAGAGAGCGCTGGATGCGTCCGGCCAGGATTGGACAATCAACCCGGGGGATGGCGCCTTTTACGGCCCCAAGATTGACATAATCCTGCAAGACTCTGACGGTAAGGAGCACCAGACGGCGACCATTCAGCTCGACTTCCAACTGCCGAAACGATTTGAGCTGTCGTACGTAGCCCCAGCGCCCGAGTTCGAACGTCGGGGCGAAGTCTGCACGGATCCCGTTGAGCTGGCTAGAACCGGACCTGTTACCCCCGTCCTGATTCATCGGGCCGTTCTAGGGTCGGTGGAGAGGTTAATGGCACTGCTTATCGAGCATTACAAGGGCCAGTGGCCCTTCTGGCTTAATCCGAAGCAGGTCATGATTTTGACCTTGAATGACGACGAGAAGGTAATTGAGCGTGCAAGAGAAGTTCAGAATATTCTTACGGGCAGGGAAGGTGACCCGAATGAGCCACTAGCTACACCAACGGGTTTTGTGGTAGACATCGACGATAGGCCGCAGAAAATCGGGGCCAAGATGCAGCAGGCAAAAGCAAAAGGCTATAACGTTGTAGTCACAATCGGGCCGCGAGAGTTGGTAAGGCCTGACATGGAAATGGAATGTGATGTCCAGGGTTTGAACCGCGAGGACACATCGCCACTGAAGCGGGTAAAACTGACAGCACGAGAGCTGCTTGGCCTTCTTAAAGAGAAGGCCAATATGTATTCATAAATAATGTACAACTGGCCCCCCTTCCATCTGTTCCCCGAACCGTGCTCTCATGGCGGCATAACCGCGACCAGTGCATGTATCATTATCGATGATGCCATGCTTCTTGAACCATCAAAGGGGTGGCCTGGGATAATTATATGTGTTTTCGCTTTTTGATCCAGATAAGGATTGTCCTGCTGGCTCTCCTTCGCCAAGGGTCCTGGGAAGCGAAGATAAGCATTAACAACAATCCACTCAATGGCAACACCTCCCCATACTTGAACTACGTATCCATCCCTTTCTGAGGCGTCCTCAGATGTACCATCTACAATTTCGCGTTAGTCCTTCGTTGGCGAGTTCGGTCCAGCACCTCCAGGAGTTCTTGGCGGCAGGGTTTCGTTTTCCGTCCAATATAGATACCAATCCGCTTCTCCTTCTCCTAACCCAAAGGCCTCGTCCTTATCTTCGTTTGATGTCTGTTCCTTGCTGAGCTCCAACTTCTTATCTTTGTTCGGCGCCTGTTCTTTGCTTAGTTCTATTTCCTCATCATCGTCTGGCACCTGTTCGTTGCTGAGTTCCATTTCCTCATCTTCGTCTGCTACCGGTTCATTGCTCAGTCCTATTTCTTTATCATCGTCTGGCACTTGTTTTTTGGTGAGCTCCTAGTCTTCTTCTTCGTTTGACGCCTGTTCTTTGCTGAGCTCTCTCTGCCGGCCAATTTCTTCAAGCCGTTCTAACATAGCCTGTCCTTTACTGAGCTCTCTCTGCCGGTCTCTCTCCTCAAGTCGTTCTAAGATAGCAAGCGGCCTTTTGAAAGTCAGTCAGAATCAGCTGCGATGTCCTTGCGCCCCAAGTTAGGCCGGGACATACCTACTCTTTTAAATTGTCGGAAACATGCTCTCCACGAGCTTCCATTGCCGTGACAAGCTCGCGACGTCTGATAAGCTGCTCTCTCATGTACTCAACAGTGCGTTTAAGTACCAGCCCCTCTGATCTGCCTTGTCCCTCTAAACCCGGTACCAAGTCGCAGAGTCGGTCAAAGCCAGCCCGAATCGCTTCCCGTCGCTTCTGTTCTATGAAAACATTAGGTGTTAGTACTTCTCTCAATATGCGTGGCTATCTTTTGTAGGAGGTATTTAAAAGGAATATAGACAGGATGAATACCTGATGCGATATGGTTCTGCTTCTTCTCTTCTTCAGTTAGACGAGGCTTCTCATCGGGCCCAAGTCCATGACTGCTGTCCCTATCTTGCGGGGATCGCGACCCATAATCTGCCATGTGTCTCAGGAAATTGAATGTTTCAATAAGAAATCATAGACAATAAAAGAGGAATAACTGTGATTCTTGATGAATAATTGTCCGTTTCGTATCTTTCACGGCAAGGTCATGTAAGGAGGTGATAAATGAAAACAAAAGGAACAGATGAGCCAAGGCTTCGATATTGTTACATCCTTTCCCTGTTTTTAGAGAGAAACTGCCGCCCGAAAACCCGCGATACTTGGAAAACGTGATGCGTTTTGATCACATGGAAATTCCAGCTACCCACGTCAGCGCTGGATGTGGTACAACAGTGGAAAGCGCGGTAGGTTGTTGCATGTGATAGTAGCTCCACCTGGCGTTTATTCTCCATCCCCATCCTGTCAGGAACAGAACCAAGACCCTCATCAGCCTCAGAGGACCCCACTCCACTAAGTATGTACAGTCAAAACTGGCCTGGGCCGTCCTGTTAGGCTGTCACCTATCCCACAGCGGGGTCGCCATTATGTAACCATTCTTCCCCCACATGTCCCTGTTAGAGATTTGGAATGCAAGGTAGGACCTATCTTCAACTTAAGATAAATAATCCGAAACCCCCAGGCAGAAACTTGGTGGCTTGGCTTAACTCAATCAGTTAGCGGGAATTAAGATAGAGTTAAACTTAATTCTAACCCTCTTTTCTTTTTTCTTCAAGAGCTTGCCCGTCCATCGAAAGGGACCTGCCCGTCATGGAGAAATCACAACCTCTCCTATCAGGGGATGTCCCGATGGAGCCGCCTCCGACCTACACGGCAGCCACACAAGCACAGCAGCAACAATCTCCGCCACAGGGCCGACGACCACCGCCCCCAGCCCCTCTTGAGCTACCTATACTAAAGTACATGCGAACGCATAGGGTGATTCTGGCCTCAGCATCGCCAAGACGACGAGCTCTCCTCGCCCAGGTCGGGCTTTCAAATATCGAAGTAATACCCTCGACCAAGCCTGAGAACCTACCGAAAGACCAATTAGGCGCCTTTGAATACGTGTCGGCGACGGCTCAGCAAAAGGCATTGGACGTGTACCAATCGGCGATCCAGAAGGCCGAGGAGGCCACAGAGGCAGCAAAGACAACAGACAATGATGAGACGAAAAAGAAGGGGGGAAATGATAACAATCGTCCGATGAGAAAGGACCCCGACCTCGTCATTGCGGCGGACACGGTGATCGTGACGCGAGACGGCGCGATCCTGGAGAAACCGTCCTCAGAACAGGCCCACAAGCGAATGCTGCGCCACCTCCGGGACACGCGGACGCACCGCGTGTTGACAGCTATATGCTGCGTTGCTCCCAAGCCCGACGCCTCTTTCCCTGGCTATGCCATTTCTACCCACATCGAGGAGACCAAGGTGACGTTTGCGAAGGAGTCCGACGGACTGCCGGACGATGTCATCGATGCCTACGTCCGGACACGTGAGGGCGTTGATAAAGCGGGCGGGTATGCCGTTCAGGGCATCGGTGGCATGATGCTTGTGGAGAAGGTCGACGGGAGCGTGGATAATGTCGTAGGTCTGCCGGTCAGGCAATGTTTGCGGCTGTGCGAGAAGGTTGTCTTCAAGCAGGGCGAGGAGGATAGCGAAGGCGAAGATGAAGAGATGTGATCAGTGGGTGAGCTGAGCTTATCTTACCGACATTCAACTTATCTCTTGTTGTTTTCCCCCCTGGGACGGAGAATTGCTCATAAAATGAACGAGGATTTTGGACCGTAAATAAGGGTTATAATGATTGGGCTAAGTCGTGCATAGAAGGCATCGACTGTTTACAACATAGGCAATTCTTTCCTATATTATCGGTATGAAAAACGGAATGGTCATAGACTTCCTAACGGCATGTTACAGAAATGCCCGATAAAGATTCTTGTCTCACTTGATATTACCACCTATACATGAACAATGGTTGGACCTGGTCAAGCTCAGTCACAACAGTTATGATACTTACATAAAAGGCTCTTTGACCTGACCTAGTACCTGTGTAGTTCATATCGTTTTTCCAGTTACCGGCAGAAATAGCAATACATGCCGAAAACATTGTACGTACCGTATGAGGTCAGCTCCAAGAAGCTTGGCATCTGGAGAAGTGGAGTTAACGTGCAGGACCAGTTATGCCCAGTCCGTAAGGATACATAGTGTGTAGCCGATCGCCCAAGGAACGGAGAACAGAATTGAAGTTGAATCCAGACCGACTCGGTAAAGAGTTGCACCGAGAATGGAGACCGATCGTTAGATTATCTGAGATCGGAAGTCTACTCCGAATCAGAAAACCTCGAGTAATGACCGGCAAACTGGGCTCCGTTTCCGCGCTCGTGGAACTTAACATGCATACCTATTATACTATGAATGTTATGTATGCATGTATGTACGTAAAGAATGGGCCGTCGCTAGGTAGGTACTGAGAGTATTCGAGCGGACGCTCAAGGTGTGGATGTTTAGTTAAATAGGTACGAAATCCCCGGTGAGGGGGGGGGAGCGATCTTTCTTTTATATATCTGTATGTTCAACTAGAGAACATCGCCATGTCTGCTTGCTGAGGCTCTTTCCGTCCTTTGCATAATCAGTCAATTGGCTATAATGGTGCGACTTAAGCATATTTTGACCCTCTTAAGCGCCTCGGTGCTTCGGCTCGGAGTCACGGCTCAGGAGAACAACACCTTATCGTCATCGGAGTGGCCTCTCCACGATAATGGTCTGACGGATTTCGTGCAATGGTGCGTCGACGTTGTTGTTGCCGTGCTTCTCAATTTCTATATACTACTATACTAACACTGAGAACAGGGATCACTATAGTTTTCATGTCAACGGAAGGAGACTGTTCGTTTTCTCCGGGGAGGTGAATAGTGTCTTGTTCCCGTACTTTACACGGTTTCATCCTTACTGACCAACCCCGCCAGTTCCATTATTTCAGATACCCTGTGTAAGCTACACGTGCTTCGTGGGAGACAAATGAAAGATGTAAGACAGCTAACAGACTTCGAGACCTGAGCTATGGCGCGATCTATTGGAGAAAGTAAAGGCCGCTGGGTAGGCCTACGAATTCTCACTAAATTAAGTACCTGAGACAATTGACAATTCCAGGTTCAATGCCTTCTCGATATACAACCACTGGGGCTACCACAACCCCTTACCGGGGGTTCTCGACTTCGAGAACGGCGCGCACAACTTCACCACGATCATGACCCTGGCCAAGGAGCTCGGCATGTACATGATCATCCGCCCCGGTCCTTACATCAATGCTGAGGCCAATGCGGGAGGGTTCCCGCTCTGGGTGACGACGGGCGAGCACGGGCAGCTCCGCGACAACGACCCGCGGTACACGGAGGCCTGGACACCCTACATGAGGGAGATTTCCAAGACCATCGCGCCGCACCTCATCACGAATGGCGGGAATGTGATCCTCTTTCAGGTCGAGAACGAGCTGGGAAACCAGTGGCTCGACGTCAAGAAGAAGACGAACAATGTCCCCGCCCAGGAGTACATGGATCTTTTGGAGCGAAACGCTAGGGAGAATGGTATCGATGTGCCTTTGACTCATAATGCACCCAATATGGTACGGTAATCTTACCTACCCCTGCAGAACTTGACTTTGAGCAAGTGGGAGGTTTGAGGCTAATCAATCATGAGCCAGAATGGTTACTCTTGGTCACACGATTTCTCCAATGCAACTGGAAATGTCGACGTCGTCGGTCTCGACAGCTACCCCTCGTGCTGGAGTTGCAACCTCAGCGAGTGCACTGGGACGAACGGCGAATATGTTGCTTATGTGAGTTTTAAGTCACACCTTGATATCTCGTACCTACTGAGTCTGATGTCGAGTTAGCAAACTCAAAACTATTACGAGTAAGTGCCCCGCGTGAATTGAGGGTTATACTTGGGACGGAAATACTAACTACAGATTTGCAGTTATTTTACTGTGCAATCTCCGTAAGTGGCTCCTCGTGAATCGCTCAATATGGCTGTATTGACTATTAATGTAGGACACAACCGAATTTCATGCCAGAATTCCAAGGCGGATCCTACAACCCCTGGGGAGGTCCCCAAGGAGGCTGTCCCGGGGATATCGGGGCAGACTTCGCCAATCTATTTTACCGCAACTTGATCTATCAGAGAGTCAGCGCTATTTCGCTATACATGTTGTTTGGCGGAACATCCTGGGGTTGGCATGCTGCGCCAGTTGTAGGTAGGTACAAGTCTCACTTAGAATTGTTAAGCGTTCGTGAGATAATTGGCTGGCCAATGCTGAAATTATTTCATAAAGCGACAAGCTACGACTACTCATCTCCGGTGTCCGAGAACCGCCATATTGGAAGCAAGTACTACGAGACAAAGCTTTTGACGCAATTCACTAGAGGTAGTATATCCAATAGCCCCTGTTCTCTCACGCCTTATAGCACGATGCACTGATTCTAACTACGACATAGTGGCGAAAGATCTCGCGATGACCGATCGCATCAGTAATGTAAAATCCCTACTATAGTCCGCCTCATGAGAGCTGCGCTAAGGTCATTTAAATAGAGCACGGCTTACTCCACCAACCCAGCCATCGCCGTATCGGAGCTTCGAAACCCCGAGACGGGAGCCGGATTCTACGTAGCTATGCACTCGTATACGCCATCGGGCACCACGGAGGCTTTCCGTCTGAAAGTCAATACCTCGGAGGGCCAACGTGAGTACTCCTAGATATAACTAAGGTTAAGAAGTGGGCTGACGGGACATCATTATCAAGTAACCGTACCGCAACAGGCAAAGGACATCGTCATAAATGGCCATCAGGCAAAGATCCTCGTTACAGACTTTAGATTCGGGTTCAAGACACTCATTTACTCCACCGCTGAGGTCTTGACATATGCAGTCATCGATGGCAAGGAAATCCTAGTCTTATGGGTTCCGACGGGAGAGTCGGGAGAATTCGCTATTAAAGGGGTCAAGTCCGCTAAAGTAGCATCTTGTGAGGGTTGCGCTAACGTCAAGTTATACCCCGAGAAGTCGAAACTCACTGTTTCATTCACGCAAAATGCTGGTATGAGCGTGTTGGAACTTGTCGATGGCTCGAGAGTCGTGCTCCTGGACCGGACTGCTGCGTACCTCTTCTGGATCCCTAGCCTGACGAATGATCCCGTATTTGAACCTAATTCTACGAGTACGTTGGAAATACCTTTATGTTCGGCCTCTAGATGCCTCGACTAACGAGAACCACGTAGTCCTTGTTCAAGGCCCCTATCTAGTTCGATCCGCAAGCATAAAGGGGCGCACCCTCGAACTAACTGGAGACATCGCCAATGCCACTGCGATCCGCGTCCTTGCGCCTAAGAAAGTCAGATCGCTGACATGGAACGGGGAGGAATTGAAGGCGAATTTGAATCCGTCCGGGTACCTGACTGCTCAAATCAAGGGTGCCCGTTCATACGAGCTACCGCAATTGACGAGCTGGGAGTCTGCAGACAGTCTTCCCGAGATTAGAAGCGATTATGACGCGAGCGGGATCGCGTGGAAAGGTACGTTAATCTGTAAATCCCTGAATTATTGCTGGTTTATACATCCATTAACTCCCCCCACCAGTGGCAAATCACCACAACACTTCAAACCCAACTGCCCCGGCGTCAAACAATCCGGTCCTCTACGTAGACGACTACGGCATCCACGCCGGTTCTCACATATACAGAGCCACATTCGACACCACCGAAGAAGCACCAACGGGTATATTTCTCGACATCACAGGCGGTTTAGCATTCGGGTTCTCGGCATGGGCAAACTCGCGATTCATCGGCTCGTGGCTGGGTCTCTCGTACATCGACAAGCAGGGTATTACCCTATCCTTCGCAAACGCGACGCTGAACCGAGACAAAGAGAACGTTCTCGTCGTGTTGATGGATAACTCGGGGCACGACCAGCGCGCCGAGGCGCTCAACCCCCGCGGCATCACCAACGCCACGTTGCTTGGACCAGGCACAACAACATCGTATTCCTTCAAGGAGTGGAAGATCGCGGGAACCGCCAGAGAGGAAAACGCTCTCCTGGACCCTGTCCGAGGGTTCCTTAATGAAGGGGGTTTGTACGCTGAAAGACTCGGTATGCATCTCCCGGGATATCCGGACGCGGGCTGGGAGCGCTTATTGTCATCATTTCATAAAGACGAAGACGGCAGTAGTAGTAGTAGTAGTAGTAGTAGTAGTATTCTCAACGTAGAAGGCGCCGGTGTGCGTGTCTTCCGCACTACGGTTCCGCTTGATGTTCCGCGGGGTTTGGACGTGTCGATTTCGTTCCGGTTGACTGCTCCTGCGCATGAGACGTACGTCTCCTCCTCATCCCCAACCACAACAACAACAACTACTGGAAAAGCAAAAACGAATCAGCTTCGCGCGCTACTATTCGTGAATGGATACCAATACGGCCGCTTCAACCCGTACATCGGAAACCAGATCGACTTCCCCGTCCCTCCCGGCATCCTGAACTACAACGGCCAGAACACGATCGCGGTCACGATCTGGAGCCAGAGTGCTGAGGGAGCGGAGCTCAAGATTGAGTGGAATGTGGATTATACGCATAGGACGTCTTATGATATGGGCTTCAACTCGTCGTATTTGCGGCCTGGTTGGGACAGGAGGAGGTTGGAGTATAGATAAATGAGCGGTTGTTTTATAGTTAATCAGTACATATCTATAGGGTCGGCTGGGCTTGGACTCTGCAAGATATGAACTCTTTGTTTTGTTGGCATTTGTTGTCCTGCCTGCCACACTCCTCGATGCCCCCCTTACTTAAGTCCATATACCCCCCACCGAAATATTGAAATCATAACAGATAAATGGAGACCATAGGTAGAAATGAAACCCCGTTACTTGAATACAAACTATAGCGAAAACCTGAGGAAATCGTGGAAGGACCTACGAGTCGGTTTCGTCAATCCGATGCTCTAGACTTTCTCCCCCGTAATCTACGACCCCGAATATACCCTTCTACAGTAACAGGGGGACGAAATAGAGACAGATTTGGCGATGATTGAAGGCCCTGGTGGTACTGTAACGAGGAATATGCCGTTGCCTTCTATATATAAATCAGTCTTGGATGGGAAGGAGGCGCTTGAACAACTTTGGAGTGAGGCAACCTGTGGTGATCTTGGATGGTGACGAGCTGTATCGACTGGTATTCGGATCCATGACCTTGGCCCAAGCCCTGTTAGTGGCGAGGGAAGAGCGCCGACTAGCTCGACCCACCTTCTTTCGAAACAGCTTTATTTTACACTACCTCATTCTCCCGGACCAGCCGGTGGCGGCCGGGATAGAGAACTACATCTATGGCACCCGAGGGCGGCTAGTTGGAGGCTGGAACATGACTGCGAGGCTGCAATTAGGTACAGGGGCCTCGTGCCAGTCGAGCTATCCGCCGCGCAAAAGAAGGAAAACATCGTGCCCGACAGGGCCAACCTCACTATTGTCGTACGCCCTAATGGCCTGAGTGGTCTTCCCGTGCACGTGTTCTAGAGGGAATCTATGTCGAAGTGGCACAACGTCGCCGTGTCTCGTGCACTATCCCAGCAGAAACAATATAGGCGCTACTCAAAAACCCGTGGGCAGCAGATTTGGCCTTGGCTGTGTCTTCCATGTAAAGATGAGACTGCAAGTATGTACTCGGCAGTAGCTTCCCTGTTATACTGCCCCCTACCTTCTGCTACTGGGGACCAGTAGCAACTAGGTGCTTGTTTACTTTGGGGCCTAGCTGCGAGATTCCTCATTTTGACCGCTTCGCCTTGCGTTCTCCGTAGTACTTGCAAATATTGCAACTTCAATTAACATCGCGATCCCATCGTCAAGCCTTCGCCTTGTGCCACCCACTCCTCTGTGGTACTGATGCCGAGTCTTGAGACGTGAACGCCCAAGGCTTCCAATCCATGTTGGGCGAAGTGGCATTTCTCAAGAGACATGGTACATCCTGAAGCGGCAAGGATAGAGAAGACGATGTCTAAATGCTTCAGGTGATATGGGGTGCCGTGCAGTCTCTGGTGTGTGTGGTGCAATGCTGGGGGGCAGGTGATATCAAGCGTAGTCTCATGTTTCTCATGGAAGTTTGCCAGCCATTGAGACATGCTAGCCTTCATATTCGGGAAGAAGGTGAAGGATCTAAGATAATCCGCCCCACTTCCCTGCACTCCAGCTCCGGTCCTCACTTCCACCAAATCAGGTACCCATTCCATTGGGTGCAAATCCTCCAATGCTCTCTCCATTGCAGTAATCTGTGCCTCGTATGGGGCGGTGATGATGATCTTCGCTCGTTTATTGTTCTCTTGCGTACGAGCCTTACGCCATTAACCTCGTTCACATCAATCACACCTATCCTGCCTTTCCTTGCAAACAATGTGGATCTATTGAGCATGATGATACCTACTGCACATACTACGAAGACGACGACAGCTTCACCTGTTTCAATTGCGCTAGCCCTCTGCACACTATTGCAAATTGCCCGCTGCCGTTGACACTACGCTGCACAGTTTGTCTCGAGGATGGTCATATCAGATCCAACTGTACTCATGTCATTCCTCCCTACGAGCACGCCAACCTCGTACCCCTCGCCCAACCCAGAACACTGACCCTCTGGCATCAACCAGAGATGGCCAACCCGAATATGGCTTCCCAACCCCGCGAGACGACAATACGTAAAAGCCTGTACCCTACCCCCCCCCTTCCAAAACCTCCCAAGCCTGACGACAAAGGAAAAATACCTCCTGCGCAACTCAAGAAGCATAAAGAATTAGTCGCCCGTATCCCCATAAACTTGAGAGAGGATATCGCGTAATGTTGTTCATCAGGGATTGTGGCGACTCTTCAATCCCATGGTAGCGACAGCAAACTGCTCATCTTCAAGACTAATCAGGGTACCACCCAATCAGGAACCCGATCTCCCCTTGTGTAGAGGAACATGCATATCACTAAAAGACAAATGGAAAGCAATAGGCTCCATCGCCTTCCAGGTCTTCGCACCCACAGACCCCAGCACTATACATCGCGAACTCCGCAAATTCTATCCACACAAACAGCTTTCCGTCATTCGAGCCTCCCCAATCACAACTGTGGCAAATGTCTCAACTCTCGGCTCTCTCATCAAGCCGACAATCCTCTGGATCGACGAAGCCTTCCGCATTACTGAGCCTAGTAGTTTGATTCCACTCGCCAAATGGAAAGATATCAAACTGAAGGTTTTCTCCGGAGATGCTAAACAACTGCCACCGCTCATCCTCACGCAGAACACGCATCTGCTGAACAACTGTACGCTTCCAGCAAACAAGCTTCAGCCGAGCCTCAAGAACAACAGGCTTCGGAGGAAATGGCGAATCCGCTTGACGCTGCCGATGATTGGGAATCAGGCAACGGAAACGGTAATCCTAATACAGTGGCAGAAGATCCAACTCCCTCTGCTGATGTTTGGGGATCGGGCGACGGAAACTGGCATCCTGATACAGTAGCAGTAGATCCAACTCCTACTGCGGATAATTGGGGAGTAGATCCAACTCCCACTGCTGATGATTGGGGAGTAGATCCAATTCCCACCGCAGATGATGGAGGGGTGAACCCAACTCCCACTGCATGTGGTGTCACATGACATAGCCCCACATTGGCCATACCATCCCACACAAGGAGGGCCACTCGCAACTAGACTCAGACTTAGCTATCTTCATCATCATTCATCATCATTCATCATAGTCACAATAAAGTTGCACCCTCGGATAGGTCTCGACCCTCATCCAATAAGACCCAATTCTGCATAGAATTACGTCTGAAACGTGCCTTAGTGACCGTGAGCCATCCTAAGATACTACAGGACCACCACGCCTGTCGCGATATTATCCTGCAACGCGACCTGTTTGGGCCAAATTAGGGGTCCTTGGCAGGAACATCAGGTAATATATCGTTGCTAAAGGAGGCGCTCTTGAACTAGTTGTGCAGGCACGCTCTGCCCCCTTTAACACCAGCTTATTACTACGTTATAGTAAGTAAAATTCATGCTTAATTCTTGTTTATTACCGGACTGAAGTGATGTTTAAGGGGTAGCTAAAGCATGATTTATTACTATAGTGTGAGCTTCTTATTGGTATAGGTATAGGACCGCCCTCCCAGAGCCGACGGATCGTCATCCCATTTACTATAGCCTTATGCTCAAAGTACGCTAGAACTTGTGAATTATAAGTTCGCGTGACTCTAGTAGATCCGATGATTGCTAAAGGAGAAATGCAAGTCTTGCAAAAGGTTATTAGCTTGTAGTTCGAACTTGGAGTTGAGTGGGCAAGGGATATGTTTTTGCTTAAAGCGCAAAAAATTAAGAGCCGGCCTTAAAGGTCAACAAAAAGCAGGCCTTAAAGTCGCTAATGAACTGGCCTCAAAAGTTGTCAACAATGAATCGGCCTCGAAAGTAGGCGACGAACTGGCTTTGCGAGTTGACGTTCTCAAAATCCTAGCGCCGGACCCTGATCGTGAGAAATCGGCTACCCCCGATCCTATAGAGCCGAACGCGTTTGAGCTAAATCCACTTCCTAACATAACATGTGTTGCTTCCTGAGAGCCTTGGTAGTGAGGTGTAACAGTCACACACACACACATACATTGCTGTGCTCGGGGTTTTGGCAGTGCATATACTCTCGTTGTTAAAATAATCTACTGCCCACTACCTACTACCTCCCTATCTTGGTCGTAAGTTGATAGGTTAGGTGAGTATGAGTCCATGCCTTTCACTGCTTCTGATGCCGTGCAAGTCAATCATTGGCGTCATTTGTGCTGTAGGCAACAGATTTAGCCCTGGAGGGTTTCCCATAGACTGAATTAAAGGCAAGAATACGTTCTTGCAAAGCAACTTCTTGGGCCAATGCAGGGGCCCTTAGCAGGAACACTTTAGCCCCCTTTAACACTGGCTTATCACAATGTTATTCAAGCTGGTTGGATGCTTAATTCTGGTTTATTACCACAATGAAATGTTGTTTAAGCTGTGGCTAAAGCATGGTTTATTTGTATAGTATATACTTCTTGTGGGTATGGGTATGGGCATGAGTAAGTCGTACATGAGACGGTCATTTGACATTTATATAGGACACCTAGGCAACAAAGGCTCCCACCCGAGGCACTTGTTAGAGAGCGCTATACACCATGGATCCCAGCACTCTTCCAGCCTTTTGCTTCACGGCTAGTCTACTGAAGCAACTTCACCGGCTCCTCCATGCTCACGTATATTTGACCATGGTCCGACTCGTAACAGTCCCGCTCTTCGAAAGCAACTTCCTCTGTGCCGCCGTAGAAAGGGGCGGACTGTCATCATGGTCACGAATGTAATAAGACCAATCAGCCGTATCGTCGAGTTCTGTCTGCGAATACCCGTTCCCCAACCACGCGAAGCGGTTGCCCGCATACGTGACGTCGAAATCGTCCATGCGCAGCTCCTTCATACACTCCATATAATGCAGTGCACTTCCAGGCCAGAGCGCCGTGATCTGGCCCTGGGGTCCTTGCTTATACCACGAGCGGCACTTATCCGCCCATACCATCCGCGTCATGAAGTGATCTTTGAACGCCACGAAATCCTTCACGGCCTCCTCTTTCGGCGCGAAGGTCTTGATGTTGGTCGTCTGGTACCGGTCGAGCATCTTGCACATCCAGTCCACTTGCGCCTCGATGGACGCGAGGACCGGACCGTTACCGATCGGACAGTTGGGTCCCAGCGAAATCATGTAGTTGGGGAAACCGGCCGCGCCGACCCCGAGGTAGGATTCAGGGTATGTGAACCATTTGTCTTGTAAGTTCTCCCCCGTATGCGAGACGATGGGGAAGCGCGGCCGGAAAGTAGTGTCAAAGCCCGTGGCGCAGATGAGTATGTCGACGGGGTATTCCTTGTCGTCATCGTCGTCGCCACAGAGACAACCATTTTCAGTCACCGACTTGATCTTTCCGAACACGACTTCCACGTTTGGCTTCGTCAGCGACTCGAGGTAGTCGACGCCGGGCGTCAGGCGGCGACAGCCGAAGCTGAAGTCCGGTATCAGCTTCGACTCTAGATCTTCGTTGTTGAGCTTCTCCTTCATCTGACGGATCATGTAATTGCGGGTGTCTTTGTTGAGCTGGGTGCCCTGCATAAACACGCCGAATAGGCCATTCAAGCCGTCCTCGATCTGCTTTCGGTACTTCAGTAAGGAGCCCGGGTTGTTGACAAAGTCGGACTTCTCCTCCTCGCTAAACAGGTGTTGCTCGAGACCCTGGACCGGTGACACGTATCCCGCTTGCCGGATGAAGGTAGTCACTTTGCTGCATTTCTGCTGGAGAACGGGAAGAAGCTGGACGCCCGTTGATCCGTTCCCGATGAGACCGACGTGTTTGCCTTCTAGTTCCACGCTCTCGTCCCAGTTTGCCGAGTGTATCAGCATGCCCTTAAAGTCCTTGAGGCCGGGGATATCCGGCCATCGCCAGTTATTCAGAATCCCGCTCGCATTGATTAGAATGTCGCAGTGGTCGTCGATAATCTCGTCTTTCGTAACATCCTTGATCTTTAAGTCGTACCCAGCTTTATCGTTGTTCCAGTATGCCCCGATGACTTGGTGTTGCAGACGGACATACTGATGCAGATTGTATTTCTTCGCGAACCCTTCGAAGTACTCGTATATCTCTTCTCTTGGAGGGTACACCGCTGACCAATCTAACTTGGGCTCGAAGCTCCATGTGTAGTTATGCGACGGTACATCACAGGCGCATCTATTCCCGTAATTATCAGTTTCTTCATACTCCTTGATATGCGTAGCACTACTGAAATGAAATGGACATAACTCACCCTGGATACCTGTTTTCGTACCACGTACCCGCCACCCCTGCGTTCTTCTCGTATACTGTCAGAGTGAAGTTGTCAAAGTTCTTCTGTATCTTGTAGGCCAAGAGCAGGCCAGAAGCCCCGGCTCCGATGATGGCGATCCGCATATGCCTCTCTGCATGAATAGGGCTTTGAAGCCGTCTCGCCGCATCTTGACCCGCCTGGCCGTCTCCGAACTGGGAAAGGAACTTGTCCGCCATTATTCACGCATTCACTCAACAGTCGTAGCACAGAAAGAAAAAAGAACAAAGGGGGAAGCAAACGGAGGTAAAGACTGTCGGAGCGAGATGACAAATAGTGTATGAAGTTAGACAAGAAGTCTAAGGCCTTCTTTAATATACTTATACTTATACAGTTTATCTATATATATACTCCCCGGAAAGCTCAGTATCAAACTCACCAGGTTACCCACGTCCAATACCTGCTATTCTAACCAACACAGGTCTGCTACCCAAGTAAGTAACCCTAACCTGGATCATCATTACCCCCTGGCCAAAAGGTACCGAGCCCTTTCCACAAGCTTGCCTCTAGACTAACCGTAGATACTCGCGATGTACGACCCCGGAAGCGGGACGTTGCCTAGTTGGTCCATGATTATACCGCAACTGTCATTCGCGTTGTGGGTTGTGGGTTTTACCTATGGGCGGATAAGCCAGTCAGCCAGCCATGCCATTGTTCTGGCGGCTAAGGTATGTAGCTTGCCCGTTAGGGCGTCACACTGCGCAGAAGTTCAGTCGACCAACAGAATACATCGGCATGAGACATTGATAATGTGACTGATGCGTCTCCTCTCCTCTCCTCTCCTTGTTCCCTTGCACTCAACTCGGCCGATATCAAGTACATAATCAGGTAGGATATGATAAGCAATCCTCTTTAATACATATACAGAACCTATCTACCCGTGCTGTAGCATAGCACAAAGTACATACATACTGACGATGACAATTCAGGGATTACCTAGTAGCAAGGGTGTCCAGGAATTGCGTCAAATATAGGGGACCTACTATAGGTAGTATTCATGTATATATGTACGCGAGGTTTGAATGATGGAGGTGTGTATATGAAAAGGATACCATATAGAGTAAGGAGAAGTCCAGAATTACATACTATACATCTATATACAGATTAGAGCCGCGGCGAGACCCGGTCAAGCTAAAGGAAAAAAACCCCTCCCTTCCCGTGCTTGTTCCCCACCGAAAGAACCTATTATACGACGTCGAATGATTCATGCGTTATATCAATCAGCTACCTTCATGACACGCGCAAACGTTCACTCGCGGTCCCGAATTAATTTACACTTGCGCTGATTGGCTGCGGTGGTTTTGTAGAAGAAGAAAACCAGGGTTGCCAGGGTAGCCCCCGGGGGTTAGTCCGGGCCAGGGGCAGTATGTATGCCTCTCATGCAGACAGATAGATACAGCATACAAACTTGAACTCGGGTAAAGCTTGCGAATATGAGGTTACAATTAGAGCGGTACTGTGGCGTTGCGCACTTGACGCCAACTGATCTGGAAGAAAGCACTTTTCATGTAATTTTTCGGTCTTGTTCAAATGGCTAAGTCCGTCTAGACTTTATCTTCCTCCGTTTTATATCCCTTGTGTGTGTCGCAACCGGGAGGGAACACCGGTGACAGCGCCGGTGCTACCTGCCTACCTACATACCTACTTCTTAAAGTGTGCTTAGATGTGGCTCTTGTTGTGGTGGGGTCGATTGATCAAACTAGACCCTTGTATGCTTGTTAGCTTTAATTGGAAGTTCTTGTAAAATAGCGAGCATGCCAAATGTGTTGAAGCGGAACGGATATGTCTAGGTTAAAATACCGTATATGGAAGTCAGCTTTTCTTAAGATAGCCAATTCAATGCTATACGTAGACTAACATACAGCTGACATGCTCCTCTCATGAGTCGTATATAGCCCTGTAGATCCCAGATACTGACTCTTTCGAAAAAAAAAAGTGCATGTATCTAAGCTGGCTAGCAGTCAATCTTCATATGTTATACAAACATCGGTTCTCGATCCGGCAGGCTAGAAACCCCCTTTTCAAAGTAAAATGTTACATAACCTTTATATGTACCTACATATTCATTTCATGATGATTTAAGCATACTTAATAACATCCTTATCAGCTCTCTTGAGTCTCAATGGAAATCCAGGACTTAAGGACTGGGTACTCAGCTTCGAGGTGTAGCTAATGGTAGGTATGTGCTTTACGGTAGTAAGCCGTATGTACCACACATTATACATACACGCACGCAGCTGGCCACGTTGAACTTGTGCAACGTGGTACGTACGGCCGTCTTACTGCATATGTATATATATGATCAACATTCCACTAGCATTGGTGGCGCTCGAGAACTTGGCCCTCAGTTGTGATACCGAGCTGTGGTGCGGAGCCAAGAAACGCCACCTTCTCGTCAGTCAAGGTAACCTGGTTTATGTACGTACTTACTTATTACTAACTCGGTATCGAGAATTCGTTCCCCGGCTTAGTTTCAGGCTCGGTGTAGAAGTTATACTACTCACAGAGGTACATACCTAGTATGAGACCATTTAGGGGTTTGGCACTACAGGTAATAGCCGTGCCTAGGCACTAAGTTAGTTCTTGGCATATCAATAGCATATCTCATACTTCGACCATACCATAGGATATGACATATCCATCTAGTACATGTCAAACTACATTTTATCTACCTAGGCTAGAAGAAAAGCCATCATCACTTTGGAGCGGTGAAAAGGATAGGGATATTGCCTGCTCCTCTCCACAGCTCGACATGGTCCCGTTGAAGCACTAGGTTAGGTATTGGACCACTTATCTATGTTCGGTGTTTCCTACGTAGCTATCTTCAATATGTCATATTGACCATAACCGTCTTGGGCTCCGTGAACGCACGCAGCGCATGTATCGCGAACTCACGACCGGCGCCGCTCTCCTTCGTGCCGCCAAAGGGAGCAGTGAGGAACGCCAGACTGATGCAGTTGACTCCTACCATACCGCTGTCGAGCTCCGAGGACACACGCAGGGCCCTGTTGATATCCTGTGTGAACACGCCTGCCATGAGGCCGAAGTTGGTGTCGTTGGCCTTCTCGATGATCTCTTCCTCCGTCTTGAACTTGTTCAGGATCGAGACGGGGCCGAAGATCTCTTGCTTGCATATCTCGGCGTCCTCAGCCACGTCGGCGAATACTGTGGGTGCGATGTAGTAGCCCTATTTTGTGAGAGTTGGTCAGCTTTTCGTATCGATATAAATGATGCCTTTCGTGGTTGATACGGACCTCACTTCCCAGTCTAGAACCCCCAACCAACAGCGTTCCCTGAGATTTCCCTCTCTCTAGGAACCCTGATACTCTGTTGAACTGGGCTTGGTCTACTATCGGACCCATCGAAGTCTCTGGTTTGTCAGGGTCGCCGACAGTCTGGGATTTCGCCTCCATGGCCTTCTTGTAACCCTCGACGAATTTGTCGTAGATACCCTCTTGGACGTACACTCGCGAGGCGGCGAAGCACACCTGGCCCGAATTCTTGCAGATGGAATCGGCGCACCAACGGATGGCATTCTCCAAGTTCGCATCGTCGAAGACAACGGCAGGGCTCTTGCCGCCGAGTTCGAGCGTGACGCGCTTCAGGTTGCTCTTCGCTGCCATCTCCTGTATCTTGCGGCCTGTCGCCGTAGAGCCCGTGAAGCTAATCTTCTTCACCTTCATGTGGCTCGCGATGATAGCGCCAGTAGACCCGTTACCCGAGAGGATCTGGAATACACCCGGCGGGAAGCCCGCCTCCTTGATCAGGGTACCCAGCGCAAGGGCCGCAAGAGGTGTCTTCTCTGACGGCTTCGCGATGAAGCAATTGCCCGTGGCTAAGGCTGGAGCAGCTTTGACGGCAATGGTCCCCAGAGGCGCGTTCCAGGGGACGATACCCGCCGTCACGCCTAGAGGTTCGTTCCGCACGATCTTCAGGAAGCCATCATCCTGGGGGTAGGATTCGCCTGCGAACTTGTCCGTCCAACCGGCGAAATAGCGGAGCGTCTCTGCAGTCATCATGATCTCCGGCCCTCCCCACGTCGCATACGGTCCTCCTAACTATTGAAAATCAGAACTAAACGCACAGATGCATTCGAGTCGAGTTGGGGTGCATACAGTTATACGAGTTAACTCCGCCAAAGTCGAAGCATGTTGCTCAATCAAAGTAGCCAGCTTCAGCAAGCAAGTTCTTCTCTCACTTGCACGGGTCTTCTTCCATGCCGGGAATGCCGCCTCGGCTGCGGCGATTGCGGCGTCGACATCATGTTCACCGGCAAGCGCTACGTCGCTGGCTACGAGTGAGGCGTCTTTTGGGTTGTAGACCTCTAGCTTCTGGGGGTTCTTTGAGTCGACATACTGGCTTCCTGTTAGCATGGCATTGTATCGAGCGAGAAATTGTGAGAAGCTACCTCGTTGTTGATGAAGAGCTGCTTTGGCAAGTTCGACTTACTCCACGTGAATGGCGTCGAGGAGGCCTCTTGTTGACTCATCTTGGGTTGCCTGATCGATTTTAAAATGAACGTCGGGTAGGTTGCATTCAAATCAATAACGCGTTCAGTGGAGGGATTCCAGTTTTATAGGGTGTCTGCAGTAGCCGTCGAAAGTATCAGCCGCGTCCCTTCTAAGTGTAACGTCGATGTCTAGGTAATCGTTGGTGTACGAGTATCGAGCATCATCCCTGAACACCCTGTGAGGAGTCTAATTGAACTCCCATGATGTGTCTGTGTGTCTCACAGTACCAATCCCCCACTTCCACTTCCGTAGCAGGATTGTAATCGGTGAGAGGCAACCCTGCAGCTCGATGCAGCAAATATCCTATTACCCGGTCAATTCCATAAGGCCATATATAACTTATAAGTATCCCTTTTAAATACTGTGTGCGAATTTGAAGACTGAAGCTATAAAACTGATAATCGACCAATGATAGATATTGTGTCCTTCAAATAGCATACTGTGACCCAATTCCTCGTTCGGAGGGCCGCGAATAGCCCCTTTATCCCATAGCTACTTGGCTATTTGCCACCCCTATTATTCTATGAAAGACTACCAGTTAGTAATTGTGAAAATTTAAACTAGCTATAAATCGGAATAAACCTTCGAGTGCTTACTAGACACGTGACCGCCAGACCAGAGTTGAGACTCGACGTATCAAGCAGCCTTCGTCACGGAAGGCACAGCATCCCATGCGCTGCTTGAGCGTTTGCCAAAGCGAGGCAAGGGATGCTTCCAATTGCCATCGTCACTAGAATAACGGCAGACTGTGTCCTATGCTACAGCTCTTCGCTTGGATAATCTAGTCGTTTTCTTGTACTTCAAGCTGGACGTTATCTTCTTGCATCATTGTTCGACGGACGTGCCCGTGATCTCGTCACTGCATTGCTTCGTTCGATACGCCTACATACATACAGGGCAGCTTCATAGGTTGCCCTGAGTGCCACATACAAAGGATGCAGTGCGGGGTAAAGCATATGTAAAAGGGTCCAAAGCAGGAAGGAGAATTGGGGTATATGCAGTGCGACTATACGACTGCAGATATTAAATGTGATAGGTGGAAGCCAACTGGGAATTGGAGAATTCTCGGTCTATCGGCCTTCGGTGCGTATGCATCGGCGTCGCTTGGCAAGCGCGGGCTGATTAGGCGATAACAATATCACCGACACCTAGCTTGACGCATTTGAAATCAGACATTTTCCTGTCGTGGTGATGACGTTCTGATATCCGACAATACGGAGGGTATCTAGTCTCTTCGTCCAAGATACATTGGCAATCGAGACAAGCACAGCGTCACTCTTTACTAGTCGCTAGCAGCCAGTTTCCCCATACCTCGGCGATTGCCAGAGGGAGAAAACGAGCATTGGGATTGCATAACCATAGAAGAGCGGACTGGGGAACGTCTTGCATGATTGAAGCCCAAACGTCACTTCAGCCAAGGTCGGTCAGGACAGGCAACCTGGTACGGTATACCTAGCTGCTGCCATAGGTGTCCACTGTACTAGGAATAGAGTGCAGGTGACAACCTGTCTACGCCGATGTCGGGACGGCCTCACCTGACCATCAATTGGGTAAGTAGGCAGGTGGGTAATAGAACTGCTGTATCTAAGAGTAACAAAGCTTTACAACCTAGGTCGTCTTATAAGCGCCAAATCATACTTATTTGGTAAGTGGACGCTATTCTTTTCGTAGGAATTGTAGAAGCTGAGAGATCACTAAAATCGAGCTTGTACGGATCGAGGCTGTTGGAGCAGAGAATTGGAGCAAAACGGGAGCAGTTGGAGACCGTATGTTTGCACTAAGGGACATTTTGCCCCCGAAGGCGGATACCGTGCATAGTGAAATAACAATGTGCATGTAGCCACTGCAGCCTCTATCAGATTGCTACCTGGTCATGTATGGAAGTGCAAGTTGATTTTGCCGCTGCGGGTACGCAGCCGTCGAGCGTAGCATCTATAAGACAGAAAGATAGATGTGATCATAAGGCACGCTATAACCATTACTTAAGTAGTCGCTATCGGATTCCAACGTAGAAGTCGGTACGGAATATTGCTCGCTCTGGGCTACCTGGACGAGATCGATATATATACCAATGTAGTTCACGACAAGAAAGCACCCCAACAGACTGTGGGGGTCGACTCCAACAGTGGGATTTTAGTGAATAGTGACCCGAGCCCTTGGCTCCTTGGCCAAGGCGGTGTGGATGTAGTTATACTATGTAAATGAATGCAGTTGCGCTACTGCGCGGAATCCGCCTTCGATCACTTGACTTCAACTATTCCGGCTTCCAGATGAGTTCCAGACCATTCGTGCCCTTATTCCGAACCAGTAAAGGCCCCAAGCTTTTATAAGCTTCTGCCCAAGATGGCACAAAAGGCTATCCGGTCGATAGTGGTATGCTAATGGCGTCTATCATTTTTCGACTAGGCAAATCAAAGCTTGTCTTAGTTCATAGTCGCAAATAACGACAAAATCTATAATTATCTATAACTCACAAAACTCTTTTTCTCAGTTATGCCTACTGTATTAGCTGCTCGCAACGCAAGAGATTCCGAGTCTCTGCCAAGTTCTCTTCCAACGCTCGTATCCACTTTAGCTACTACTACAAGGGTGCTCAAAGACACCCCTGTTGATTCTTACATACCTACAGCCAGGCCTCCCACCTAACCCCTTTCACCGGTCGCTTATTTTCGGATCACAGACAGGACGTCGGTAGCTGTAGGACAATGTCATCGTTTGAACTGCCGCAACACCGCCCTGCTAGTATTCTCCATTCGGTAGACTACGTAGGAAGTCATCAGAGCTCCATCCATAGCGTGGGGGACCCCAGATGGGATTGACAGGCAGATTGACCGGTTTGACCGTATTTGGCACGCCGAATCCGTCGAGTCAGTAGCACTTCATTGGTCAGCACAGACTGACTCGGAACGTTGATCCGAGTTCCTAGACACCCTTGGCGATATGCTTTCTGCAAAATGCAATTGGCTGTCACTGATCGCGCGCAGCTTGCCGCCTCGCTCTTGCCATTGTTATTTGCCGTAGGCTGGGGAGAAAGCTTGTCCGCGAAATTTACTACTGAGCACATACAGTACACCTGTGTGACGATTGTAACGATAGTAACGATTGCAACCATCGGTAGGCACTTACATGCTTCCCAATGCCGTGCTACCACGCTACAACGCCGTCCTATCCAAGGCCCAGGCTCAATGACAGCATAAAACCTCGACATCTTCCAATATGTTTTGCCATTGGCGTAGTAACTACCATGTACGGGGGACATCTCATCCCTATCGAATAGCGCGTGGGAAGAGAAGAGGTTCGTTCTCGAGCTATCCAAATTACAATTGTACTACTTCGATGGGCCGGTCAGTCGTTGCAAAGCAAAACAAGAATAATTGTGCGTTTTGTACTAGGCTGGTTTAGCGCTCGAGCATCGTTTGGGCACCAAGTAAGCAAGCACGCACTTAACTAGTTCGCCCTTACACATAGCCTTCCCCAGTCCCCATGCCAGGAAAGACACGAGGCGAACTAATAACGGGTAATCTCAGCTCTAGAAGGACTGGTATGCGATAGATAGCGCCTCCTTTTCATTTGGCTCTGCTACCTACCACCTGTAGCACGTTACAGAACGAAGTTTATCATCCTCCACTTCGCTGCCGAATGTAGGAGCTTTACCTAACCAAACGATAGCTTGCTTGGACCATGTTATCAGCCTCTGCGATACCGGTGCAGAATGGTCATCTAGGTTAGAGGCTTGTATGCTAGTATGATCATCTCATTAGGTCATTCATTCTCACTCATATCGGGCCTTTTGGAACACACAGCGTTGTTGCAATAAGGGAACAAAGCTGAAAGCTATAGGACAACACTATTATTATTATATTTCACTTTACTTTTCTTCGAGATCTTCAGCAACAAACCGGCCATCTCGCCCTCTAGTTCTCCAAGCTAGCTCAACTAAACACGTGAGTAAGCGATTGCAGTCCTGAATTTCTTTGCTCTTCTCCAGATTTGGGCCGATGGCCGAAGAATCGTGGGGACTGGGGCCTACGATGATGCTAAGGGGGGATCGTTGGCTTTAGATGGGGGTAAACGTGGAGGACCCATTCCTCTTTCAGGTACTTGGTGCATACTTTGTGGGGGAACGTTGACCCCATATTTTCATGTTACCTACACCATCCTTGCCTCACTTACACGATCCACCTGTCTAATAACTACTAAGTAGTCTTCGTGCCCGTGGCTCTCGTACCTTTCTATTGACCGAAGTTGAAGGTTGGCTTGCCTGGGTCATATCCAAATGGTACCGTCTCTGTTCGTTCGGTTATAGTGATGTGTTCAAGAAGTCGAATAGTCCTTATACGACAAACACCTCGAGAAAATGGCGGGCTCTATCACAAAGGAAGCAGCTGAAGGAATAGACATGGATATCTCGAACCAGGAGAACGTCTCTCAGCGAGCCGGTTCTTCAAGACGATCCAGCAAACCGAACATTCGACACCGCGCTTCCATCGCCTGCTTCTCATGTAGAGACCGACGTATACGATGTGTCGTTCCGAAAGGTGGCTCAGGCTGCACCCAGTGTAAGCGGTCTGGGACCGAATGTGTGATAAAGATGGATGATGAGCGTCGGAGGTGAGGAAATATCGACCTTATCGACCTTACGGGCACCTTCGCCGACAGCTAGTAATACTAATGACGAACTACAGGCCAATCTCCAAGGTGTATGTGTCTTCGCTGTCAGCTCGTATTGATATGTTGGAAGGCATGCTACGGGAGAAAGGCGTGGTCGTTCCGCCAGCTACTCACCCACCAATGACCAAGCATGAAGCACAGTCTTCAAACTCTGGTGATGAGCTTCGGATATCAACTACTGAGTCCCAGCGACTTTCAAATTTAGATACCCACTCATCGACACATCATTTGCTATCACCGCCAGACTCTCACGACGACTTCGGGATGTTTGAGAGCCCAATAGAGGATTACGTCAACAAGGATACGCTACAATTAGAGGCCGAAAAGTTTCAAAAGAAAAACTTATCAACTCGAAACCTAGATCTCAAACAAGATGATTCTATGCACCGACTGTTTTCTCCTAAGGGCGGATTATCGTTTGACCGTCTTTCAGACAGGCTACGATACTTTGGCCCAACAGCAAACAGCCATGTGCATGCCGATTCACCTGATCGATACGATTCAAGGGAGCCACCTGAGCAGATTCGACGAGCAGAGCGCATTATCAGGTCACTCACGCCCAAAACTCACGACTACCTGATGCAGAACTTTTGGTCCTACCACAATAGCGTCTTGCAAGTTGTCGACAGAAATGTTTTTGAGGCAGATAGGGGGTCTGAGAAGCCCAAATACTACTCGTCATTTCTCCATATAGTGATTTTGGCGGTAGGCTGGCGGTTTGCCGACAAGGACCGTTGCGATGTTGCCAGATTGAACTTGGGGAACCGCGAGAGCACCCTACACCGAGAGGCCAGATATATGCTCGACATCGAATTAGAACAGCCCATGGGAATTCCTAGCGTCCAATCTCTTTTACTTTTGGGGGACCTGGAGTGTGGGGTTGGTAGAGACAACACGGGTTGGATGTATGCCGGTAAGTGGTCGCAGTTCTGAGCTAGAATTTAAACGTAATGCTGATAATTATCGAACTGCAGGCATGGCGAATCGTTTGGCGTTCGACATTGGGTTGCACATCAAGTGTTCTACTGTTGGGTTATCCGACCGAGAGAGCAGTGTACGAGAAAGAGTCATGAAGGCCTGCATCCTTTATGACAGGTATTGGGCCCTATTTCTCGGGCGACCCACGAGCATCAAAAGCCGGAACGTCAGTTTGGACTTTTTATCCAAGCAACGTTCTTCCACAAGCCACTCGATACTTAATTCGGGCCCACCAACAGACACACAGGCGCGGGAAGAAGAGATCCACGAGCAGCTTCTCGAACTCATGGATTTGGCTGGACAGATTGTCGAGACGCAGAACGACGTCCGGCCAGGCCTCGATACAACTGAAGTGTCAGGGAACAAGGCTTACATGCGCGTACTGACTATCGATCAACAGCTTCGAGGTTGGTACGCGAGGTTACCAGACCATCTCACATGGAAAGTGGTCAATACCAGAGCTGCTCCTTTCAGCTACTTTCTCTTGCACCAACAGTACAACGCAACCATGATTCTACTACACCGCTCGTGGGAATACGACAGATGGACATCCGAAGACGAACCGGCCAACACAGAAAAGGCGTCGGAAACGCGCCAACCCTCCATTTCTGATGAGGTATCAGACTCAGAGGATCGAAAGTCACCAGCCCTCGATAACCGCAGCCCGTTGGCGCGCAGTGTCTGTACGCAAGCAGCCATTCAATTCGCCCAAGTTTTGTCGCAGTGTAAGCAGAGATATCACATCGAGAAGATGGGTTTCACGAGTCTACAGCCGGCCGGTGCTGCCTCGACTGCCTTTCTGGCTGCAATTGCCTACAGTAGAGATGAAACAGACCGACGGAGTTATCTATCGTATCTAGGCGTAGTCACAGACGCCATCCGAAGTATGAGCCGTTCCTATCAGCCAGCGATAAGAATGGATAGTTTGATCCGGGTTGTCCTCTCACAGCTACACTTAAATACCTGCGAAGCTCGGGATGGTCATCGGAGCCCGCTTGACCAAGTTACAAAGGGCTTGAAGGGTGGTGAACAGTACCAAAGTAAAGGTAGCGAGCAATTCACCCTATTACCAGTACGTCGCGAATATAGCGACAAGGACCAGCTTCTTGGACATGGCAACAAGCGCCCTCGCACCGCATCATTTCATCAAGACTCCAGACCAGCACCCCTGTTTAATATGCCGCCGAGTCCCTCAATAGCCCAACATCCTCCCACACCACTACCTAGTCATCATCACCCAAACTCCGCATCTGGCCTGTTCCCCACCTTCTCCGATCCTCCGAGCGAGTTTTTCAATTTAGATTCACTACGCACCCTGGCGATGGGTGGAGATCCCACGTACGAACGCCGAGGATTTACGACCCATGATCTTTCCGACAACTACCTCCGCGTCGCTCCATTAGCCGAGGGCTGGGGCCTGCACAGTCTGCACGCGGCAAGCACACTAGAGCATCCCGCTCCCAGCTGCGGCTCCCACATGCTTGACTGGGTAGGCGGTGGTGTTGGATCCGCTATGACGACGTTCCATCAATCAGCCCTGAGCACGAAGAACACCACGGTACCCGCCATGACTTCATCGCCTGCGCCCATGCTTAACAATAATAATAACAATACAAGCACAGGCTTAGACCTTGATACGATGGACAGTGGAGGTTTAGCGGTCTGCAAGACGGAAGACGCGGGAAGCCTCGCTTGGATGAGCAGCGAGACGGAGTTTGACGCCCTCACACCCGTGAGCTTGGGCAGTAGTCATAGTCAGGTAGGCGAAAAAGCCGATCCTACCGTTCCGCCTCGGAACCACGAACTGGATTTTCTCAGCTTCTGATACCTATTCATCTATTCATTTTATGTAGCGCCCTGTTTTCTAAAGGAGAGAGCCCGGCGTTTTTGCTGAGAAGGAAAGGTAAGGAATGGATTTAAACGAATGAAAGCGACGGGGGGAAGGGAAGGGAAATCGCGAGAGAGAACTATTATATACCCTCGCAGTTATTTTCGTCTTTGGAGATGGAAAGCTTCGAGGAACCGTTTTGAGATCCTGTGGGATCTTATTTACTTAGAGTAGGGATGCTACGCCATATGTATATCAAAATAAGGATGTGGTTGTAGGATGGATGGCTAGGATGCCAAGTTAAGGCTTGTTGTTATATGACTTTGTTCATTTCGCATATATATTCTCCGTCCGCTCGAAACTGTGATATATTCCAAAGACAAGATGCCTGAAGAGAACTAGGGTCGGGAGAGAAACTAATTCAAAATGTAAGCATATTGATATCCACCAAATCCGAGGGTAGGTACACTCCTTTCAGTTTACCATTGGAAAGGGGGCGAGCGCGTCAATCTCGCGATTTTACCCCCCC
>Ga0247782_1000250_pt1 | contig 56498 bp, 31 predicted proteins | sample UWRJL019104C5_FD_179928 | JGI IMG/M metagenome (GOLD analysis project Ga0247782, IMG submission 179928) | Plant litter microbial communities from Arlington Agricultural Research Station in Wisconsin, United States - UWRJ-L019-104C-5 | ecosystem: Environmental > Terrestrial > Plant litter >...
CCCCCCCTCTCTCCCAATCCCTTATGATTTCTAGACTCAGCCAGCTTGCACGTCATCTATCACGGCCCGGTACTAGCCGTATAACTGTTTCCGCGGGCTCGCGATCTGGTATAAGTGGTGCTGCGACAAGAATCATGGCGTCTGCTTCGGCGAACGAGAGCAACAAGCCTCGCACTATTCATACGGCTGCCTGCCTGATTATTGGCGATGAAGTTCTTGGTGGAAAGGTGCTTTATTTGCGTCCTCGCTCATTGATCTTATAACGAGATAGTGTGCTAATATTTGATTGTAGACAGTTGACGTGAGGTGCCTCGGGCTTGTTTCAGAGGTTTTTCTTAGCACTGACGTTGCATTGTAGACAAACTCTGCTTATATGGCTAAATGGTGCTTCTCTCTCGGTGTGGTAAGATTATGTTTATGTGTATCCAAAGTGCACAATCATGAATGACAAGTGAGAAGACAGTCTGACTAACGGGTTTGCGCCGCACTTGAATAGAACCTAAAACGAGTTGAAACCATTGAAGACGATGAAGGCGAAATCATCGAGGCTGTGCGGAGGATGAGTGCTCGGTACGATTTCGTCGTTACCAGGTACGGCCCCGAGATTTGATCTCAAGTTCTTGCTCAAAAAAATCTGCTCAGTACTAATTATATGAGTTTGTAGCGGAGGCATTGGACCCACGTGAGCTCTTCTCTCCCTCTCTCCTGCCTGGGGGACAGTGCATAGGACTCATATTTACACCAGACACGACGATATTACTTACCAGTCTATCGCCAAGGCCTTCGGCCTACCATTAAAGCTCCATGCCGAAGCATTTGAGCGGATGAAGAAACTAAGTAGGGTAACAAAGCCTAATACGAACTTCAGCTGGGATGTGGATTCGCCAGCTAGGAGGGCACGGATGCGGATGGTCGAGCTCCCTGTAGACGAGTCCCGTGACCTGGGCAAACAAGTGCTCTTTCCTCATGATGATCTATGGGTCCCCGTCTGTGTCGTCAATGAAAACATCCACATCCTTCCAGGAGTCCCGCGATTATGTATGCCCCTCAACCGCAATTTAAACCTTTGCGTTGCGTCACATCACGGTTTTATCAGAATGGCTGGCTAACTAGAGATACATGTATGTAGTTGAGGGTCTGTTAGAAGGGCTAAAGCCATTCCTTGTCGACCGTCTCGTGGACCCTAACGGCGAAGGGATATGCCGTGTCCTCATCTCTACGCCGATGCCCGAGAGCGAAGTTGCCGCTTATCTGACAGAACTTGCCGCTAGGGTGGCACCGAAGGGGATCAAGGTCGGAAGCTATCCCCGGTGGGGGAAGAAGAACAATTCAGTCACCCTGGTTGGGCGCGATAAGGAGTATCTGGAAAATCTGGTGCCGGAAGTTCTCCTCAACGTGGATGGAAAGCGGATCTATGTTGAAGGGGAGGATGACGATTGATCTAAAGTAGTCGTGTGGGAAGCATCTGCGTGAGATGTCTTTGCGCTGCGCGTAGCAACCATACATATAAAACTCATTTGAATGGAAGTATTTAGGTTAGGTACAGAGCTCATCCTGGAGTGGCTGTACCGTGGCTCTCTACTATTGCTTCATATTTTGGTAGCCTGCAGCTTCAGAACCTAACTAGGTAGTCATATCCATAGCTCATTAGGCACGTCGTCGTTGTCTTGGGATACTGTTCTAGTAATTGCAGGTAGACAAAAACGTCGATACCGGGCAATTTCGGACTTTTTTGGAGTTTCGTTCGGCGCCTTCGCCGGCGGCGGCTATACTTTGACGGTATTCCCCGTTGGATTTAAGGATGCTTGACAGGGGAGTTCCACAACGAATTATTTATTTTAAAAGGCGCCAACCCCTGAACTGCTTGCTGGGTTAATCCAAGCTTCGGTAGGAGTAGCCAAGAAGCTGTAGTGTAGGTATGTGCCTACTTGTCACGTATCCGTCCATCCATCTAACCAATCCCCTCCCATCTACCCTTTATATTCCATTAATCCACGCGCCCTCTTGTCCACACAGATCCCTGGTGGCACGTATTGTACCGTAACTGTACAGTACTTTCTCATCTATCTCTCTCTGTAGGTATGTAGTGTTGCTGTTGCTATTGCTGCCCATCCATTCAAGCAAGCTAGAAAAAAAATCCATGCAGCTTGCATTGCATCAACCTGCATGAATTGTCAACGGCCGCCGGGGTTTGACCTTCTATTTTATTGTATTTATTGCCTGTAGATATGTACATAGTAGTTCCTATGCAGCCGGAGATACGTACTAAAAGCCAGAGGTGGATATCCCCTCCCTTCCTGACACCCAATTGCCAACTTCTGGAAGCTTTCGAAGGGATGCATACCTACTTTATGTACCTCACTAAGTTCACTTAGATAGGGTACCTATTCAAAGTACCTGGATGGATAGGTCTGTTGTAAATTTCTTGAGGGGAAAAAAAAAAAAAAACTCTGGGGAGCCGAGTAATTTAGGAAGAGAGGGTTAGCAGGATCGTCGGGATCCAAATTGAATATAAACCGGCTCATCACGCCTTTCTTGAGCTACTGCTGTATTTTCCTTAACTGGCCCCTTGTTTGATTTTATTTGTATATAAATTAGGGGGAGAGAGGGCGCTTTTTTATTTGCTCTCTAGGTAGATTCGACAGGAAATTTTTACTTCCCTTTCTGTAGTAAAACGACGTGGTTTTATGAGCTTTGAGTGGCTGCTCAAGGGTGCCAGCGCGTGTTCAAGGTTATCCCCTTGTCCTTTTAGGTGTAGATTAGGTATGGCTAATCTATGGTATGGTAACATTTGTCTTTATGGCTTGTCTTGCTGAACGAGCTTGCACTGATCAGGTAGCTTCGTTGAGCGTAGGAAATGAGGCTCATTTCGTCGAACCAGCCAGCGCGCTGGCAGTTATCGTGATTATTACTAGATAGGTATTGTATGCTACCTAGTCCAAGATATCTGAAGTTATAGTTACCCACCTGCTTGGTCGGACAGGTGAAGCTCGGTAGCCAGATAGGTAGTCCAAGTATGCTGTATGAGTACTAAAGTAAAATCCGTGCACAGGAGTAAAAGCCGTTTTAGGTGGGGTTGCGATGACACTAGATTGGCTAGCTCCACCATACTGCGTAGGTCTGCCATTGTCTACTAAAGAGGTCGGGTACAAGTGATGTATCTCCAAATGTGAAGATGCAGGCGGCATCTCCGGCCAGTAAGCTACCTGGGTTTCAAGTTTGTATGTATGCCAACACGTATCTACCCGGAGCACTTACAAAGTACCTACCTCGCTGACTGGCATCTCTACTATGGCTGCTTATGTGATTTGAATCGGCTGCTTCTAAGATCGTTCGTTGTCTAAGCATACGATGTTTTTGATAGAGTGGCGATGAGCTCCAGGGGAATTAGAATAATGAATAAACTTATACCACTGCTAGGTACTTAGACGCTCTAGATATGAACCTTGCTACCATGCCTGTAACCTCCTTATCCTTTCTGTATATCGTAGATATGGCTTAGTATACAAAAAGCTTCAAGAGTATGTACTGTGAGTAGTATTTGATATTAATAACAACGAGATAGGAGCTCTACATCTATATTACTTTCGTCTAAATAGCAGTCCAAGCTTCGGGTATACCTGCTGCCATTGCCACATGGGCACCATTTCAGTTAAAAGTTGTATGCTGTGCCGTACTCCAGGTTTAATCCTACCCTCCCCCACTTACCAAACCACTTAGGGCACTTATATTTAGACATCTCATTATCCACCTAGGTGTCATATGTTTCGAAATCGTGCTACACACGCGGTAGTAAGGAGTATATCCTGAAGCGGGGAGTTCCGGTTGGTATAAGTAAAGACGGGAACGATACGCCCTGGTTTCTAACGACACTCTTATTCTTGTGAGCACTTGGTAAGTTACTGGTCTTGAGCTGACGGTGTGGAACGTCACGATGTGATTATGCCATTATGCGCTGCCAGCTGTCATCACATCCAATAAAAATCAGAACACCACGACATAGAGTGGAAATAGCAGAACGCTGATGGAAGCGAAGATTAGGTAAACATGCTAACATGCCGCTTGCCTACATACCAGGTGGAAAGGATAAAAGCCAGACTAGATATCTATAAATATATATATCTACAGTAGTAGCTGATAGACACTATATAGGGTTTTGCTGTCCTCGCTAACATATTCTGCGAGTCTGCGACGATGATATGCATTTGCTTTTTGTCAACGGATTCCGAAATTTGCAATTGGGGAAATACTAAAACGCCTTGTCATTTGTTGTAACCCTACGTTGTCAAAGGGAGTAAAGCGCCTGCCACATTGAGACGTGCTAGCTGCACTTCAAGCCTGCAACTTGCGCTTCAAGAGCTATTCTTAACTTTCCTTATGTCACACCTGGGGGGGTTCACTTGGAAAGGATCCTGATCGCGAGACCTCCTGTAGGTAACATGTGCTGCCTACTACCACCCTATCTTCAAGATGATCCGGGTTGTGACCTCGAAACAACTTAACCTGAGGGCATTTAGAAATGCTTCACAGAACACAATATACTAGGTACCCCATCCAATCCTGCCAACTCTCAAAACCGCCTTATAAACTGGACTCAGCTGATGACAGCTGACTACTACGTGTGTACTGGGGTCCAGGGCACTGTACTGAGCGCTATTTCCGTACAGATGTACAGTAGTATTATACCCACCAATTAGCACGGTGTATGCACCTTATCCCGCAAGTACCTCCATACTGTACTTACCTAGGTATCTAGGTATTGTCTGTTTATTGTTTCCTTTCTCCAGAGTCTAAACATTCCAGGTTTGCACTGCTTCTGCCTGCATGTAGGTATGTAGGTGCCTTCATGTCTACCTTAGGCATTACTACTATATACATTCTATATCGAACAGTATAATAGGTGCTGGCATGTCCCAATATCTTCGTGGCCATTTGCACACACTTTTGGCATCCGCATCAGCATCGTAGACGCCATTCAGAGTTGTTAGTGCTTATAGTGTACATATAGATAGTACCACTTACATTGGTTCCTATTGTTACTGTGGACAATAGGTTTTTTGGCCCCATCACGTTCTCCAGTAACTCTATATATGGTTAGCTTACTCCCCCTTTTGGCCGTGATCAAGTATTAGTACTGCTTTGTACAGCAGCCAGCGCACCACACAGCAGCAAGCCTTGCCAACTGCCCATTCCTTTCCAGCGAGGTTCCAGGAGACTACTACCTGGCTTGCATCTATTGTCACTAACTGGACCGCATCGCACTGTCCTGTAAAGCTCTAGCGCATCTCCATACCCACATATTCCAATCCCAGACTCTGGCGTACTAACCTACAACAGTCTCCAAGCTTTATTAGGTATTCTCGAGGTAATTGACTCCTGGATCAAAGTCGGCGACCCGAAGACTGACTGTTACTCTACCCGTCAGTCACAAGTCACAACAACACAGCGACATTGTCCTGTCACCATCTTGTCCGTGTCCGTGTCCTCGTTCTTCCCATTGAGCCTGTCGCGCGCACCCGATTCCCCGTCCCCTCTCTCCATTACAACGTCGACAGCAACGCTTCGTCTTTGGTGCGCAACGCAACCTTCTCGAGACCCAACACACCGCCCCCTGTGTGGTGATTTTTCGGCTCGTGCCCTACAGTGATACCAACCACAGCCTGCGCCATTAGTTGTTAGGCCGCGTATCCATCGTCGAGGCGAGACACTGGCTGGGAGACTTCTTTGTCCTTTCACACAATGGCGTCGTCCAAGGTACGTGAAGCATCGCAATCTGTCGCCGACTCGGTCAACCCCCGTTCCTATCTGAGCCCCTTGCCTTTCCGATGTGTCAATTGGCACCCGTCCTCTCGATTTGATCTATCCAATGTTCGGACATTAGCTCATTCCTACGCTGCTTAGTTCCTGCGAGAGTATAAGGTGGTGGTTGTCGGTGGAGGTGGTGTCGGTAAATCCTGCTTGACGATTCAGATGACCCAAGACCATTTCATCGACGAGTATGATCCAACCATTGAGGGTATGTTGCTAACTCCCTGTCGTAACGCGTCTCCTTCATTGTTCTGACCCCGACCTCTATTTGCTAGACTCTTATCGGAAACAATGCGTTATCGATGAGGAGCTAGCCCTTCTCGATGTCCTCGATACCGCCGGCCAGGAGGAGTATGCCGCGATGAGAGAACAGTACATGGTTAACGGAGAGGGCTTTATGCTCGTATTCTCAATAACTTCCCAGGAGTCTCTTGATGAAATCCACGCCCTGCATAGACAGATCCTCAGGGTCAAGGGGAAGCAAGAGGGCGATCACTTTCCTGTCGTTCTGGTGGGCAACAAGTGCGATCTTGAGCATGAACGTGTCGTCACAAGAGAGAGTAAATCTAGCCTCCCATCCCGTCACCCTCTTACGAGATACGCTAACAATTGCCTCCAGAGGCCGAGCGGAGCGCCGCGGAATTCCGATGCCCTTATATCGAGACTTCGGCTAAGTCCCGCATCAATGTCGAGGCCGCCTTTTTCGAAGTTGTGCGTGAGATCCGGAGCTACGACCGTAACCTAGGTGGCATGTCGGCAAATAATGGCAGAAGCGGGGGTGGTAACGGACCGGACAAGATGGAGATGGAAGACGGCGAGGCAGAGACCGGCTGCTGCTCGAAATGTGTCATTCTATAATGACCCCAAGTCTACCCACATACAAAGCAGAAGCTATTCCTGGACGTAACGAGACGGCCATATGCATCGGCAACCGACCTGTAGTCCTCTTGTCGCACTATCACGGGTTGCTCTAGCGGCTTTGACGACGTATATAAACCTATGTCGACATGTCCTTGCATGATATAAAGGAGTCAGACGGATTTTTTTCCCTCCTGCTAGGTTTTATGGAATGAGCAATCACCAAAGCATCTGGCGAAAAGAAGCGCTAGGAAACGGTCGAGCGATCATAGATCGTTTTTTTCCAGGGAGAGGGAGGGTTTTGCCGTCATAATCAACCACAAGAAAGTCGACGAGTTGAACCTGGGACGGGCAAGAGAGAGAATGTGTTTGTTAGGAGGCTGCGCAAGCCTGACAGGAGATCAAAATGAGATCATGGATATCTCCCATCCGGTCTTTTCATACCTTTTGTAATGTTCCTTACTTATTTCTGTCGCAGTCTTCTACTGGTTCCATCATAGATTTACCCATTCAATGGCCACGGGTGGTTTTCAACTCAACCTCAACTTTCATCTTTCGTCTTCCGTCTTCGACCCTTTGTTTTTCGCTGTTCGATATGTTCCAATATGCCGTTAACGACGTGAGACGATCACATAAGCCTGAGATGAACCCCCTACTCTCTAGCTATTTCTCAGGTATGATTTACAGGTCAGTAGAGCTGGCTTTGTGAGTTGCGATATGTGAGCTGATACAATGCTTTTGATGAGAAACCTTCTGTTTTGTTGCGCAGGAATTCCCGGGGCATGGAGTCAAAGCTTTCTTGCGCATAAAGAAGCAGCCGACGAGAGAATGTTCTTGTATGCTTATGCACAAAGCCGCTGCTCAGCCTTCTTACTTAGTCTTTGAAAACGCCCTTATCAGCCAGACTTACCAGGCCGTGATAATCTACAAAGATGGCTGACTTTTTTGAGTATAATAGGTCGGGCCGGGTCAGCCAATATTGAGGGCATAAACCACAACTCTTCTTCACTAACAAACAACGTCTCGACTGCCTTCGTTCATCTACCTGATTAGATTGATACCGAGCTACACTCACATCCAGACCATCTAATCTAGGTCTAATACTGGAGCCATGTCGAATATGGATCGAACCGTCTACTGGCTCAACTATGTGTGGCCGCGCGAGTACAACCCGCACTTCGACTATTACGACGACGAGCAGATGACAGAATTCTTCGAGAGGCCCGAGAACGCCGCAGAATTCACCGTCTGGCGAGACTATCACTACTTCAACGCGTATGACAAATGCGACTTCTGTTGTTTGCTCAACCGCTACTGCGGCCGCGAGCACAATCCCCACTCGGATGAGCCTTGCGCCGCCTGCCGGGAATATAACCACGTGTGCAGGAACACGAGCGCAAGGGAGGCATCCGTCCCGCGATTTATCGATTACCCTCCCCAGACCCCTCAATATCCGGACAGTACTAGCAGTGAGGAGAGCCCCGGCAACGAAGACGACATAGAGAGGAGGGAGCCCCGGAGCCCCTTTGTTCTCCCTTCGCCTTCACAGATTATCAACCTTGTAAGTCCCGATCCAGGTGTGGAGGATCTGTTTGGCGATGCACAGATTGAACCTGTCGCCAATGTCGATCGTGACATGGAAAATATATTCGCTGGTCTAGGCGAGAACGTCGGGGGCGATTCATACTTTCAGCCAGTCAATCAGGTAAGTCCTAATCCGAACCCAGGTGCTGCCGCTGGCCAGTCGCCCGCTGACATGAGTAGCTTGTTTGGCAGTCCAGTCGGACCTGCCCCCAATGCGGCTACACTGGCGGGCATGGAGAGCTTATTTGGCACTCCAGGTGGCCCTGTATCCAATGTGGCTACGCCAGCTGGGATGGAGAGCCTGTTTGGTAGTCCAGGCGGTCCCGTCTCCAATGCGGCCACGCTAGCTGGTATGGAGAACCTCTTCGGCGGTTCAGACAGGCGTGTTTCTACTGTGGCTACCCCGGCTGGTAACTTGGGCGGTAGTCCAGCTAATATGCTCAGCCCTGGTGCCCCGGTCGCTGGCATGGGTGGCAGTCCGGCCAATATTTTGAGCCCCGCTGCCCCGTCTCCTTTTGCGCAGAATCCGTTCGCCTCATTTCCGGGCGGCCAGCCCGGTCCTCCGAACAACCCCAGCCCTGGGCCTGCACTTGATTTAATTCCGGAAGGGAGCCCCTTTGCGGACCCAAGTGGTTTTCTCGGAGTCCCGCAAGCAGGAGCAGAAGAAGAGAGCCTCTTTGTGCAGGACCCAGTCGACTTCTCCGAATTATTGGCTCAGCAAGGAGTAGGGGGAGGAGATATCTTTGGAGGGGGAATGCCAATTGACTTTTCTGTAGACTTCTCCCAACCACTAGAAGGCTTTTTTGCGAACCCAGGTGATCCCTATGCAGAGAACCAGCAAGCAGGAGCAGCGGAGCAAAGCCAAGTCTATGGATTTAGCCCGGTTTTAAGCCCAGCCGGGGCGGAACAGGTGGTCTACGACTTGACAAGCGACGACGATGCAGAAGGACAAAGCAGAGATAAAGGTAAAGGAAAGGCGGTTCAGGTATCTCAACAATCCCCGGAGACCGGCGGCCAGAGCCCGGCACAAGGAGCTGGGATGTCTCAACCGGCAGGCCAAAGCGGTGCTGGAGACATGGACGATATATATGATAATCCGATATTGGACGACATGTATGACAACCCGGTACAAGGTTCTGCTAAAGGAACCCCGGGCCAGAGCGGTGCTGGGGACATAGACGACTTATTTGGTAGTCCGATGGACGCATTGGCTGGAGGGTCTCAAGGCCAGAGTGCGGAGGCCCTAGACCCTCGTTGTGCTAATTGTATTGCTAAAGGGCTTCAGAACTGCGATATTGTGGTCGGCACCGATGAGGTTGTTGGGTTCGGATGTACGAATTGTCGAAAAATGGACAAGGAGTGCCAGTTTTGTAATCCCGATAACTATACGATGACCATGCACCCTCGCCCAGACGGATTCCTAGAGCCCCTGTGCTGCGATCAATGCCTCCAGCCCCCCGGGGGCATCCACACTTGCTCGTGGCGAAAAGTCGATATAAAGGGGCCGCCACAACCTTGTGAGGCGTGCACCGCAAACAATAGACCATGTACATATACAGGCGCGCCAGCTGCAGATGTTAATGACAGGTATAGCCATTTCAGCATTACACAGCATTTTCTGAACCCGCGGCACCCTCACTTGATTGAGCAGGTTCATAATGTTAGCCCCTTTGCGCCGCATCAGCACCACCCTAGCAGACGGATGCATCATCGATTAGAAGAGGTGCAAGTGGCCAGGAAGGGGTGGGACGCGAGTTGCCTGAGGATGGTGCCTGGTCTGCCGCTGCCGCTCGCTAACACTAAGCGGACCTACTGCCATCTGTGCAATTACGTCAACATAAAGATGCGTCGACAGTGTAACTTCGAACGAGGCGTTCGTGCTTGTGACACCTGCAACATCTGGTCGTTGCTGTGTCTAGTAGACGGAGAAATTCAACCTCCGGATGCCATCCAGAAACCGAGGAGGAAGATGTGGGGCGAATGTGACCCATGCCGCCTTAACGGTACCAACTGCGATCGACAGCGGCCTTGCGATTCCTGTGTATACGTCCGCCATCAGCCCGCAGATTGCAAGGGTGGTAAAAACGAGGGCACTTTTCCACGAGGCGCTGGCATCGGCGTTCAGCTCTACCCGTACCTTGCTTCCATGAAGGGAGGTCTCAGGGGGGTCAACGACCCGATAAAGGTCCCTCCTCTCCATCGTATGCCCGAAAACTTCCATTTAGAATACAATAACTGGCTGGCCGGTGGGGACTTGCCAGTCCCGCCAGGGTGGTTTCCACCGCCACTCGAAGAGCAACCGCCCAGACCTGTACCTCAGCCGCACATGCTTCCCCGAATCCCCGAGCAGGGCGAGGAGGGTGGCCGGGCAGTCCCTCTAGTAAGGCCCCGAAGGCCGCGACAACAGAGGCAGGATCAGGCTCCACCAGGAGTGATTCAGCCCCCTCCGCCCCCAGAGGCCGGGAGCGATCTTCTTAACGAGGGGGAAGAGCCTTACACTCCGGAACAGAGAGCCCTTGTCCAACAGTATAGGAACGTGTGGGTTGTAGCAAACGTACTTATACGCTGCGGTCAGGCAGTTCTCAACCGTGCTGCTGTTCGAGTTGATCTTCGCAATGACCTTCATTCCAATGTTCCAGTGAATCTGTCTCAAACTGCGAGACTTGTCCGTACCGCGATAGATAACCGGCTCAACTGGGCCGAATTGAGGCCCAGTTCCGTGATACCGCTGGAAGTTCCTCCTAGCCTAGATAATCTCATGGGCGGCCTGACCTTGGGAGCCAACGTGATTTTCAACGTCCAGGACAGCGGAGCAGAGGCGCTGCCACCTCTGGTGGGGCCACTCACTGCTCCGTATGCCGGCTGGGTACAAATTAATAACGTCGGAGACCCGAATGTTGCCCCGGGACATCCCGAGCGCTCCAACCCCGAAGCTTTGAACGCGAACAACGCCGGCCATCCTAACGAGGCCTCCAAGCCCGTAATGACTGCGATCCCGCACTTCGCAGCCGCAGTCCCGCCATCTGCCACGCAGCTCTGCTTCGAGCGAAAAGACACCGGCTTCTGCCTCGTGGAGGCCGAGGGGTGTTGTGACGACTTCAGACACAGGGGATCCCCGCTGGGTGTGTGCGACCAATGCAACAACGATTCGAGGACGAGATTCGAGCTGCACATGATCGCTAACCGCATGGCACTGAGGGCGTACGCTTGTTCCGAATGCGTGGACAGGGCTTACGACGTGACGCAGTGGGTTAACCGGAGGTACAGGATCTGGGTCTACCCTGGCGACTTAAGCACGCCTGGCATATACGGCTCGACCACCCAAGGTGTGCCGCTGGCGATCACTGGTTGCGACTGCGCGGCCAAGCTTCTCAGTCGACGCATCTGCACGCCTCACAGGCTCCAGCACTACGCCCAGATGCTGGACATGGCGCAGAAGATGAAACAGTACGTAATGGAGACCTGGGGAAGAATGGTATGTCCGTTTTGCGTTAACAAAGTAGGCACAGATTCGTATAACTTTCAGGGCCCCGGCGGTCGCGGGGACCAGTCACAGATGTTTATCTGTTTAGCATGTCTAGGTGTTGTTATTGCTGACCCCCAGCAGCACGCCATGACACTGCAGTAACGAACGAGCAAAGGATATTATCTCTACTACTAATGGGTGGACTAATTGTTTCCCCATTCATTCAACCTCAGGTAAATTTCGAGCCAAGGGTGGGTTGGCAGGTATAATGGTACCTGCCATTTTGTATACTACCTAGTAGATATGAGTAAGTGTGACCTTTTGATAGCTACCCAGAAATACATGTAGGTAAGGACCCAATCAATACTTATTAGTAACCAATCCTTCGTTGTGCATTGAAATCAGCACGCCTTTATAGAAAGATAAACCAAAAAACTAATGAAGATGATAAGCAATGTCTTGACACAGACCAAATAAAAATGTCTCTTGCAAGTAAAAAGTGCTATGAAAAGAAACAACTCAAAAAGAATCGTGACAAGAGTGGGACTCGAACCCACGCGGATTGCTCCATGAGGAAATTGTGCTAAGGTGACCTTAACCTCACGCCATAACCAACTCGGCCATCTTGCCATAATCTGTGCAATTTCTCCAGAATCAACAACCTATGATCATACCACAGAGCTGCACCTAATCCGTTGCAGCGTACCACCACTTATTGTTCATCTACCTCCCTTTTCCTAGCATTCTTGTCATTTTACTTACCAGTCAACCGTAGAGTTAATTTCCTTTAATGTTTGCGTCAGTTAAAACACCTTTGAACGGCGAGGTGTACAGCCTAAGACGGGACTTTGCATGTAACCCTGATAAAACAGGCCGAGAGAGCTGGCAAGGATCATTCACTCTACCATCTCAACATATGTTTGCATAAATAAATATACAGGCTTCTGAAGTCTAGTAAACTACTTATTCTGATCAATACCTGGGCACCTACCTAAGTGTCCTTTCCTTCAGTTTACTTGTCTCCGCATATATTCCAGATTTCCCCAATACAGCACGCCGCCCAGTATCCAAAGCGCCACCAGCACCGCGGCGGGCACCAACGCAAATATAGCGCCTCTCACGACCACAAAGCCACTGAGTACCGCGAAGACGGCGGGGACCAGAATGAACGGCTTGTACGGCCGCTTGAGCTCTGGCTCGCGAAAGCGCAATATGATCGCGCCCACGACGGTGAGGAAGAAGAATGAGAACTCTCCCAGACCGTTGAATGTGAGGAGGGCGCGGAAATTGCCCAGAAGGATGTAGAAGATGGAGATGATGGTAGACAGGATGATGGCGTTAATCGGCGCATCGGATTCTGCGGTCGCCTGCTCTGAGGTTCCTTCAGGCGAGTTCTCCGAGCTTGAGGTTGAACCTTCATCTTCGTTTCCTCGCTTTGTCGCTTCGATGCCGATCCGGCCCAGCCTCGCGAAGGCGCGTGGTAGCCAGTCTCTATTCGCAGCTGCCACCGCCATGCGACTGGCGACGAAGGAATTGCCCAGCAGAGAACCGGCCACGACTAGACAGATGAAAATAGCTGCTACGATGCCAAACCCGCGACCCAAAAGTCGTGTTATAGCAGTCTTTTCCAGCTTTCGTTAGCTCATCGTGTTTTTAATGATAGGGTGGACCCAGATTGATTGAAGTGAAACGTACCACAGCGACGCTATCTGTCGTTGATACTACATTCCACGGCAGCAGTATGTAGTAGGCTGCATTAGCCGCAATGAAGCAGAGTACTATAGTTGGGACCGCGCTGTTAATGGCAAGTGGAAGTTGCTTTGCCGGCGATGACAGTTCGGCAGAGACATAAACAGCCTACCCTCGTTAGTCAATCCACTCTTATAAACCAAATCCGGTTGCGAAGATGATGTTCAAGATACCTTGTCCCATCCCGAGTAGGCCCATAAAGCTCCATAAAGCGCAGTGGAATAGTGGCCGAGCAGTTCCCATTCGCTCAAATGGTCCCAGTCAGTTGTGCTTCCATCCGGATTCACCGTCGGCCTATTTCCAAACCAGGGCTTAGTGAACCAGTCGCGACCGCCAACATCATCGCCGACGGGGTGCCCAGGCGTCTCTGTCGCGCGGATGATAACGACCGAGATCCCTGCGATGACGATAGCCCCGATGGTGAGGAACTTGGTGACGACGAAGAAGCTGTTGAGCCGCGTACTAGCCTTCGTGCTGATCGAATTCGCCACGCTGACAACCACCAAAATGAGGACGGAGAGGAGCTTATGCTCGATTCTGCCGGCCTGGTCGGTGATGCCGGCGGCCGAGTAGATGCTCTCGACGAAGACGATGCTGAGAGTGCTCAGGGTAGCAGGCATCACGGCAACGACCCAGGTCCAGGCTGCTAGGAAGCCTGCTAGGTCGCCATAGATGTATCGCAGGTACGGTTGTACGCCACCTATAACAATAAGCGAGCAAGATTAGAAGTCAGCCGGGAGTCGCCCCGGAAGACATTGATTGACCTGAACAGGGGAAATAAAGCAAAAATGCGGGCGCTCTTCTCACCTTCGCCAGGTATCGCCGTTCCCAGCTCGGCCATGGTCGAAGCTCCGGTCCACGCGAGGAGCCCGCCGACCAACCAGACGACTAATGCCGCGCCGGGCGAGGGCACGTTGGTGTCTATGGAACCGGGCGATGTGAATATGCCGCTGCCGATCACGATGCTAATCACGATCGCAAAAGCCTCGAGCGTGCCGAGATTCCTCGAGAATGAACCCCTCTGTGCCTCGACTTCACCATCACCATCGACCCCAGCGACAACATTGGGGTCACGGGACGGAATGCCTTCATTGCCGAATTCTTGCTGATCGGCAAGAAGTGGCCTCGTTTCTCCGCTCTCGGACGCCATACTGAACGAGGCTGTAGCTCTAGACGATAAAAGAAACAAAATCTGAAGGGCACCCCTCGTGACGAAAATTGGGTACAGCGAGAGAAACGTTTGAGATGAGTGAGGCTACCTGGCTGGCCGGCTGGTTATTAATCTCCCCAAGCAGTGGCGCGTGATGGCGCAATCGGTTCCAATCACGCACGGTGGGGGATGAGACCTTATTAACAGTATTCTGTCTGGCTAAGTACCTCTATACCTCCGGAGGTTTTTTTTCTATCTAACAGTTATAGATCTAGGTATCTACAGTTATATAATCTCTACTGGAGCGATACAAGTTTGTCACAAATTATGAGGCAAGTCGACGATAGATATAGTCATTTTATTGATTGCGCGTTCCCAAGCCAGTTAGTGGTGGTGAAATGTAGTCACTTTGTCTGCTGTTGGACCCTTACCCGTAGGACCCTGAATCCCCTGAAATGCTCCCGGATTAGGCTTAGACCCCTACTATAGCCAACCCCCCTGACACCCTAAACACTTCTGAACCATGGGCACAACGAAATGCTCGAACGTGACAGACAACTCTGAGGTGAAGCGAATGAATCGAGGGACGAAGGAAGAACAGGAGATCTGATGTAAACCCAGCCCAACTAATTACAAAAGAATACAGACACTATCTCTAACTTTTCATTCTAATTTTATGAAGGTAGGAAATCACCTATAACTTGGGGTGTTGTAAAGAACGGCTTCGTGCCGTAAAACAACTGTCGTCCATGGCACTTTGGACATGTCCAAAAGAGTTAGGTTAAGTAAATATATTTTAAGTTCCAACCTCCAATATCAATAATCCATCATCATTCCATAAATTATCAATCTCCCTAGGTTAGATGGGAACAAGACGCAGTTCCTCATCCCATCGGAAACCGGGAGGCGTAACAGGCACTTCTCCCTTTCCCCGGCTGTGCTGAAAGTCGAGGACATCCTTCAAGAGGGGCAACGCCTCCACCTCGGCAGGCGAAAGCGAGTGCCGATAAATGTACTTGTCGAGCATCCTGTACGATTTCCATAGTAGTGTGTCGATACCGGGCGGTTTCTGCCCGGCGAAGGGGCGTGGTCGGTCCTCCATGTCAGGAATCCAGCATTTCTCTCTCTTCGACGACAACCCATTATCATTGTCACCATCGTCTTCAACAGCAATATCATCCATAAAGAAGTCGTCATCGTCCATATATCCCTCTCCCTCCCTTGAGTTCCTGCGGGGTCGGCGCTGAGTATCCGGCAGCGTAGCATTAGGGAGCGAGGGCGATACCGTCACAGGGCGGAAGACGAGCGAGCAGGAGAGAAGTTCCCGTTGCTCCGCCTCCGCTTCTTCGGGATCCCGGGCGTCAACCCTTTGGATGAGAGCCTTCAGGAGTTTCTTCTTCGCTTGGCGAGCCGCTTTGCCGCGTTGCGTCTTCGCCTTCTCGTGCTGCTTCGCGGTGCCACCGACTGAGCCTTTGGCCTTTTTGACGCCCTCCTTTCGGGGTTTCAGGGCGCCCTTGGTTGCTGCTGCTGCTGATTCGTCCTGCCCCTGTTGTGCAGCGCGTCGTGCGCTCCTTCTGGTGGAGAAGCGAGTCGGAGCTTTCTTTTCTTGTGTCATTTTAATAGTCGAGAAAGATTTGGTATACGAGCTTGATTGCACCACGCTATGAGCGGGCGAGTGTTGTACTAGGCCTTGGATTTACCCGTATTTTATGCCAGTAGACAATAGATACTTGTAGATTTGATTTGGTGCCGTAGACAACTTTTATGAAAGATTCTAGCAATTCACAGCGAGATATGCGACAAGAGCCCCTTGACTGCTCTTTATTCAAACTGTTGGAGCTTTAAAGTGCCCAGTCCTTTGTTTGTGTGGTCACATACGCGCTGTTGGTTTCACCAACAAATCATTTCCAACCAACAGTTTGTTTATTTCGATTCCAACTCTAACTATGACTCAAAACAAAACAACAGAGAAAAAGGAGACAAAAATAGTGAAGTGGACTGCATGTCCAACCCACCAACTATGTCATTGTTAGCAAACGGTGGTTGCAACACTAACATTTCCTTTGCCTTCGAACCCTGGAAGCTTGCAGCCTCAACATATTCGTGCTGCACCGAGAATGTAATAGGGTTCTTCTCGCTCTTATGTATGTCTAGTCTTAATAGCCAGGTGGTATGTTGCCCCAAGTACCGAAGTATCAGAGGATCTTACCGCCTTGATATCTCTTCTCCTTTTCGCAGAACACGCGCCATGCTAGCCAAACATAAGGTAGGTAAGGAAAGAAAATAACATGCTTCATATGTATAGCTACCCACTTATTACTCACCTAATAGCGGTCATATCACACCTTGGTCAAGCATACCCTGTAATGATACAGTCGACACTGAGGTACAAGCCACTAGAACAGTTTCTTTGTCATCAGTCTACCCGTAGCCCACGTATGCGCCCACGCAGCACTTTCCGACAAAGAACGCTATCTATTATGGCTAGGGACCCCAGCCTTTGAGTGCACTTCTGGCCTTCCGGGTGTATTGATTCGACGGAACCCCCCCAGTGTCTCTAATATTCTTATCACGCTGGTTCAGTTGACACCACGGTTTATCCTTGTTTATAGACTACTAGTATGGCGGAGATTACGAGCTCACCGGATTTGCCGACCATGAGCGTCACCGAGAACAAGACTGAGGGGTCGAGTACTAATAAACAGTCACAGCCAACGTACATAGAACCCTACGGTCTGGAGGGCATTGAAGATGTGGAAGAATACAAGCCTGGTGGTTTACATCCAGTTGAAATGTTCGATATTCTAGATAGCAGGTTTGAAGTTTATCATAAGCTAGGGAGTGGCGGCATAGCAACCGCATGGCTGTGTTACGAGGAGAAGGTAAAAAGATGGACTGTCTGGTACATCATATTTGACGACCGTCGGGGACAATCTATTAACGTGAATCTTCCTAATATAGGCTATAAGACTCTGATCCTTACCGTCTCACCTTATATAAATGCATATAACTCCCTCTCCATTCGGACACTGGGAATGGTTACGTTGGTGAATACTTGGCAGGTAGTAAATATACATGCGCTTAAGCGAACAGGGGATGTAAACACGCGATGTATGATAAATACCTGAACGTACTGCAGCTAATTAACTCAAGTAACAACAATTTTAATCTTCTGTTATTACGAGTATACTTCTGCATTTTCCTTTAACCATACAATACATGCGTAGCGTTGGTCCGTAGCACAGAGACAGTTGCGATTCTCTCACTTGAGATGCGGTTTCGGTCGTTCTCTAAGCTCGCATAGCTATATGAAAGATCTTAGGACTAAAAGGAGCACGCGACCTTTGCGATAGCAATATGGTGATAAAGCAGAGATACGCGCAAGGCGAGGTGACATAGGTATAAGGAAACATAACATATAATTAATATAGTTATTGTAAGAAAATAGAGAGTATGTCAGGGTATGATCGAAATAAATGGAATCATGAATGGAATCTAGGGAACGCAGTTCCTAGGTACGCTGGCTTGCCTATGGACAAGATCACCAGGAGGGCGATCACGAGCTTAGCAACTTATGGTGCGGGTACAAACCAGGAACCCTTAACCTAGTTAGCTCTACCTATCCTCTCTTAACTACCTGCTTACCCAGACTATATGCGCCAGAGGTCTCGGCTCCGTAGTCCGTCTTGTGTTTGCTAACTGCCTAATGCACCGAGTAGGTTCTCTATAGATGTCGTCCGAAGTTCAAGGGGAAGGCACTTGATGAGTTCTACAAGTTCCTCTGTCAGCTATGTCAACAGCTAGGTTTCACGCATATATGGATAAGATTCGTCACCTACCTCATATTTCGCATAAACTCAACTCAACTCAACCAAGTAAAGCAAATTCATTATTATTAACATGAATCTTTGCCGTTTTGTCAATATAGGGCACACGTGCACGACTGGAAGACAGGCCGTGACCAGATCACGGGTCTGAGGACGGGGGAATTTCCCGACAGCGAGGGCGACCATATCACCGTCTACTTGGGCTACAGGGACGACTGGATCAACGTCCACGGGGACGTGTACGTCACGTCGTATAGAGTCGACGGAAAAGCCATGCCCGACCAGCTGATGCCGATCTCGAGGATAAGGCCGCATGATGGCCAGCCGCCCTGGAATCTCAGGTTGTTCATCTGGACGCAGAATATGACTAATCTTCCGACGTCCGGCCAACAGAAGGCTGCGGAGTCGACCAACTGGCGTCAGAGATGATAGTGTATATTGTAACGAGAAGACCATGGCTCGGGAGTTGTTTCTGTACGTACTTAGTTAGCCATGATGGTTGTAATATATAAACTTGTAAGCTACATCTTTAAGCCTTTTAAGCTCGCTTATGTGTTGATAGAGAGAGGAAACTAAAACACCTGACGATCTCCTACAACTTTAAGGGGTTCCCTTTACTCGTAGTCTGCGACACGAGGTATCATAATCATCTTCATGATGCTTGGCTTCTCAAGATTGGCGAATCATTATAGTGCTTTACAAGTATATGAGTATGTGCGATAAACTATATAGTTCCTTATTTTGTACGCATTAAGGCCGATATAACTAACAAAAGTACCTAGCAAGACAACGTCTTGTTAGTGAATGTATTCCCAAGTCTATGAGGTATCTATCTATGTGCGGTCTATAGGTGCCCTTGCTGGCTGCCGCAAACGCCTAACTCTTGCAATAACGCCTGAAAATGCTCTACCCCTCTGCCCATATCATCTAGTCTAGCTCTATATACATTTCATCATTTCATACCCATCCCCCGTCTATATCTCTTTACAAATGAAATCAAAGATCGTGTGCAGCGCGTGCCTTAGGTAATTTTGAATGAAAGCCTCGCGAGTCATGTTAGCAAATGCTTTCCTCTGTCTCCTATCCTCCCATTCTCGACTTCGATACCCTTTTTTAACCTGCTCTCGAGAGCCGCGTTGATAGAAAGGAGTCGCATTCACAGTCCAGAAGGAAGACTCATAATCTCTTCCCATGAAACCTCTTGTCTACACCGCGGCCGTCATTGAAGTCACAGTCGCAGTTGCAGTCGCAGTCGCAGCACCAGGTTTCTGCAAACGCACAACCTTCCCCTCCCTTTCTTTCTCTTTTTCTTTCTCTTTCTCCTCTCTCTGTCTCAAAAGTTCCGTCCTCTCAGCCCTAGCATTCAGAAAACTGAGATACGTCTGCCAGCCGACGGCGATGACACCGCCAAAGATGCTGCGGTACTCGAAGGGCACGAAGGCGAAGCTGAAGGCTGTGACGGCCGGCCACAGCTTGCACGAGTTGACGACGCTAACGGGCACCGTGTTGCAGACCCGCCGCCAGGCCTCGGCGAGCGAGTCGCCCGATAGTAGCGCCTGCGACCCGAAGAAGTAGACGTTGAAGATCGGCGTGAAGAGGAGCTGGTTGATGCCCACTTTTACCGCGATGCTGAGCACTCGGGAGGGGTAGTTGAAGTTTTGCGAGAGGTAGGAGAACCTATTTCGATTGCCCCGGATTAGCTTGTTGTCCGCAAGTTGGCGAGTGTACCAGGCTAGAAAATGATGGGAGCTGGGCGTTGCGTCCCGGTGTAGCCCCACCGCATCGTTTTCTCCCGAGCATATACGAAGATGGAGGAGGCAGAGAGCACATCTGAAGCCTAGCCCTTTCCCAGTTCCTAATGGACGATGAGACAAAGAGCGGACAAAAACTCACCATAAATACCCCGGTATAGCCGCCGTACCGCCAATAATCAAAGACCGCGCCGTCCTTGCCCAATCATGCCCTCCCTTTCCGCTACTACTGCTTTTCCCTTCTTCTCCTGCTCCTTCCCCCTCCTCATCTTCAATTTCCTGTCCCGCGCGAGAAGCAGCACCCATGCTCTGCGCACCGAAATCGGCGCAGAGATATATCACGAGCACACTGGCGACCTGCGTAGCCCAGGGCCTTGTGCGCTGCGCCCTCGCGTAAGCCTGGCCTGCCCGTGTCAAAGGTCCCAGGCGCTGCCAGAACGGGAGCGGGGCGACGATGTTGGGACCCGGTATCGGGTCGGACTTTTTGGGTTGCGGTTTTGCTTCTTGTGTCTGTGTCTGTGCATGGGGTTCTGGTCTTGTTTGCGCTTCGAATTGTGATTGTGGCTGTGCCTGCGTCTGGGTCTCTACTTGATCTATTGTCCGCTCGGAGGGTTGCAAATCCGGGAGCCTTTTAGTTTGAGGCTGAGGAGGCGGTGGTATTATTATTTCGGAAGCTTTGTTTGGGTATTGTGGCGGGGAGGAGGTGGGCGAAGCCGAGGGCGAGGTCGTAGAATGGTGTCGTCGAGGGATTTGGTGGACTTTGCGATTGGGTTGCGATGATGGCCCATGAGCGCAACCGCAACAATGCCGGCGCGTTAGACCTATGACCGCGTCCAGTTGCGGCCGTATGAACGGCCCGCGGAGGAGAAGCTGTGCCGTAGGCATTATCCTTTGTCTTGGCACGTTGAGGATAGCTAATTTTCGGAAACCCCTCGACCGCAACTTTTTTTTTTCTCCTTTCCCCGGGTTTTAAGCTTCAAACCTAAGCCTGACGATCGCATGTAAAACCGGTCTAATAATTTGAGAACATTATAGAGTCTATATCGAAGATATCTTATTGGAAAGAGAGATGAAGTGGACGTTAAATCAAGCATTCTACGAAATGGCGATTCCGCTCGCCCTCGGGCTTAATCGGCCATTACCCGCTTCGGAATCATTTTCAGGTCAGTCACATTATTATGTGACTCTAGATTCCGCTGAAGCCGGCACTTCTCGACGTCACACGTGTCCCCCCATTGGATAGTGTGGTCCACTTACAGGGGACCCTGATGCATTCCTAAATATAGCTCACACTCGGTTTATAGACATCTTTTTGACAATTGATGTCTATTAAATAATAATTACAGCTAAGGCGCGTATAAGTACCATTCGCAATAGAGGCGACATCTGGACGTTAACAACGAGAGAAGAAAATAAAAATAAAGGGGTTTAGCCCGTATTCGAACAGGCTACCTCAATGTGCACATAGCGACAGAAAAGAAAGATGTGCGTACCTACAGTGAACCGATCAAAAAAGGTCCAACAATAGGCTTTGCCCGTATTCCGAGCGCATCTTAAGATGCACACAGCCTGACAGAAATGAAAAGGTTACACGGTCGCCTAGGTAAGTAATGAACAAGAAATAAAATAAAATAATAGGAAGAAGGAAGAAAAAAAAAAGAAATACAAAAAAAGAGTTGCGAGGTAGCATTTTCCCGACTTCTTCTCGCCGGCATCCCAACGTTCAACCGGAAAACAGCGCACGATGTCAGACCGTGAGGGCGGTTATTCCTAGCGACTACTTTACCACTTGACCATTGGTGTTACTCAATGGCCAATGTTTGTGGGAACGTCTTGGTTGGAAGAACCGGCATGCTATTGTGGTTTATATACTATAGGTATGTACCTGCCCATTGTACTGAACTGTAATAGGTGTGCACCCTCAATGAGATGCTGCTGTGTAGTGTGGGTGTAGGTACAATAGCGGCGCCGCTGCCACTACTTGACACAGGGCAGTACTACCTATGTAGATGTCGGCTTCTCCTCACCAGTGTTTCAAGTGCCACGTAGTACCGAAGACTACTCGAAGCAAAAGAGAAAGCCCTGATCCAGTGTCATCCGGGAGTCGGGCATGCAGGTGGAGGGTAACATTGCATGCAATGCATGCTGCATACTTGTTCCATGCGGCTCCTTAGGCAGACTTGAAAGCCAAGGCGAACAACTAACCTACATAACTTCAAGAAGTTTCTGGTCTCGCTTAGGTTTCGAGATGACTTGTGTCTTTTGTTGTTATTATTTGTTGCTGACGTGTATTCTGAGGGTTTGAGGTTTGCTACAGATTATCTTACACGCTCTTGTTGAATTCAGATCTGATGTAACGCGGCGAAAAAGGCCGAATCTACCTTCTGCCCTATGACCAACCGTGTGGCCTTCCTTTGTCTAGAATTACTGAATCAGGAAAGTAGATAAAAATTCTCTTGGGCAAGCTCATTACCTGCAACATCACAGAGGAAATTGTCGCGGAATGAAAATTGAAATGCCACGTCGCAGCCGTGATGCCGAAGCATGGAGTGAGCGATGTTTGATCGACGAGATGCTTGGTCCACAAAATGGCAGGTTGAATGCAGAGCCCAATACCACTCTGACCTCATATGTTAACCTTAAATCACTTGATGAGAGATCCGGGTATCGATCGCTATCAAGTCTTAGTATATAGTGTTGTCACATATGCTAGGGTACTATATACTCTACTGTTGCGGGTTGATTGTAGATACTTTGCAACGATGGTGACTATTTACATTATAGTATATATGTAGATGCGTCGAAAGAAGAGTGGCCTAAATATCTTACCGACAGGAAAGCGTGGCGCTTTATCGTATATTCCCGTGCAGACATGGTACGCATTCTGATCTCAGGGCTGAGATTCTGACACCCTGCACTTAAGGTTCATGCTATGGAAGCCCTATCGTTACCCGGAACTGTCTGCCGAAGCGACCACTTTCATGATAGTGCTGATACGATTGAATTGGGCTTGTCATACAGATATCACAGGTGCCTCAGAAAATTATCGATTAGAATTTGCATTTTATAAGACTACCATAAAGCTTGCAGATGGCAGAGGAACCAACCTAACGAGCGTATGAAAATAACAGTATCTGCAATGTGACGTTGTATTGGCCAGGCTGATTATATGCTGGGCCTGTCTTAAACCGCTGACTGCATATGACGACAGTCAACATTCAATGCCTTTCGCGGCTGTCAAACTAGCCTTAGACATCTCGGGATTTTAGACTGGTTGGCAAGAAAAAAACACAGTTGACATAGGTGACAGTGAGCGTACATTGAACTCTTGAAATCCTATGGCGCAGCGTAGAATAATATGGTCTTGACTTTCGTGAACTCTGCCACAACTGTATGCTTGTATGCGTGGTCTAATAAGTAAATCGCTGAAGTTTGCAAATCGCTTTCCTCCTACAATAAAATCAAAATCAAAGTACCTATGCCAACCCAGTATTTCCTTTGATCCCATTACTATTTGCGCCGTTCCTTTTAGGGGTTAATTTGACCTTTTATTGTTCAGCTACCGCTGGTCTTCCCCTTGAGTAGAGCACCGATGCTCATATCGCTGGTCCCATCAGGTCCATCGGGGACAGAAAAAGTGTTATGATCGCCCGATTTCAGCCAGCAGTTGCCGTAATCATGCGGGACGGCCGAGGTCTGGTTGGCCTTGAACGAGACGGCGTTGCACTCGTCCTTGCCGGAGAAGTGGTTGTGCGCGGCGCAGGCCTGCAGGCAGTCGTGGAAGGAGTAGACGATGACGGCACCGAAGTCCCCGCCGTTGTAGTCGATGCCGCAGGACGGCGTGAACACCCATGAGTCCGCGCCCAGCCCTATCGCCCACTCATCCTGGATGCCCGGGCAGTCCGATTTCACGACGCCTGTAGGGACGGACAGGGGTTCTGAATATGTCGGGCTCGCGGTCGACGATGCCGTCACTGTCTTCGTTACTGTTACTGTGGCGGCAGCTGAGTTTGGTCCCTCTTCTGCGGCTGGGACAGCGCCGGTTGGACACGCGCTTCTATGTGGCCCAGTATAGTTAGCACAAAGCACCATGACTGCGAAATGTACAACTTATAAAATATTATAAGACATACTTCCGCGCGTTCTCAACTGCCATTGACCCTCCTACACCGCCGCCTACCGCGGCAGCAATTATGACTATCGCTAGAGCGAGAGAGAGAAAGAATGTCGTCCGTCGTACACCAAAGATTGTTCGTTCTGGCTCTGGGGCCGGATAACCTTGGCCTGGATAATATGCATGTTGGTACTGCTGCCCGTCAAAGGGCTTCGCTTGTGGTGGTACCACCTCCAGGCCTTGTTGATAGTATCCTCCAACGGCCTCTTTATAAGAATCTGGCGCTGTCTGGTTCTCCATCTCGAAGTGATTCTCAGCAGAGCCTAGCAACACATAGGCGGTCATGCAACCGTCCAGTAGATCGTGACTCTTTTTTTCTTATGATCAATGCGGCTGGGGATTCCCTGGCTGATCGGGCCGCGTTGTGCCAAGAAGTGCTGTTTAATTGGGCCTTGAGGAAGCCGAATGGCGAATGCCTATCATTAACCTCAATCCTCTCTCTCGGTCGTTGTCCCTGGTGAAGAAGTTATGAGATCTTCCTAATCCAACACGTTATGTCGACTCAAACCCGTTATCCGCACATGCTAACGTCGACAGTGTATCCGAAAATCATACACAGATTAGGTATAAACAAGAAGAAAGAAAAGAGTGGAAGGTTTGTTTGAAGGCAGTGTCCTGTATCCACGTCTCGACAGACGAGACTAGGTTGGGCAGATTGTCCTGTCAGACTGATCGCCGAATTTCATCGGTCCTCGGACCTTCACTGATGCCTGCGCCCCTATTCCCTGCCACAGTGTACCGGGTCGAGAAAGTTATGCGAGATTGGTTAGTATCGACCCTAAATTTGAACACTTGGCATTGGATCTAATAGTCAGACGAGGATTGATCCTTCGAAGCATCTTATACCAGTAAGTAAAGTTGGGGGCCGTTTCTTCTGACCGTATAGAAGGGTATGGATAACTGCTGTAAGTTAGGTGTCTATAAGTACAAACAAGGAGTTTGGTGAGATCTATCAACCGTGTCTTACATACTGTCATAATTCCTCAATCGAATCTGAGCTCTCTCTTGCACATTGTAGGTAGGAAAAGAATTCATATTGGTAACCTCAGGGTAGTATGTACCTGGATTATCCTAGCAAGGCACATGGCAAGCGTGCATTGAAGGGCTCGCTGGAGAATCCTGTTTTGCCCAGGTAAGGATCGTCGAACTCATTACAGCGAATCAATCCCCTGACAAGCGAATCTCACAGAGAATCCTCTAAGGTTAGGTTAGGGCAGAAATAAGAAATTGGGGAAAGTCACAGCTTCTGGCCTTCCATTCTTATCCTGGTTGATATATTTACCCGCTTTAATTTAGTTCTGTGCCGTAGCAAAGATTACTCTAATAATAAGTAACCTGGATTTGCTGGTGTTGATTGATTTTCCAGCATTATGTCAACTCGAGTAAAAAAGTCTGGGACTTCAGTGGTCAAAACCGGCGTAGCGAGTAAATTTAATGAGTGAGAGCGGCATGCTTATCAAAGTTTAGGACATTACCCTCCTACCTAGAGAAATGACCAAATCGTTGGGCTCTGCATCGCTCATACTACGAATAACTCTGCATCAATGAGAGAGCGAGTTACTTAGCTGTAATTATAAGTTTCACGATGTTCGATGTGTGTTCCCGCTTCAGTTAGGTCCTTCATACAGCATATAGTTAGGTCGAGCTATGGTTTGAGCTAATCTTTAACAAGGCATATTCTGCATTCACAACCCAACTACATCTGTACGTATTTATTTTTTAAGTATGTCCGTATCATTTGCGGACTAGCTACAGATGTGAAGGTGGGTCTCTGCGAAGGAGGATATATACATACATAAATCATACGTACACTATATACTTGCAAGAACGGCCCCAGCTATCTACATCAGAGGCTCTCTCCTCACTTTCTCATAAACGCCAGTAGATCCAGCAACTATCGGCGCCTAAGATACCTATATTATATACATAGTTGTCGTCACACGTACGCGGTTCCTCGCAATCAAAGCACAAGTCTTTTCATTAAGATAGACTATCCGTCAGCGCAGCATAACCCCAGCGAACGTATCTCAGTGGAGCGCGTGGAAGTGGCGCTTCAACGGCGGAAGAGCCGTAACGTTAGGGTTGGCGCGGTCAAAGAGACGGTGGCCGACGGGATTATAACCCTCGACGAAGGCAAGACCCCAAGGCTCGACCCAGGTATCGTACGTGCTGTTAGGCTTGGTGCGGCAGAGGACTGCAAAAGGCATTGTGACGTTAGTGATTGTATACATCGGGCAGGTTGATAAGCACGGCCACTTACAGGTAAACGTCTCGTTCGTGTACTCCAAAAGTCCCTCTTGCGGGTAAGCGTCGACGATGCTCTGGTAGTCCTCTTCCTTCAGCGCCGGGTGAGGGCCGGGATAGTCCATGCTTATGCTCTCGACGATGAAGCGGACGGTCGGCTGCTTATACTGGCTGATGCTCGGCGTGCCGTGGAGGGAGATGGCGTCCCAGACCATCTGGATGCGGACATCGTTCCACTCTCCCTTTGGAGCGTGCTCTTTGATGAAGTTAGTTGCGCCGATGGCCCCGTCTATCTCGAAGCGCTTGTCACTAGCAGCGAAGGACTGTTAGCTAGCCGTCACATCAACAGCTGAATCAATCGCAGTTGACAGGGCAGAATAGAGCACAGCATAGGGCATGCAGTAGAGACGAAGTGCGGTTAGCTAGCTGGCAACCTTAACTCTCTCATCAATCGTTACTCACCTTGACCGCCAAGGCGAATTAGGGCGCTGATCCCAGCCGAGATCATGCAATATGGTGCCGACGGCCTGGGCCTCGAGGTCGACCTCAGCCGCGAGCGTGGCATTGTTGTTGATAGCCGCAGCGCCGAACAGCCACGATCTGTACATGTGGCGGACGAGCGGGGGCTCGAAGTTAGCCTCGACGAGTGCCCGCGCCTTGCGCACCAGCGGCGTGTCGATCACCTTGATGCCCGCGACCGTCGTGTACGGCACGCTGGGGCCGCTGCCGCTGGGACATCCTTTAGTAGTCTTGGTACTGGCACTCGGTATGGCAGATACCGAGGCCGTGGCCGCGAGGGTCAGTGCGAGCGCTGATGTGAGGCTGGGGAACTTCATCTTTTCGTCGGATTTATGAACGGGGAGATCGAGGAGGAGGGCGATAGATGAGTGAGTGCTGAGTGAGCATCGTGAACAGTTTTATCGTCCCTTATATAACTATTCCCCTTCATGATTAATTGTTTACCTCTCCAGACATTGACACACCTTCCCCTTTCCTTTGATGACCGTGCATTCTCCAACTTGGCAAACACGATATTCCAAACTAAAGCCTCAAAGTTATTGTTGGGATTACATTTTTACTAAATGTGTACCCCATATAGATGCCAAGACGATGACAGTCCGTCAGAAATACATGCTTTCTCCAGGTGTGGAATCCTGATGTGGAGTAATGAAGAGGGTATTTCAATTTGCAACTGACGCGGGAAGCTTAACTTGGGATTTCGATCTCATTTTATTCTAGTGTCAATGATAGAGGTAAATATAAATTCGTGAGAGTTGAATTGTCATAACTAATAAGTGGCGGTTGGGTGTGTTCCGTCATATGGTACGAATTACGATCTAACATTTCACCTGTCATGTAATATGACATGCATGACTCCAGCTCCCCGTTGCAACCTTCCCATGTGGTCAAGCTACCTGATTGAAACTCTTGAATTCCATATTGTGAACCTATTAATAGGATATTTGTGGGGGACAGCCTTGCATATTCACTTTTCTCGCTGCTGAAGTTTGAATGAGATGAAGAGACATCGCATTCAGCTGCCTCAGCACTAGGAAGCTTGGTACATGAGTGTCCCTCTCACGGCAGCTAACCACAGTAAATTCGAACTTCCAAACAAAAGCAGGCGAAATTCTAACTCTTATCATCGCTAAATCAAGTACAGACAATCAATCACGATAACGCAGTCCGCCAGCCCTTGATGCTGTTCCTCTCTTCCTCAGTCAAGCGGATATCGAAGTACTTTTCCAAAGCAGCGACTCTGTCCTCCTCCGTCGTACACTCATATATGACCGAAGTCTTGCCGCCAAGGTTCTCCTTGACCAGCTCGTTTACCAGCATGCGCTTACCATAGATCTCTTCCTCGCCGTCCTCACGTGCGCGCCGGAGGAACCTGATGGCGATAACCGTCCCCGTCTGCCAGCATTGGGGGCTCGTACTGGCATACGTGTTGATGACCTCCCAGTCGTTCGGCATGAACTCGAGCTCGGGGAAGGCGTAGAATTGGTTCCACTCCGCGTCCTCGCTATTCCGGTACTCGTAGATCCAGAGCTTCGTTTGCTCGGTGCGCTTCAGCTGCGCGGGGGTCCAGTCGCGCATGAGGCGGATCTGCTGCGTGCCGATGTTCTTGTGCACAAGGCCTTCGACCAGCGGCATGGGCAATGTGGCGCAGTCGCCGCCAAAGGCGATATCGACGTGGTATTTGGCACCCTCAATGTCAACGATGCTCACAATGTGTACCCAGCCCGGGAAGTCGCCCTTGGGGATGCCACCCAGCCGGAGACGTGTCCTGACGCCTGCCGTGTACGAGTCGAAGCCCAACCCAACGAGTATGTGGTTGTAAAGGATGGCATTCTCCATGCAGTAACCGCCTCGGCCGCGCTTATTCACCACGATTTTCTCGAACAGATATTGCGGGTCAAGGTTTACGGCGTGCAGGGGGTTGTAATGTATGGCCAAGTTTTCATATGGGACGGCAGCCAACATATAGGTGTGTAGTGTCTTCAGGAGATCGACTGAAGGAGGCACATTGCGATACTTCTCGGGGAGCTGTATAAAATCCAGGAATTGACCGATTTGCTCCCGGGTATATGCTGAAGCCATTGTAAATCAAATCCCGCTCACTATAGCTTTCACTAAACCGTTACGGAGAGGAACAAGGACAACAAATATGACGATCACAGATAGGATAAATAAATAAAATAAAATAAAATAAAAACATCTATACCTGCTCACACCTATAAATAGGGTAGGTTAGGTACAGAAATCGGCGGCGTGAGTCAAAAGACGGGAAGTGTGGGTAGCGGCTATAACGCCATAACGAAAGTTACTGTCGACCTCCGGACACGGAGGTTGGCAGTCAGCACGGATCCCCTCGAAGAGCCGGAGAAGGTCGAATACCTACCTGGGCTATCTACCTTCTGGATACGCGCCTTGCTCAATATGTGCTCTAGTAGTCAGCAACCTACGTGGATGTCCATTTCTTGAAAGTTTCCATATACTTTTGTGCGTGCGATGCATGCATTATACACGTTTAGGTGTTTTTTCTCGAATGGTGGTGTTGTAGATTTTATTTGGTAGGTTGAATAAGTGTGCTAGTAACAGGCAGTTATATTTAACAAAGAGTTGTACGTATCAAAGGGGGCCTGGCTGACACTAGTACTGTATGTACACTACAGGGCGTGTCGTACTGCTGTGGTCTGCCTGTAGGGTAGGTGCTGCTGTACCACATACCCCTCTGAAAGCCCCACCCTCACCGCCTTCCCGTTCTAGGATGGCCCATACCCCTCTGTCGATGATTCCATGAATACCTGCAGCGCTGCATCACCTTGCTGTTGACCCAAAGCAAACCTTGGCTTGACCTGATTTGGGCCGAAATTTCGAGAATTGCATCGTGCATATCGGTCTAGAGTACCCCCTCGCACAACCTCCCTGAATACCTCATTGAAGAACTAGATAGAGTATAACCTATTCATTTGTTTCCAGGCCCCTATTCTACTGGCCACGAATCAATTCTCTTCGTGCAACCCAACCTTGTCCAGCAATTAAGCCGGACTATTCTTAAAAGCCATGGTACGTTCATTTTCATAACCGAGGGCAAAATCCGTACCCTACATACAATTCACATCCGAAGTGCGAACAATCCACTAAACTTGTCAATAATGGGTCAACAGGCCGCCACATCGAAGCAGCGCCTGGCGCTCGCCATATGCGATTTCCTTTCCAGCTCCCTAGAAGACGGCACCTTGACGAGCGAGGACAAAGATAGCATCGACGTCGCCATTAACTGTATCGCCGAGAGTTTCAAAGTCGATCCGAGCGACAAGTCCGCCGTACAAGCCGCCATCGGATCCCAGAACCTGCTCCAGATTTATGGCGTCTACGAAAAGCTGAAATCGGCCGGTAAGCAGTCGGGCGCCTCTGCCCCTGCCTCCGCCTCTGGTTCAACATCATCACCTTCTTCCGCCCCCAAGCTGCCCACCGAGGAAGAGAAGGCCCGTGCCGAGGAACTCAAGGTGCAGGGCAACAAGGCCATGGCCGCCAAGGACTACGCCCGCGCCATCGACCTATACTCGCAGGCGCTGGCCCTGTACCCCGGAAACGCAATCTTCCTCTCGAACCGCGCCGCCGCGTACAGCGCCGCCCGCGACCATGAGAGCGCTCGTGCCGACGCCGAGGCCGCCGTCGCCGCTGACCCCAACTACACCAAGGCCTGGTCGCGGTTAGGCCTTGCCCGTTTTGCGCTCGGCGACGCCCGCGGCAGCATGGAGGCCTATAAGCAGGGAATCGAACACGAGGGCAACGGCGGCTCAGAGGCCATGAAGAAGGGGTACGAGACGGCGAAGCGACGCCTCGAGGAGCTCGAGGCCGAGGAACGCGACAGCAGCAATCCCGCACCACGTGGTGCCGGCGCCGGAGGTGTGCCCGGTGGTATGCCCGATCTCAGCAGCCTAGCCAGCATGTTCGGTGGTGGCGCTGGAGGAAGCGGCGGCGGCGGCGGCGGTATGCCCGATCTCGGTAACTTGGCCAACATGTTTGGTGGTGGCGGAAACGGTAGGCCCGATCTCAGCTCCATCATGAACAACCCCATGTTCGCTAGTATGGCAGAAAAGGTCATGTCAAATCCGGGCATGATGGAGAGCTTGATGAGCAATCCCAGCCTACGTGAGGCTGCCAACCGCTTCTCCCAAGACGGCGGCCTACCCGACGTGAGCGCCTTGCTCAACGACCCCAACCTCGCTCAGATGGCCCAGAACATGATGGGAGGCCGCGGCCGTGGAGGTGGTGCCCCAGGTTCAGGCGGCCAATGAGGCTATTGAGTTATCATTGCCGTCTTTGTTTGCCCATAGCGTCGAGAAACTTTTGGCTGCTATACTGGAACGAAATCCGCTGTAAAATGTTTCCTGAGAGACGACGAGCTGAGGGAAGATTCGGCTCGAGACCTTGGCTATACTACAAGGATGAGAATGCGTGCGGTATTGCTAAAACGGAGGTTCAAGGCAGAACTATCCGACAGAGGGGACTGTTTCGTGGCAATTTTTAGTATGCATTCAACTTGCGGTGCTCTAGAAAGTTGTCGCCGCTTGGTAATGCTTAGATCATATGTGTTACGAGCTACGATGCTCAGTGTTCCAAACGAGAAAAATTAAGAATTGAGCCTTTATTGTTTTATGAGCCATTGAATATTGGCCGTGCCAAAAAGCGCCTGTCTATGCTGTGCATCTACAACTCTATTGCCTCACAGAGGCGAGGCGAAGCTGACCAGGCAAAGTTTATGCCCCCGCAATATCGCCATAGTTCCCTCTCCACACGTCCTCCTTGCGGTTAATGCTTCTTTGTTTCTTCTCTTTCTAAATAATTCCCGTTGGTCTGGACCCTGTGTATATGGCTTTACTGAGTTTTCCCGTTTCAGGTATCATTACCTCATGGATATAAACGCCTAAAATGCTGCTGTACGAGATGCCTCCCAGAAAAGACAATAGAAAGAAGCTCGGAGTAATACTGGAATGAATGGATGGAATAACAGACATCGCTCAACTGTGACTCGCCATGTGTGTGTTTTCATTAAGGGGTTGGGTTGGAAAATTCAGCTACCTATAGGAAACCGCTCTAATGTCAAAGGTATGGTGAAAGCAAAGGACGAAAGATCATGAAGCTGCGGATTGGCCTCGGTCGGATTTGGAGGCGGACTGAGGAGCGCTGCTTGTTCGCGCACTGTGGTTCTGTTTTGGATTGGACGTATTCCGTCGTCCTTTCCCGCGATATCTACCACGGTACCCTCTACCACGTACTCCCCTACCGCGAGTGCTTGTTTGCGGGAGCTGGGTGTTGGCAGCAACTGGCTTGGGGCCACTGGCGCTCTCCTTAGGCGGGTCCACCGCCACTGCGTACCGACCTTCAGGGGCAATATTCTCGATGAGTGGCTGTGTAGGTACTCGGGGGCTTGGGATTGGCTGGCTGACGGAGCGCGACGGGCTACATTGCAGAGAGGAGACTAATGGAGGATCTGGACAAGAGACAGATTGCAGCGTATTGCGGCGAGGTTTGATATCTGGCGATTCTGACATCCTCTCTTGCGATGTCTGTTTACGTTCTTCAGGTGAAGCAGCGACCGTATTTGGTGGTGCTCGGGGAAAATTCGCAAGTGCCTCCCACTCCTGGCCAGAGCTGCCGTCGTCCTCCATGGGCGATTTCTTGGGGTGGGTGGCCTCATTTTCGACGTCGTCGGCCCAGTTACGGCGAATCGGGGATGCAATAACGGAGTGAGCTGGGTGATGGGTACGCGGAGTGAACTCCGGTGCGCCTGGATTCAACTTTGAACCCTACAAGTTAAGAGATCAGTATCAGTCAAAAAATCAAGATTGATCATTTGACGGATCTACCTCTTTCTTGTGCGTCACCGGAGTCTTCGCAACCTCGCCACCATCTTCACTTGCTCCGTCACTAGCAGTATCCTCCGTTGAGGAAGACGGCTCCAATGCATCCAATGAGCTGACTTGGCTTGGTTGTTCTTCGACGGTCTTGTCTCCCTCTCTGCTAGGTGCACGAGAAGGAGTTTCAGTAGAATCGCCTCCTTTTCGCTCCTTAGGCCGAACAAATATCTGCTTGGACCAAAGTTCAGCGTATTTGCCTTTCTTGGCAATTAGCTCTTCGTGACTGCCTTGCTCCGCGACCTGGCCGTTCGCCACGACGAAGATTACATCGGCATTCATCACAGTTGAGAGACGATGGCTATGGTATGTCAGCATTTACCGGACTGTGTGATATTCGGACATGATATTCGGACAAACTTACGCGACAATAAAAGTTGTACGGTTTTCACATAGCGCTCGTAAGCCCTCTTGAATCTTCTGTTCAGTGTCGGTATCTACAGCACTTGTTGCCTCATCGAGAAGGACGATTTGGGGGTTCTTGAGTATAGCCCGAGCAATAGCCACTCGTTGCAGCTCCCCTCCTGAAAGTTTTCTGAATAAGAGTCGTCAGTGAACATACGATCAAAGCAGAAATCAATAAAGGCCCTTACATCCCGCGTTCTCCAACTCGAGTTTTGTATCCTTCAGTAAAGCTCATAATCTGGTCGTGTATAGCAGCTGCTTTGCAAGCGCTATATACTTCTTCATCAGAAGCATCTAATCGAGCGTACCTCACGTTGTTGATCACGGTATCGTCAAAGAGAATGGGCGATTGGGGGACAATTCCGATACAATGCCTCAGGCTAGACGACAGAAATTAGCGTCACATTTCAAATCCGCCCTCTAAAGCATAACGTCGAGAGGTTGTAGTGCTTACCTAGATACCGTGACATCTCGTATGTCCTGCCCATCTATTAATATGGAACCGCCCGTTACATCGTAGAATCGATCAAGCACTTTAAAGATTGTCGATTTGCCGGCGCCTGTAGCACCCACAAAGGCCACGGTGGTACCGGGCGACACCGTCAGCTTCACGCCCTTCAAGATTTCCTTCTTCTTGTCGTAGCTAAAGCTGACATTGCGAAATTCGATTTTCCCGCCTTTGAGCTTCAGAGGTCGGGCACCGGGCTTGTCGACGATTGTAGGCTTTGTCAGCATGACCTCTAGTAGACGTTCGACCTGAACTAAGCTCTGGCTGATATTTCGGCCCATCGTGGAGAAGAACTGAAGGGGTGAAGTTAGTTGGGCCCAGTATGTCAATAACATGACGAAGTCGCCCGGTGTGGCCCTTTTTTGCGTAATCTGATAAACAGCTAGGAAGGCCCCAGCAAGCAAACCGGTGATGAGAATCAGATACTGAAAGGCTTGCCCGATCAAATAGCCGAAGTAAATGGACTTATACGCCACGACTTGCGACTTGACGGCTTTGGCATACCGGCCTTCTTCATATGGAACTTGGTTGAAAGCGCTAACAGTATACCAGCCTTGAATACCAGCCTGGCGAGTGTAATGCTCTTCAAAGTACCTGTTCCAGTGTCAGCTTTCTCTTGCATCCAATATTCTGGAAATCAGCCACGTACGTGCTGACCACCTTCTTCCTTTTCTCCTTGTATCTCGCAATGAGTTGAGCGGCGGCTTGTATGAACACGACGCCGGTGGCAACCGTGATGAAGCCTTCGTACGGACCAAATTTGATAGAAAGATATGTGAACGCCACAATCAAGTCGATAACCATTGGGATCGCCTGGAAACAAATGGACTCGAGCAAATTGGAGATATGATACCCGTTGGAGATGGCTACCTGAATATCCGAGGAGCTCTGACTATCATGAAACTCAGAGGACAGGTTCATGACATGAGAATAAGCCGCGACGCTCAATGCTTCATGGGAATAATACTCAACATCGATCCAGAGGAGATTTCTGAGCAGAGGAAGACCCGACTCCGATGCCAGTACTCGAAGGACTGCGAATATCATGACCTGCACCCAAGGACTTTGAGTAGACTCTCCACCGAGCGAGTCCAGCACAGCGCCATATTGGCGGGGTATCAGAAAGTTGAGTCCATTGCCAGCTAGCAGACATAAGCCCACCAGGACAACATGGATCTGCAACCGGCGATTCCCCACCGGCCAGATGTACGGAAAGAAAACCATGAACCCTTTGACGTATGCGATCCAGCTTCCTTCACTCTTAAGCCGCTTTTCCATCTTCTCGCGCAGCAGGCGCTGTTGTCGCTCCCAAGGGGATTCCGGGTCTGCCGGGGAGCTTGCTGTCTCTGTATTGGTTGCATCCGTGTTTGTGGCCTCGGAGTTGGTACCATAGCCACTGTCGGAGCCGTTGCCATTGCTCAAGCCGTGATTTGGTTTAGGTAGCAGAGGCGACCGTTCCTCATCAGAACTCTCTGAGTTAACTCGGTTTGAAGAGAAGTGCACCAGGATAACACCCAGCATAAGGACAAATCGAATAATCGACAGGATGGCATCTACACGGAGGAAGACAGGCGCTTCAACCTCCGGCTCAGCGTCGAGACGGACAGCCGAAACTTCACAGGCGATGAAAAACTGGAGCACGCCCATGGCCAGCTCAAAAAGTGAGGAGATTAGCCATGAACCATAGTATGGGTACCATACCATCTCAGTAGCATCTCCAATGCTGTTCTGCTGGAGTCCAAAGATGAGGATGCATGAAAGCAAGCCAATAATAGTAGATTGGGCCGGCCAGCGTGACCAGGCTAAGATCTCAATAATCTTTAATACAACCTGTGTTGCATAAAGAGCAAGGGAAAATAACAGCGAGTACCAGATGATTTTGAACCTGATGGGTGGAGTTTTGGCAGAAGGGCCTTGAAGCGCGCATAAAACCACGGCCGACGAGATAGCGAAATAGACGAATATGACGAGGGGGTAGACATAATGCAGAATTGCCTGCACGTGAAGTAGTACGGTGTCCATGATCCCAGTAGCACCGCGGCGCAACCAGCTCAACTGGTGCGAGAAAGCGCAGGGCTTCTAAGGGACTGAAGTGATCCGAAAGTAAACGAGGCAGGGGGGTGTAGGCGATGGGTATTCCCTGGGAGCTAAGTTAGTCTAATATACTAATACTACGAAGTTGCGGAGCCCCAAGGCTGTATTGCTTCCAGTTTCGAGAGACCGGTACACGCCCATAAACGTTTGTAATGAGCAGCGAGAAGTAAAAGGCCAAAGGATTGAAAGCGGACTTAGGGTTCAGGAAGGACTACTTTTCAAGACAATGTGTGAATTCAGCGGAGCCAGCAGAAGAAAGAAAAAGCCAGCATCTCAGCTCGATGGTGTCTGGGTCTAGAAGATTCAAGGACAAGGTCCGGGATGGAAGTTAGGGAGAATCAGGTGGAAATGCTTGCAGTCACAGGTTCTCATGGAATGAAATGATAAAAGGCGTCCGTGTGAGGTGAAGGCACGGGCTCTGTGTGGGCAATTCCAGTGCATCTCAGTCGCGAGGAGTCGAACAATCATACCTTGCGTGCCGTAGAGCATGGGTTGCTATCAGGCTATTGTAGATGGTAGGTAGGCAGGCTTGCTTGCTTGTCTATGTACTTACTCAAGTACTGAAGACTGGATATGGTAGGTAGGCGAGGACAAGAGTAAGAGGTGAGAGCAAAACCTGAGCTGGGACCATGAATGTGGACCTTAAATCGAAAAGTTGAACGACAAGGGAGATGCTGACGATGGATGACTCGACGCGTGTTGGTCACACATGAAGTGCAGGTGAGAAGTGAACGAAAGGCAAGCGTGAAGCAAGGCACCCAACATAAGACTCTCAGCCTAGCAGCACCTCAACTTGAAGCTTCTTGCATTCCATACCGAAAATCCATTAAGTTTGATAGGATAAATGAACGGTAAGGTAAGGATCACCAGGGCCAACCGTGTGAGTGCGGTAGGTAAGGGTAGTATATGAAGGTAAGGAGGTAGGCATCGTATATAGAGAAGGCAACCAAGACTTGTAACCACCTGCTTAGGTATGGCATAAATCGGGTCTATGGAAGTTGCGATTGTGTCGGTAGGTAGGTAGTAGCGATGATAGCGGCAACAGTAACGGAAGCAACAGATCATTGGTTAACGGGAGGAGGTAACACCAATCACCAACGTTCACCAACGTTCACCAATGTTCACCAACCAGATAACCAATCAGCGCCTCGATCCCTCGACTTAAACGACCAACAAGTTGACATCGGTAACACAACAGCAACAATGACTAAGTTAACATCGCAAATCATACTGCTGTCTGGATCACAGATGCCCCTGTGCTCGCGCCCCTATAGGGATAGTTTGTGGGCTGCCTAGACAAGGCAACCGAAGTAACTTGAGTCAAAGGAGCTTCAAAAAGGTGTGATGATTATCTCCCCTGTGCGCTCCGAGCCATGTGCTTTGCTTAGCAATCCGGCTCCTTGCTAATTCATCTTCTGGTGCTGGTGTTGGATGGTGCCCGTGTCCCACTATTGTTATCGCTGCCCCTTCCGTTTTGCCCAAAGGCTATACTTAAAGACTTAGATAGGCGTCTTCTCATTCACGGCATCGTCTAGAATAAAGTGCTCTACGATGATCCTGAGACATACAAGAGGAAGAGAAAGGTAGCAAACAGGACCTACAAGAGCGATATCAATAAGAGGAATCTGTTCTACTTACTCAACCACTCCGGACATAGTCACAACACGGGAGGGAGGCTTAAAATTAGTTGTGTTCCTGGCGGCTCTGATGCATATGTATATGTCTGAACGTGTCTGTGTAAGCCCGTTCCAGTCTCGTGTTAGCGGCAATGACAGTTTGCACCACGAATGATCAATTGGCGTACGCGCACTAACCCAGGCAACGATGTGGCGATGTCTTTTCTCCACCAAGCTATGGGGCTCTGGTTAGCATATGATCAGACTTAGCTTCGGCAATGACGATGGGTATGGTAATAATTGCGCTTATATGCGCTTGTTTTGAAAAGGCGCGAGGCGTACTCAGGCAGTGTTGCCTGTGGTCAGCCCTATAGGCGCAGTTCGTGTTCAATCCATGCACGTATATGGGGGCCAAAAGGGAGGTAATACGGCTGACCACCAACAGTCTAGAGGATGATTGAGTGTAGAAAATAGGGAGCTTGAGACAGCGCGAGGAACTTACCAGCAACCGATTCTCGTCCTGTCTCGTATTAATGCGGCTTGGCTTTGCTCTACTCTGCTCGACACTAGAGTTGAAACGCGATCTGACGCCGCCTTGGGTTGGCAGAGGCTAGAGGTAGGTAAAAGCAAGCTACTTGGCTCGCAGGCGAGAGAGGCCAGAGACAAACAGGGACAGAGATAGGAAGGAGACAGGAAGGAAGCGAAAAAGAGGGTGTGAAGGATAAGGCGATGCAATATAGTCAATTGCGAAAGATACAGTATAAGCTGGTAGAGAATCGGGGAGGTATGTATGAATAAGTAAAACAGTACAGGAACACAGGCATGTAGATATGCAGACACGGCAGGTAGGAGTATACAGTCGACATGTAAGAGGCAAGATGCACAAGGGACTAAATCAAATCTCATACAACTACCGGTCAGGGGTCATGGCCCGCGTCACGAGAGTTGAGTTGTTGAGAAGTTGAACCTACCTATCGTATGCATACAAGCGGTCAAGCAGAATACAATACAGCTTGGCACATATCAAAGATCCACGTTCTCAAAAGAAACCATTTACGACTTGGATTCCACCCAGAGACAGGGCAATCGGATCGCTAGATATGCCGCTAGACCCGTCATAGCCATGAAGGTGGCACAACGCGCATATCGAGGTAGGTACAGCATACCGCGCCGCCATGCCACGGATGTCGAGCCTGAGGCTTCTGGTCAGGGCGGAGGCAGGGGGTCGGTTGGTAAAAATCCACAAAGCCAGGGGACTAAGGCTAGTTTGCTCCGTTTGCGAACCGGGTTTGTGAGCCAGGTTTAAAAAAAAAACCCTTCTGGGCATGCATACATGTGCTCCGTCCTCGGGAGGGATATGCCCTCCCCTTGCCTGCCATGTAACCATTCTGCTTTCAATATTATCTATCATGTACCGAAGCAGCTAGCAAGTGGCGACCGATCTTGTTTGCTGTTGGTAGGTATTTACTCGAGTGGTCAAAGTGTTCGTATTGTATTGGGTGATATTGTGTCCTTGAAAACATGCAAGGGCAGCACAAGGGCAGCAAGCATTAGTAAATTAATCAGGAATTAGTTGCTGCATACAACTAGTCCTAAGTAGGTAAGGTGTAGCAGCTACATCGACAAGAGACATTTTGATGTTAAACCGGGTACACTCTCTACATACTTTAGTATGTATATATTCTCTTGCAGCTCGGAAGTGTCCGCCAAGACGTCCCGCCTACGTTAAGGCGTTTCCGGTCCATCCCACTCACTAGGTACCTTAGGAAGACACCACCTATGGGGGGTACATCTTCCGCCATCTCTCCCACCGCCAATCCAACAATTTCTCTGTCCCAAGATAGGGCTCACTATACGCGGTGGGCAGGTACTATGTAGGTGGTAAGCTGTACTTAAGGATCTGATGTGTTCTTGATTGTCGTCCGGGTGCTGTTATCAAATCTGTTGTTCCTACTTCATTCTTTGTTTCCGTAGTACAGTTTGTGCCTTGGACGCATAATTGCCTGCATATCCCACTTTACGTACCCTTAATAGATACATCCGTCTGGTACTACAACTGAAGTCCCATGTGCGTGGACTACCAGAATTCAAAGTTGAACAGTATACCTACCCACATAATGAACTTCCCGGTCTAGACCTGGTTCGCTGTCTCCCAACTTGACCTGGTAGATAGGATGTACCATGTTGGGGGCGCCATTCCTTCCCACAATCACAAAGCATCCCAGCGTCGAGACAGACAGGGACGTCCCAACAAACCATAAATAAAGGTTGTGCCGTCTTGGAGACCGTTGATCTTCTCAGGGGCTAATAGCTTCTATCTTGGTCCAGACAAACGAAACTCGACACGTATAGATAACTCTACTGCTATTGGGTACCCGGAGGTTGGCACGACTGACACGCCTGGTAGCTGGGTACATATGGCCCTCAATATTTCATTACTCCTTACCTAGCCGGCCTCCTACTTACGATGGCCATCATCATTTTCGATGTGCGATAATCCTGCGCCGGAACTATACGACAGCAGAAGCATTGTGCCGGCAAGATGCATGGTGTTGCTTACCCTTGTCTCTCTCCATAAGCTGGTGGTCCTCTACGCGCTCTCGCCTCTCACCTTGGGACTAATTCTGTCTTACATCATAGCCTCAGGCCGGAGGAGCGTACGCAACTGGACCCTTGCGTATAGAGCAGTAGTAAGAATGGATGACGCACGCACGCACAGCCGGTGTTCCTATAAGCTTCTTCACACACGCGGTCGACCATGATTACGAATCCCATGGCCAGCGCTCTCTGTCTCGCTTGAAGAATCATATGGTCGTCACTTCACGCCGCAATCAACGCCAGCTCGCCAGTCTAGATTTCATGTTTGACTAACATACGTGTCTGTCCGAGGTTATTTGCGGTCCTTGTTGGTGGGAAAGCAAGGCGCTGCAGACGCTGTGATACATTTCTTGCAGCCAACGTCCCCTCACCATCGTCGTCGCTATTGCTGTGTGTTCTGAACGCAGAAGTCGAAGTGAGTCATTGGAGCTGTTGTGCGAGAATTCGGGGCTCCCTTTATCGTCAATGGCCATTCATGCCACTTTCCCTTCGGGAATTGATCCGCCCCACGACTGCGCTGGGATGCATGTCGCTTCCACATAATTACCTAATAACCCATACAAGGCTAGTACTTAGACGGACGGTATCATAGGTCACGTTACGGAAAATCAGTCACAAGACCCAGCCGGACGGATCACCAATGAAATCACCCCGTCAAGTTCTCGAACGGCCCATCTCGGGATTTGGGATGAAGACGGCTCGCAAGCTGCCCGTCCGCATTTCATTTCAACACAGAGAGATGAGAAGCATACGAGGTTATCAAGTAGGTGTTTATTCATGCTGTCCGTTGGAAACCACATATCGAGTGTTTCATGATTGTCATTGGCATGGCCTCTGGGAGCCTGCGTCAATCAGCAAGCTTAACGCTGGTCCCACGGCGTTTCACGAATCCTCCGGCATGCATGCAGATAGTGCGGCGCGGTACAAGTACATGGTCGATCCATGCGTGTAACGACAGCGCAGATATATGAGTATTCAAACGTCAGCCTGGCCAACGACACCGCCTCACATTAAAATAGTTGCAACCGTAGTCAGCCCTCGTCAAATTTTCATTATTCTTTTTTTATACCAACAGCTGATACCTTTTGCAGCCCCCAAGACACCGTGCCGTTTGATTCAGTTTTGTGATGAACGACCAAAACAAACAAATGGCAAAGGGGACAAAGTAGAGCGCTATGCCATTGGCCAGGAAGATTCACCGCCAAGTGTTGTTCCCACTGAATCTAAGTCAAGCAGCTTCTAATACCGGCTCCAACAGTCATGCCATGACATCCAATTGCATACGCGACCGGGCAGCTGATTTGCAAACACTCAGCCACCATCCCACTAGTAGTATTTACACTTAGGGAGATGCTCTAGATCTATGCCGGCAGTATGTATCCACAGGCCAGAACAACCCGAGCATCATGATCCACACGGTACCGAGATCGCATGGCCTATCATCTGGGCTTCCAACGAGACAGGAATAGATCAATAAAATGGATCCTCGTGGCCAAGCAATTCCGGTGGCGGCCATGTTAATGCTCTAGACAATACTCTTGCATCCTATCAGACTTTGCGATCACCGTTTATTGGTGTCGGCAAAGCCTCAAAACAAACCAGACCGCGCTAGCGGCCTTCTGAAGATGAGATGATGGCCATGGGTCTGTGTTACCCGTACACCCGGGAGGCGGTAGGACTGCGGCCCATTCGCTTCAGCCGACAACTCGATGGCGACCAAGTCTAATGCGCCTATAATTAGGACTACAAGTAGGAGTGTGACAACATTCCACATGCATATATGGTAGAAGAGCACTATAGGGTCCGACAAACAAGAATGAGTATAGTTTTTCTCATGGGTAGGTGTCTATCTGCGTAGGGGTAAGAAGGCTAAAGCGACATGAAGTCCTCCATGCCGCAGAGACAACAATACTCGTAGCAAAGGAGGCGTTTTATTTAACTAATCACTTCACTACCCTATCAAATGACCCGCCCTAATCACCGTACTATGCCATGCATAAAAAGCGGCGTAGTTGGTATTCTTGGGTTACTATAGGATACATTCTAAAGCCCGCTAATGGCGTTGGTCTGTTCTGACGGGAAGAAGGGAAACGGCAGAGATCGGTGGAGAGGACCACTGGTAAACTCACCGAAACACAATAACGTCTTGCGGCTCTGCGGCTTTGCGGATCTGCCGTGCCCTGTTGGAGACCACCACCCTATCGTACTCTGATGATCAATAGACAAGTGTACTATCCTTTAGGGCTTAATACACGCTCTATGACACTCGTCTATATCCTTAACGGTGTCATAAACTCTGGTCACCTAGGATATTGACCTCTCTCAACTTAGAGCTTTAGAAAACCTGTCGTCTCTAGGACCATCCCTATCGCCCCCAAGCCTTTTTGGACTTGTTCACACCCCACGGTCCCGCATCTCCCCCTTCAAGGAAAAATATCTTTTAATGTACGGCTAAATATGTGGGTGAACAAGACACGCTCAGGCTTATTAATGCGACGAAACTAAGATGTAGTAGAGCATAAAGCCGAGAGAACAAGCGGGCAGGCTGTACCAGCACTTTCCAGGGGAAAATTGCGTTTCAGCCTTCTTGAGAGCTGCTACTCGATTGAGGCTATAATAGGAGATAATGCGTGTATGAACGCATACTGTGTGTTACTAATCTCACAATTTTTCTTCGCCCCGGTTTTCCGGATAGGCCATCCCGTTACTCTGTCTAGCGCCCTCACATCCCGTAAACCAGCTCACTCGGTCTTCGATGTACTGCTCAGTCTTAGGCCGTAGCTTCGTCTATGTGAGAGTTCAGAAGTCAGTACGTGATTGTCGCTCACAGTCAAGGTTCCAATTTTTTTAAAGATTGCTAGGATATACACAAGCAGTAAATAAAGTCGGATTGCAAGACTTCTGCTCCCAAACTCGCCTGGGCGAAAATAAAATAAGAAAGAAATTAGGAATTTTACCTCAGCGAGATTAAAGTCATCAACAGTGCCGAGACGCAAGATCTTGACACCAGGGAAATCTTCGCCGATCCGGTATAACAGGGTTCCGCAGGTCTGGCAGAACCAATTCGTCATGCGCTTCCCCGATCCAATCGTGGTCGTCTGGCTGAAGCTCTTGAGGTTCTCGCGGCCCCTGAGATGCCTGACGTATTCATCTTTCGCGATGATGTTGGATGCGAACATGGACGCGGTGATCTTGCGACAGTCTGAGCAGTTACAGATGAAGACATCCACTAGGCCTGGGGCCACAATCGGCTGTTATATTCATTGTATTAGCTTAGGTCGGTGGATGTATATTAGACGTTCTAATTAGGTTAGGGCATAGCAGAAACAGCCAAAACGCCCCGGGACGGATGTGTTTGGAGGTTTTGAATAACGTATATCTTACCAGAGCTAGTTGTACGGTGCCGCAGAAACATGTGGCCGTCGCTTCGTCGTCTTTAGACCAGCCATCCTGCACCAGGCTGTTTAAAGGGATGTATGGTTTGGTTCTGTCCGCAGTCGACGCCATTATTGTTGAATTCTTCTTCACAGCACCTATACCGGATGTAGTCAAATCTCTGAAATATTACTTTGCTTAAATGGGCGACATGTCCAGCAATTTATGAGTCAAGAAATCCTTCGCCACTATATAGACGTGGCCAGAGCAAAACCGGTTCTTTTTCGTTTCCGTCATCTTGCAGTCACGTATGCAGGAGGTGTCATCATGCAATGTTCAGGATGCGGCAGCAAGAATTAACGCTCATCCAATCGCACACATATTCTATGTTGCTTCGGAGTGGTCAAGCTTTCCCCCGGATATGCTGAGTCAGGGCTCCGGGGTACAATCTCCGCAGCTCCGCAACTCCAAAAGATGACAATGCGTCTGTCGAATAGCTGCATCACGGTCGATCCACCGATTAAGAACGCTGTTGCTGTGGTTTGATTGGAAATCTATGTTTACTCAGCCGGCCGCCCGTGAATTTAATTCGGAGTAACGTAGAGAGTTGTAAATGGGGTCGGCTCGGGAGAGCATTTTCCCTCGACCCCCGTGAGAGCGATGTAACCTACTGGAAATGCAATGATAAGCAGTTAATCTTACATAGTAGCAATGGGACGTACAAACTGCACTTTAATGATAGTGCCGAGGATAGTTGCTAACCTTAGTTGCTTTATATGAGCTTTGATCCTGGGCATTCAAAATGACCGTAAAATAATCTTGGGGTCGAGCCGTACGGAGTATTTTACCTCCGCACTTCCTAGGATATGCGGGCACTGAGTCTTGTCGCGATAATGAGCTGCCATTAGCGCTCGCTCAGAAATCGCAGATCGCGATGACCGCCGGGCGTGTATGCCTCGATTCCTATAACAAATACAGTGTCTCTCCAGTGTGCTGAGCGGCGATTGTTTTAAGAACAGCCCGCGATTCAAAATCATACGCTATCATCCGGCCTTGAGAGACTTATCTTTCTGTGTGCGCTCCGCAACTATTGTATCCTGTTGGCGACTTTATGCTTTTACCGATGTGTCCTGATCCTGCTTGTACGGTCCGGAAGATCCCCAAATCATCGCACGACAGACGATCGTTTAGTTCCGGCCGGGACTATCTCTCCTTGTCGCGTTTCCGGCCGCCCACTGCAGAGACATATCGCGCTGGCCGATTGCGTCTAAACTTAGATGTTAACATTAACACCTATTAATATTCAATTATTAGCTCACTTGAGTGATCAGGTTATAGAATATTCGTGAGCGTGGTCGGAAGGGAACAAAGGGAAAAAGGGGACAAAAAGGGCAAAAAAAGGATATGCAAATCTCATAAAGGGTGTAAAAATGTGGCTATCTGGGAGTCGAACCTCGGATCTTCAGTCATCTCGAGACTGACGCTTTGCCGTTAAGCTAAGTAACCTTTTTACGTTTGCATCTTCGTAGGCGACTGTCCTGTAAGTATGTATGTATATAAGCCTTGCTCTAATGCTCTAGAGGCGAGTCTTTGCATGGTAGGGCTAAGAACTTACATGTGGTGTGAAACTTTAATCCGGAAGCAGGGGCTGAGTGAATCGTCAGGTCTGAGATATTCCAGACCTGTCTCATGGACTTCTGGTTCATATAATAAGTATATATGCTGGAAGCGACGTGGCGTGGAATAGGCCGCTTCATGGACTCGCTGTATTAGTTATATACTCGAACGTCCTTCTAGATACCTAGGACCCCGGATATGTATTATAGGTGCGTGACAGCCGTTGCTCGCACGTAACGGGCCTACTCTTAAAGGGGGTATCATGGATCAGAACTGCAACGTCTGCGCTATACAAGGGCATCCAGGGACAAGAAGATGACGAGCCCATCGTAGGCCGGCCGGCGAGGGACAAGAGGAAGGCATACTAATGAAAGTGCCGAACAGCTGCCGATTAAACTCTCAATAGCTAATTACCTAGGTACAGTATTGTTGCTGTCTTATTCATATCACCGCTGTTGTAATACTTTTCAGCAGACTAATTTCCAATATCCAATTAACCAACCATCCTTATTAAAGTGCAAACCATATCCAATGAATTCTAAAGTGCCGTTACAGAAAAATTTCAAACGAAAAACCGCTAGAAATTATTAATATTTATCGTCTGTTCCGGCTCCGCTTGTCCTTGTTTGTCGTGCGCCTCGATGCCAGAGAGGCTATTATTCCAGGGCAGCCAGGAAGGCGCTTTTGTCTGAGTTGCCTCAGTCACGGAGTAATAGAGACCTTGCTATGCCTCGTACACATACGGTTGCTTTGGGTGAGGTCCTGTAGGCGATGATGGACCGGCTTCTGACTCGGAAGAGTCTTCGTCGTCTGGCGGTGTTATGATAATAATAGGAATACGTGGACGTCGCACGTGCCTACGCGGACGTGGCTTTTTGGACTGGCGTGGGCGAGGGCTTCCGATATTCTGCTCTTGATTTTCTGCTTGCAAGTGTTGTTGTTGTTGCTGCGGTGCGTCACGGGCAGCATCTAATCCAGCGATTTCAACATCTCTCGGGGCTACCTGCTCGGCTTCATCGGCCCAAACTTCATGCTTCCGCGACTTACATCTTGGCGGAGGACCAAGCACGACGAGCACCCACCACGGAGGCCGACACCTTCCTCTCATCCGCGGATGGCGGCACCAGGCAGGGGGTACCCACTTCCCATTGCTGCTAGTACTTCCGAATACTCCTTCTCTGTATAGAAGAACATAGACAAGACAGGGGAGCATGAAGAGAATTAGGAAGAGATATAACAGGAAACATATGACAGCGCGGTAGATTTTCCATTGTCGTTCGGTTACGGGCATCCATCCGTATAGCATCCGAGTGTGAAGTTGTATCTTCAAGGACCAAACGTGAACGAAACCAAGGATTAAAACCAAGTAGCCCATGATGCAGGCGGTGAGCGCGGGATTTACAAGCCCATCGCGCCCATTGCTGTCCTCATCGTTCCTGGAGGGCTGTAACGTGGCACGGGGATTTCCTGGGGCGGACATTGTGCAGATTATTTAAGAATAAGTCGCTTGTAATATTGGTGATTATACTCATTGTACTTGGAGATGACGAGTTCTGTGAGTTGCTGCAAAGGGATCCGAATACATGACGGATAAGTAGCTTTAAGCGCTTAGCATACTAGGATGATTTTTGACATGAAATGATGTAGAATTTGCTCAAATGTAAGTCAAGATACCCAGATAGAGGAAACGGCACAACATGGAAAAGAAAGAAGAGGAAAAAGGGGGGTGTTCTTATTTCGTTTCTCCGGGTAATTGAACATCCAGTTAATACAACTGGAAGCAGTCATCGCATGGGATATAGTAATAGCATTTAGCAAGAGCTGAGATCACAACTACCAACACGCCCATCTCAGCAAAACATAGCAGAAGGGAGCATTCAGCAGTAAAATGGAAGCCCACGGCACTAGGTAAGTACTGCACAGCTTAAAAGCCAATGCTCGACCGGGTATTGATACCTGCTGGATGCACCACTCAAGATAGAGACTAGGCTGGCAGTAGATATTCGGATAGACTATTGCTCAATGTGTCAGATAACTAGCTCTCATCTCGTCTTGACCTAGTTGCGCCTGGCTACTCCCACGGAAGGCTAAAAAAGAGTTTGAGAAGGAGTCTTAGTTGGTTTTTGTGGAAAGATCTACTCATTTACTTTTCGCAACTGCTTAAATCCAATCCGAGAGAGGGGAAAAACGCAAGCCTCCCTATCGCTTCCTCGTTTCGGATCGCCGTGGGACCTCTCGCCTTCTAAACTGGAAATAAGGACCTGGCTAACCAAAGCAGCTGGATGAAATTGCCACCAGCGCTAGGCTTTGAACTACATACATATTTCACTTTGGTATGATGCCTAGTTTTAACTTAGCTAACACGTATCGCGTAGGCAGATTGAATTACGTGCGGATAGGTATTTGCATGCGATTGAGACTTAGGGATAATGAGTGTGTTTTAAGCTTTAATTTATTTTTCTAAAGGAAAGAATAAAACCCTCCGTCATCAACAAAGCCATAGTACCATGAATCTTTCATTGTGGTTGTTACAATTTCTTTGTGTAAACAAAAAGACTGCCTGTTTGAATGTCAGATATAGGACTTTGTCCAATTTGTCCGGCATCAGCCACGGTGGCTTGTGTGCCCTCTTACCTCTCAACAGGCAGCGACAGGCAACAATAACATTGTTCTCAGCTTCGATTTCTCCGAATATTTATACCTGCAACGGAGATTTCACTAAGCTATCGGGAAAATCCACGATTAGTCGCTAAAACCTGCAGATAATAAGCTAAACGTATATATTACAGATCAATTGTGACTATGTTCAGCTCCGCGCCAAAACCAACTCCCGGGTCAAGCCTGACATCCCTTGGGCTCCGAGAGTTTCCTGCAAATGTCAAGCCTCCCATTACCACTAACAGCGTGGTGAATTTCTGCCCCATCACCGTCAAGAACGACGCATCAAGCACCAGGATTGTCGTCCACTATCGCTTTCCCACACTTGTGCAGGCATTTATCGAGCACAAAAGAGTGCATGGCAGCAGCGTAGAGAAAGCGCTGTATACGCCCCAGTGGACGTGGGACCGCCAGGTTGCTCGCATGATCGAGAAACGAGCTCTGGTTTTCATGGGCGGTAGCGACTTCACCGTTCTCCGCACCGGCCAGAGAATCGGCGGTGCGTCTGAGGAGTGGGACCGTGTTGGCACGGAGGAGGAGAAGCAGAACAAGCACTTGTTCCTGCAAGACTACCTCAGCTACGACGAGATAATGTTGGGCAGTCTGATGGGAGTCAGTGGGCCAAGCTTCTTCATAAATGAAGGATCACGGAATAATATGGGTAGAATAGGCGGTTCCGCGCATGAGCCGCGCGGTATCATCGTTGGCCTCGTCGGCACTCGCTTCGAGAGAGATGATAGGATGGATTCGGTTTACATACTAAAGAACGTCAACCATCCCAGGCAGCACCCCGATCTCCGAAACCTTTTCTATCAGTTCTTTGGACGGTGTAAAAAACCCGATCTCGACTTCGATATGAAAATGTACAAGGCACGGGTCCGAATCTCGGCGGATATCTTGCTGCTCGAGGCAAGCGCACGGGCAAGGGAAGCAGGGAAGAAGGCTTATGTGTACGTCGTGGGACTCGGGCTGGGAGTCTGGCAGTACGGCGGCGTTGACCAGGCTTCTCCGTTCGTTGCGGCATTCTGCGACTCCCTAGAGGAACTCAGCGCCACCCTTACGAACATCGCCGTCCTGGAATTCGGTTACGTCAGAAAGGTGTCAGATTGGGACAAGTCTCGATTCAACTTTGGGCTTGTCCAGAATTCTGTCGATATAAGGTTTACCCAACGGAATCCAGCAGAAAAGCTTAACGGCCACGACAGCAATCACCTCCTAGTGCTGAGCTACGCCTGGGATGGAAACGCATTCCCAGGGAATGAGTACTGGGGCGGTAGCCTCGCCGGCTCTGGTGATCCCGCTGCGGCTTGTATGTCGACTATTAGCGAGCTGCATAACCCCCTGATTAACCCCGAGTTCCTTAAGCGTATAGAGGTTGTTAATCCAGAGGTGCCGGCCAAGGGGGGAGCGTAGTAAAACCCTTTACGCAAATTATAATGGAGCAGCCTGACCCTGAAAATGCGTCAGGTTGTAGGTCTTAGAAAGACTCAACCTTTTAGGAACGATATTACATGCATAAGAAAAAGATAGAGAACGAACACCGCTTTGACAGATTTACCATGTGTTTTTGAGTCCTGGACCCCGCCTGGTAGCCCTTCATGTTGGAAATCAAACTAAAACGTGCTCGAGGGAATATAAAAGGTAAGCGCGCCGTATACAACCACTCTGTCTTGTAGGTTCCTCTTTCTTGTTCTTCCCCTTCCCCTCCCCCCTTTATGGAAAAAGATTTTTTCTCTCTCTCCCTCTCTCTCTGCTAAGTTCCTCGATCTTGACCCATCGCCCGGTGATGAATGTGATGTGTCGTATACGAAAACTGAGTAAGGCATAAAACAAACAGTTGTATTCTCACTTCATGATTAATACACAGCATTCAAACCTCTTCGTAACCTTGCAGTAGCTTGTGCGGAGCAACACAAAATCCGATGATTATACAGGCAATTAGTGACTACAGAGTAATGAAATATCACATCTCCCCCCAAAAGAATGCAAGTAAACTCGAGCTAGCCTTGATGCTGGGGAGATTTGGCGTCAGCGTTGACTTCCCATCACGTCGTGCAAACTATTAGAGGAAGTCCTACATATGACAAGACATGTTGCGATACGGTAATGTTGGTTCAATATATTGCAAGTCTTACAAACGTCTAATATTCTCCTCGGCATGCGGCTTGGACCGGTGTGATACGGCCCACATGACATACCGCCCTAACTCCCCTTCCTTGCTCCTGAGAACCAGTCTCTCAATACATCGACTCCCTGTGCATTTTTGCCTGGTTCCGTACTTGTAAGGGGTAGTGCTTAGGACTGGGTGGTATATGAATATCTAGAGCTTGATTCTAGACCAGTGTATATCACGATTAAAAGCACACCTGAACAGTAACATCCCAGCCACCCTTCCATGTGACCTAACTTGCTAATTGTTATACCTAGTTCTCCCATCAATAGGGTATTTACAGGCCAATGGAATGCTGACAAGAAGATGTAGGGCAGATAACAGCAAGCAGGAAAATGTATCAGAAGTATCTCGAATGCAGACGAAGTTATGTCTCATAAAGTGCTCTAATATAGATACATAGATACTTCCGTTGTTTTAGAGCCACGCAAGGGAGCTTGGCACACGGTAGCATCCATCACTCAAAATCATTCATATTAGAGTTAGCCCGTCGGACCTAGTATTAGTAGGGAATACTATCTCGTTACCCGGAACTTAAGTGTTGACTTAGCACGTTTCTCGCCGGATTGAAAACAGGCATGCGTCTACCCCATTGATTTGGACGTGTTAATCTAACATAGGTGTCTTCGCATTCAATCGAATTGATCCCTTACTTCATATTATTAATCATTATACGCGCGAAAATGAGTTGTAGTTTTCACTACTTTGGTACCTGAGGTAGTAATCATTATTTATAGCTTTGTGGCGCATTGAGTACCTTGGTATGAAACAAGGGCGCCGGTCGAGAATCAAGGATTGAGGTACAAACTATGCCCCAGATGACGGGTATGGAAGCTTATTTACTCATGGAGAGAAAAGTTTCCGATGTTGTGTAATTATGTGTTGTCTGTGGTGTTTCGAATTATTCTTCAGATAATAAAGTTGGGTTTGTCTTCGTCATGAGGCAGCCCTATGTTGTGGTCCTATTCTGGCCACATATAACCGGGCAAAAGATGAAAACACTAAATACACATTCCTCGTACATGAAGCCTATCACAACGAGGCAATGAGAGGGGAAAACCTCGGAGGAAATAAGCACCTCGTTGCCTAGCCAAGCACAAGAGCAGATTATTCTCGTGTAGCGTGAGCTACGCCCTATGGCAGGGAAGCTATTACCTCAAGACACTAGCTCCCGGTAACCCAGATCTTGTTTCTACCCCAGGATAAGAAATCTGGGGTTTGTGGCCCGCTTTGGGGTATTAATTAGTAGCCTGTTCTAGTTCACCACCAATCTTGCCCTTCACTAACTAGCTGTGTTAGGAAAACCTCTACAACATCAAATAAATAAATAGGTACAAACTTACACCTCGGTCTCCATGACCCAATAGAAACCGCAACCTTATCCCCTTTTTTGACTCGCTCAACACCGGAGATATTAGCACATGGTTGGACAGGCCAAGCGCTCAGACTTCGGATTCGCCCTCATAACCTATCACTTGGTATCCATAGTTAAGGCTTAGGGCTTGGATGGATGGCCAAGGCCCAGACTGAGGGACCGTGACACGTAGAACAATAACAGAAACAACATCTCCGGATTTCGAGGTCGTGATACCAGGTAACTGCAAAAAGGGGGTGCAGGTCAGGTATTACGGATATTACTACACTCATCCCTCGTCACCAGCCTTGTCTAACAGCCGGTATGGTATTCAATCTATCATGTATCACGTATCACGTATCAAATCTCACGTAGCATCTAAGTATGTAGGCAGGAAAGACTGATGAGAGAGGCGAGGATAAGGTAAAGAGAAGAGACAAGGAGGCTAGACCGAATAGCCCAATCTTGATTTTCTCATCTCTAATAACAAAAACACATACAAACATCTTTATCCACCACACCTTTGATTACTATCGTGGAAAATACTTCCTGCATCGGATGCGGCTTATGAAACGCAAGGAACGGTCGATGTGTAGAGGGCACTCCTAAGGGGCAAAAACAAATAAATAAACAATCACGGCTTAGGGCGAGGAACCTCTCCCAGTATCCGGGAACGGAAACAAACACAATTGCAGCATGGAGTATAGACCACCGAATCTAGTCATAAATATAGAATCAGACAAGAAAAACACAAAGGGGGAGCGGGATAGAGAAGAGATAATCGAGGTCCAAAAAGTTTATAAAAGGGAGTTCATACTCCCGTCGTCACGACACAATTTCTCTTGTCAGTCATCAACATCACGAACAACTTCGTTTATTCGTCTAGGAGACCTATCACTCTCTCAGTAATTAGTCATCAGCATCAGCATCAAAACGCACTTCAAAAACCACCACAAAAAACCAACGACAACAATCAAGATGTATTCCCTCAAGGCCCTCCTCACCATCACCACCACCGCCTTTCTGGTGACCGCCGCTCCCGCCAGTGACGCCACGGCCTCCTACTCAGGCGACATGACCTTCTACAACCCCGAGGGCGTGACGGGCAAATGCGGGCACAACAACCTGCAGACCGACCACGTAGTCGCCTTATCCGCATCTCAGCTCAACGGCGTGGCCAACTGCGACAAGACGATCCGGATCCACCGCAACGACCTCTCGACCACGGCCAAGGTGGTCGACTTGTGCCCCGGGTGCGGCTCGGGCTCTGTCGACGTCACGCCGGCCGTCTTCAACGTCCTTGCGGACCCGGCCGAGGGACGGGTACACGTTACTTGGGAGTTTATCTAAGTTGCTTGCTTATTATGCCCAGGTAAATAAGGGCGTCACGGCACCTGGCCTTAAGGAACTATGGGGGTTTGGAAGGAGACTACTGAGAGATTTTTGATGATGGAGATCATGATCTGGAGGGGAAGTGAAAGGCTAAGTAAGATGGAACAGCGGAGCTGGATGGGAAACCGTCAAATCAAGTCAAACCTTGCCGGGTAGTTAGCTCTTAGCTGAGTCGATCAAATGTTAAGTTGCCTATACATTTACTTACCTAAACCATTATACTTTATTTAAAGATCTGTGCACAAATGACTTCACTTAGTTGTCGTTATATGTGACACTAGCACTGCCAATATTGATTAGCACAGCCATAAAATTGCTGTGTTGTCTTAAGTGTCTCTCTTGCAGGGTAAGTCCTCTCGGCTAGGGTACAGCTGACAGCTCGCGGGTCAAAAAGGGGGACTATGGTTGCGCGACCGCTTGGCGTATTATGATATCAACGAATGATAGTTTAGCCTGAGGTGAGCGGAAGTGTCGATGTCTCGCCTGCGTATTGCCTGGACTAAGTAGACATGTTTATTAACCGCGTATATCTTCACTGTCATGTCATATATAATAAGTTAATAAGCTTACGGCCTGAAAATTCTATCTCGCGGCTCTTAGGCGATGATCTAATTCACATATACACTCCTGAGGCGTCGGGAGTTATGAGATAGGTATAGAATTTTCTGCAAGGAGACCGACAGATGGTACTGCGGTAGTACCTAGCCAAGAAGACTACACAGAAACTATAGTCTATATAAGGGCTTTGTCAGACACTGCTACACAGCAAGGTACATGATCGCGTCTCCGTTAAACAACGCGTCGAAGACCGGGATCGTTACTCTCTCCTTCTATTTCTGGGTGCAAAACACTACCAAATACCGGTGAATGTTTCTCGTATGCGTCGCGCGACCTAACAATCGTAACTCTTTGAGCATTCAATGTTTCCTCTCAGTATTTGGCGAAAATAACTTCCGTCGCGGTCAATATGAAATTGGCGGTGGGTTTCGAGAGAGCAGTCAGCGCACCGGTCCCCCACACCCCAGTTGTTTTCCGCGGTGGCCAGCTCCTTGGGCCAAGTGCTGAGGTCGACAAAGCTGTCGGTGGTGCCCGGGAGAAGACGGTAGTTGCGCGTGAACGGGGCCATGAGACGAACCTGTCTGAGGCTTTTCGTGGAAGTGATCCGGCCGATGCGGGGGATTTCGAGGCGATGGCCGCAGAGTGTGTAGGTCAGCCGGGCGCCACAAGTAGGGATAGGGCAGTGCATCTCATGGGGCAGGAGATGATCAAGGTGGTCGACGCTATATTTCTGAAAGCACTCGTGGCCGATTAAGTGTCCGCACGGCAGGACGCAAAGGTCTTCAAACTGGTACGAGCTGCTGCCATTGACCTCGTCCTCGGACAACCAGCTTGGCATGCGGAGAAGCTTTTTTTGGCACCGGCTGCATGTGAGCCTGACCTCCACGTTCGGCCGTTCTGTACGAGAGCTGAGAAGGCCCGTCGGATGGAGTGCAACAAAATACTTTGAAAGTTCGCTCCAGTTATCCATGTTCGTGATCACACGTGGGGGCGGGATGGCGGCCACGAGCCGGTTAAATTCTTCTTCGATCAGGGGAAATGAGTCCGGATCCTGAAGTAACTCTACGAACTGGGGATTATTGAGCCATTCGGATTCTAAATTTATCTGATCCAATTGTTGCTGCCTACGCAAGCGCAGTGCCGAACGATACACAACTCGGTCTTCTAGGCTGCTCGGCATAACATAGCCCTGCTGGCGACAGTACTGGCGCCAACGGCGCAAATACGCTCTCCGAGAGAGATCGTCGGCCATCTCGTAACTATCTAATTCTTACGGAGAGCGTATCAGAGTTATAAAACTAAATGTAAATGTAGCGACCCGCGACCATCAATGCTTGCTTGGCGACGAGCGGCAGACGCCGTGGATTAAAACAGTAAGTAAGGCAGAGGAGGGTATATATGTAGAGTTGTAGAGTAAAGCCTTTAATAATATGCTGGCTCGTACGGGTGCGTGCAGGGAGCAGCTATCGGTAAATCAGGACGTGGACGTGGCGGGAAGTGAAGCTGGATGTGATAGCGATACGGCAAGTGCAGGTGTTGGGAATACGCGACTTGGATGGATAGTTGAGGCAGTAGGAGGGGACTGACCTGGAAAACGCCGGGAAATAACAGCATATCCCCTGGCGTAGATAGTACTTACCAGTTATGACGGCGAAGGTTTAATTAAGCTTTGCCGAGCATGCTCATAAAGGAGGTGTTGCTTTAGATAAGGAGCGGTTGCCTGTGAGTTTTCAACGTTAGTTTCGAGAACATGTAGCGAAAGGAAGCAGCGTGGTAAAATACGGTCTTGCAAATCTTGCTTGAACCTCAACCCAAAGAAAGAAGTCCTGTGAAGTAGTATGGGAGAAGAGCCCGTGTTAACAGCTGCTGTGTAAACAAATCCCAGAGGATGCTTTGGGGAACAAGGAGGCAGGGGGGAAGGAAGGAAGGAGTGAAAGGTGGTGTGTTATGGAAGAGAAAACGTCGTGGGTAGAACCAGCCCACTATATTTCTCTCACCTGCCAATGCCCTATGGAAACTCATCAAAGCCGTTCGAGTACAAGGCTGCTTTAATGGGATTGTATTATTAGCACTATACCTCACGTATAGTAGATGCCTAGACAGTATATTTGCTCACTAACTGGTCATGTCAGGTCCAACAATAGAATACAAGTGGGGGCAGCATCCTCGGCGACAGAAGATGAGAATAGCCGTGCTCATTCAAGTTGAAGAAGGGAATAGCATGCCACGGAGCCCCGGTCAAAGACCACCCTTTGAGCCCCAGGTTGTCCGAGTGTCGCTCATTTCGAAGTGTACTAGCCTGGCATTGACCAATTCACGATGCCTGATGATAGGCTCATGCAGTGCTTTGCCATCAACAGTCACCCCTTTGACATAAGGCCTGCTAGGGGCGCCAGGTGCAGATATCACAAGTTGTTTAGTCCTCCTTCCCGTCAATCCGACTTCACCCCCTATTGAGACACCATCTAGGAGTCGAAGAGTGACTCTCTCGAAGAAAGGAGTACCGATTACATATTCATCGCTTGCCGAGTTGACAGGGTAGAAGCCTAGGGCAGAGAACACATACCAAGCGCTCATCTGTCCCAGGTCTTCGTTTCCGCTCAACCCAGCGCTCGAGGTATTGTAGTTATCGTAGGCTATACGGCGGATGCGGTCTGCAGCTGAGTTCGGATGTCCTATGAGCGAGTAGATATAGGGGACGTGGTGTGAAGGCTCGTTGCTGTGCATGTTGTGGCCACCGTCGAAGTGCTCGTCAAGCTTGGCTTTCAGTCCGTCCCGGCCGTTTTCAAACAATTCCGCTAGGCCTTCAACATCGTGGGGAACGTCAAAGGTATACACCCACTTGTCCCCTTCGGTCCACCCCATAGTGTCTTTGGCGAACGAGCCATTAGCATTGCGTGATTGCATAAATTGGGTGCTGGGGTTCCAAAGATTGGCGTAATTCTTCGACCTCCTGTCAAGCTCCTTTGCCGCCCCATATTCGCCCGCTACCCGAGCGACGATGGCACACTGGCATTTTCGCGTGTCAGCATTTTATTCAATCATGAACAGAAGGAGTTGTTGTAGGAGGAGGAGGGGGGGGGGGGGGGGTGAGGAAGGGGAAGACGGAGGGAT
>Ga0247782_1000251_pt1 | contig 56407 bp, 40 predicted proteins | sample UWRJL019104C5_FD_179928 | JGI IMG/M metagenome (GOLD analysis project Ga0247782, IMG submission 179928) | Plant litter microbial communities from Arlington Agricultural Research Station in Wisconsin, United States - UWRJ-L019-104C-5 | ecosystem: Environmental > Terrestrial > Plant litter >...
ATGGAACTAAGTAGAAGGCACTTTAGACAAACGACCCGTTTGTACCGTTGCTGCCTAGGTACAAACCCCACTGTAAATAGGTGTATAAGTACCTCTAGTTACCACCCACCTTTAGATAACTTGTCTAGAGTACAATCCAGACAGTTACCCATATTACATCCTAGTTCCTACTATGCGAACAGGCTGTACAGGGTGACAGGAACGCACACATGTACCTAAGGTAACTGGTATTACATAGTAGAGGTAGCAGGTTATCGATACAATACCTTGAACCTTTAGTTCCGTAAAAACTTGAAGGTTGATCCCAGTGAGGCTCGTTTGTAGGTAGAGTCACAACAAATAAAAAGGCATAGAGATTACGATTTGCTGCTTCTTTTCTTGGAAGAATACAAAGGCAACCACGTAAGTATACTGGGTCCTTCTTCCTGTCGTAAGGGATTTGGTTCCCGTGGCAAAACATGCATTGCAAAGCAGATGCCTACTAGGTAGGTAGCCAGAATTCAAGAACTTTGTCAGCAACATTGTGTCTTGAAGGTCTTGGTAAAGCGTATAATGTTTGCCTAACAGGCCAAGATCGTTGTTACGTATACCTACTATAACACCCTTTTACAGCTAAACTTTATTACCGATGTCATAAGACTACCTAGCAAAATATGGCCAGTGCTCCGGACTTCAAGTGCACTCGTTATAAACATCACATTACTTATAAGGTATGCTCAACTGTAGGACCAGGAACAAGAACTTGTTAACAACGCCTTGTTTTTTGTCTACCTGGTATACAGTCTTAGACACTGCCTCTGGGGAGCGTCTAGTACTTTTCCTACTCTATGCATGTTATGCCGGTGCTGATAAACACGGTCATGGCAGGACATGGTACCTTGCCTTTTGTATTGCAGTAACCAGTGGTGAGTTGCAACATACCTACATATCTATCATGAGGTGTAGGTACCTCATAGAGAATACGATCCTATTTGTCTTCCGCAGTAAGGTTTTCCGACCCTCCCTTTTATTGTTATAATGCAGCACCAAGATGTTTGTAGGTGCCTTGACGTGCTTAGGTAAGATGGCACATGGAACGTAATGTCCAACAGTGCAAGCTGTCTGTCACGTTGGCTAGGCTCCAGCGCCTAACCTAGGTATTATTCTTCTACTTTAACATTGTTATTAAATGCTTAAGCGGCCTCAAATCGATTTCAATAAGGTACCTAGGTGAGCACTTCCCCACCTCAAGTCCCATTATACGAGTATACGCCCCCTACTTACCTTAAAGGATGTATTTAGATTACCTCAGTACCTAGGCAGTATGCTACCGGTACAACAGTAAATCGACCCCCTCCACCTTTCAAGGTTCCCCATTTTCCGATACCCAGATCCAGATCTAACTTTCCCCCTCTCAATCCGTGATTCGTGGGACCCTTAAGAGACATCAACCCCACACACTTGCAGCTGCATCCTCGTCCTTGACATTGCAACCTACTATGTAGTACTGTTAACCTACTGTCAAGACCACAACCGCTATACCTGTCCCCCAAACGCGCCGATCACAAGTAAAGCATGAAAAGCATCATTTCCAACATATTGATATCCTACAAGGGCTCAACGGGCTAACGGTTATCAACAACTTCCCCCCTCTTTCTACCAGTCCTATTCCTTGCTGTTGTCCCATAGCTATGACGCTGCCTTGAATCTCCCTCCAGGTTTGACACGCCTCTTGAGGAAGGCTGTTCTTACGGGTCTTCCCGCTGTTGATCAACATCCGGCCGCTCTCTAATACCAGCCCACCATGAAATCAAATGGTATACATAGGAAGTTCCTTAGTCGGCGGGAAAGGCAAAGCCACCGTCGAGACAAATCATCAGAGGATGCTCAGAGGGTAAGTTACTTCGCCCACCCCAGTGCGGGTTGTTTTACGCTTGGAAGATGAGCACATACTAACGCTTGCTCTTTCCCGTAGCATCGGCCAATAACCTTCGACCTCTTCTTCTCTATCTTCAAACCCGATGCCGCGAAACACATGAAAGCGGAAGAGGAGGCAGCACGCCGAGAGAAAGAAGTCGCCACGGTTTGTATACAGCATTTGCATTATCTCACGAGTATGTACAGGCCAACTAACGACAATAGATCGAACTAGTTAGGCAAAAGGTTGCCAGTCTCGAGCTCGATCTTCCCGGCTTAGAAGACCGATACATACGGTATGCCCTTAACTCGAAATATGCGTCCATGGATGTCGATAAGGCGATCGAAATATTGTTACTCCAACAAGACGCAATTTCGGGGATCATAACCAGCTATGACCCAACCGTCCGCATGCTCGGGGCCGAAAACAGGGGGAACGTGACGTGCTACCTTGACGCGCTTCTTTTTGCCATGTTTGCGAAGCTCGAGGCATTTGAATGCATGTTAAAAGTTGATGTACGCGATGATGAACCTCGGAAAAGGCTAGTTGTCCTTCTACGGCTCTGGGTGAACATGCTAAGAAGTGGGAAGTTAATTGACACGGAAATGGTTTGTTAACCCCCCTGCCACGCGGTCGCACACAGCACTCTGACATCTTACAGACTGAGCGCATTCAAGACGCACTAGCCGATTGTGGCTGGACAGATGCTCGAGAGCTAGAGCAGCAGGATACATCTGAAGCATTTGCCTTCATCACGGACAGGCTTCAGTTGCCATTACTAACTTTACAAGCCGACCTGTTTCATCATGGAAAGAATGATGATGCAGACCACAAAGTGGTATTCGAGAGACTCTTGAACCTCGCGATCCCGGCCGACTTGGATGGAAAGGGAATCAAGCTGGAAGACTGCCTTGAGGAATATTTCAACTCGAAAGTTGATGTACTTCGAGAAGGCTCAGACGAGAAAAAGATCCTAGACCTACATGACACATATTCGGATTCAAGCCCACGTAGAGGCTTAGGGTCGCCCAAAAGCACCATTCGCATTGTCGGCGAAGAAGTTGCTGAGACCTCCACTTCGTTTAAGTCTTTTTCTAGCCCGCAACTCGCTGCTATACGTCAGTCAGAGGCGGCCGAATTTGATACGGATGGACATGAGAGTCGACCAGATTCAGAAGCGTGCCCGTCAGACTCAGGTTCGCCATCACTTTTACGGCCCCAGCGAAGTCGTACCGACAGCCTTATCCGCCGAGTCGTCATCGATAAGCAGGAAAAGAAGTCGGATGCGGAGACACAAGGTCTATTCGAGAGAGAAAAAGAGAAGGCTTCTGTCGTTAAAGCTGTCACGATACCTGCTTGGCAGTTCTTCAAGCTGATACGTACGTCCTCCCGCCTCATCTCTCAAAATTGCATATACTAATTTTGACAGCCTGGCACTCGCCCGAACACATTGAGCCACAAAGCGACTCGGACGTTGCCATGCAATTCAACCAGCGGCCTGTCGTCGGTATATGCCTGAAACGCTACATGGTGGGTGAGGGCCAGACGGTGAAGCGTAAAAACACGTATATCGACATCCCCGAAAGCCTCACGCTACCGCACTTCATTGTGGGCGATAGGCATGTGGAAGGTGGCCTGAACACCGAGTATAGATTGGAGCTCCAGTCCGTAGTTTGCCACCGAGGTGATTCGCTACAATCTGGGCACTACGTTTCCTTCAGTCGTGTTGCACCCAGGCTCCTGACCTTTAACCGGCGGCACGAAAAGGATGCTCCACCCGATTATGAGGAAGCTCAATGGGTCAAATTTGACGATCTTGCGGCCGAGCGGGTTGTTCCTATTGACAACATCAAACAGTCTTTGAAGGAAGAGATGCCCTATCTCCTTTTCTACCAGATTATTCCGACCTTCTCAGTTGCGGCCACAGCTAGTTCGGTGGGAAGCAAAGAGCCGGATCCTCCGGCATACGACGAGCAGACTCCTGTAGTTGTCACCACGGAAGCCACTGGATATCAGGACTATGAAGCTGTATCGCGAGAGCCTAGTAGCTACTTTGACAACTCGAGCGGTTTTCCATCGGCGGCACCAAGTGTACGTTTCTCGGTTGATTCAGAGCGGCCAACGCGCCGCAGCTTCGCTGATGACGATGGACTTTTCCCCGCCTCAAGGCGCGCCAGCATCGCGTATGGTGACGTGATTGCATCTAATTTAGATAGGACTTCCAATGGCCACTTGCCAGCCGTTAGCCCTGGCGAGGAGACAACAGGACAGAGACTTAGCCGCGCCGCCGCAAAGTTCAAGTCCTCTGGTAGGAGCCGGCCACCGAGTCAAGCTGGCGAGCGCATCATGTCGAAACTTGGCCTAATCAAGTCTCCAGAAGAACCGCTACGGAGGTCGGCAATAAGCTCTCAAGATCCTGAAGGTGACTTGACCGTACTGAACGGATTGCCGAATGGACAAGAGGAGAGGGAACAGAGCTCACTGCAAGGGAGCAAGGGAAAGGAAAACGATCTGCCCCGGAAAAGGAGCAAGTCTAAGACGCGCTTCGGGATAGGAAAATCGAAAGAAGAGGATGACACAGAGCGGCAATGTATCATCCAATAGGACTGCGATGGGAACATTATTAGCTCCTCAACTCCTGGTGACTACCATCACAGCTGATGCTGACGCGTGTGATAATAGTCAATAATGTCCGACTTGACCGGTTTGGAGAGGCATATGAAGTGATACCCCGTTCCGTTATCTGCCATTATTTTCTTTATTTTTCTTTGCTTGGCCGAGGTCTCTTTAGGTTAGAGAGATGGAGTTAAGGGGAATACAAATATCTGCAGGGGCTCTAGACTTGGTGTGACAGAGAGTTTAATCTGTAGTTTGGGTCCCGCATTTACACACGCCTCGGTAACGGCATGGTGTGGGCTATCGTACAAGGTACTGCTACATTGTCATGTCGTAAGCATTGGTGTCTTGGTGGGATATGAGTCGGGTGTTAGTAGTCAGCTATCTACATCAATCAATCATATGGATGCGTTGGTTTACACCCTGCTGTCACAAATTCACGCGCTTATGGCAGCTATCGACTTGTTTAGTTTGGTAGTCCTGGACGTCTTTCATTGAAATGATCTCAATCTGTTAATTTGCCAACAAGACAAGCGATTTATCTACCTACGCATCCTCTCCCCCCCTCGTATGGCTAGTATAGGAGTCATCACGCTTGATAGCATGAATGTACCAAACCTATATAGCTCTCTCAATGCGCTTTTCAGCAACCCTATGTAGGGCCTAGCAATGATGGGCGTATCAATTGTCTCGACCTTCCTAGTGAGACAACATTGAAGATAATATATATATATATATATATGTAGTTAACTACCTTAGTTTGTATTTATCTTGACTTTAAAATATATAGCAAAAGACACGGAAGACCATATAAAAGGAATCTATGTTCCTATTCAACGAATTCCCCCCTGACCATGCCGTACGTATCCAAGGCAACCTACAAACTACCGACATCCGGACCGTCCACGCATCACAAATATTGTGGGTAGGCCTCACCAGAATCGAGATACTCTCTGGTGAATACCTGTGTAGGGATATGTTATATACCTGGTGTGCCCCGGTGTCTCCGGTGTCTATGGGGATGTCATTACCTGGGCTAGGTACTCAGTCCACTATAGATGCTTACTCTCTGCCACTCCTACGAGATAGATATAAAAGACCACTTATGTACCTAACACATCTGACCTACTCTACTCTACCCTACTATCTTACGCGTAATAAAAGAGAACATTCGAGCAAAATATTTCAACGGGCATAATTCACCTAACCTATTGCCTAACAGCACTAATCTTGAGTGGTATAACTAAACAGAAATAATCTCACCTATTGGTGTTTAATAGCATATTTTCAGACCCATGCCGACATATGTAAGTATTTCGCCCAGGTTTGCTGCGAATCTGTACATTTACTCTCCAAAACAACGTCCCTTCTAGACATGCTCGAGCCTCTATGATTCGCAAGCTTATGACCAATTTTACCGGCTTTCCAAGTCCTGTTCTGTATAATCCCTTTCCGTGCCACGTTTATGTAACAACAGTATATACTAATAGCTTTCAAACAATTTTATTAGAGTTTACCTCAAGCAAGCTCGATGACCGCCATCCTACTCGTACATGGGTGTCAAAACTTTCAAAAAAGTCTGGCGGCACTCTGGCCTTTCTAGTGGGTACGGTACGCATGATGGTCGCACATGGCAGTCTTCACTAAAGCACTCTCTAGGCGTATACACATTTACTTACATATTAGTCGTGGATTGCTCTAGTGGCTTTACACGGGCATCATGGCATTAGTAGAGTAAAATAATGTCTATTCGTTAGCCGCAGTTAATTCTGCTCGTCATGCCCACTCGCATCTATGTGTATGATACCCTTGTAGATCTCACCAGGCAGGCTGAAGCCTTTCTATCAAACCGGTCTGTCCCATTTACGACCCAGGCAGAGAGCTCTAGAGCAGAGTGGATGTGGCGATGTCCCCTCGGATGCATGTTTATACTCCTAAGTCTATTCCCCAAATCTGATTCAGTCCTCGTCCGCAATCTTGTCCTTGACTGCTTCCACGGGCGTGTTCACCACTTCCTCAGGGGGCTTGTCGAAGCTGAAGGCACTCAAATCTGCGGGCGAAGAGAGACCCCCGGTCGGCATATTGGCGGGCGTATCAACGCCACTATCGGGCACAGGTATTCGGATATCCTCGGGAGACCCAGGGACTGTCAATGGATCCAGTCCAGGAACTGTAATACCCAGTGTTTAGCAGTATGTTCTTCAATGAATTCGAAGCAGATACTCTCGGGAGCAATAGCTGGCCTGGATGCTCAGAGGGTGGTGTATACTACTTACTATGGATGCGTTTGGCCACATTCTGGTATGCGGCTGGGATAATCTCAATGATTTCGTCGCGGGGGAACTTCAACTTAGGAATGTCCATAGTGCTACAATGCATGAGATAGGCGTACAGCACTCGAAGTACGCTTTCGTGTGCGATGATAACCAGATCATTTTGTTCGCGTTCTAATTCCAGAATAATAGGTTCAAGGCGCACCGCGAGATCGTGGTACGACTCTGCCCTTGGATATCTGTGGTGGTAGGGGTCGAGCTCGTGTTTCTCGATCTCATCTGGGTAGAGGCGCCGAATGGCACGCTCGCTAAGCCGTTCACAGACGCCCGGGTTGATTTGTGACATCTGGGTTCGCTGACGGACTTTATACCCCCGCTCCTTGAGTGCGTCGGCCGTTTGCAGGGTCCGCACACGCGTCGAACACCAGACTGTCAGTTGCCGCATCGGCCCGACCGATCCCCCCTGAGCAACGATTGCAGCATGTTCCTGTTCCCGATGCTTCACCAGCATCTCGGCCATGACTTTGGCATACCTGATGCCTTCCTCAGACAGTGGAGCGTCTGCCTTGTAGCTTTCGTCTCCCGTCGCTGCGCCGGCACGGACAAAGTAAGTGGCCCGGGATTTGATGTGAGTGTTGGTAAGATAGAACACGATGCGGTGGGAGAGGTAGTTAAAAGACACGTTGTTGTAGAAGAACTTCTGCCCGGCATTGATCATCTTGATATAATTGAGCTCCTTTTCGTTCATCGTCTCAAAGGTTGGGATTTTTGTGTCCATTCGTCTAAGATAGAGCTTTGCTGCCTCGTCGGGATCCATATTGGCAAACTACTCGAGTTAGCAATCCGATAGAAGACAGTGCGCACTAACGACAAGTTGATATAGCGTACATCAGGAGATCCAATTTTGACATTTCGAGCGTTCTCACGCAGAATGTTCTCGTCGTCGACGTAGGATTCAAGGAAGAGAGTCTAGACAGCCTTTAACCAAAATGTCCCCAACAACGTAGTAATCATTAAAGCGAACCTGGACATCATGTTTTGCAAATTCCTTCGCTAGTGCACGCCGACCTGTAGCCGTAGGGTTTACAGCGTCATAGATGGCCACTTGTCCATTCTCGTGATTCAACCAGGCGTAAATATCCTCACGACACTTCTTAAGGATCTTTTGACGTAGCATCACTGACGCAGGGGAAGCGTTGGGGTAAAAATAGTCCTCCGGTACTTCATTGTCTTCGCCGACGGTGGCACGACGATAGTCTCCCAGATGGAAAATACGTGTCTTGACACCCAACCTGAAACTAGTGAGAAAACTGTCGCCCTGCCGGACGCGGGCAGGAAGGATGACCTACCACTGCAAATATCGTGCCATGGAAACGGATATATGTCTAAAAGCTGTTAGACGCTGCGTCAAGAGTCAACAATGCAGGACGTGTTTTCTTCTTCTTCTTCTGCCCTTTGTTCGTCTTTTGCTTCTTACGTTTTTCCTCTTGCAGGGAGTCCAACCATTACGATGGCAATACGACCGGAATGGAAGAGTCTTCCCGACATGGTACTATACAACTGGGCCGGGGCCCTATCGGCATCTTCTGGGACATCATGGATGCCATCGATGAAAGTACTGCTTTTGCGTCTATACCGCGGCGCATTCGCAGCGATATCAGCGGTGCTGTCATCCTTGTTAGCATGTTGTTCGGGTTGGCAACAAAGGTCGCCGAAGTGCAGCTGTTTTGGCATGACTTGACGATTCAAAGGTAATGGTAGTACGCAACGCAAAATACTATTAAAAAAGGGGAAAAAAAAGAAAGGCAGTAGTGATCAAAATATCCACACCACCCAAGGATTTTTCCTAGATATTTTCTCTGACAATGAAATGGAGCCCCAATAATGCGATTTACCAACTAACTAGGGAGTTGTTGCATGTTTGTCTGGAGAAAGGCAAAGGATCGGATGTCTGGACTGGGAGCCGGTAACCGGCTGATTCATAGGTACCCCATTACCGTGGGCTACCTAACATGCACGCTACAACGGCAACAAGTGCGAGGAAATAAAGCAGCAACGATGCAACACTTACAGTAGGGTGTCCATGGAGACCTATGCAGAAGCAGACTTCCTGTGTAGTATATAGTTCTGTCTATGACGTGTATTGACCGCCGTGTCCGAGCAGGTAGAAGGAAAGATACAAGAGACGCTATGTCCTTTAAAGCATGCAAGTCTCGTAGACGCAGGATAAGAAAATGTAGGAAGTGGGTGACTAAATATATAGAGTGGTGCTTTCCCAGTTAAGGCGGCGGGCAATGTTTCATACGGAACAAATTGGTGAAGACTAAGGATAATTCAGTTTCTGAAGCCTTGAAGTCTGGTAAGCCAGAGCAACAGTCTTAGGGCACGAAACCTGCAATGGTATGCCTATCCACGGCGTTGTGGTCGAAAATATTCAGGACAAAAGGCAACGACCTGCGTGTAGTTGAAGGTACGGGAAAGGGTCCGTACTTGACACCTGGAGGGGGATCTCACTCCCCTAACCTAGATTCTGGTTACCAGGCAGGTCCTTGGGGAAGAGAATCTTGTATTTCGGAATGAAGTATTCGGTATAAGTCTTACTAGATAAATCTTTATGAAGTGACCCTATTCTAATGCGCTCGGTGCAACATAAGGAAGGGAAATTTCAAGATTCCTGAGATTTCCACAGCCCAGGCAGATAGACAATAGAAGCTAATAAATGAGGGGGAATGTTAGGTATATATGTGTTGTAATGTATTGTGTAGTAAAGCTTAAGATAAGAAAAAGAAAAAATATATTTCTGGTTCTAAGAATAAGCTGAGAACCAATACAATTCTTTTCTAGAACTTGGTAGAGTTGAAGGATTAGGTAACCTCTTCCTTTCTAAGTTACCTTGCAGAAAGAATATTAAGAAATATAGTGCAACACAAGCACTCTTCTTCTCAGCTTTCCATGTGCCCGCCATAGCCCACATGAACAATTGAGGCTTGAAGGCCTATCACGTCACACTGCTACTAAATGGACCCACAACCTAAACTCTACAGGACTCCCAGGAAGTTGTCTTGGGTAGGTATGTAGACGTATAATATCTGCTTAATACAATATATTGTTTTAAACGAGTCTATTGAGCGCCCATCTTCCACCTGATGGGTCTTCTTTAACCTACCTAGTGGATCGGACTGGCCAAGGATGTTGAACTCATCAAGAGACCTGGTAATGATTTTTTTTTTCCGCAAGTCACCTATCTTTGCGTGCCAGTTGGGAGCTCCGATTCACCCTGAAGGCATCCCGAACACCGCATTTTTAATCCCATTGTGAGGAAACTGTCCTCTTGATAATTTGATACTTGATACACGTAATTTCTTCCTATCCCTTCTGCGCGCCCGATCCCACGAATCGCGCAGCTCCGTCTCTCAACGTCTATTTACCCTTCCCACCGTCGGCGCCTTCGTCATCCAGCATCCATCATGGCCTCCAGCCTCGATGTGCAATCATCCTCCCCTTTGGGGTTTTTGACCACCAACCCTCTCGCAAATGCTGTCAACAATGCCTACCGATCCTTCTCGGAACGGCGAGCTAAGCTCGGCCTCACAAACCCGGGCGACTTGGACTCTATTAGCAAGGAGGTCCAACGTGAAGTTTCGCTCACCAACTATATGCACACCGGACTTCGTGCCGACTTGACAAAGGCTGTGAGCCTTTCGCCCTTGTTCCAGGTATCGCACCAGTTTGCTATGGGCGAGCACATGAAGCCCTATGCATTCGCAGCTCTTTACGGTAGCAACAATGTAAGAAGGAACCCAACATATGAATTTCCATGAAGCATGGTAATAGATGGCTCATATTTTTTCGTTTTTATAGGTCTTCTTACAAGGCAGCATGGATAACGATGGCGTACTTTCTTCACGATTTAATTGGCGGTGGACGCCTTCCCTTACTGCCAAAACCCAGTTCCAGATAGGGTCGCCGCAGGATATGACGTCGATTGAACATGAATACGTAGGTAGCGATTTCACCTCGTCGCTCAAGATGTTGAACCCTTCGTGCCTCGATGGCGGTCCTACCGGTATCTACATATTCCGCCATCTCCAATCTGTTACGAAGAGACTGGCGCTTGGTGTTGAGTCCGTCTGGCAACGTACCGTCTTGAGCCAACCTCCTGAATCCGCCACCTCGTATTACGCTAGATACAAGACCGAGGATTGGATCGCCACGGCCCAGCTGCATGCTGCCCAGGGTGCTCTGAATGCGACGTACTGGCGTAGACTCACAGACAAGGTTCAAGCTGGTGTGGACATGACCCTTCAGGTTGCTCCCAGCCCTACCATGATGGGTGGCCTTCAGAAGGAAGGTGTTACTTCAGTCGGTGTTAAGTATGACTTCCGCGCCTCGACATTCCGTGCGCAGGTCGACTCCACGGGCAAGCTGGGTGTTCTCTTTGAGAAGCGAGTACTGCAGCCCGTTATGATGAGTTTCTGTGCTGACGTAGATCATGCCACTGTGAGTGATGATTTCCATTGTGCACAATATGGATTTGCTGCTGACCCGAAAATAGCAAAACGCCAAGGTTGGTCTCGGAATCACCATCGAGGCTGGAAATGACGAACTGCAGGAGCAACAGGAGGCCTTGGGTCCTCAGGCAACTCCTAACATCCCCTTCTGAACCTAATCTGCACTATGAGCTGTGCTCTATAAATACGCTCCCCCCTCTCACCAAAAAGGTACTAGGTAGTTGGCATCAGTGCCGATGGCATGGAGCCTTTTTTTAGCCCTTATAATGGGCACTGACGATGGGCACGGAGCTGCTTAATAAGGATGGACACTGCATCTTCCCCCTCTATTTGTACTGAGCCACTTGTCGAAGTTCAGTATTCAAGGGACCTCTCCTATCGACAAGGACGACTATAGACTTTTTCTTGTGCGGTTGAGTCACCATTCGGTTTGGGGCTGGAGCAACGAATGCTCTGGGTGTTATCGTGTACAATAAGGACTCGGCGAATTTAGAAAGGGGGAAAAGGCTGCATGCATGATCATATTCCAGACAGCTGACTTGGCAGGTTGTCTGCGGCATTACCCCTTAACAAGACATGGAGATGCTTCATAGGAACTTTGTATTCTACCTAGCTATTGGGTAATGTATATAAATACCCTGCGTGTATAACATGACGATTTAAAATCCGGCTCACCTTTACTGGCTGGTCTGAACCAACTTGACAAGCAAGTCCTTATCTCCTTAGGACTTAGGTGATCACTAGACTAAGGAAAGGAAAAAAGTATATGCAAGTTCGACTCAGACATAATGGTTCTGACCAAGGAGTGTTTTTACTCAATAGGCACCTGCTACAAGACTGATATGGTGGTGCCAAGAGGTGGTCTATCACTGTGGAGCAGATAAGCAACTAATAAGGGGCCTATATGTATGTGCTTACTTAGGGACGGCATGCAGCTCTTGGCTTTACTGCTATGTTACACTGCTGTTACAGGCTTACAGCGGATCACTATTGGTCTTCGCGACAGCTGTCCCAAAACGTGGCCTCAGAACTTGTAACTCCCAATGCACATTTGACGACATCCCTCTGAATCACGCGTACTACCTAGATATTTGACGAAGAACCATTACTTAATACCGATCGCACAATACGCACCACAATTTGTTAGTGGTTTTGGCGTAAACAGTAGGGTCTCCTCTTCCGCCTTCCGCGCCGTCAATTCGACGGGAATCGACAACGGGCCATAATGCACAACTCACTTACACGGTTACAAAATGTCTTTGGCTTCTTCACCACGGTAGCCTTCGTCGTGGCCGCCATCATAGCCGCCTCCGATTTCACGGCACCTAGGACACCAAGCGCTACTATAAAACCGACCAATGTTCAAGTGTTAGTTGGACCAACCATCTCCCTTCGTTTCTTTCCTTTTACCTCTGCCCATTCTGTTGAGATAAGAGGTTGGAATTTGTGTTTGGATCAAAGCCGCTGACACATGCGCAACACTACAGAGTCAGAGGTCGACCGCACTACTACAGCTCCAAGAAAGAGGAATATGCCATAATCAAGTTCTCGCTCGACGCCGATCTCTCGTCGCTGTTCACGTGGAACACGAAACAGGTCTTCGTCTACGTGACGGCCGAGTGGCCCGCGCCCCCGGCCGGTGCCGGCGACAACATGAACCAGACGAACAAGGCTGTCATCTGGGACACCATCATCACGAGCCCTAGCTCCGACCACCTGGCCAACATCGGTCCGGTCGCCATGAAGAAGCTGGTCAAGAGCGCTGCTGGCAAGAGCATAGATCCAAGCCGGTACGTCTTTACTACCCCATATATATAGATACGCTCGATTTGGCCAAGACATATGCCTTGTCTTGGCCCTAGGTCTGCATATAGGAAAGAAAGGGAGGCAGAGAGAAGGAGAGAGACGAGGAGACACCCCAAGAACAATACTAGAGACATGCTAATATGAAAACTTGGACTATACAGAGGCAAGCTATCGCTCAAGAACCAACGACCCAAATACCAAATCACGCACCCAACAGGAAAGGTGGCCGAGACGGGCGACGTGACGCTCCACGTCAACTACAACGTGCAGCCGTGGGTGGGCGCACTGACGTGGGGCCAGGGCGCCGATTTCTACCTGTGGAAGAAGATGGCGAAAGGCATCAGCAAGGTCTTCGAATTCCCTGCTATTAAGAAGAAGGAAGAGGCGGGGTCTAAGAAATCTTCTAAATAATTTTCAGTCGGTCGGTCGGCTAGAGGGAAAAGAAAAATAAAGCAGGCTAGCAGGCTCTCTGGGGCTGGTATATCAGGTTTAGGGGGGAAGGATGCGTGGGATCCAGCATTGATGATATCTTGTGAATAGATAGCCCCCTACTTACCCCTTACACAGAGCCGTTGAGCATGCCCTCCTCCCTTCCTTCCGACCCCTTCGAGAAGACGAATGGTAAAAGATACCTAATGACTATCTGAAATCGACAAAGACAGAAAAGAGAACCCGAGGCCTTGCCGTAGTGAATATAAAGATGCCTATGTGCTCGAAATCAATAGTTGGAATTGTGTCTATCGAGATGAAAGCGTACCTACTCGTTACCGGCATTCAACCACCAGTTCTCGTTGTGCAACGAGATCAAGAGGAACCAGACAAGCGGTCAGTAAAGAGACGATGGCATGAAAAGAGGTGTTTACGGGTAACCACCATGGCCTCACAACACCGACCATTATTACAAACCACTCTCGGCTATCACACAAACGAGGCTCAAACATATTTCTCTTTTAAAACAAGAGACTCCTTTTTCCTCTCTGGCTAAAGAACGGGGGGTATAGAGCTACAGCAAAAAAGGCCGAACATGTATGATGCAAATGCAATCACTAACCAGCACCAGCCATCCATCCAGCCCGTCGCTTTACGCCGTTTCCCATGCATAGTAATTTCTTGGATACATACATACATTGATTGTCCAGACAGACACGGCGCAGATGAAAGAATGAACTTGCAGCTTGCCTAGTAGCCCGTATTATCCCATCTAGATTAGGCCAGGCACAGACAGACTTCGCCCAGGCATGAGGCTATACATCATCCTAGGTGATGATGTGCACTGTTGTCCCACAAAGTGTTTGGTAAAGTGCAAGTGTGCGCGAGACAACAAGACTCAAACTTCTAGTCATCTGACAGATCAATGACATTGTCTTTTGATTTCTCCCGTAGCTTTGCACTTGTTACTCTTTCCCCATCTCTGCGGTTGGGAAAATAGGGACTTTTTTCCCCTCCCTGTTTCTGGCCATTTGTGTTGCCTGTCTGATTCGCAGCTCGGCTATGGCTGCTCTTGGAATGTATCTCCACTACGATATCCGATAAGGGTTGTGCGTATTTCCCTGAATCCGGGACTGGTCGGTGTCGTTTAGAATCAGAGTCCTCAACAATCACAGGAAACAATGGGGTTCCGTCTCGGGAACCCTTCGATGACGGCGTGTCTGATAAAAGAGGTGAAACAAACGGTTTCTGGAAGCCAATACTGCTCTTAGTCTCTGGGGATACTGAGTGAGATCTAACGTCAGCTTCACTAGGAGACTTGGGGAAGGTCCCTGGCATTGGATGAGGCGCTTGGGTGCGAGATGGCTCCCTGATTTGGTGAGATGATACAGCTGCCTGTAGATCTGTGTTGGGACTGAAGAATGCCTGATCCACGCTTGCACGTTTTCTATGTCGCACCACTTGTGGCAAATCAATATGGCGGACAGTAGATCCAAACAACCGTTCCTCTATCACAGCATGCTTTGCATCCTCGCTAAGGGTTTTGGTATGCTTCGGGATTATCACGTCCCCGCCGGCACGGCTATTACCGATGGCGAAAGGTGGTCGGAGAGTTGGGAGTAGGGTAGACTTGCCGCTCTCATTTCCTATATCATTGCGAGGCTTTTGACTGGCTAGATCCTGTCTTAAAGTGTGATGAGGCGGGCTGCTACTGGGAGCTGCTGCCTGACTAGAGAGATTCGGTGTCGTATGCATTATCTGAATTTTAGCCTGGCGTTTTCGCTCCTGAGCTAGGTTTTCATCTTCTTGTTGCTTTCTTTGAAGCTGAAATATGCAGTCTCTTATGCTGGCTCGTAGCTCGGACGGATCAAGACGCCAGGAGATCTTACCGTCGCGTTGGAGAAGACTCTGAACGAAGACATCAGGGTTGTTCAGGAATTCCTGTATATACCCCAATAAGAACAGCCCGCAGTCACAGTGGTTCGTCTGTTCAGGAATCTCCCTAGCCGTAGTGCCCATAATTGTAGTAGTAGTAGCTTCAACGCCTTTCTTGTCCCAAAGTTCCGCCACCAGGTATTGCTTCAAATAACCGCAGGTCGGCGAATGAGTAGCCCCTAACGAATCAAGAGTGATTATCCTTGGCTGGTTCGGATCGTACTTTCTAGCCGCGGTACTCTGCCCCTTGCTCGTCTTTTTCCGGGATTGTGGACTGACTGCGGTGGTCATGCGCTCTATCTCGATCTCTGGTCGATCTGAATCCTTAATCAAATGGACCTCGTGGTCATGTTTGGCTAGTGTAGACCCAACTTCTGCACTGTTGTCGTTGTCTATGTTCTTCTTAGTTTTATGATCTATGCGGCCGATAGGGTCAATCGACATACATCGTAGGTGCTCGGTGACATCTTCTTGTGCAATGGTTGCCACATTAGCGGTGCTTGAGCCATTAACAACCGCCTTGTCTTCGGGGGAGGTTTGTCGGGAAACCTGGGAGATTGTCGCGTTGGTCGGAGTGGTGCTTGCCTGGCTCTCGATGTCATCGGCCTCCCTACGGCGGTCGGTGGACGGTACAAGCTTGGGTGCGTTGCAGATAATTGCAACATACCAGTGAGTATACTCATTAATCGGGACAATGATAAAGTCCTTGGAGAACAGGTCTACCTTGGAAGTCCAGGCTTTAACACTATCGTAATTGATTCCCTTACTGGATTTCGTGGGCTTCAGCTTATCGTAAAAGAAGGTGTTATGGAAATAAACCCGTCTTGCCAAATCTGGTTGTTCATCTTCCACTTTCTTCTGCAAGTACCTCAGATAGAAGATGATGATGTTGTCATTCAGAAACTGGCCCTCATCGAGTCGTTGGATATCCTCTTTATCGACGATTGCCCGGTTTTTCCCTTTACTAGGAAAAACGAGAGAGTTACGCCAGTCTTTTCCCCATCCTGGGTTCAACGATGTCCAGCCTTCCGGTTCAGTTTCGGATGACTCGTATATATCGGCAAGGGCGAACATCGAGCGAGTTGTCGGCAATTGTGGTTGCGCTGAAGCCTGGCCACCCCGAATCGGACGGGAGATAGTTCGGTCACCACTGGAGGATATACTAGGCATCATTGCGTCTTTAATCTTGGTTGGCGGTCTAGCCTCGCTGACAAAGTACGGTTTTCTCTCGGCTTCACTCATCCGCTTATTGTGATTGTGCTGCATAACCTTGATGTCTTCGGCGCCTCTGCCCTCCTTCAAATCATCATCCCGAAGAATTTTATTGTTAATTGCTCTTGATTCCATCTCTTCGAACTGCTGCTCAAGCTTAGCCCTATTGGATTGTTAGCCTTTAAGTCATGAAATGGTCTGAATCCTTCTTACCTTCTACATTCTCGAACTTCTATGGTATTTCCCTTTGTGAAAACATTAACCCATTCCATGAATCTTGACAACATCTTTGAAGTTGCAAACTCAACCATCAGTTTAGGGCCGGCACCGAAGGTAATATTTGGCCTGTCAAGACGTATAGAAACTATGAGGCAATCGTCATAGCTTTCTGGATGCACTATGAGCTTCGCCTTTTCGATGTTGAGAGTGAGATATTGATAGGGTATCAACATGTTGTTGTCTTGGTCAACCGGGATCAAGGTATGACTGATTTCACGGACAGATAGTAAACAGAGATCTGGATCGTCCTTGCAATCCGCTCGGTAGCGACAATTTCCTGAGGCGCCGCGCACAATGCGTAAACCATTTCCAATGATCAGTTGTGCCTCCCTCATCCGCTCGTCTATTCCCTGCTGGGATGAATCAACTGCAGGCAGTGCCTTGGCAATAGTGACCCGTTTGGCTTCTCTTGGTAGAATAGCAGTACGTTTTGATGATCCAGACGGGGATCTTTTGGTACGTTTAACAGGTCGGGCTCTTATTTCCTCCATGTCAAGAGCCAGCTCGTCCGGACTTTCAGCTTTGCAATACAGCCGTCCCCTCTCTACGTTATCAACGACCTTTTTGAACTGCTCTACCGGCTCAGGGTACGTTCGTTTCTTCCTAAACCTGTTCTCGATTTCTCCTATGGAACGTTCTGGCCCCTCTGATCTCGGAAGGCGTGAGCGTGTCGATGCTTCACGGTGACCTAATAGTTGAACATCATCGTCCTCGGTCTCGCCGTCACCCTCGTAATAGTCCTCATTTTCGTCGCTCTTCGATGGAGGGCAAGAGATCTTTACACGACTTTGCACATCCCCTTCGTTGCCTGGTATTCTAGAAGATTTTGTGTTTTTCCGCGGTCGCTTACGTTTCCGACGTGCCTTTGCGGAACTGGTTTCCCCTACCATGCTTGAAGTGCTCATACTTGAACTGATCGAAAACTGGGAACCGGCCTGGGATTCATCACCTATTGATCGCTTCCGGGGTGTCAGTGGTCCACCATATGTGCTGGAAGTAACAATTTTAGCTTGAGAGTGTGCATGGCTAGGAGAAAATTCGAAGAGTCTAGGTTGGTACGCTGTGGGCGAGTTCGAGAGGGTCTGGGAGGAGGTTGAAGCTCCAAAATGTGGTCGCGGAACAGGACTATTGCCTAGAAGGGTGTTCATGGGCCTTGGAGCGCCCACATTCACTGGCTTGTACTGAGAAGGTCAGCAAAGTCCGTGGGGAAGGAAAGAGGAATGATAATCCCACCATGTCGTCTGACTTTTGATCCTAGGTCCTCGAGAAATCCTAGACGAATGATGAGGCAACCAATGCACCCCAAGTCCTCTAAAATCCCGCCCCTAGGATCCCACTACAAACTGGATAGTGAGCCCCGATATGCAGTAGTGTTAAGCCGCCAGTCCCAGTTCCAATCTTAGCAGATAGTCGTGGCGGTACAGAGGGCATGGACAAGGTAAACCAGTCGACATGCTGACCGCTGATATAAGGGGGCCCCTCTGCTGCAGGTGCGCTCTACGTAAGGAGAAGAAAATGTTCTAGCGCCGGTATCCGGCCGGGTTACCAACTCAAAGAACGCATGAATGGTAGGGCGAAAGCATCTAGTTTTAGGTCCACGTGTAGGTACCTATGTGCAGAGACGTAATGGAAGTGTGCGCGCGGACAGCCGGGCAGGTCAGCGGCTTAACTAGTCTATCTGCTGATGAACCTAGGTATCGTACCCAAGCACGCAGGGCCGACAAAGAGGTGAGGATTGTAAAGGTTGGTGGATGTTAATATGCTGCTGTACACGAAGAGGACTTGAAACCAGCCCAAATGTTCTCAGATTGTACTAGCTTTTTCAGTGTGGGGTCTGTCCGTTCTTCCGATCTTCGCAGGTCTTAGGCACCTAGAATGATGATTATTGGGAAAACAAACTTGGTAAAAGATTGTGTATGTTTGCGGTCAGAGCCGTCTTAGAAATGCGTCTGCAGCCGTGGTTGAGTGAGGTAGGCGGTAGGGAAGTAAAGTGGGTGCATATGAATGAGGTATTGGATGTATCCCGGTAGGTAGGAGGGCTAACCTGTGTACCTATAGGTAGGTATGGTATGTAAGTGCCCAGGTAGGCGCAAAATCGATTCCAGATTAGCAAACGGGGCAATTCAATTTACACGATATACGCGTTACACGCTGAAGTCCTCTCCAAAAAAACTGTGACACCGTTCGCAGACAGGTACATGTGACATGTCCCCTACTACTATTTAATCATCATGCTAGTTCTACCAGTATTTTGCAATCACTAGTGATGTAAAACAATCGTCTATAAACGGCTTGTTAGGCACTCTAATTGAAGGCGACACATGGAGCGATGGATAATAAATCATAATTGCCTCTGGGTAGCACTCACAGGTATCTACTTAAGAGGTTAAGACACACCGTGACATACACCATGCAACCCTGTGCATTATTTAGAACAACCATGTGCAGGTTCAATTAGGAGCAAAACAAAGTCCGCGGAGAAAGCTAGGTACGCCACCCAACAGGTCACGTTAAGACGGAACTTACATGACTTTATTATTTATTTGTTTTGCAATTAGGACTTGACAACACACCCCAATAACCTGGGGTGAGTGTGCGGACTCAGATACGATGATTGTTCCATTTCAAATTTATTTACACCAGACAACGTACCTCTGTTAGTATATTATAATCAGTGACACTCTCAAAGTCCCAAGCTACCATCATTTCATATTATTTCATCTACCTAATATGAGATGTCGCCTTGATATCGGGACTCCTAAAGGTAAAATGTTTGAATACGAAGGTAATAATAAGGTTCTAATATCTAGAGCCAAGGGATCATTAAGAGGTATCCATCTTAACACTTCCGAAGTCCATCATAGGGTGAAATGAAGGGGTAAGGGGCATATTGCCTGGATCAAATAGCTTCATTTACCATGCCATGCCATGCTTATTATCGTCATCATACCCGTATCTCAGGTCTCAAAACATCGACCATATTCGTTCATTCAGGATCGTCAGGATCTTCCGGGTCTCAAGGAGGTGTCACAGGAGTTAGCTCGTAGACACTCAATCTGTTGCCCGCACCGCAGAGCTGCTTCGCATCGCCACCGCAAGCCATGTTGCAGTTGTCCGTCGGAGCCGCCACGGAGCCGTTTCCCAACACGTTACCGCAGTAACACTCGGCGCCATACTCGGTGCCGAAGTATGTGTAGCCTCCGCAGAACGTGGCACAGACGTTGAGCGTCATGGTGCTATTCACGAGGCTCTTAGAAGCTAGGGCGCGGACACCCGTGCCTTCGGTCTGGCAGCCGTACCACGAGTAGTTGCCGACAGTGAGGGGCTGCGAAGGACCGGCAGTCGTGTTGGAGTAGTAGACGTCCAGCCTGTTGCCGGCGCCGCAGTACTCGGAACGGTCGCCTGAGCAAGGCACATCGCACTCGGTCAACGCGGTCTTGTTGCTAGAGGCGGCGAGCGCGTTGCCACAGTGGCACTCGCTGCCGAACTCTGTGCCGAAGTAATGATAGTCTTCGCAGAACTCGGCGCAAGACTCGAGCGTCACGTTGCCCGCGGTAGCCTTTGAGTCAAGGGCACGCACGCCTTCGCCTTCGGTCCAGCAGCCCTCGAATGCATAGCTAGCAACAGTGGGCTTATGCGTCGGCGTAATCGTAGGTGTTGAGATGGTCGAGGTGGGTGGGGGTGGGTTTATCAGTCTGTACATCTCGAGTCTGTTGCTCGCACCGCAGTACTCGAACTGATCACCTCCGCACGGCATGTTACACTGCGAATCGACTGTTTTGTTGCTCCGGGGGTCAATGGAATTGCCGCAGTAGCATTCACGACCGTACTCCGTAGCGAAATACGTGAAGCCATGGCAGCTCGTTGCGCATAGCTCCAGGGTCATGGCGTCGTTCGGGAAGGTCCCTCCGGTAAGAGCACGAGTCGGCAGCTCTTCGTAGCAGCCAATTCGCAGATAAGGCGTTACAGTCGGCTTGGGTGCTAACGTGCCAGTCGGGGTTGGGATGGTGCCCGTGGTGACATATAGTTCAACCCTGTTACCAGCACCACAGTACTCCGTCTCATCTCCAGAACAGGGGATATTGCACTCGGTAAGAGTGGTATTTGTGCTATCCGTATTGACCGAATTGCCACAGTAACCTGCGAGATATTTAGTTAGAGAGATTCGATCCATTTCTGCCTCGCCTCAGGGCCCGGAAGCTAAGAACTTACATTCACGTCCATATTCCGTTCCCCAATAATAGTATCCTGTGCAGTTCTTCATGCAGCTCTCCAGTGTCATTCCATCGTAGACGAAGCTAGCGCCACCCAAAGCACGAGTGCCTGGGACCGTGTCAGTCTGGCAACCAACAAGTGTATAGTTACCCACGGTCGGGCGGTGGTGCAGAGTCTCCGTTGGCGCAGCACCGGTGGCTGTCACCGTTGGCGTAGACGTCGTCACTGGCGGGCCGGGATCCTCCACATCTGAGCAAAGGGATTGCGGTGGGGCGTCGAATGTAATGCAGGTAGCTCCTAGATCACTTGCTGCCTTGAACGCGTCCTGCCGTGCTGTCGCACCAGTACCGCTAACAACGTCGATTTTTGTAGCATAATCGAGGTCTCCGAGGCCCTCGTATGTAGAAGTGTAGAAGGTGTAGGACCCAACACAGTCACCCTTCTCCATCTCGACGCTATCGTCAGACAAGGTAGGCACCGGGCGGTTCGGGTCCCCAACGGGTGTCTTGTACGAGACACGCATGTTTACGGGCAGCGTGTTAAGGTCGTTACGAACCTGTTTCGAGATATCAGCAGCTTATAAACAAGCCGTGTCATTCAGTATCAACTCACAGCCGCCACTACTTGCAGGTTCCCATTAAGGAGACAGCTTTGAGGCTTCTGCAGGAGGATGCCATCCTGCATGGGGTATGCTTCGCCGTTATTATCATAGGTTGTAGATGTTCCGCTCGCCATATTAACTTTGAGGGTGAAGGAGGAGATGCCCGAAGATACCGGAATTTCCAGATCGATCGGGAACCACTAGTTTCTAGTCAGAGGGCACAGTTCTGACGTTGGGGCAGCACCGGTATCAACTCACCACAAACGTGTCGTCAAAGCCCTCGGTAGCACCCAGGAGTTCTGCTGTATACGCACAACCGGTGACACCACAATTGCTACCGCCACTTCGATCCTTGTAGGTCAGTATAACACTCTCAGCGCTGTCATCATCGAAGTCAGTGGTCCGGACTCGAATGAACCCCGACAGTTGCATAGTCCTGGCCGCGGCATTTAACGTGAGCTGCATATCGACGGGCTTAACCTCATACGGCTGGATGGGGTCGGTAAGAACCACACCATCAGGAACAACTTCGATCATTTTGCGCAAGATGGTGGCACAGACGTTGTTGTAAGCCGCCGGGTCCGCCAAGGCCTTCACCGTCACGTTTCCATCTGAGTTGAAGACCTTGAAGTCCGAGTTCCTCGTAGCTTGGACCGAGGGTCCAACAACCATAGGGTTTGTGGTGTTTCCCGCAATGTACTCGGTGACGACCTTGTTGTCGAATACATCCACAGTAGAATCCGTGGCTTTCTCACCATTCGCCGTACTGCCGACGGGGACGATTTGAGGGAACTCGGTCTCGTGGACGCCGCCAATAGAATGACCGCATGCAACGGCCTGGATCATCTCGGTCTGGCTAAAGCCCATGCGTGCGAATTGCTGCTCGAACGTGAAGGCCGAATTCTGGGGCAGAGGCACACCGATGGGACCAGCAGCTTTGGCATCGATTCGGCCAGCCGCGATAGGGACGATTGGCCCACTGCAGGATCGCACGGCATAGTATACACCGAGAGCAAGAAGATCCGCTACACCTGACCTGCTTGTGTAGTAGTCGGCCATGAACCTGAGCGTAGTGTTGAATGCTGGGCCGATGTTGTCCGAACTTGTCAGCTCATACTGTAACGATCCATCCAACCCACCCTGTCTTGGCCCTCCAGCTATGGTGGTAGTAGCCATGTCTGGGATACTGTTAGGTGTATGGCTCTGCCGATAGGTTCCAGAGGGAACCAAGTCCGCTGGACTATGCTTGGGTTTCTCAGCGCTTACCATGAAAGGCGGCCCTCAACCATGCTGCAGCATTGTGACGCCCAGGCCCTGCGGCTTCGCTTGAGCACGGTATAACCGTTCCACCGAACTGTCGAGCGCGATAGCCCTTGACTTGGTACATGATCTCTTCTAGTTCGTCGACCTGAGACGGCCATGTGGGATCGGCACTTGTCAGCGTGCTCAAAGCGAGCACCGCCGACAGGAAGTATGTATTCCACCGCATAGTGAGGACGTGACGTGGAATAACACCAAAACAATACAGTATTAAATATTATGGGATTAGTTAAATACAACCATATGTACGGTGCTCATCCCCGCCCAATCTAGAGATCGGTACAGAACAAAAAAGAGAACCAGGACGAGTAAGATGACGACTCAAGGCCAGAGGAAGGGTTTTAATAAGAAGTAAGGGCCATGTTCAAATTTCCACGGTGCTCGCAAGGGCACCGTCTTTCCTGTTGTGCGTAACCGCTATGGCACGCACTGCCTTGACTATGGATGCTGTGTATGTAGTGTTATCGGGCCAGAACAATGTCAGCCAAAAAATTGTCGATCCCCTGTTAGGTACCAAAGTAGCGGAGATAGAATACGAGAATCGAGGAATGCATAGATTGGGATTGGACGAACCAGATCTCCGAGCTGCCAGCCGCAGAGGAAGTGGGATGAGTGCAAAAGACTAATGCAGGCCAACAGTTGTGGGATCACTTGGATGGAGCTGAGAGAATGCTACGTACTGCTTACACCACATACAACATACTACATATTAATGTATAGATAGGCTACTGGGGAGAGGTGTGAAGAGAGGAAGAAAATTAAAACAAGAAGGGATGGCAGTTAATCTAGCTAGGGTGCCACACAGACTTGGCAATGTGCTGCTACGACCCTACATGAAAACGCTGTACCTACCAGGCCCAACACTTGATGATCTACACGTGGGCCGGCTAGGATCTAGGTACGGGACCTACCGAAATATTTAACAAGATCTCTCCCGAGCCACGTCCAAACGAACCCTGGTTATTTATTTACATGGACGATCATCGAGTCAGGTTTTATATCAGTTCAGTTTTGGCTCTGGTAAACTAATCGAAACCGTTCAGAAGATGCTGTTCTGACTATGTGTAGAAAACAGCATATTAGTGCTCTTCAAGCCTTAAGATACTCACCCACCGGCCTGGCGCTTCAGGTGCTTAGCGTATCCATGTATGAAGGGTTCATGGTCGCCTAACCGGCAAGATACAGCCGCAAGCACTGACCCGTAAGTGGCCAGACTCGCGAAGCCTTGTCGTTCTATGCTGTACTATGTCAAACAAACAGGTACCCGTAGTCACAAATAGGTAGTCATATGATGAGAAATCCCCTAAGCACCAGTTACTTTTCAGCTGGACAATACTGGACTCCTGGGTTGGGCAGGTCGGTATGATAGAATAGACCCCTAACTTATCTCCGCATTCTAGTATGGCGCGCTTAGGGGACGCCTCTCATGTTCCCCAGCATCTTGACACCCGGGGACCCCAAATAGAGAAATTCAATGTGTGGCAATAGGCTTGGGGTCAATACACTGTACACGGTATTCTGCCCTGTTTCCGAACCTCTGCGATGACAGAGAATGTCAACCTGTTTCGTTATGCCATGCAAGGCTGGAAGAATTGCATAGTAACAACTGCATAGATGGTTTTTGAACGTGTTGACCAAGACTAGAGAGTTGAAATAAACGAGCGCTGTAACGAGATAGAATCGCGGTTGAAAGGGACCCCCTGACATGATTTCCGCATGCCCACCCCACCCCCGGTACCCCGGCTGAGGCCTCGCTTAGAGACATTTTGCGCTGGTAGATCCTTGGCTGCAGGGTCCTCCTATTGTTAATTCGGATAATTCTCCTCGACGTCCTTACTGGATTTGATGTTATTTCCAATACGTTAAATTGATCTCGACCTGGTAGACAGCTGAATCGACATCTAGAATGGCTATAGAATACAAGTCCACATGCCACTTAAGCGAAGCTGTCCGAGTGCTTACTGCCGGTTTTCGGACCGTTTTATTTCCGAGACACAGTAAGAATTGTCAACTTTGCGGTATCCGGGCTAGGTGTGCGTATGTAAGTTGGCAATGAAGATTTCTGCGGCTGAGCCTTGTTGTTACTGGCTAGTGAGCGCCTAGCATGACGCCCATAAGCAGAACCGCACGGGACACTTGTGAGGACCTCAGACAACAGATACCCACATCCATGCGGTTGGTACTCTTCGCGATACATGTATTTCCGTCGGGGTATAGCGTACTTGGAGATACTAAAATCTCTCAACTTCAACATCAGAATCCTCAGAATCCGTGCAAAAGCCGGCAACTTTTCAACTTGTAGGTGTGGTATTCGAGTAGAGACATGCTATCAAAATCCCCCCCCCCTCTTTTTTTTTTAACAGCTTTTGCCTGATAGGTGTTGTCCTTTGACTATTAGCGCTATAAATTTCTCAGTATCTTACCAATTCGTCTCAAAGCCGTGACGTGTCTCCGAAATATGCTCTTCTACGGCGTAAGAAGTGGATCTGGGCAGGAATGTGATTTATTTTCGCGTACCGACTGCGGTGGGGAGTTGTAGGCTGTACGGTAGTACCTACATGAGACTATTTGCTTCTGTGCAGTAGATCATGCAGGGCACCCTGCCCAAGCTCGCATGCCGGCGCTTTCAACTCTTCGCTGCCCGCTACACCGAAGTCAAATCCAATTTCCAATAGCACGGTGGAATGCTTAAAAAGTAATGACAAGCTAAGAGCTCTAAATCTATCTCAACATGCATACAAAACTCGTCGGAACAGTCGGCGCCGTTCAACTTCACCTCTGTTTGTGCAGTATTTATCAGTGTCAGGATATCAATCACGGTTGGGGCCAAGCGACTGCTACTCCAAGCGATTTCCCCTGCATAAGATTGCTGACCCAGAACTCATCGTCAGTGTACATGTAACGGATCTTGGACGATGTTGTTACCTAAGTCGGAAAGTTGACGAGCCCGTTCTGGAAAGAAGAAGAAGAAGGCATCGGCTTTGATTGCCTACTCAAGATGTTTGTCAAAGGTCATAGCCCATCGAGGCGAGTATTGTGGTCGTTGCCCAAATCGCTTAGAAGACAAATCATACAAGCGCATTACAAAGAGCCTCTCTCAGTTTTCCGTACTCTTCGCCCAACAGCTGTAGACTTTGCACATAACTTCAAGGTCCTTGCATTCGCTTGGCCGTACATCGGCATCATCTCGCGAGGCGTCGCACAGCTGACATACTTGTGTATCTATAACTCCGACATTCACCCCCAGGGAAGGCGTTTTGCGGCCGAACTTGCCCAGCTCTGAGAACCCCACGTGGGCAGGTATGCTCTTGAGTCTTGATATACATACCTAATGTTGAATACAGGCAGGGTCATGTTCTAGCAAAGAGCTTAGACCAGCTAGCCCACTATGATTGTTGTCGTTATTATTACTGTTGCTGCTGCTTACAATGTCATTGGTGTTTATTTATTTAGTTTTGTTTACCTCTCTCGATCTTGCCATTTATCTTATTTTTTCTTCCTGGATTATCCAGCATTGAGGCCATATTTGCTTAGAGACAAGAAAAAATAAAAGTAAACAAACACTCCGAATCGGGGAATCGAACCCCGGGCTTGACGGTACACTATCGTGGGTGGACGAAATATGAGAGCGTCAAATGTTAGCCACTACACCAATTCGGATTGGTTGGCAGGTGGCATCTAAACTTGGTACATGACTCTCAACGAAAAACAGTACCCGATCCATCACAATGCACCAACCAGCTGTGCTTCTTGCTGATATAGGTAACGCCTAGACGTAGATGGTCCGTTGCCTGCTGGTGCTTATATATCTTGGTTTCATTTTTACTCGTGATAGAGTTAGACAATGAGCTAAGAGTCACATCAGACAGAGAGCTTGCAGCGCCCAAACCTTCGTAATAGGAGAGGCATGGTTAGTGTACAATACGCCCCGCATTACCGCATCTTCAAGCGATTAAGGAAGCTTAAAGGTTAGGTCACGGTATTGTGTGCAGGTACAGCAGAAGCGTTGGCGAGAATATCATGCTACTAACTATACAGCATTTTAAGTTTTTATTTGTTTGGAGTCTATTACATTGATTCTCAAATGGAATTGATTGCGTAATAACTCAAGCACATAGTTCTTCTATACTCGTATCTCACCTAATTGTGTAGGCTCCTATTGTACAATTGCTGTTCTACATATTACGATTATGTTGTACGCTAGAATGCGCTCTATGTTCCTCGATGGTAGAAAGAAGCAAGAGGAGTCTTGGAATCTTAGTCAAATATTTAAGTAAGGAATGTTATTGAGGTCTGAAGGTTCGGTGGGATAAACTTCGGGGCAATTGATGGGGTACAGCCCAACGTGCATTCCTCCAGGTGCATAAATCACTGGGTGTTTGCCTTCGACAACTGCCACGTCGCCAGCCATAGAACATTTACGTCTTCAGAATAGCAAATCAATCTCACTTTACTCCGAATCAGATAACTCCGTACATACTACGTTACTCGACAATTAACGCCGTTTTAAAACCGCTGGCATAGATGTCCATCGAGAATCTTAAGTCCTTTGGTTAGTTGATTCCGCATTTGATAGAATATTGGCATCTCGCCCCGCTAATCACCGTCTATATCCAGATCCCTTCCATGATGCTGAGGCAGATGAGGACACCAGTGCCGTAAAGAGCCAGCAGGAGGATTACGTTCACATTCGTATCCAGCGTAAGCAATTTTGGTACTCTTTACATCTTCCTGTTTATTCGTCATTTCCTCTTCACGTAGCTGATTAGTACAGAACGCAATGGCCGCAAGACCCTAACCACTGTCCAGGGCTTGCCCAAGAAGTTTGATCAGAAGAAGATCCTCACTGTCATCAAGAAGAAGTTTGCCTGCAATGGCACTGTAGTGACTGATAGTAAAATGGGCGAGGTAATTCAGCTGCAAGGCGATCAACGCAAGGCTATGCGTACGTATCACCCGTTTCGTCAACTGTCCCGGTACCTGACTAATAGCGTACAGAGGAATTCCTGACCGCCAAAGACGGACTCGAACTTGATGGAAAGAAAATCAAGGTTCACGGCTTCTAGTTGAAATCCAGAAATCATATGACTTGTTCGTTCCCAAGGAAGAACCTGTCTCGAGCAAAGCCCACCTGCTTTGGTGGCAGCATACTATAGACGCTGCTTGCCCTCAGTCATTGCCAGGAACCAATGTTATGTGCCGCTTTGCAGTCAAGAGAGTATGATAATTACTTCCATAGCTCAGGGCTAATGATGGATCCTAGAGATCCCGGTTTATTATCTCAAGTTGCTTGTCTAGGTATCTAACCCTGTGACTCCTTTGTTGTTGACACTAGCACCACCCTAATGCTAAGTTCGATACCTTAGCAACTATCTTTATGGTGGATTTCGCGTCCATTACCATACTTCTACCGAGCTGATTGTGATCACACTTGTCCCGGCGGCGCCACCTACAATTATATATATGAGATTTATTAACCGGGCACCCAAAAATTACTATCCGGGCACCCATGTAGCCGGTAGCGGACCGTTAAGACTTTTACAGCTGTTACTGGATGTAGCTAGCCCTACAAAGTGTGAGTTATCTTGCCCCTCATTGCTACAGCCTACTTTTGCAAGGCCTGTACTACTTACTTGCAACGCACCCTTACTTCTTTGAGGGAGCAACCTTGGAATAGGGGCCATAGCTAACAGGCCTTACAGCAGGCCTTATAACGGCCTTAACAAGGCGTTGCCGCGGGCACTACTATAGGTGCAGTTACGGCTATACTACGCCAATAGTAATAAGTAGGTGGCTGTAAAAACAACGGTCTTAACTAAGAAGGTATATAGCCCTCAGGGCCTTGCAAACAGCGTTTACTACGTACTGCAATGTGTAAGTGTGTATATACTTCAAGTAGGCTGTCAAAAAGGTTAGTAGCAAAGAGATTATTTTGGTATACAGTGCTAACAACTTTGGTGGGCTATATACCAGATCTATTTCTTGTTTGCCAGGCGGCACTTGTCAAATTCGGGCTATGGGTGCCCGGATAGTAATCTTTGGGTGCCCGGTTAATAATTCTCATATATATATGCAGTTGGCAGCGAGCGATAAGCACATCTCCTACTAAGAACAAGTTTCTGTAAGAGCGGCTTCAGTGAGGGGGAGGGGTAGGGAAAGGTCATTTGGTGCCACACCAGACGCAGCAGTTGATAACCTTGGTATTGAGAATGTGAATGTGCTGCGGTATCCACTAGTACCTGGGTACATTTTGATTAGCCAGAGAGCTTAGGTACAAGCTGTGCAGGCTCTAACAATGTGGTGTCAGTTTGTCATACAACCTAATCTAGTGGGGAGTACAAATGGCGGGCCGTTGAAGCTTGCCGACAGCCGGCAGCGCCATGCAAACGAATCGATTAGCCCTCCACTCCCACAAAGAAAATTAATTTGGGGACTTCGTCTGTAATTTTCGTCTTGCCAATTCATCACCCAATTCCGCCAGCCATCCACCCCCGAGTCGAGGTACGCATACCACCCCCAAAACATAGAATTGGGTTTCCACCAACTCGATCTTGCCTTGTGCAATTTTAGATTTCTTACTAACCCACAGGTTTCACACAGCCCAACGACTTCACGATGGCCTCCAGACCGACCGTCACAATCATCGGCAAAGATGGCTCTCCTTCGGGAGCTAGCCATCCTATCCCTACCGTCTTTGCCTCCCCCATCCGACCCGATATTGTCCAGCAGGTTCACACCGGCATGGCCAAGAACAAGCGCCAGCCCTACTCCGTGAGCGAGAAGGCCGGTCATCAAACCTCTGCTGAGTCCTGGGGAACTGGTTAGTTGCCCCGACCTCATTGCTTGAAACTGGAAACTGGATGGATCTGTGAGCGGATCCGCTCGAGAAAATGCGCAGGGCCATGCGAGAAACAGACAATGAACTGGGATGCAGATGCTGACAATGAGGCTCAGGTCGCGCTGTTGCCCGTATTCCTCGTGTCTCTGGTGGTGGTACTCACCGTGCCGGTCAGGCTGCCTTCGGTAACATGTGCCGATCCGGTCGCATGTTCGCCCCTACCAAGATCTGGCGCAAGTGGCACATCAAGATCAACCAGGGTCAAAAGTGAGTACCGAATCTGCTGTACACGTACCGGGATTTTCAGAAAATTAACACTAGAGAAGGCGATTCGCTACCGCTTCCGCCCTTGCTGCTTCCTCTGTTGCCCCTCTTCTCCTTGCCCGTGGCCACCAGATCTCCAACGTCCCCGAGGTTCCTCTAGTCGTTGACTCCGCCGCCTTCGAGGGAGGTGCCGCCGCTAAGACCGCCAACGCCTTCGCTATCCTGTCTGCCGTCGGCGCTTCTGCCGATATCATCAAGGCTAAGAAGTCGAAGAAGCTGCGAGCTGGTAAGGGCAAGATGCGAGGCCGCCGTCACCGCCAGAGACGTGGCCCTCTAGTCATCTACGATCCCGAGGTCGATGGCAAGGAGCTCGTCAAGGGTACTCGCAACTTGCCCGGTGTCGAGACTTGCTCCGTCTACGCTCTGAACCTTCTCCAGCTGGCCCCCGGTGGTCACTTGGGCCGATTCATTGTCTGGACCTCGGCTGCTTTCAAGGCTCTTGACAAGATCTACGGCACCACAACTACTCCCTCTGACCTCAAGAAGGACTTCCTGCTGCCTTCCAACGTCGTCTCGCAAGCCGACCTCAGCCGCTTGATCAACAGCTCTGAAATCCAGAGCGTTCTCCGCGCTCCTAAGGGAAGCTCGCTGACCAAGCGTGCCGGTATCCAGAAGAACCCTCTCCGCAACAAGCAGGTCATGCTGCGCTTCAATCCTTACCACTCCACGTTCATCAAGAACGAGCTTGGTCAGAAGAAGAAGGAGGCTGGCAAGCCCCCTAAGACCCCTGAGGCTTTCCTCAGCGTCCTCAAGGAGGATTAAGTCAGACTAGCTTGGTGAGCAGCTTGTCTAATGGAACGGATAAGAGAGGATCGGTTGCAATTGTCATGGGCGTAATGGGTTCATAGGGTCTCATGAATCAATTGACTTGTCATTATGAGTACAAAATGCGCCTTAAGTGTCATTGTTTTTGATGCGTAAATCTTGTGCGGTTCGTGAGCTTTAAGGAGTCTCTACTTGGATGATAGAAGTTGCAATGTAAACGCATGTATTAACGTGACTGTCATTATGTCGTGAAGCAGTATTCAACCCGAAAATTTCTACGAACATATCATACAGCCTAAGTATTCCTTTGCTTGCTTCGATCCAATTCTAGCAGCCTATCCAACCCATATTTGTCAAACCATCAGCCTCCTCTGCCTCAAGTCCGGTTGCTTCATCAAGCAAAGCCTCCAGCTCCGCGATCTTTTTGATCCGCCAGAACTTCTGGACGCCCTGGCCAAAGCGCGTCGAACAGGCGCTGATCATTTCGTCAGTCTCAGCAGCGAAGCACAGACGGTAGTAGGCCCAACCCCGCTCGACCGCAATCTGTGGCGTCGCACTGAACATCATACCGGGGCTTACGAGGACAAGATATGGCTTGTGCGTTAGAAACATCATGAGCGCCGTCGAGAGCGCCGGGCCATCAATCACGTTACCTTGAGACCCTGTCGCCATAAACAACGGGTGGGCCTCGAAATGTATCTTGAGCCACAGGAACATGCCGCCGCGCGGCCATTCAAACTCGTACAGCTGTGTTTTGGTAATTACACCCCAGTCTGAGTCGCCGTCGCGCGTGGGCGTCGATTGCTTCAGTTGGTACGCATGTTCCTCGAGAAGCTTGCACATCGTGTTCATGCGCCGCTCGTACTCGCCGCGCAGGCCGGCGATCCACCGCACCCAGCCTTCGGTCTTCCATCCCGTGAACAAGCGCTGCTCCGCCCGCGTCCTCGAGGCGAAGACGGAGGTAGCGGCTTCGGGTTGCGGGCCCATGATGCTCTCCGCAACCAACACCTGGACGAACCCCGAGGGTTGCTGGGTGCCTGATTCGCCGACGTGGATGATGCGTTCGGCGATCGCTGGCGTCGTCGTAACCCATCCCAGGCGACACCCTGGGGCGATGGTCTTAGAGAACGTGTCCAGCCGGACGACCCGGCCGTCGAAGTCGATGTTCAGGAATGAAGGCACCAGTGAATCCAAGAAAGGATGGCCTGATTTCTTCGGCAAGGTGTTGGCGGCTTTGAACTCTGGATTGGGCTTATTCCGTGCCTTCGCTTCTTCGACTTCTGCCGATGGGAATTGGAGATACCAGTAAGGATCGTCCTCGATAATGATCACATCGTACCGGCTACAAATCTCGTAGATCTCCCTCCTCCTCTCAAGTGAGAGAACTCCACTAGTTGGGTTGTGGCCCATTCTAGCAGAGGAGAAACGTTAGCAATGAGCCAAAGAGGCGCTACATCGCGAGCCTCGGAAGTGAGTGAAACCCTGGGGCCATGAGTGACTTACGTGACAGTGTACAGTAGATGCGGCCGCTTGCCCTTCGTATCATCCCAATTCGCTAGTACATCTTCCAACCCCCCGCGCCCATGTGGCGTCATACCTTCGGTATCTAACTCCACTGGGCATATCTGGATTCCCCTTGGCGAGGCCTGGTTTAAAATAGAAGGATACATGAATACGTCGACTAGCAGACCTGGTCGTTCTCGGACGTCGTTCTTCCCTTCTACCCAGATATTAGTGAAGACTTCGAGCGTCTTGCTGAAGCCATCCGTCGCTCCCACAGTGAGGACAACTTCAGGTCCGCCCTCATAAGGGACATTGGGGTGTAGACACTCCCGCGAAAACTGGCGAACATAGGACAGAAGGGGCGGGTAGCCGGCAGCCTGTCCGTACTGAAGCGCCGTGGCCAGATCGATTTTCTTGGTGGGGTCGGTGGTGTAGGCATCATGCGGGACGACGACGTGGGACGTAGTCTTCACATCACGAGATGACGATGATGATATCTTTGCTCGAGCCATAGCCGAAGTAAGGGCAACATCGTCGCCCCCAGGGCGGTTGGGCGTGGGTGTCCATCTTTTTGGGTTTGCGGTCTGAGCCTCCAGCGTATCAAAGGGGAAGAATTGAGGGTGAGGAAGGCCTGAACTGGTCTGTTAGCACGAAGAGTGCAACGCCACAATGAAGGGCAGTCGGGTGTATACAAACCACCAGCGAAATTCCCAATGCCGGAAATATCGAAGAACTTATAAAACTTCTTCATCGAGCTGGGCTTCCTTGCCTTGGTGACATCCGAATAATGGTGGCTCATATCTTTTGGCGCTGGCTTTGCAGCCGTGCCATCAGGGGCAGCAGTATGATAACTGTACCCATCCATTTTTATCTCTGGCTTACTTATCTACTCGAGGTACGCTTTCATGAAGAAAGGTTTCATGTATGCAATTGCGTCTTAATCGACGAGCATTGAAAGATAATTTAGATTAGGAATTATACCTAGGTCGCTAGAACGACAACGGTTATCTAGCACACGGCAGTACCTAACCTAGTAGGTTATCAAGCGAGGGAGATTACAAATCGCCCTTCTTTGTTTTAATCGCAGACCATGGATCTTTTTAACTAGCTCGGTGAAAGTCACCGACTCCCGCCCTTCCGTTGTTATGTAGCCGGGTAGACTCCAAACCCGGATGGAGAGTTCAGACCAGGGACCCCAAACCAGGCCCAAGATACCTAGCCAGCCATTCCGATATCTCCAGCAGGGTCTCGTCTTCGTTATCTGACATACCTACCTATTACCTACATATGCCTAACCGTTTACTCCAGCCATAGTACGTACCTAGGTATGTATATTGCTTTTTGGGTTAGCGGGATGACACAAATACCACATGGCACCGGAATACCCCACGTAGCAAAACGAGCGTATTTGTCTCAGGATAGGTAGACTGTGAGAGTCTCCGGAAGGGCTAGCTAAGTGTGTGGAGTTGGGTTCGATTCATAACAGCGCCATTGGTTTTTCGCATGGCTGCTCTTTCTGTAGTATACCAGGAAGATGACACATATGTATACATACTACATAGAGCACTATATAGGATCGAAGCGATGGTTTCCGGGATACAAGGGGTTTCTATTCCCCCGCTCCCAGCCCAAACTCAAGCTGACGTACAAGTACACATGTTCGTCTCACTTTCTGTACTACTATAGCCAGGCCCTTCGATACCGACCCCACAACTGCAGGGGTACATGGTCCTACTGTGCTCCCCTCGTAGGCCCAGTTGGATCTCGAGATAAGAAATAGATATGTAACCGTGCCATGTTTCCTTCCTGCTGGGCGCACTAGGTTGGTCGGTATACTTGTATGTAGGTAGGTAATGGGGTTTTACTTACGAAAGTCAAATGTATAGATTAGGCTTAGAGCACTTGCCGCTTTTGCTTAGCCTGAACTTAGGTAGGCATGGGCTCAGGCTCATGCTAAAAGCGGCGTGGTTCAGGTTGCAAGCCCATCCGATTTGGGATAGGAAAACCTATTTACGAGGTACGTACTATGGCTGGAGTAAACGATTAGACATACATGTATGTAGGTATGCACTTTTCTTATCTTTGTTTATCAATCTCTTCAATCCTATTCGAGAAGCCTATCAATCATTTCATCCGCCTTCTCCGTATCACACAGCATTAGGGGGCTGTATGTTCTTTAGTACTCCACCTCAAGATGATACCTGTACCACGATATATAAATAATACTTTGCTGTTGTCGTTATGTTGATGGTGCGCCTTTGTCTCCGGCGACATGATGACTTTCGAGACCATTAGCAGTCCTCTTTAGCCCCCAAAAACACCCTGCTGGGGCAGATATGCGTGTATACATGAAGGCGCCAATCCCGCGTCTTGCTGGATGACTTGTTGAACGCATCTATCTACTAGCATATATGCAAATAATGCAGTATCCGTTCACAAAGCCGTAATATGCTCTTACGGTAAATAGAGGGGTTTCTATGAACAAAGTCCCATTCAAGACATATGTAGTATCTACCTAGGTACCCCACATAAATGAAATCACTTCACTGCGATCGCGGCGGCAGTTGACTTTGCCTCTGACCAAAAGTTTAACCTAGACAAGCTGAACTGCGAATACCAAAGACCGACGATATCGTGTCCAGTAGGGACTTGCCAGGGATCTAATAACTGGTGCTCTCGGGATTCGGGAACAGCCCAAGTGGTTCTTCGTTCTCCATCTTACACAAATACTTTAACTACGCCGCCGTCTGTAGGCAAGCAAAACAACCTTTCTTCTGCTCCCGTCAAGCTTGGCATCCTGGGATATATATGTGTGATATCGCCAGCTTGATCACCGCCCTCTTCCGCGCCCGCTCGCCTGTGCCCAATTCTCAAGCTCACTAGCTCGGGTGTCTACCTGGTCGGCAGTAGAGTATTAGATCCTCGTTTGGATACCAATCCACTGCCTCGGCTGTGATTGTCATAATCGGCCGCCATGGAGAAAATTACAGATAAAATAGCCGCCTTACCAGCAGATGCCAACTACTTTTCCCTCGAATTCTTCCCGCCCAAAACCTCAATGGGCTTTTCGAACCTCCGTGACCGTCTCGACCGAATGGCCCGCGCTTTACGGCCCCTGTTCGTAAATGTGACATGGGGCGCCGGCGGTTCTACTGCCACGAAATCTATCGAGTTGGCCGAAATATGTCAGAGGGAACTCGGCCTTACTACATGTCTGCATCTAACATGTACGAACATGAGCCGCAAGATGATAGACAATGCATTGGAAGATGCCAAGGTCCTCGGCATACGAAACATCCTAGCCCTGAGGGGAGACCCCCCCAGAACTGCTGAGTACCAGGATTCAAATGAAGACCCAGAAAATGTCTTTGATGAAGGGTTCGTATGGGCCATCGACCTCGTGAAGTACATCAGGAAGAAATATGGTGACTATTTTTGCATCGGTGTTGCGGCCTACCCGGAGGGGCATGCAGATGAGAGTCATCCACTAGGTCAAAGCCTAGAACATGATCTTCCTTACCTAGTCGACAAGACGGTTGCGGGGGCCGACTTTCTTATGACCCAGCTCTTCTTCGACGCGGATGCATATGATAAATTTGAACGAACTTTGAGGGAACACCCTAGCGGGGCATTCAAGACGATACCGATCATTCCTGGTCTTATGCCCATACAGAGTTACCAGATGATCAAACGGACCACGAAATTGAGTCATGCCAAAGTGCCCGATGCGATAATGGCTCGGCTGGATGCTGTCAAAAAGGACGACGAGAAAGTGAAAAGTGTCGGTGTCGACATTCTATGCGAGATAGTTGAGCGTGTCAAGGAAATCAAGAGTAGGACACCAAGTCCCAAGGGATTCCATTTCTATACATTGAATTTAGAAAAGGCCGTTTCCTTTATCATCGAGCGTTCCAATCTGATAACTGGTTCGGCCGAAGATGAGGCCGCTGTCGATGATGGCCCGCTACCGAATATACCTGGTCTTATTATTAGCAGCGCTTATCCTTCTGAGCGCAGATTATCGGCCGTGGGATCCGAGCCGCATAACAGAGTCATTGTGGCAGAACGCACGCCGTCTCACCCTGAGTATGAAATGTCGCAAGCAGACGCTGCAATCAAAACAGAAGCGGTCAATACTCGTGCCAACACTCTCGCAATATCCGAAGGCGAAGGTGTCCTTGGTCGCGAAGCTACGTGGGACGACTTCCCCAACGGTCGCTGGGGAGATGCGCGGTCCCCTGCTTATGGTGAGATAGATGGGTACGGACTTAGTCTACACGTAACACATGCGCAGGCTGTAGCTCTCTGGGGTAACCCTAAGAGCCTCGAAGATGTCAATGCGTTATTTGTCCGTCACCTCAACGGAGAGCTCTCTGCGATTCCTTGGAGCGAGGAAGAAGTGCATGAGGAGACGGAGACCATCACTGATCAGCTGCTACATCTAAATCAACGAGGGTTATGGACAGTGGCCTCTCAGCCCGCCGTGAATGGGCTGCGCTCAGAGGACCCAACTTTTGGTTGGGGTCCTCGCACTGGGTTCATATTCCAGAAAGCTTTCGTTGAGTTCTTCATCCCATCGGCCGCATGGAAAAACTTGCATGAGAAGCTCAACAGCCCCGAGGTCCATGGCACGGTGACATATTACGCGGCGAACGCGGCCGGTGATTTTGTGTCCTCCGACGTCTCTGGTGGTGTTGCAAGCTCCAAGGCCGATAACACTGCCGACGCCACCAATAATGGCTATAGTACAGGCGAAAGTAGCACCAATGCCGTGACCTGGGGTGTATTCCCCGGCAAAGAGATAGTGACACCTACCATAATTGAGGAGGTCAGTTTCCGCGCATGGGCCGAGGAGGCATTTGGTATCTTTGGCGAATGGGCACGGGTCTATAGTAAGGGATCTGAGAGCGAAAAGTTCCTCGAGGCGGCGCGTACCGATTCCTGGCTGGTGAATATCATACATCATGACTATATGGACAAAGATGCTCTGTGGGATATATTGTCAGAGTAGATAGTCTAGAGCATAAGGAGAGAAAATACAGCTGATTTAGGAAGAACGTTTTCTTTCCCTTTCATTTGTTTAGATATGTGTCCGTTATCCATACCGTATCATCCAAACGAGGAGGCCACCACCCTGCAGCAGAAAGCATCATTGGCAGGGCCCACCGGTTTGTTTAAATTCAATCTCAGGGTTGACGATATTGGCGTTGTACCAGGCGATGAGGCATTTAGGGCGTTTGCAGGTGCATACGTAGGAGGACACCATCTTTGACCGGGATGATGTCACTGGTTTCGGGTGACAGGTTATAAATAAGCATCGAAAAGAAAGAGTCAACGGACTCCGTCAACGTTGCCTTCGGGTCTCAAAAGAAAAGAAAGGTGCAGTTTGATCTTACAGGAGAGCCAAACTTAGGACAAGACCTAAACACAGCCGCATCAACTAAAACCGTCTTCGTCTGCTCCTTTGACAGATATCTCAGTTTCGACGTTAAGGAGACTACTGAGAGATCACGTGGTATGTCGTATAGCGAGACATACAATTTAGTTCCTTACTGTTTGTTCATTCATGTTGGGTGTGGGGGTAGAAAAGATAGAAAGACAAGACAGCGATATATTCGTTATACGTAGTAATTATGACAGCTTACGGGGTCGTTATCGGACTGGTTACGACGACGACATATACAATGCGGGTTATATCGTCGCGATAACGAAGAGATGAATGCACGGATAACGGTACTTAATTGGCGGGACCACAAGAGCGGCTCTCACGTGAGAGAGCATTATATTAAGCACGTGAGCAAACTATTAACGCCTAAACCTAGAACAACGCAAATGCCATTTTCTCTTTCCTTTTCACGTGACTGGCCCGATCCTTCTTATCATCATCATCATCTTCATCATCATCATGAACCTCCCAAACTTAAAAAGCGGCCACGGAAAACCTAAATCTCTCCATCCTCCATATCCTCGCTGTCCAGGTCCTGGAAACGGAAAGCCGAAGCTCCGAGACGGGCTCCAGCCTCGGTCTTGCCATGGCCAGCAGTGCTGGTGCTGGAAACAGAGCGCGATCGGAGGGTCGGAAGCGGGGTTCGGTCTGCGCCACCGGGAAAACCACCGGCGGAGGGGGTCATGCTCATAGAAAGGCGGCGGTCGTTGAAGATAGCGGCAGCCGAGCCGGAGGTGGAAGTAAGATAAGAAGAAGAAGAATACTCTCCGGTGGTAGTATGAGCAGGAGCAGCTGGGTTGAGAAGAGATTCCATTCCGTTGGGAATGGAAGCGTGAGAAGAGGCGGGGCTTGGAGCCTGAATATCGTAGTCCGTGGTAGTAGTATAGGAAGAAGTCTTGGGCTTCTTGGAAGGAGGTAAGATAGTCTCTTCAAGAGACTCGGTGATCTCTTCAATGTCGTCATCATTGTCGGCATCATCATCATCATCATCGTTGTTATCGGCCGCGACCTTGTTTCTGGCCTGGTTTCTGGTGCGGCGGCGGGTGGTGACGGGGGCAGGGGACGGCTCCGGGTCTGCGATCGCCCGTCTGCGGGCACGCTTGACTTGGGTCTGGGCCGGGGCGGGCGAATCGGTGGCGGGCCGCTTTTCTCCTCCTCCACGGACCCGCTTGGGTCCCTCGATGGGGACTTCGGTCGGGTTGCGGCCCTCGGCGACAGCCTTCTGGAGATCTCTGGCCACCTTTCTGAGGTTACGGAACTGCCACTCGATTCCAGGCACGGTTCCCTCGCCCATATGTGTGGCCATAGCTGTGGAGTGGACTTGTATCAGTTTTATGTTACCAAAAATATATATCAAGAGTACTTACCCTGATAGTCGAACTTCACACCCGGATGGGCGGCGATGAAGGAGGCGAAGAGGCGATAGATAGCCCCATGACTCTTCCAATTGATCTTGCCTTTGGCACCTTCGACCGTTGATTGCTCTGGTGGCATTTTATAGAAGTCGATAGATGGAAATTGGCTGTATCTCTGAAAATATCTTTCTGGATCTGTAGCGCGTAAGGTTTCTTGAAGCCTGTTGACGAAGAAGGGTATCACGTGCGCTGCGGGTCGCAGAGTGATGTTGAAAGTGTCACGTGCTGTAGTTGACCTCAAGTAAGTAGAGCTTCTTGAATGACTGTTAAGGTAAACATAGCAGACGGGTGAAACAAGCAGGCACTTACTTTATGGCACCTTCCAAGCAGGAAGAAGATATCAGGGTGCAGAGAAATGTGATCTGTGTTGTGAGATGTAGGTGCTGCGGGAAGGCCGTTAGGAATTCCAAGATGTGATATCAACATGTAAAGGAAAAATTTCGATGCGTAGGGAAAGAGAGAATAAAAGTAAACATTACAAGCGGATCAACAAGGGATGACACTTACTTTGAAGGAAACAGCAGAGCGCCGAGACTGTGCTCTACCTGTATCATAAGATGTAAGTAGGTGCTGGGAGAAAGGTCGTTACGATGGCAGTATGTGATATCAACATGTAGACTCTCCAGGGCAAAGACCAAGGAACTTGATGCGTGTGTAGAGGAGAGAAAGGTAAACAAACAGTCCAGGTGGGTGAACAAATAGGCACTTACTTTGGGACGGCAGTACCTTATATCAACAACATGTAAAGCAGGTAAAGATTCAGGGAAAGAACTTGATATGCGTGAGTATGTAAAGAAGAGACGGATGCGTAAACACTGCAGGCAGGTCAACGAGGGGCGGCACTTACTTTGTGGTACCTTCCGAGTAGGAAGACAATATCAGGGCGCCGAGAATGTGTTCTAGGTACCTATGTTGTAAGCCGTGAGTGTTAGCTAGGGGAGGTCGTTGGGACCGCAGGGCAGTACATCAACCATGTGAACGAGAAAGATACCTACCTAAGTATTGCAAGCGGGTCAACAAAAGAGCGGAGCTTCCTTACTTTGCGGTACGATCCAAGCAGAAGAGAAGTTACAACAAGACACCGAAAGATTAGAATGTGCCTTTTCCCTCTACTTTGGCCGTTCGTTGCCTTGTAAGTGTGCGTGTGAGTGAGTTGTGTGCGGATCAGATCAGATAGATGCTTGAATAGATAGGTTGCTAGCTAAGGACCACACAGGAAAGGGCGCAACTGGCACTGCTCTTCCAGTTCAAAGGATGTACTCCTGTAAATCTGGGAAGCATGGAAGACGCCTCGTCGATACCATTTGATGGTGGACTAGGCAGACAATCTGATATGGGCAAAGGGGTAGGCAGGTATCATGAAGTGTCCTGGCTATGTGTATGCTGTGGTATCTGCGCATTGGCTGGAGCTGTCAAGTAGAGAGAAACTTTTGAAGTTGAACAGGAAAGAGCCTCCAGAATACACTGAATCACCATGTGTACCGGTTTTCTAGAATCCATCCAGTTCAAAATCTTGTCATGGAGTTTTGAGCGCCTGTGGCATTCAAACTCAGGCACGCTTTGTGAGCAGCTGTGTGGTAGTGTTAACGGTGTACCTTGGATCTAAGTTGATAGCATAATCTATAAGAGCAATTCAGATAGCAGGCGCTTGTGAAACGTTGCGTACATAATTCATTCTATACATCAAGCTAGAAGTTATGTATCGCTTTTTCATATTTGTGCACACTGGAGTGATGCGGTCTTCATGAAGACATACCGCGTTGTATTTATTATCACTAATTCACACCTTTGCACAGCACTTTGGGGGATCACCGTCATCAATACTGGGGCCGGGACAACAGCGGTACCCCTGATAGATGTGGACAGCCCTATTAACTGGAGCTCAGCTTGGAGCATGGACCATTTCCTAATCCAGTAAAGGTGTACCTGAACTGCCGAGCCAAGCAGATCTGTGAAGCGTGGTCCATGTGCTGCTGTACATACTGCTGTAATTGTACGATATCAACCTTGTGTAAGAATGTGCTGTAGGCATGCAGAGTGTCTTTCTTTGTCTATTAGGTATCCTTGAAGTCACACATAATTACCATAGAATATTATTGTCCAGCGTAGTAGCTCCTGTCCCCTCCAGGAGCAGCATGTAAGGTGTATCGTATGGCAAAAAACTACGCATCCGGCATAAAGCGCAGGTAGTGCACACACCAAAAGCATGGAATGCTAGATATTTCAATTTTATTGAATTAATAATGGCTTTTTTCTCCCATTGGAGTCCGCCTTCCAATAGGGGCTTGCCATCCCACTGAAGAAGATGCCTTTGTGGGAAGAGCCCAATCTTGCTGGGTCTTGACAGTCGGCCCTCGACTGCCATATATAAGGTACTGGACCCCGATCAGGGCATCGCAGACGGCCTGAAAGACACCGCACAGTTTAAACGCTAGAGGAATTTCTGTCGTGGCTGTGAAGAACCAGAACATCTTCATGGCATCACCAACTAGCCAGCTGGCCAAGACGGAGAAGCGGAAGCCCTTACACGACTTGGACTGCGCATTGGCATACAATTGTGGTAGGGGAAGGGTAGCTTCGACCGAGAGCCCAATGTATCCGATCAATGCAGAGTATCCAGAGTATATCGAATCGAACGGGGCAATGAGGAGCTCGAGAGCGGTCAAGACGATGAGCAAAGAGAGCAAAAACTGCCAATAACTGCGGGCAACGAGGTCAGTCGTCCATATATCTAGCATCTATCGACTGGTTGAGAGAAACGAAGTGAAAAGGGACTAACGGTTTTGGGGAGCGCCACTGCCAGAAATTATAAGGGCGTCGTAGACGGGAAAGCCCGTCCTGGGTTCCGGTGAAAGGCACCGCAGCCTCGCCGCCTTTGGACGACGGCGCCGGCCGATGATCAAGGGCGACTTTCAGGAGAATAAGCTGAATTAAGATATTGATACAGGATTGTATAAGCAGGGCAAAGTCGTATTTCGCTCCAGGATAATAAAAAATTCTACGGATTCTAGTCAATACAAGTGTTCTCTCGACCAACGTGAGCCGAATTAATCCATCAATCCTCACCTAAACATTGACGCGACCAACATGATAAGCGGTATATCAAGGGAGAAGCCAGCACTTGACTTCACGCGGTGCATCGATATCGCCTGGTCGGCATAGGAGAGGATCGGAGATGCTATAAGGAATAGCGGCGCCGCGATGCCGGCGAGGCTTGTAAAGAAGCCCATATTCATTTACAGCCTCCTGCCTGTGAACCACACGAAGCTACAGTCAGATTACCTCGGGTGTAGGCGGTTGGGCTTCACGTGGGACGCGCCCACGAAACTACCTAGGTAATACAGGACGAGCAGTCAAGCAAAAGAGCTATAATGTTTGAGGCCTAGCAAGTCCTGAAAGCGGGTAAGGAAGCAATGAAGCTGTATTAAAGTGAATCTTAATCAATTCTGAGCATTGTCAGCAATTTTCTGGCGGCGTCAAGAATTGCGATAGCCAAAAAAAAGAACACATGTTCTTGCTGCAGGGGTAAAAGGGATGATTGAGGCTCCATCGAATTTCTGTTATCTTCTTATCATCTATCTTATCGGTTTGGATCTATGCGGGGATATTTGGGGAACGCGTAGAGCTGAGCAGGGTGACGTCTCTCTGCCTGCGATCTGTGTATTTGCATGTATTATTTCTGTTGCACTTCGCTACTGGCTATGCTAACAGGGACTCAACATTAATCAGGCTAGCTATAATGATGCTAGAACGTAAAATGTACGTAGTCGACACACAATATCCGGTGTATAGGGTCGGCCAGAGTGCCAGCGTTCAAGGGCTCAATGGGCACCCATCATCATTACAGCCGTAACATCACCGGTCAGTGGTCACTCAGCGACCACTGCACAGGACTATGACGGCTAGGTCAGGGCCTTAGCGCGTGGTTCACGATAGAGAGAAATTCGTCGCGGCTCGCGGCGGCCTTGCGTACTGTAGGGCAATCTTAAAGGTCCCCTATAGCGGAGGGCAGACAATTCACATCTTTTCCTACTATGGAATAAAGGTTATGTCCGTTCCTTAATGTATTTGCGGCATATGGAGCCTCGGAAAGTGCGTAGGGGTTCAGATGCTATTTAAACGTTGCTGTGCCTGGCCTGGCCGGGATTGTAATCCTGGACGATACGAATTGCGGGTCAAGGATTGTTACCTACTCCATGTACATAGTGTAAGATGCTTGTCACTGGAGCCTCTTATCGTAGGGATAACGCACCGTCTTTCCGATACTTAGATGATCTTCAACTTGCCTCGTAAAGGGGAGACAAAAGATCCCTAATGTTTCGTAAGCAGAGATGAGGCACAGCAGGAAACGCGACAATAAACCCGTCTCCGTAGTTATTACTAGATAGGTATGCCGTACTATCCGGCGTGGCGTTTAGACATTCAGACTTAGGAGATCATTCCCGCGAAGTGTATCACTAAAGTCGGTCTACTTCACTAGTATCAACTCGGAAGCTTACGTGGGCAGGGAGCTATCGTCTTAAATACTTTGTCGCAGGCCGTACTCTCGGTACCGACTACCGAGTACGACACAGCGTTATTTCACTTTAACATATGCCGTAATTCCGCGGAAAGCAGTCGACGAAATAGCGGGGCTGGTCCGAGACCCAGCTGTACAGCACTGTTGCACGGCGGAAAGAAAAAAAGAATGCGAAAAGGTGACAAGCCACGTCAGCCCTCGCGCGCCCCGCAGGGTTTGGTTCTAGCCACTGGCGCCTTAGAGAATGGCATAAGTACAAGCCTACATACCTAGGTAGGATATTGACAGTGGAGTGGCGCCCGCCATTAGGCTTACTGGCGGCGGCAGGTGATTGAATAGTGCTTGTCAGCCACCGTACCTATGTAGGTATCCGACCTCGTTTCGTCTTACCTATTGTGATGTACCTAGCAGGTACTTTGCTCGCATGTTGCCGCCGTGATCATTTTGGCATACGGAGGCGGGTAACAAAATCTACCTATTTATGCACGTCACCTTGAACTTGAAAAACGTGAGGAAAAGTTTCAGCCGAGGTGCTCCGGAGTGCGAAAGTCGTGATCATGTGCTTCTGTCCATACGACGTCCCTAGCCCCTTGTAGTAGATATTTCAACGGCGCCAACACTCGAACGGCCCACTATCTCACGGTTCCATGGCCCACGGTCCACGGTCAACGGTTCGATGGGTCGAGCAAACGGAGGGAGCCAAGAGAAGCTGAAGAAAGAAAATGGGTGTGCTTCGCTACGTGCTTCGGTACATGAGCTGGTGTGGGGTGAGAAAGGATCAAAGAGCGGGCGGCCCTGATCGGACGAATTAAGTGCTGTGGCTGGTATAAGAAAAGCATGGCGGCCACGTTGCATCCTGAAAAAAGCGTGGCAGGGAACCAGGTTAAGGTCAGGTCAGGCCTGGCCAGGACAAGGGTAGGTATAGGGTAACCGCACATGGTATACCTACATACCTACATACATACATACATACATACACTCATACATTACGTGCTGCAGCCTCACGACCGTTAGATCCTTCCTTGCAGTGAGTAGTAGGCTAGGCTAGGTACATCCAACGTACATTACAGGACCAGGCCAAAGTGCCGTGGGCCCCCCTCTTTGGTGATTTTGACCTGGAATTGAAAGGGTGTGGTGGGTTTTATGCATCGTCAGCAAGGCCCTGGAACACTAATAATTACGGGCAACGCCCCTTGGAGCGAAGAAGAAAGGGCAAAAAGGACCTGCAAACAACGTCACGATACCAGCTCCTGAATTGCCTGGGTATACCATATGCCACCCCCGTTCAGCCAACTACGACGGGGCTTGCTGACCGAGATATTATACCATACCATGCTGACTCGGAAAAAAAGATACCTACTTAAGTACTTGGGTGCCAACCGCCAACCGCCAACCGCTTACAGTATAGTTGGCACACGCGAGATCCCATCTGCGCACAATGCATACACATATGATTCCGGTGCATTTTAGGTGCATTGAAAGGAGGGGCTCGAAGGCAGGAGGGTGGATTGTCAGGGTTAAATTGTTCCAAGCTTACTTACAACGATACATACATACATACATAACAGTTCGAGGATAAGCGCCGTAGGGATCGTAAGGAAGTGGTCCAAGTCGGGGCCGGTTCGTTCCTAATTCGCCCCCGAGGCCCCGAGATTGAGGGAACAGACCAAAAATCCAGCCCGCCGGATACAGCATAACATAGTATACATAAAAAAGTGGTACTATAGAAAAGCTAAACACGCCGACCAGACTAGACGAGGCGAGACCCAAGTGGATGGCACTATTTTGCCTCCCAGGCCCTTTGGCCTAGTTCGGGGGAAACCGGGACCGTTAGCTACCTTCAGTAACTTCACATAGTATGTCTTAGGGCCCTTTTATTTACCAAGGCAAGGCAAGAATGGGATAATAAGACGGGCATGGGACGGTGAAGGAAACCGAGCGTGTAAGTGTGTGATAGTGAGGTGTGAGATGTTGAGTTAGGAAGAGACAAGAATAGAGAAGGCGGGCCTAGATGAGTAAGTAAGTGCGGTAGTAGAGAGTATAGTAACAGTAGTAGTAGCGGTAGTATTAGTAGTAGTACAGGATGTATGTAATAGGTATGTAGCAACAACACCAAGCATCCGGAAGGTAGATGAGTAGAGAGGTTCTAGACGAGCCAGTAAGGACAATGGTAACCGCTAGGTAACGGGACGAAGACGAATGAAAACTTGGACAAAAGGTATACCTACCAATACCAATACCAATACTAATTCTTGTTTACGGCGTTCCTAAAATATAATGTGCGTATTACCCGGTGAATCACCCGATTGAGCAATCAAGCCCGACGAGAGGATTACTGGTAATGGACGGACGGTGCAAGTGAGAGAGACACAGATGCATTGACACGCAGATACACACACGCACACATGAACCAGAACCGCTCACGTACACATAACACATACATACGAACAGGCAGACAGACACAGACACACACAGTCCCTGCTGCTGTAGCACCGAGCTGCATGCATTCGCACATCAATCACCTGGCTTACCTAGCACATACCGTTCTGTGCCCCAGCCTTGCCTTTCGGGTCCTGGTTGGGCACGTCATGTAATGTAGTGTAGAAAAGAGTGACTGACGCCATGGTAAAGTATGAAGATAGAGGGAGAGTCAGAGACCCGCCCCCGTGTCATGTCTTTGCCCCTTCTTCTCCATCCCGCTATTCCGGAAGAGGACCCGAATCACTTACCCTGTGTCTGCCTGTCTGCCTACCTGTCTGTCTATGTGTACATGTTATGTTTGTTTGTTGTTGTGACATGATGATTTGATCTACCCATCCAAACTCGCTTCGGCTGGGAGCTGAAAAAAGGCAGACTCCTCCTCCTATCCATCCGTCATGGGTCTTGTCTTGTCCCGCTGCATGCGTTAAGTACGTATCGCAGGAGTGGGATGTATGTGCAAAAATGCAGGTGCATACCTATGTGCATGTTTGTCAGTCAGTCAGTCAGTCAGTCAGTCAGTGTGTGGGTAGCGTAGCACCAGATAACGTGTGCTGCTCTCTGGATTAGGTACCTAGTTTCCAGCGCCTACATGATGGGGGGAGAGGAGGGACACCGAGCATACGGCCGTCCCGGCCGGCAGTTCTAAGGTTAAGGTTGTATGGTTGCTTGCTTTGCTTGGGTTTGATTTGCGTTTGCCTTACCTTACCTTTGCCTCGCCCTTCGCCCTGCATCTCTACGGGTTAGGACAGTGAGTGGTCTCTGGCGTGTTTGTCCAATCTACTTGACGCTTTGTTGCGTGCGTTGCGTTGCTCCCGGATTCCTACCTAATCCTATCCTGTCTATCTATTACTACAATACTAGATGTTCCAAGACATAGGTACATGGTTATTTGTTGCTGTGTTCTTTGCTTGCTTGCCTTGCTATCCGATAATCCGCGGATTTCGGGCCCTTTATTATTATTATTTTTCACCCCTTCTCCGCTCGCTGCGTCCGTGTCTCACGGATATAACGAATAATAAGCACAGAGTAAAGTAGATGGATAGATGGGCAGGTTAGTCCCGTACAAGGTACTTTGAGAGAGTTCACGGGAATGTATTGACATAATCGGCGGCTTGGTTGGAGAGGATGGGACTATATACATTGAAGATCGTTAACCGATCGGTTTCTTCCTTTTTTACCCAGGCTAAAGTCATGAACGCAAACATGTGTAACCGACAACGCTGGCAACCACCCCGGTAGTGTATGCAAGAAAAACGAGTCTGTCCGAGCTAACACCGTAACTGATTGCTGTCCCCGGACATTTGTCACAAATAACGACGTAACAATAAAAATAAATCTTGCCGCAACGCCCGCTGATGCTTGCCAATGATTCTCTTGTACATAAAAGTCAATATAAAAAGGCCAAATATTGTAAAACAGTGATAAAAAATAAAAAAAATAAAAAAAATAAAAAATAAGTTCCCGGCTTGGGTTGGTCTGTATCCTGGCGGAGTTCAGAGAGCGGTCAACCCCGGATGGCAGGTAGCGACGGTCGCACACACTAAACGTCCCTCGAAAAGAGCAAGGGTCCCTTAAACCCATGCTCGGCGGTATAGCGGGGACCGCTTAGCTTTTCTCAACGAATTGCGCCTCAAGTATACCGTGGGTATAGCTGCCGTAGGTGACAAATGTGTGAAAAGACCAGTACCCATCTGACAAACTGACTCATCATCACAGGATGAGTAGAGATAACCAGAAGGCAGAGCAAAGTAATAGCCGCGCGCCCCTGTAGAATTCTGCATGCAGCTCAACTCTCCATTAGGTCAGCTTTTCCATGACCCAAAGCGTCATGACTGTTTTCGCCAAGGTCTGACGATTTCGTATTGAAGGGGCTAGAGATCTGTTGAATTCGTTGGCCCTTATCTTAGCTACCCAAAATCCCCGTTAGAACTTTGCGGGCTGGCGCATCCCTAATGGCTCCTTTATTCACATCGCTCCACAAGACGATCTGTATCGTAGGCATTAAATGAAGAATTTCTTAGATAATTGTCGTCATTTGATGCGTGTACGAGTGTCAGGGGCGGACAGGAGGCCCTTGCCATTTTCGATAGAGACCATCTGTATGGATCCTGGGAAGCTCGTGAGATGGTTGCCACGGTGCACTGGTCGGCTTTATGTCAGGGGTCGGCATCGGGGGATACGGACAACTGGTGGGCGGCGGTGGGAACTGCTCATAAGAGAACCTTGGCCTTTTCGAGGGTAGACTAGGCAGTTCAGGAGAAGGGCGACTGCGCTTCGTAGATTGCGGTGACATTGAACTACTTGAGATACTTCTTGGCCGTGTGTCTACGTCGACTATCCGCTGTGGCGCTCCGAGCTGCCTTGAATCTTCCTGCTCGCCTGGTGATGTTGCTGGTGATGTATTATGACCGCCGCGAGGCCTAAAAGTCTGATTTAGTAACTCGTAGGAAGTAAGAGAAGGCGACTAGCTGGTTGACAGATAACTTACGCATTCTTGAATTTGCATATCCTCCCAAACTTTTCACATTGTACGCATCGAGGGTAGTCTGGATCGCACTTGATCTTCTTCTCGCGGCAAGTCAGACAAGCAATAGCAAGCCGCTTTCTCGGTTTCCCGGCCTTCGTCACCCCCCAGTGCGCATTGACTGGCTCGCCGTCTATAACAGTCTTGCAGTGCGACCCATCATCGTAGAAATAGCATGGACCCTCGCCGGGGACCTCGGCCTGGCGAACAAAGCGAGGAAGGAAATGCGTCCCAGTCCAAATCTTAGGTCCTAGCCCATCCTTCACGGGAACCCCTTCCGCACCTGCGTTGCCAGGCGATGTTGGCGAGCAGCTTGCTCGTGCTGCCTGGCCGTGTGCATCGGCTTTCGGGCGCTGAGAGGTCTCGTAACCGAAGCTCTCTCCAAGAGAAGGCAAAGGTACGCGATGGTCTCCCGTCGGCCTGAACGACGGTGTCGACGGCCGAGCATGATATACGTACTCGGGTCGTCTCGATTCCGGATAACTTCCTGGGGCCCATTTCCCACTTCCAACAGAATCATTGCTCCGGGGAACATGGTGCGCCTGATCGTACTCGCGGATTGGAGGGGATAGAGGCCCTGGAAAGCTCTGCGCTACCGAGGGCAAGTAAGGCCGCTCACTCGCCAATCTTGGCTCATAGACCGGTCGTGGTTGGTTCAGTGTTGGTGAGACACTGGGAAAATACGAAGAGCTGCTTGAGTAAGGTCTCTCCGGGTTCGTGGAAGCAGAAAGGGGCCGGTCTAGCGGCGACTGTGTCCCGTACAACGGGCTGGGCCGGTCGGATAGGGGCGAGTGCAGAGGGCGAACATGTTGATTTGCTGCAAATAGGCTGCTGAGAGAAGGCAGTTTCTGGTGTGTCGATGCGCTCTGTGGTTCTCTTCGATCCTGGCTCAAACTCCTACTCTTCCCGGTAGACACATCGGGTATCTTGCTTGGCTCATAGGTGGACATGGGAGGAGAAATGGGAGCGATGCACCCGTAGTACTTGTCCTCGGAAGCGTTAGAGAAGGAAACCACAGACACAGGGCTGGCCAGCCCAGGAGGCGTCACTGAGCAGGCTGACGATCGTTGAAGATCTAGTTCAGGATGAATCCCCATTGAGATCGAGTTAACTGTTACAACCGCCTTATGGCATAAGAATCCCGGGTTGGAACAGTGTGTAAGTGCAAAGCCTTGAAGGCCGGATGCCTCGTAGCGCACTGCTTTTAAGCGAGGAAGCAGCGCAGGTTAGTGTAGTTGTATTGCTGGGTAAAGGTTGTGGGAGGCACAGCCCGTAAGTCTCACCACCGCTTGGCCGTCAGTCCTCTGTCGACGCCGCCGTGACTGAGATCCACCTATCGAGTGGCTGGCTGGGAGTGGGTTGGTGAGCCTGTCAGTCCGGTCGCCTGATACACTTCCCTATTGTCCAGTCTGAAGGGCTACGATGTAACAAGTATATTAAAAGAACGACGCTGAAAGTCCAGGTTGACAACCAAGGTCGATAAGCACCAGCAGTTCTCGATTTCGTATACGCCCCAGGGATGTCTTATGACCAACGTTCAGCCTCTCGAGACGTAGTGTTCTCTGCTCCTCGCTGACGTTGACCCAGAGTTGAAGCGGGACTGCAATGAGTGGTTCGAGGATGGTTAACAGGAAAGAGTAAGTAAGTAAGTAAGTAAGTATGTTGTTAGAGAGCAACTAGTCAGACGAAGCTGAAGAAGAGAGACTCGAGGTTTACTCAGGTAGACTAGGACGGGGGAATGGAGGAGTACATTAGCGATTTGTTACCTGATGAAGATATCGTTACGCACTAGAGAGAGGTGCATGGTATGCTGGTAGTCACAACCAGCAGCTTTGTCTCTTCCCTGATCGTTACCCTAGTCAGTACTATGCACATACTAGTTTACTCTAGCTAGCTCCGAGTCCTGTTGCATGTGTACGATCCAAACCAGGCTCGCCTGGCACATTCGAGGCGGCAACAACGGCATGTATGTTGCTCTTCAGCTGCGGGAGCACCTCCCAAAGCTGCAAATCATGGAGCCTACCACCTTAGCAGAACCCATGCCCATACCATACCACACACCCTTACAACGCTAACTACTATAGCGGGCGATGGTTAGCGATGGGCGAGAGAGATGGAGCCGATTAAGGCTAGTTTGCCGTATCGCATGGAAAGTGGATACGGCATGTATTCTCTTGGTATACCTACTGCATAAAATACACACATCCTTAAAATTATACAGTACCTGTCGGCCTTAGTACTAGTAGTTTTGGTATTAGTCTGGATGTACTACTGACGAGCTGGCTCAGCTAGCGGTACTGGAGAATCAGCTTGTCTTTTTTTGGGAATCCAGCTTGCGCTTTTCCAGATCTTCTATCCAGGCACCAAACGGCCTACCGTTCAGACAACCAACGGTACAGAGAGCTAGCCGTACATATGGCACAAACTACATATAGTAGTTGAGGGGAAGGAGATCACTGATTCGCTAAGGTCAGCTCGAGCTAAGCCCAGCATAACCGTATCATTTGTACATTAGGGTACATAGGTATGTACATATGTAGGTTATGTACAGATCTTAAGCGAGGGATCATTCTTACTACTACTGGTGGTAGGAACACCTGCGTAATAAGCATCTAGAACTTCTGGGTGCCCGTATACGGTACCTACCTCTTATTACATGACAATAGGCGAGACAGGCTCCAATAACCCTGGGTTAGAATGCCAGGAACCGTCGAGTTTTTGGCCTCCTTTTTGATTTATTAGTGCGAGATATGTACAGCATATGCCGCACAGGCTGGCTATTAAGAAGGACGGTGGCACAAGCCTTGTTACCTACTTGAGTAAAAGGAAGTAAATTAGGTTATCTGGGGGTACTTATGCGCGACTAACAGCAGCGTCATCTTTTTCAGGGGCGTGTTCCGGCCGAATTGCGAGAGGGGCGTTTATCATTATATGTATCAAGTTGTTGATAAGTGCCCTGTCCTACTACGGAAGAGGCTAAGTTTGTTTCCTATTCTTGGGCGGTGGGGCATCCAGTCGAGATTCATGTGGGTTAAAACGCGCGAGGGGGGAATACTAGCCCTTCATTAGTCCTTAATCCTTAAAATCGCGAACCGAAAGCCTACACTATTCGTGAGCTATTAGCATTGGCCGCTGATGGTTGGCACAAGTCGTACGAGGGCGAGGCGGAGGCGAAGGCGATAAGACCGATTGGAATATGATACGAACATGATGCGACGCTGCTTGAACGGCCGGCGCCAAAAGGACGGAGCCGTCGGGAAGATGAAATCATCCGCATAGATTCGATTAGAAGGAGGGGAATGGTCTAACAAATGAAGGATGAACCCTGGTTAGCTTCGTCAACAGATGCTCAGATCCTCACGATGTTTTCATGATGCTCTCCGCACTGCTGGAACGTGACGAGTAAGCAAGTCGCGATGGGGTAGAGGGCTAAGAGAAAAGAACGACACGGCCGTTAGATGCATTTTAATCGTAGTGGCTTAGTCTTTGTCCAGGAATGAGTTGTCGGAAATGAACCATCTACATAACCTGCGCATGACCAAGAATAATTGAATGGCTACTTGACTATGTTCGAGCAGAAACCGTCAATCGTGCAGATGAATCAATCGAGTGTCGCTCCCCACTGACAAACTTTGGTTGTCATTCGGGTGAAGGAACCATGGTACCGTGCCCATGGGGATACTGTAGGCCGTTGCGGCGCTTAGCGAATTCAAGATCCACCCTATTTTCCACGGTACTCTCATATGCTGTACGTGTAGACTAATCTGCTTTTTATACGACGTATAGTATATTCATATGCAAATCACATCTCAAAAGGCTAGCATACTACTACTATGTAGTGAGTTTGGAGCCAGTGGTTTGGATTCACCGGCCAATACGACCTCACCAGCAAGCGGCTTACAACTGCCGCTTATTAACGTTCTCTCGGGGTTGGTATTTCAGATGACGGTTGGGCCGGCACGTACGCATGCGCAACGGTACAACCATAGATAGCCTCCTGGCCTGTTAGGTAAGTGATGTGCAGCGCCAGGTACTCTAGGGCAGTAGGGGGGTGGCAGGGGCAGAGTATGTAGGGGGATGGGGAAAGTACTATGTAGATGTACTATGTATATGACGGCTAATAAGAAGCGCGTGCGCCGTGCGCCGGCACGTCGTGCTTAGTGCAATACCAGTCCCCCGGGTACACTGGTGTAATCGGTTGAACACTCCCGGCCAAGACGCGGAGTCAGCAAGAGCGCACTAGAGGGCCTTGACCTGTTTGGCCGCACGTCTGCGGCACTCGCAAAGACCCCTGCTAGCGGCACTCGTGGTCCGAGGGTCCAAGTGTACAACAAGTAGGGTATGCAACTGCATGGGACCTTTCGGTTCCGGGGCAGTTACACATAATGGGTTATACTCCCCCCAATCCATCGTTTTTCAGGGGGCTCAGGGGCAGTGGTGGCCTCCTGGAATTCCAGCCTACCACCAGCCTGTAATACCCAAGTATGAGAGTTTGCTTGGAAACTGACTCGGCGACTGGACAGGTTGCCTTACCTAAAGTGTCGGAAAACAGTTGATTCCACCAATACTTGTGAGGAATTTGCTTACCAATCCAAGCCAGCCATCTGCGTACCTGGACAATACTCTGGTATGCTGTAGTGACCCCGACATTACTGATAAATCTCAGTCGTTGGGCCAGCTCCTCGCTACCAAACCAGCGACAGAGTGCGAAAAGGGATCGGTTACATTAACTCGTTGCTTAACTCCGTCGTCACCGGCGGGATGGATGTACTGTACCTACTCTGTACTTGTATAAACTCTAACATGCCTTGGGTCTTGAAAGCAGTCGTCAAGTAGGTATGGCTACCTTCTCTAGGCATGTACTATGGATGTACATGGAAATGTCAGATATTGGATCGATTACATCTGTAAAAACAAAAGAACGTCATGCTACAGGAGGATCCAACCTCTTAGGCGGATCACGGTATTCGTCGTATGGTGGACTCGCTAATTGTCGCCTAGTAGGGAATGGTTGAGGAAAGCGAGGAACAGTTCAAGAAGCTAGCGTCCACTCATAGGCCCCGATCCCATGCAATATTTGCTGCAGAAGTAGCGTTGGAATGGGGGCGCTCATCACCCAGGCGCCTTTTTGCTGGCTCCTATAGGCCCCAACTCCCTGTGGCTTGGAAGGGCTGAGGTCGATTGCCCTCCACGTGTAGCCGTTCCGCGCAGATCAGTCAGCGCCTGTCTGCCGAAGTGACGGCAAAATGCCGACTGCTATGCTGCCTGCAGTAGGTATGCTGTAGCGACTGGTAGCAACCACACAGAACCTAGACTATTTACCTACCAACTAACTACCTACCTAATACCTTGGTATATGAAGATTCCTGCTATAGGGATCGACGGGGCATCTTTGAAACATGCAACAGATTCGACCATGTATGTATGTACGTACGCACTCCCTCCTGAGCAGTGCCTGACAAGAAGGACTTTTGACAAAGGCGGTGTCGCGCCTTGGTCGTTCCCTTTTCTACGGCCTGGGGGTTTCGCTCGGTACAATGCCTGTTCTTGTCGAGCCCCCAGGTGATTCATGAAGACTCACTGTGCAGCATGCGCTATAGCATTCGCATGCTCCTGTCCACCAACACTCGCTAACTATTGTGTGGCTTTCGTTTGATAGTACTCCAGGCCCCGGCTCGGCATAGTACCTATGCTGTCTGGGCACAGCGGTTTGGCCTCAGGTTAAACTCTTTCTCCAAACTGCCCCAGGCAGAGATAGGCGGACTACCATGGCACTCACAATAACACTTAGATGCTTTGTACAGCAGATTTGTAGCTAGCACGAGTCAGTATGCCTGCAGGCGCCATCATCTATACGTGCAACACCAGACTAACCCCCGTCAGGTTATCAGTTTTTTTGGTTTCCAATAGGTAAATAATGTTGGCTGGCCCCCCGCGTATTCCCGCATATTCCGCTGGGTAACGAGCCGCTGAGCTTGGTAACGTATCAGTAATGTAGCCTAGCAACATTTGTTGTCAGTCCCTTTCGACAAGCTACGCCACCTACAGGTATACCGTATAGTGTTCGCTTCCAGTATGGGTTCTAGGTCTGCACTATGCTGTGCAAGCGAGGGCAGGGAAAGGTGGCAGCGTCCAAAGCAGCGAACGTATGTACGAGGCAGAACCGCCCCGCCGTCCATGATTTGCAAAGGAGTATTTTACGCGCGGAAGAACTTCCATATCTTGCGGCGGAAGCGAGAGCGAAAGGAGGAGCTGATTACTGTACGACTAGGCAGGCGAGCTCGACCAGGAGCCCAACAGGAAACTTCGACGTCGCTAACGGTAATACCGCTGTGCATACTTACACGTACTCGCAGAATCGGGAGTATGAGCCGCTCGCGAGGCAATGGTGACCTTGTTCGGTAAGATGCCGGTGCTAATAAATTACGTTAGGTGCTAAATCTTCATTAGTGCCTCCAACGATCAGTAGCGTCACCGTTGGTACTGTAATTATAAAATCTAGGAGGATCATCTAAAGTTGTCAAGCTTCTCCTTATCAGGAAACTCAGGCACCGTGCTCCCGTTTTACTAACCACAAAATGTGCTCAGGTGCATAATGGCTGCCTATACATACTGTGCATACTGAGTTGTGTGTGTACATGATACTAATGCCATGAGACCTGGGGGAATGTAGGTATCTCGTGCCACATTGTCGCTACCAGTCTTGCCTCGTTATATATTGTCAATAGAACAGTATCGAGGGAGCGTTATTAATCAGCAAGGTAACCTTACCTGTCAATTATCCGTCCGTAACAGGGTGGAAAGAAGGAAGAAGGTCAAAGCAAAGCTTTACAACAGTATTCCATGTAGTCACTCAAAATGAGATCTCATGGCTTGGCGGATTGAGATCCTAGTTGAAAAATAGCGCTCATAAGTGTGTTTCCACGTGGTGGTAAATGTAGGTGGTCTAAAGTATCATAATAGTCATTGTTTCTATTGATATACCTAAATACCTGCCGAGATTTGCACTGTACTGTACATAGTATGGTATGCTTGACCAGATAATAAGATCTGCGTACTGGGGATCTAAATTTGAAGACAGTCGCTAATTGACGTCAGAAATCAGTTTTGCTTTTTCCCGCCCGCTGATAAAAATATAAGTAAGCATTAGTACGGCATAGTATGTATAATATAGTGTCTATAAGATATCAGATTCGGAATGTCAAGTCTAAAAAATCACCTAAATAAGTATTTCAGAGATACTGTTACATGCTGGAGACCATGTGCACAGTAGCAAAGCTGTATGGTGATGGTTCCGAAGAGCCGTATGCACAGCCCATGTCCAACTAGCAATACCTACATAGTACGCTGCTTCTATACGCCGGTAACGTTTTTGTTATCATTACTTACATACATAGCATGTACACCAGAGGCAAGCTACCGATCCTGGTTTGAACCGCGCTACCACAGCAGACCCTACATTATATTAGCAGCTAAGCACCGGGTTATGACCTCCGGG
>Ga0247782_1000252_pt1 | contig 56032 bp, 47 predicted proteins | sample UWRJL019104C5_FD_179928 | JGI IMG/M metagenome (GOLD analysis project Ga0247782, IMG submission 179928) | Plant litter microbial communities from Arlington Agricultural Research Station in Wisconsin, United States - UWRJ-L019-104C-5 | ecosystem: Environmental > Terrestrial > Plant litter >...
GGGGGGTGGGCGGCCCCCCCCCCCCCCCCCCCCCCCCCGCGCCCTTGCCACCAAATGTAGCGTAGTAGGTGCTGCAGCAATGCGGCGGCATGCCTTACAGCACGGCATCGAAGCCGGAGTGAGAACTGGGCCACAGCCGCTGCAATCCTACGAATCAAACCACATTCACTCTGCACATGGCTCTCCATGGTCCGGGCCTTGATGCGTTGCTCCAGGCCCAACGGGCCTTCCAGCATATTCTGTCGACTGATTGAGAAAAAAACCGAACGATTAATGCCCGACCAAGTTAATTACCGATCGATTAATTCCCGACAGAACCGCAACAGTACTTATGATTATCGACCTATCAAAATCCTGACGGTTTGGTAACCTACGTTAGTACTCAATCCTCCAACACAAGCAATTCAGGCTCCAGTGGGGTCCGTACGAGAAACGTGTAACATACGTAGGTTAGGTAGGTATATTGGGTAGGTTTTGGCAGTCTATGTGGCGGCAAATAATCGGTACGGAATCAATACTGTATTCTTCCAGGATTACCACGATCTAGTTACCTTTTTGCTGGTAGGACGATATGTGTGCTTACATGCATATGAGGTCCGAATTGGCCTATCATCGTACCTTGGGCGCACATAGCTAACTGGGATTGCATAAATGCCTCTGCTAGGATGAAGCTTGTATGTGTCCTGTCGTGGTGTGCTTTGGTGTAGGCTTTTTGATAAGCTTCTTTGATATGCGACGGTTGATCTCCATTGCAGCGATTTTGGGTGGGGCTTAGCACCGCCTTAAGCATCCTCCTCTTTTCCAGGCCAATGACCAGCAGTTATGAGATCTGAAGACATGGAGGCGACTAAGCTAATGATCTGACGGTAGATAATGCAAGCCTGGATCGCTTCGTGGCGTTGTCACAAACCGGCCGGAGTTCGGTGACGCCGCCTAGGCTAGGATAAGACTGTCTACCGTAGTATGCGGGACGCGGTACGTGGATTCGAGGCGTTACTCATCTGAACTACTTTGGTCTAGTCCGACGCATAACATTGAAAGACCTTAAAACTTAATCTCCTTCGAACATGACTCGAACAACACCCCGCGTTTTCCTACTATAGAGCTGCGTTCTAGGACGATGAGTGAGTGGACCATAGGTAGGGAACAGAATCCAGCGGTGTGGCTGTCCCGTCTTATCTAAGCGGATAGGCAAGCGAAAGCGATCATGCACCGACGGTTGGGGGGAGTTTGCCGCCTCATTGTCGTCAGTGCCGCCGTGCGGTTGCGGCAAGGTTGGTCCAAAAGTTCCCCTGTACCCAGGTTAGAGTTTCACAAGAGAAGCAGCAATTGCACGTTTCAATCTTCTCAGTGGGATCCGTCAGGAGGAGGAAGATAGCCTGATGGGTATATCGTTGTATGACGTATTATTGGCATAAAATGCCTCTATGGCGGTGCATTCTACAGGGCATCAAATCCATCAAACTTAACGTGGTGCATATATGGCTTCTAGTGAATTTCTTCTGCAAATAGTCACGTGAGTTTGCGCGCAGATCTGGGTGGTCGACGGCCAAATAACTTTTTTCTTGTGCTAATAATTATACCATCGAGTAGGTTCATGCACGTGTTTGTTTGCAACCACCCCATCCAGCACTCCATATTTACTAATATCGACCATACCAATCATCTCTGCTTCATATCATACCACTATGGCCGGTGTGCAGGTGACCCAGAAACGGTCAGCGTGTGATCGCTGCCGCGTGCAGAAGTTGAGATGCCAACGTGATGAAACGCACCCCGACGAATTCTGTGTTCGGTGTATTCGCTCAGACGTGGAATGTATAACTACATCATCAAAGCGTCCTGGCCGTCCTACGAAGCATCCGGCCAAGGTATCGCAGGGGTCGAGAGAGATGCGGTCAATCATGGTTGGTGAAGTCGGTACATCGATGGATCTGGGAAATATCGCGAATACGGCTGCCGTCGACGATTGCTTCACCTTTGACCCATTGGATATAGAATACGACATGCTCTCGGCCTACTTGAGCTCTGCTGGTTCACATGGCCTGATTTCCGGTAATTTTGCCTCGGGCGACGGCGGCTGTGTCACCATCCCTACTATATTCCCAACCCCTATGACGATGGACACAACGTCACCAAAGGGACACGCGGAAACGAGCGTACACGGGTCACCTTCCGATTTTGGCTCGCAATCCGATCACGATCTTGGGGAGAACGGTCTGCTCCCGCCGCTTTCGACGCGGAGCGACGAGCCCGGTCTCCAAATATCAGCCCTACACCATGACTTAACTCAGCAAATATCCATGCTGCGGTCAGTGCCATGGGACACGACGGAAGTCCTGCGGCTTACATCTATCGACGATCCCAGCTTCGAGCCCGCGAGTCATTTTGCGAGTAAAAACGCACCGTTGAATCCTTTGGCCAGCATCTCTAGGAGCTCAATCGAATTCGCCAAGCTTCTGCGCACATTCCAGGTGGGGTCTGCGGCGAACGGCAATGAAACCCAGCACACCGGGACAAATACAAGGTCTCCACTCTCCGCCGCCCCGAGGCTCAGTATGTCCGAGCTTCTGACCACTATCTCCTGTTATATCCTGATCGTGTCCATCTATGACACCATCTTCAGCCGGTGCATCGCGCCGTCATCCCGGAAAAGCGAAACTCAGTCCGGTCCGAAACTGTTCTTAGGCGGCATCGAGGTTCCCATGACGCCCAACATGCTAAACCACCTGCTGTTCAGGATACTAGACAGTCAACTGCGGCCGATAGAGGAGTTATTAGATCTGCCGTCCGAGTTCTGCGTCTCGTGGAAGAGGGATGCATCCAACTCGGAGAAGGAGACGGGACTATTCAGTGGTCGGAGGGGCCAGTCACTCCTCACGGCTTTAATCCAGATGGAAATGGAGAGGGCAAGTGACGGCGGCGGGGGTCTAAAGGTAATAGAATCTTTAAAAGATAACGTTAGACGTGTGCAGCATTTTGATAGCGTATAAATGGAATAGACTCTGCGACTTTCAACCTGAGGAAGTATAAGAAGAGGGAAAAAGGGAAGAGACCCGCCCCGGCAGAGCGTTGCAAGGCATACAAGGGTTATATGAAGTATTGCCATTGTAACAGCCTGGGCCCACCGGTCGAGGGAATTGTGCGGCCGCAAGGCAGGTGGCATATACGTTACATAGGCTGTGTAAACTCGCTTGGACAGAGGATGATTAGCTATAGTAATCGCATATATGATGTCACGAACCTTGCATCCTCCAACTCGTGACCAACATTTTACTGAAGGACGCATAGCAGGACCGAACCACGAGCGAATAGATAGGAATCAAACCTACTCTATGTCATACCCCAGTCCCAGATGTGTTAGTATACGTGCCTCTCACGGCGCCTAATTAACAGGTAGCGAAAATAGTAAGCCGTCTCAAGGGAATCTGCATGATCCTAAGAGTGTTCAGGGCTCCCGGCCTACCAGTTAATAATGTCCGTTGTCATGGTGCTAACTGTCCCTCGCTACTTGTGTTATTCTCTAAGCCTCTTGTCTATTACGGACTTGCTGCCAGCGTTACCGTGCTGTGCCGACCATCGATTATCCATGACAGTAGTCTGACCGGCTTCTCGGCTGCCCTGCATACGTTGAGCATTGAACATAAAAGAATTGCTGAAACCAACTTCAATTGAAACAAAAAATTAAAATAAAAACTGGGGCAGCAAGTCTTACCACACGAAAACCAGCAAAGTGAATAGAATAAGGAAAACATTGACAGGAATTCCCTTATTTGGAGCGAATCGGATTTTTCTCAAGTCGGGCAGCTACCTATAGGAGAAATCGCCGATTATGATTAGTTGGTAGCAATACGTACTTAAGTACCCAGAGATAGGGAGGTATTACTACCATTTTGCATGCATAAAACATAAGAGAGATACGCACTCCGGTATTAGGTGCTCTGCTTTTGCTTCGAAATTTTGGAGATTATATGTCAAACCGTTTATGACATGCATGATGTCTCACACACATTATTCAGAGTCGAGTATGCATAAAGGTGCTCCAAAACCGGTCCAGCGTACCAATGGCGAAGTCGTTAAGATGCCCACACCGAGAAAAAGTTCAAAAATATGCTTCACTATGGACTGGGAGGTTGATGTAGATTTGCTGACGCCAGCAAACCTCGCCGAATTACTCCGTAGTCGAGCATACGACGACAATAACTCCGAGATCGTTAAAAGACTGGAAGAGGTCGCATTTTACTACGTCCAGGCTGCCTTGAACGAACTCACGGAAGGCGATGTTGCGAGACTGGATCGGCACCAGAAACAGCTTTACCAATGGATGCAGCAACAGTTAGAATACTCACATGCGGGCACTGTCAAGCAATGCCCGACCTCATGGTTGTCAGTAACGGCCGAAGAAAAAGATACGACCATCGCGTTGTGTAGGGAGAGTGGCCACAAAGGCAAGATTTTGTGCGATATGGGCGACAATCTCGCTTCATTGATGCGCAAGGAAGTCGATGTGACGAGTGTTACGCATCAGAAAGATCTGCAGCCGGCTCTCGGAAGCGATATCATATCTGCTTATGCGCACTTGGTCTCACATAAATCCCCAGGTCTAAAGATCCTAGAAATTGCTTCAGGCACCGGCGGTATCGCGCGGCCCCTACTAGAGAAGCTAGGTGGACTCGCATCAGGGATACCACCACGTTTTTCTAGTTACGATTTCACAGACCTATCAGATGGGCTACTCGAAGTAGCACAAGAGAAACTCCGGGATTGGGGAAATCGGGTCAGCTATAAGGCGCTAGACATTTCGAAGGACCCTCGTGCACAAGGTTTTCAGAGGTGGTCGTATGATATGATCGTCGTCAGCATTCATTCTACCAACAACATAAAGGCGACGTTGCAGCATATGCGGATGCTGTTAAAGCCGGGCGGAAAGTTAGCAGTCGTAGACATTACAAACCAGTTGATGAGCAACACCATCATGTTTGGTAGCTTACTGGGCTGGTCCTGGAGTGCAACCGGAAAGCATAGCGAAGAAGAGTGGAATGGGCTACTCACGGAGACGGGGTTCTCTGGTATCCAGCTTTTCAGGCCCGATACTCTCGATTCAGAGTATCAATCACACAGCGTTATCATATCTGCAGCTGCAGAGAAGAAAGATCTACAGAAGCGATCCTCCATTTCGCCTGTCATTATCATCACTCCGGAGGAAAGCTCACAAGCAGCGGCGTTAATTCTGCGCAAGATATCGGAAACCTTTCCGGGACCTGTGCAGAGCGTTTCCCTCGACTCCATTCCAGACCCAACCGATAAAGTATGCATGTTTTTGACTGAGATTGAAGGTCCAATGATGCACGCCATCAACGAGAAACAATTCGAGTCGATAAAACAGGCTATAATCAATGCAAAAGGAGTCTTCTGGGTCGGAAGAGGCGGTACTCTTGAAAGTCCAGTTCCCGAAAGCAATCTGGTAACCGGCTTGGGACGTACAATTCGGAGAGAAAACCCTACCGTCAAGTTTATCACACTGGACTTAGACCTTAACAGCACTCCAGACGACGCGGCCTGTATAGTTCACAGACTTTTCTCGTATACGATGTCCCGTGTCGAGAACCTTGAGAATGAAGACTTCGAGTATGCCTCCCGCAATGGCAATATTCTCATTCCGAGAATCCAGGAAGACAGGCAGACCAACGACTTTATCGACCGGGACACCGTAGCAAAGTACGATATGAATCTGGACAAGGACGCCTCTTACCTTCTAATTGGGGGCCTTGGGGGGTTGGGGCGATCTCTAGGTGCCTGGATGGCTTCCCATGGAGCCAAACATTTGATCTTCCTATCACGAAGTGGCGACACTCATCCGGAAGCTCGAGAAGCGACCCGCGCGCTAAGCGCTCTGGGGGTCCATGTCACCGTGTACAATTGCGACGTCGGTGATCAAGCGGGCCTCACACAGACGATAGTGAAATGCAGGCAAGAGCTACCGCCAATCAAGGGTGTCATTCATGGCGGCATGGTGTTGCGTGTAAGAATATCAACCACAACCCCTGAACTAGTCCTTTCATGAGCCCTAGATTTAACTTTCATCACTAGAACTCAACCTTCCGCAAGATGAGCCACAGCGATTGGGAACAGACACTCCGGCCCAAAATTTCTGGGACGAAAAATCTCTGCCAAGTCTTCTCAGAACCGGAAAACACGTCGCCCCTAGACTTCTTCATTATCCTCTCTTCCTCCGTCGGGGTAATCGGGAATTTCGGACAGGGCAACTACGCAGCATCGTCTACATTTCAAGATGCCATCGCGCACCACTACGCTTCTAAATCCAACGACTTACCCATCGTCACTATCGACCTCGGCATGATCCTCGGCGCAGGCTACGTAGCCGAGAACTCAAATGCAGCTGCCATACTCAAAAAGCTGGGTATTATAGGCATCAAGCAAGAACAGTTTCTCTCTATGATCAAAGCGGCCATTTTAGAGCCACGACGTGGTTGCCCTCGGTGTCAAATCATGGCTGGGCTTGGAACTAAGACCATGGTCATGGTTGGCGAAGAAGAAGAAGAAAAGGGGGAAGAGGTCATAGTGCCATTTTACTTTCAGGATACTAGGTTCTCTCATTTACTACAGATGCACAGACGAATGATGACCACGAGTGGATGGGCTCAAATGGAAGCATGAGGAAAGCAGGAACAAGATTAAGTTCGGGATACGGTCCGAGAATCAGCCACCCAATACCTAGGTATTTTCAACTATAACTATACTGCTACCCTGAAAAGGTGCGCAAATATGTGATGAGTAAGTTTGTGACAATCTGGGGCCGATATAGAGTTTAGAACTATAGGCTCCGGGTGATCAGAACTTATCAGACCCGAAGCTCGGCCGAGAACACACGTCTAAATTCCCTGTCTACCTTTTGCAGATTATCGCTACCTAAGTATTCTTAGTCTATAAATGCCGCCGCAAAACAGCTCTGGAAAGTAATTTCTGGAATGATTGACACGAAACCAAAATCCGAGACGCGAAAGACAAGGAAAATAAATAAAGGTAGTAAGCGATGAAGGACGGTGAAAATGGAGGGAGGGGATCCGGGAGGATTCTGAGATCGATAAACTCCCGAATGGGGGCATCGGGATTTTACCCTTAAGCCCAAATACAGCCAATCATGTGGCCAGCCCGTCGGCCAAAGTTGCGATTGATTACTCTGGGCTAACTATGATACTCGACGTCTCGAAATTGTTCTTGGTTACGTCTCAACACTTCACGCAAGCCTGCACGACAAGTAATTAGTGTTGAATTGTTTTGAAAACACTGGATATTAGCCTAGTAGAGCACTCTTCTTACCACTCTCCACCGCTAGCAAACAACACCCCAATTTCCTTCTCCTATCGCCCCCCCCCCCCCCCCCCCCCCCCCCCCCCCCCCCCCCCCCCCCCCCCCCCGCCCCCCCCCCCCCCCCCCCCCCCCCCCCCACCGCCCCCCCCCCCCCCCTCAACCCCACCACCATGGCGGCCACCACGAGGTGGGAGCTAAACCTAGACGGCGTTCCAGCCAGCCAGCTCATGAAAACCAGTCGCGACTCGACGGCCGACCAGCAATTGATAGAGAGGATGTACATCATGTGCACAGTCGAGAACTTCGAGAAACTCAAAGCGGCCAATTGCACAAAGCCGGTATTTGAACGATACCGCATATGGGTGACGGACGAATGCGAGCGCTACAAACAGCCAGAAGGCGTCCCCTTAGTTCCCGACTCTGCCTCTATCGTCAACATGAGCAGCGAGGAGAGGCAGAAGCTCATCAAGAAAACATACGAGGACTCAAAGGCGACGTATATGTGGCCCGTCGTGGAAGCCGCTTGGAGGGTATACGTTAACCTGATCGATATTGTTGAGGGCCGTATCAAGCTGCTGCGCGTGCTCATGACAGATAACCTTTTACCCCAATTCTATGATTGGACGAATGAACTGAGCGATCTGAAACTACTATGGCGTGCCTTTGGGCTTAAAAACCCACAGTCACGCATTTTGGAAATAGGAGCAGGTACAGGAGGCACGACGGCTCGTGTCCTCGAGGGTTTCAAGTCCGAGACTGGGGAGGGGAAGTCATACGGTGCCTATACCTTCACTGACATCTCCGCCACATTCTTCGATGCGGCTCGAAGCCGGTTTAAGGATTATGAAGGCATGGAATACATCCCTCTAGACATTTCTAAAGATCCATTACAACAGGGCCTGGAAGCCGGTTCTTATGATCTTATCATCGCATCCAACGTAAGTCTCGGGACACCCCGGATCTTATGCTACATACTTACGTTGCTGATTGCGTGGGTTCAGGTATTGCATGCAACGCCGTGTCTCGTCGAGACGCTGAAGAATTGTGGCACATTGTTGAAACCCAATGGTTACCTTTTCTTACAAGAGATGTCGCCGCGTATGTTTCTCTCATATTCGCTGCCCGACCCCCAACGAACGAAGAGATAGAGCAAAGGACTAACTCTGGTTGTTGTATAGCCGGAAAATACCCCCACTTCATCATGGTACGTACCTACCCACCCCTGCACTAATAGTGCGAACATTGAAACTGAACAATCGGGATTTAGGGCATGTTCCCAGGATGGTGGGCAGGCGACCCCGACGGACGACCGGACGGACCGATGGTAAAGCCCAAGGAGTGGGATAGTCGTTTGCGGCAAGCCGGATTTGACGGGTTATACGCTGTGGCTTACGATAATGAGCCCCCGTTGTATTATAACGCTAACATGCTCGCTCGGCCTCTCGTTGATGCTGAATAGGTAGATAGAGTGAGAATGGATTGCATGATAGGACGCCACATGATACATATAAATACGGGAGTGGAATTCGAGAATAGATAAGCTACAGGAAACAAGACCATGAAATAGTATCATGCAGCCGAGATTCTACATGGAAGATGTGTGTACAGTGCTCTATGTGAGCATAGAGATGACTAAGACATGGTGATTGTACAGTCCGAAGTTATTCCGATAAATGCGAAGACAATACCTACCAAGATGAGCCATCTCAAGGGTACCTAATAATAAGCTAGGGGCTTATAAGTCGTGCATTGGCCACCTCGCTGGCCCCTATCAAGCCACAATGAGAATCCATACATGCATCCACCCGGGACTTATTGTAGGAGGGGAAGTGCGATTGTACCTACTCTGTACTTAAGGGCTTTGCCGAGGCCCGAAAGGGAGCTACAGTAGTCCCACAGACCACTACTTCTAACAAGTACACTCATGGCTCCAACGATATACTTGAGCGCCTAGCGAATTGCACCAGACACGATCAAAAGTCTATTTGCTCTGCTGTATATATCATAATAAAAGGTGAAGTGAACGACATTAATATGTACATAATAAAGAGTACAAGGAATCAGTCTAGAAGAATGTTTATCCGATACCCAAATATGATTCAATAAAAAACCAAAAACCCCCAAAACTTAAAAAAAAAACCCCGCATCGACTTTGACTAACAAGCCCTAGCATTTTACCTGTCCTCGACGCTGCAAAGCCGACCCTGTCCATCGGCGGTCCAATACTCGCTCCCCACGGCATTTCGAGCGTAAAAGAGATGCCGGGGATCATACTTATTCTTGATCCTGAGCAATCTGCCGTAATTGACACCGTAAAGTTCATTCTTCCAACCGTTGGGGCCGCCTTTCCACTGTGCGTCTACCTCATTGAGGTACGTGCCCGCGCCCGGCGTGGCCACCTCGAGGCCCGGCATCAGCGTATCACGCATCAGAGTCTTGCGCGTCTGCATCTCTGACCATGGGACCTCCCAGTCCCACTCGCTGACGATGTTGCAGATAGCTATGGAGCGGCGCCACTGCGGGAGGACGGCATTGTCGTAGAAGTGCTGCGTATCCGCCACATTGAGGACGTGGCACCCTACGGCCCAGTACTCGGCGTCTGTGAACGCCTTCATCGCAGCGACGATCTTCTCATTCTGCGAGGGGTTCAGCACGCCCGCGCGGGGGATAAGGCGCGAGGCGAGCTGCACGTTGGATGGGCCGGCGTGTGTTGTGCCCTCGCCGAAGTAGGTGTCGTAATATTGTAGGTAATTGGCTGAGGTCTGCGGCGTGAAAGTATAGGTGATATTGTGGTTGTTGAGGATGTCAAAGAGCGGCTGCATGATTTGCAGGACCTCTGTTATGTTCTTATCTGGGATGGTCAGAGCCGTAGTTTCGAACCCGGTCGTAGTGAGAGCGAAGTCGAAGGTGTTCGGACCGGCATCGACAAGTTGCGGCAACCATGCCCAGAGCTGCTGGATAGCCTTCCAGTAGGTTGCCGAGTCAACGTCGGTCGAGTTGAAGGTCAGTCTGCCGCTGCCGATGGGACCATCCTTGAAGATCTTAGTAGTCATGCTGATAACAACGCCAAAGGTGCCCGCACCCCCACCACTGAGGGCCCAGTAGAGGTCGGTATTATTGAATGGTGTTGCGATGAGATGTTGGCCATCCGAAGTGACGACCTCCCACTCGAGTACCGAGTCGGCGGCCATACCGTACAGGCCGTTTAGGAGGGAGTGGCCGCCCCCTGAGGTGTAGCCACCGGCAATACCGACAGTCTGGCACTCTCCGCCGACCACGCGGTAACCTGCAGCAGCAACTGCTGCGTATGCATTTGCACCAATCACTCCAGAACCGATCTTAGCGGCAGGTCCAGTATAGTTACCATTGCTGTACGATTCATTAATGTGGACCGTGTCGAGATGGTGTGTCCAGAGCGCTAGACCACCCTTTCCAGTCGACTTGCCTTGGAAACTAAGTTTCGCATCAGTACATCAAAAATAGATGTCAAAATTCACGTCTTCATTGTGCAAAAGGGTAACACGCACTCATGACCCGTATTCTTGATCACTAGTCGCACGTTATTTTTTTGAGCGAAGTTGATGCCGGCCACTACATCGTCGACGCCAGTGACATTAATCGAGTAGCTGACATAATTGCCCAGCTCGCAGGGCGTAGACTGTGGGGTGAAAGGATTACATGTCTGGTTCTGAAAATAAGGGTTCATAACCTCGGCCGGGTGGTTTAGACTAGCAGAAAATACCTATGTAAGAAAAGCTGGCCCGGCATCTGGGTGCTGGTGGACTTCTGAGTGCCAAGTGTTTGGTGATAAAAACTTACAAAGTCACGTCTTGTGGCCATTCCTGTTGTACTTTCGCACACTCTGTCGTGGAGTAGGTGTCATTTAAGAGAAGGGTGCCATGGTATGCTGCATGGCACACAGCTGGCATAGGTACCGTTGCAATGAGCCGCCCTTGTACGGTCTCGTTAAGCCTTTGCCACGTGGAAACCGCAGGCCATGCATGGTCCCCGGGTATTGCCCTGCATTTGGCAGCTGCAGAGGCTAGTGTAAAGCACAGCGAGGCAACGAGAGATCTTGTGAGAACTGCCATGACTGAGAGAGTCTCTATCTAATAGAAATGAGGCCGTTGTAAAGAGAGTATATGGTCAGCGGCCATGAAGAGGAAGACCAAGAGAAATTTACAGTTGAAGAGTGTGTTGCTACTTATATCAGGAGTCTAGCTGCTAATAATCCTTCATGGCTGTGTTGCTTTCTATAGTCCGTGAAACCTCACGATTTGATTAAGATACCCTGTCCAACATCATGCGCCATAGAGGCAAACCAACTAGGCTTTCAGCTTATGCTGGTTCCGGTGTCTACGAGGGATCCTTTTCAGCTTTCCACCAATTTCTGAAGGATCGTCTTATTATGGCGAGGCGACAGAATAAAAATAGGATCACGCATCGTTTGCTTACCAGAATGGTAATGCAGGCGAAATTCTAAATTAGCATCATCAGATGCTTGTTTCAGCAAGGGCATTCTACGAAGATCCCAAAGAATACTATATTGCTTACAGCATACTTACTTGGGTACAGGCCGAGGCCTTATGTTCTTGTATGGTAGACTTCACATTTGACAAAATATCGCCTTTACTATAATACAGTGCGCTTAAACCGGATAATGCACTAACAAAATTACAAGGATGCAGATTACGTGGCGCTCCCGAGTTCCTCGTGTGGCGCGACAATGACTGGCCCACCGTTAGGGTAGGGAAGTCGAGAATTACCGGGTGGCTTCACAGGGCACGTGGTGGGATCTATCGGTATTTTCGGGAATTTCTATAGGGAACTCCGTGGCTACCTCAGGCCATGAAAGGGAGAAAGATTCGACCCCAGTACTCAGAGGACCCCTTGCATCCAAACTCAAATACATGGACCGGCGACTAGTTGTTGTCTAGGCGGTCGACTGTCGAACCATCGGCTATGTGCCACGATAAAGAATAATATGACCGAATATTCTTACTGTCAAGGGCATGCTGCCTATATTATGTAAGCCTTGTCCTAACCGAGAAGAAGGCGATTAGACACGGGCACACTGAAACAAATAGGAAGTCCCTAGACAAGAAATAATTATCACGCCTGTAGATACCTACTATTGAAATGATTACCATGTTCTCTATGCATTACCGTTGTGATCATAGAACGCTTAATCTGTAATGATGGCCAACACGATTGACATCCCCGAGCCCCGAGGCTGGCCTATCCTGGGAAATGTTTTAGATCTCAACCCTGAGTTGCCTCTCGAGACAATTTGTAATTGGGCTGAAGAATATGGTAGGCCATCTCAGAAGTGTAACCCTTTCAACAAGCACTGGAAAATAGGCTAAGGTTTTATTCGTGGGTCAAAGGCGAGATATATCGTATGCGATTCCCTGGTCAATCGATCCTAGTTGCCTCGAGCCATGACCTCGTGAACGAGCTATGTGACGAGAAGCGCTTTCCTAAGACCTTGCAGGGTCTAAGGGTATGTTTACATCGCAGTACCTACCCATATGAGTTCCTTACTGACATCACCTATCTATTCAGGAAATGAGACATGGGGTAAACGATGGGCTTTTGACTGTAAGTATGTGGGCTCGAGAGGAGAATCAAAGGGAGGAGAATGAAACTCACATACTCCACAGGCTCAAACAGAGGAGCCCAATTGGGGTATCGCACATCGAGTTCTTATGCCAGCATTTGGCCCTACTTCTGGTCCAATCTGGTTTGACGGGATGTTTGATATTGCAAGCCAATTAGCCTTAAAATGGGCGAGGCATGGGAAAGACAGTCCCATCACGATCACTGACGACTTCACGAGGCTAACACTCGACACAATCGCGCTGTGTGCTATGGATTTCAGGTTCAACAGCTTCTACAAGGATAATCTGCATCCTTTCATAAAAGCTATGTCTAATTTCTTGGTGGAGACAGGTAACAGGGCTTCAAGATTACCTCTTCCCTCGATATTCTACAGGAAAAAGGACCGGACGTTCTTTAGTGATATCGAGATCTTACGGAAGACGGCCGGCGAGGTTTTACAGGCACGCAAGTCGGAAGGCGACCTTGATACGCGCAAGGATTTACTATCCTGCATGCTTAACGGAGTGGACCCGAAGACAGGCAAGAGAATGAGTGACCAGAGCATTATGGATAACCTCATCACCTTTCTAATTGCGGGGCATGAAACAACGTCAGGCCTGCTTTCATTTGCTTTGTATTATCTTATCGCTAACCCTAAGGCGTATATGAAAGCTCAAGCTGAGGTAGACAGCATTTGCGGTCAGGGACCTATTAAGTTTGAGCACCTGTCGAAGTTGTCCTGTGTACCTGCGGTTAGCGATCACGAAATTCGAGTAACAGTTGGGAATGAGGCTAATGGTACTGTTAGGTCATGAGAGAAGCCTTGCGTATCAATCCAACTATTCCTGTATTCAACGTCACGGCCAAGAAGGACGAGATCATCGGGGGGAAATACCATATTCCGGCAAACGAGCTAATTCTTCTATTACTTTCTCATTCTCATCTAGACCCCAAGGTCTACGGCGATGACGCCACGGAGTTCAAGCCAGAGAGAATGCTCGATGAAAACTTCGATCACCTGAACAAGGAGTTCCCCAACTGTTGGAAACCCTTTGGGAACGGCTCCCGCGCCTGCATCGGTCGACCGTTCGCATGGCAAGAGGGGATACTCGTGTTAGCAATGCTATTGCAGAACTTCAACTTTGTCCTCGATGATCCAAACTACACGCTCTCTGTCAAGCAGACGTTGACAGTAAAGCCCAAAGATCTTCAAATCCGCGCCATTCTCCGCGACGGACTGACTGCCACCCAACTCGAGCACAAATTAGCGGGCACGGTGGTAGCAACTTCCGGACAGAAGGGCGTCGATACTGCATCTAAAGAGAAAGATGGTCTACCAGGTTCTACACATCTAGCAACAGAGAAATTGGTGCCGATGAGCATTTATTACGGCTCCAATAGCGGTACCTGCCAGTCCATGGCAGAGACCCTTGCTGCCAACGCCTTCTCACGCGGTTTCTACGCTAGAGTCGTGGATGCCGCCGACAACGCCATTGGTAAGCTGACTACCGACGAACCGGTCGTGATCGTCACGGCTTCATACGAGGGCCAGCCTCCAGATAACGCAGCCCGGTTCGTCGACTGGCTTGAAAGCATAGACGACAGCAGTAAAGACTTCGCAAACGTCTCCTATGCCGTTTTTGGCTGTGGGAATCGCGACTGGACATCCACCTTCCACCGCATCCCCAAGTTAGTTGACGAGTTGATGGAAAAGCACGGTGGTGCCCGGATCGCATCCCTTGGTCTCTCCGACGCTGCAAAAGGCGCCATGGCCGACGACTTCGAGACATGGGAAGACAATGTCTTCTGGCCTGCCATGGCAGCTAAGTACGGCGCTGCCGTGCCAGAAGAACCGACGTTGACAATCGAAGTTACTGATCCGCGCACCTCTATTCTGCATTATCAAGATATGAAGGAGGCGCGTGTGGTGGGCGCTCGCTTGCTAACGGCCGAGGACGCAGTCGTGAAGAAGCAACAGATAAAAGTCGCATTGCCTCCCAATATTACATACCGAGCTGGCGACTACCTTGCCGTCCTCCCCGTCAACCCGCGCGGGAGCCTCAGGCGCGTGATGCGACATTTCCACTTACCCTGGGACGCGCACCTCACCATCTCGGGCCTCAGCTCTTCATCATCATCTTCTTCTACTGCCACTGCTACTGCTACCGCCTCGCTACCCAGAAGCGTACCGATAGCCGCAACCGACATCTTCAGCTCCTACGTCGAGCTCTCGCAGCCCGCCACAAAGCGCAACATCCTGACTCTAGCCGCTTACTCCCGGAACGAGGACACAAAGCAGAAGATGCAATCACTAGCCGCAGACGACGAGATCTACGCGTCGGAAATCATCGCTAGGCGCATTTCGGTACTTGATCTTCTCGAGGCGAACGTAGGGAGTATTGATTTGCCGCTCGCGGCTTTTCTTCGCATGTTGCCTCCTATGCGCATGAGGCAGTATAGTATCAGTTCTTCTCCCCTCGCGGAGTTAAACCGCGCTGTGTTGACGTATTCGGTCTTGGACGAGGAGTCGGGATATGGCGGTAGCAAAGTGGGTGTAGCGACCGGTTACCTATCCGGCTTGCAAGAAGGCGACGTGTTGCGCGTGTCCGTTCGTCCTTCGCATGCATCTTTCCACTTACCTGAGGTCAAGCCAGGGGATGAAGATAAGCCAATCATCATGGTCGCAGCTGGTACGGGCATCGCGCCTTTCCGCGGCTTCATCGAGGAGAGGGCTGTATTGCTGAGTTCCGAAAAGAACAAGATCAGGAAAACGACACTAGCTCCTGCACTGTTCTTCTTCGGCTGTCGCGACCCCGACAAAGACGACTTGTATAAGACCGAGCTGGACGCTTGGGAAACCGTCGGTGCCGTGACCGCAGTGTACAGGGCTTATAGTCGTAAGACCGAAGAAAGCGCCGGGTGCAAGTATGTGCAGGACCGGTTATGGAATGAGAGGGAGGAAGTCATGAGACTCTGGGAAAAGGGGGCGAAGGTGTATATTTGTGGGGATCGCGCGATGGGCGAGGGGGTGAAGAACATGTTTGTGCGGATTTTGGCTGAGAAGGGGGGGGAACGTATGACTCTCGAGAGTGCACGGGAGTGGTTCGAGGGGCTGAAGAATGTCAGGTGGGCTGTAGATGTTTTTAACTAGAGAAGTTATAGATTGGACTATGGTAGCTTACAAGACAAGAGTGAATTGAATTTCGATATTGATAGCGGCGTAAATTCGTACAGCAATTATGTGGTGAGCTGTGACGTAGTTGTATCTGAGCGCCATGGGAATCCATGTTCCTCTGTCGCTCCTCATTTATTGATCATGTCGCGTGGTAGTCATGGAGCAAGAACAATCACTTTCTCTACGAGAAGCATCCGAGTTGGATGAGAAATGCTGAGACTAGCATCTAGGTACTTAGATCAACATTATAATCGTAGGTCTCGCTCTGAATTCATCAAGTCCATGGCCATATTGAGGGAGAAAGAGGAACGGAGTTTTTTGCAGAACAGATATATTATGGGGTGTCTACAGGCAAGCCAGTTCATTCAGGCATAGATGCCCGTGAGAGAGGCCCTCCCCTACAACTTTACCTCAGCAACCCGCGCCCGAACCTTAACCTTTACCGTCGGATCAGAGTCCATCATAATCCCATGCGCAATAATCCTCGGCGGTGAGTTTGAGGCAGAAGAGGAGGGATCGCTTGCCTGCCACTCATACTGGAGCAGCAAATGACAAAGCGCGATCTTGATCTCGCTCGCAGCTAAGAACCTGCCCGGGCAGGCGTGCAAACCGTGTCCGAAAGCGATGTGTTCGGGACAAGTCGACGTCAACTGCCACGCATTGCTGTTTCCTGGTTTTTCTCGCAAACGCAAGAATCTGTACCCGTCAAACTTCTCCGGCTCGGGGTAGACATTCGCGTCCCACATTGCGTGGCTGGCGACACCGAGCTTGGTGCCTTTGGGTATGCGAGTGCCATCCGGTAGACGCGTGTCTCCTGTCGCTACGCGGTTCATGTTGACTGTTTGAATGAGTTAGACTTGTTTGTCACATTCCCGGCCGATGATGAAAACGTACTGGACATGGGGGGTTTTAGTCTCTGTGCCTCCTTGACGACACTATCCATCAACTTGAGCTTATAGAGACACTCATGTCGTAGTCCGTTCCCTGAAACTACGGAGACAATCTCGTCTCGCAAAGGCTGGATGTACTCAGGGTTCTGCAGAAGGCAGTACATCGTATACGTCAGCAAATCTGTCGTCGTGTGGATAGCCGCCACTGCCAAATTGAGCTGGAAGGCCGCTGGGTGATATTGAAGATTCCTCTCTTTCGATATCTCCTCAGTCCACTCGATAGTATCGGATTTTTCAGTTAAACCCGACGCCTTTTCAGACCGTCGTTTCTGAATCACCGGCTTGATGATTGACTCTGCTTCTCTGAGCTGTGCTCGCACTTTTTGTGCCTGTGGTAGGAACCAGTGGATGATTGGCTGTAAGAGTTTATGGTATGTCCTGATCTCGTAAGATGCCATAAACGAGTCCACTGTGTAGTCTTTGGTAATTCGAAGCCACTGGGGATTATGCGTAACTTCTTCGTCTCCTAGGAAGACTCTTGCGGAAAGACGAGCAACAATATCAAGTATGCTATCTTTCAAGCCAATTTCGCGCCAGTCTACGTGATACGTCAGTACATACCTTAGGTAGCGAGAGGAATGAATATTCGTGAAGAGTACCCTTTGTAGTGGGAAGTACGTCTCTGCATGCAGAGGCCATCTCGTCCGATAGCGGGGTTGTTAACTTGTCTGTATCCTTTTAGAGTCATGCATCTGGAACAAAATAGAAATCGTAGAAGTACTCAATGATTTTGTAAGCTTGATTTTGACCACATCGCTCAACAAGCTATTTTTTGTTGCCTCGTGAAAGGGCTCAAAACCAGGTATATGAGCACATGTAGACTATTACTATCACGTTATTCCCCGTTCATTTTCGAGCCTTAGCATGGTGATGTCAAACCTCAGCCATATAGTCACCAAAGCTGAGCTTTTCTAGATTCCGGACATCATTGGCCATGGACGGAGGCAGTATGAGCGTCTCTCCAAGCTCAGCCATAACGCGAAAGGGCTTGGAGGTTCCATACTAGACACACGTTAGGCTCGGGAGGGGGCAGGAATGGGTTGTATTCTTCGTTACAAGGGATAGCACACCTGCTTGAGTCCTCGTTCGACTACACCACGGGCGTCGACCGTGAAGTTTTCCTTCTTCTCTGCAAGGAGCGGAAACTGAGAGATTCCTGACCTATTGTGCATGAACCAGATCAAGAGGACTCCCACGATGCATGCCAGGGTCGCATAGGGTATTGGTTCTGCAGCCGTAAGCATATTGGCTAGTGATAGGTTTGTAGATAATGTGGAATCTATGTTTCAAAGAGGCTTATTGTTTTGAAACTACTTGAGTGCGGGGCATATACATGAACAGCGGGGGGGCGGTTGGCGTGATCGCGAGACAAAGTTTACAAGATCCTAGATGACGCAGCTTGATGGGTTGGGACTCTTTCCGCGGTTTTGTTCTAGAAGCGGGGAGAGTTGACCATTTGGGAGTCTTGTGGCGCTACGAGTAAGACTACTTTTCCATGGTCGAGGCCAACCTATTCGATGCTTCTGTCTAGACTCTATTGCGTTCCTACGTACACGTATTCGCAATCCGCCGTAGAAGTTTCCTTCGGTAAAGTGTTGCCGTGGTACGACATCACCTCATAAGCAACGTAGGTTTAGATCGGGCTCTTGCCGTGGAATATTTACCACATAGGAAATCCGGAATAATGCGGCTCGGGCATTGTTAACAAATGCTGCCCGGGAGTAATACCAAGTTTATGCCCTGACGAGATGCTGTGCGTGTAAGGAGATCAACTACCAATTAGATATTCCGAGACGCAGGAACAGTGAGCTTGAAACTAAGAAGATTCGGTACCGGATGCTCGGGTTTCCAGAATGTGTACATACGATAAAGAGCGCCGTAGCGAAGGGTTCTAGATCCTTTGGGGATCTCTTGCTAATGTAATCAACAATTGTTTTCTAGAAGCATTCGGTGCCCGGGGGTAAAATGCGAAGCAGGGGGTTCGGCAATTTCCAGCTGTGGTGGATCTCACGCCGGAGGTTACTCGGGATTTTCTCAAAATATTACCGAATTGCTAGTATTTCCGCAATAGGTATTACTATGTATATGTACCACGAGTAAGTTTAACACTCGTGATATTTCCTATACGGGAAAGCCGTGTTCCCGATTTGCACGGCCTTTTATCATAGCTAGTTACCTTTGCGACCGAGCGCCACGACCTCGTTCGCCGGGTAAAATCACCATCACAACGTCTCTCGATATTACCGGCGTCGGCCAGTCTGAGTATCCAAGAGCAGACTCCACCTCATTTTGTACGGTAGTAGAAGTATATCGAGGAAATTTATACTAGTCATCTAGCTATTTCGCCTAGAACCTGTTGAGAATTCTGTGATTTCGAAGCGCCAAAACCTTGTTCTGAACCAGCTTTCTTCTTTCCGTCTATTACCATGTGGGGTTTATTTAGCAAAAAGGAACCGGTATTGCCTGAGGCAGTCCCCACGGACGAAATTATCCCACTCACGCCCCTGGACGATATTGATTATCTGCGCAGTGTCTGCTTGGTAGTGACGCACAGATACGATGATGTGCTGGACCCTGAAAAACTACGATATGGCCTCGAAAGGCTTGTTGATTTACCTGGCTGGAGGAAGATGGGAGCCCGGCTCAGGTTAAATGCATGTGAAAGAAGCGATAGGACTTGAAGGGAGATTACAAAGCTAATAGCGTGAACAGAAAGCGAATAAGTTGGAATACCATGTGCCGGAGAAGTACACCGAAAAGCGACCCGGGATAGGATACTCCCACGTGGCGTACGACATCTCCATTTTTGAGCATCCGTTGGCTTCGAAGATACCTCGAGCGACCGAGCAGCCAATGGTTGTCGCGGATCCGAATGACTTTCTCCCTTTAGCGCGCAGCGAGGACGGACCGAGATTCTTTGAGGACTACATCACGCAAGATGTGCCGCAGCTAGCCTTGCACATCGTCTCATTCACTGATGCCACTCTAGCCTCTCTCAGCTTCCCACACACTTTTACCGATGGCACTGGAGGTGGTCACATCTACAGGGCATGGTCACTCGCGCTTCAGGGAAGATTTGACGAAATTTCCGAGTTCCACGGCTACAACCAAGACCCATTAGCTGATTGGGGACTGAATCCGACGGAGCCATACGTATACGCAGATAAGCTTCTAACTGGATGGAGAAAGTGGGCATTCTTGCTTCGCCAAATGTATTTGAGCGTTCGTTACGGAACCGAGTCCCGTGTCCTCTGCATGCCGGGCCCCTTCATAGCCAAACTTCGCAAGCAGGCGATCGAAGAGATCAGGGCGGAGACAGGAGATGAGACTGCGTTTGTGAGCGACAACGATGTCCTCAGCGCCTGGTTTACGCGAATCGCCATGTCAGACGTGTCTCCGAATTCGAACCGCACGATCCGCATCATGACAGCGTTTAGACTCCTGGGTGTTGTGGCAAACAAGCATCTCCCCGCCGGCAAAGCGTACGTCGCCAATGCAGTGACGGAGGTGTGGACGTTTCTGACAGCGCGGGACGTGCTGAGGAAGCCGCTCAGCTACACGGCATATGCGATCCGACGTTCGATGTTCGAAGCAGGCACGCCGGAACAGATCGAGGCTCTGGCGGCTATCAAGAGGAAGACGACATCGGAGGCCACGGGACTCGTGCTACCGGCTATCTTCGGGGACGTCACTATGAATATGATCAACTTCACTAACAATACCAAGAGCAAGTTCTTCGAGACTGATATGTCGGCTGCTATGATTAAGGAAGGTCTCCCCCGTGAAAAGCGCACCAGCCCACCGGGCTTCCCATCCTATATCCAGTTCAATGCTTGGTCGCCGCGCTTCCAGCTACGTGATATCCTGCCTATCATGGGCAGAGATGCTGCTGGAAACTACTGGCTTGTAGGGGCGCTGCGCGAGAATGTCTGGGATATGATCGATAAGACGCTGAAGAAGAATGCTTAGCATGTCTGGAATCAATATCACTGCAACATTATAACGCGTCGTGGTGACATGAAGAGTGGCGGTACGGTGTTCATATTGAACTGTTGAAGACGTTAACTGCAAAGTCCAAAATGATATAAAGAGGTGGCGTAGGGTTTTATACTTTAGAGATACGTAGTAAAGTAACGTGCGACTGAAGTATAAGGAGACTGTGCATAAACTCTTGGCGGAATGTTGTGATTTTGGCCCCAGCTGCTGTATAATTGCGGAAATAGTTGCACCTCCTCACGATCTTTGGCATCCGTCGCGCTCAGAAAGTTTTACGCGTTTCCACACCGTCCCACTCAGGAAGAGTGGATACCTACTGTATGTCGCGGCCCAACCCGAACCGTTTGCACGAGCCCAAGCTATCCTCATACAAGCTACGTTAGATAGGCGAAAATATGAGAAATCCTCGCAAAAGGAAGAGGACTATTCGTGAAAAAATGATACATCGATACTAGAATTAGGGACCTGTGTCACATGTATCAGCAGGAGCAATCATGACTACCCATAGCAGTAGATTCGGTCAAACCTAGTCTTAACCCAGTGACAGAACGCGGGTTTTGGATGTATCATATATGGACTTGGAGACCAAAGCCATTTACGTAATAATAGGCAATAGGGCTGATCTACGGCGCCGCCCCGTAGACCATCGGCAACGGACTATTGCTTGTATTGTACGTATTCTGTACTTCATCCCCACACATTAATTACAACATTGTTTCAGCTTGGTTCAATGTCTCGGCGTAATGTCACTGTCTCAGTAATGTTCTAGATCTAAGCCGCATATGTCTAAAGCCTGATGTCAACGATCCACTTGACTACGTATGTTCGTTCCAGAGTCCAAAAGTGATGGCTAACAGGAGTATGGTTATTAAGTACCATGCGTCTCCCAACTACTCGAGAGTCAACAGCTTTCGTGCTATCTCTACCAAACTTTTTTGCAGTACGGACGGCAGGTATCTAAACGATCGATAATCGGAAACATGGCGTGCGCGCAGAAAGAACTTCCGTGTAACGTTCGTTCTGCCAAAAACGAAGATGAAGTGCATTACTTGTGGCGGAATTTAACAAGTAAGCTGGGCTGGGTAGGGCTTCCGATTTCCCCTTCTATTGCAGTAGATGCGCGATGGAAGTATAAGACCGGCTTCCCTTAGACTACCAATGTTTCTGTTCTTTGCTTCGCATATATACCTATCGGCTTAGTATACAATATACACAGCAGTCTACTCCAAAACCAACTTTCCTGCAACTGACTAAGTTAGGAAAACAACGGCTCCTTCTGCTTTGTCACTAACCCAATCCCAGAACCGTTGTCCGGAGGATGGAACGACTCACATATATTCCTCGGGTCTCGCCAACTGGTTCATGGTGATCCCGACGAGAACACCACTGGACGAGCCGTATCCATCGGATGGCGACCCACAAGGATGCATAGTGGCATATCGCTTCCCTAACGGAACGGGCCGGCTAGGCCTTTTTGTTCTCACAGCCCCTTATCGTGGCCAAGGCCTGGGTCGTCAGTGGTAAAGCGGAGAGGGAGATGTATGCCGTTTTTGACGCTGTTGAGGGGTGAGACACTCGCATCCCGTCAGGCCCAAGCGGCGTAAACAACTTTAAACTTGCGCTTAAACAGCGCTTCACGTCGGTATAAATGTGATATAAGCGCCGATTCAGGTCTTATGGCCTGATGTTAGTGCTCACTAGCGCAAATATATATAGGTCTTATGGGATGTGTTATCCGTTTTCTAAAAGCCTTTAGCTCTGCGAATGTTACAGGCCGAGGTCCTGAAACCAAACACTCATGATCAATTACAGAGCTATCGGAGTGGCGATGGGGTCATAAATCATGAAGTATGCCCCGTACTCGCTGACACCACCCCATTGCGCGTTATCTTGTATAACCCTGTCGACTTCCTTGAACCCAAGGCATCTGTATATGCCCAGGCCAGCCTTATAGGCCATGGCAAATATAGGAAGTCCCACCTCCTGAGACTGCTTAATTCCATCTGCCACAAGGGCTGTACCAATGCCCTTTCCCTTATTCTCAGGATGGACAGCTAGGTAATCTAGCTCTAGAATATATGTTAAAAGCAAGCAATGGGACTATAGTATTGGCGACATAACGTACTGATATATGGCCTCTCGGCGAGTATGGGATCCATGACAGCATTATTCTTATCGTCCATGCCACCGACACCACTCCTCGCCTTCCATATCGCTGAAGATGCCAACTCTTCAAAGCGTCGTTTCTCATCAGCAGAAACGTCGGGGACCTGACCCTCACCCCATTGGAGCACCCTATCCCTTGTAGCTGCATGATCAGACGGGAGTATCCAACGCGCATACCCGACGAGTTTCCCCGTATCGGGGTCTACCGCCTTGACATGCCGCGTTTGTTCGCGGTCACGGAGCATATTACGTGCCTGTCTCTTCGCGCACTGCTCAATCATGAACTCCAGCGTTGTTCCCTCCGGCCATAGCAGGATCCATGTTGGGTCCTCCCAGAACGCACTCATGTTGTTGCGCGCTAGCACAGACGCGTCCTCGACGGTGCAACTTTCGATTCTCCAAGTAATAGTCATCATTATATGTATCGTGAGAATGTCCTATTCCTGGATAGGCAGATATGATGCGATACAAACTAGGAATGATGAAGTTTTTAGACCCCGCATGTGGCACGACACCCCACATCTTAAGAAAAGGACTTTCTCATATGGCGCGGGCTTACGATAAATCTAGCTACCAAGGGTATAGGATAATGACTCAGCGGGCGGCACAGCCAGATTGCGGCTCGGTACGATAAGACAAGAATGACTTCAATTGGAATACTATGAGTCTATAACTGGTACATTTATTTACTATGAATCGTGTTTCGCTGCTGGAGGTCCGACGAGTGTCTCTGTTCATGCCATGCCATTGCCTCTCCAATCGTTAGCATGTCCGTCCTCGTATAATATACCGGCTCAACAAAGATGGACAGACGTGAGTTTGCCGCTTATTCTTATCCTTGAAGTGACAGTCACGGTTCTACTTTTACAAGTGGCGTGCGCGTTATCAATTTAGCAGCCAGTCCGCCAAGTGAGGGTGCCTGAAGAATGTCAAAAACCGGCATGTCGACCTTAGCCTCACGCGACAGCCAATTGCGCAGCTCTACGGCAATCAACGAGTCCACGCCGTATGCGCTCGTTGGTTTTGAGGCGTCGATATCATCCACCGGCATCATGAGAGCGCGCCCGAGTTTCTGGACCAGTGCCTGGAGTATGAAACCCTCGGCCTCTCGTGCCGACTGCGCGGATCCAAGCAACACGGGAAGAGGCTTATGCTCCTGTCCCGACACCTGTCCTGCTTCGCCGTTCTCGTTTTTCTTTTGTAGATGCGGTCGCACAAAGTCCATGTGCGAGAAGACGGGATCGCGACTCCAGAAGGGTAGCTCTTCGCCCTTGTTTGCATCCTTAGTGGAGTGGAGGCCTGTGAGGAGATGGCCATTGGGTATATCGCTATCCCGGACATTTGCGACCGGAAGCATTGCCAGCTCGACCATCGTCAACAGTTCTTCCTCACTCACATCGATTAGACCGAGCTTGACCAAGTTTTGTTCGGACACGGTGCCCGTCTTGTCAGCGACAAATCCAACGCTGGCAATCTTCCCTACATCGATGGCTGATCCTGGAAGACCAAGCGAACGGCGATGAGCTGCGAGAGCTACCTGATATGCGCAACCCGCTGCATAGTTGGACTGCCCGGCGTTACCCCAGAATGAAGCGCATGAAGATAAAAGAACGAAGAAGTCAAGCGGCTGGTCCAGAGTAGCTGTGTGGAGCGACCACGAGCCCTGAACCTTTGGTCTTAAACAGGTCGTGAATGCTTCGTAGGACATGTTGGTGAAGATCTGATCTTTCAAGTTCATTGCGCCTTGGATGACGCCTCTGATAGCCGGCATGGTTTCAAGGACATCAGCGACGGCTGTGGATAGCGCCTTTCCGTTCGTAATGTCACACTTGATGACCTTGGTGTTTGCGCCTGCTGAGCGAAGCTCTTCTAAAAGTGCTCTGGCTTCAGTGGATGATGCGCCGCTTCGGGAGACATACACGAGATTCCTCGCGCCCTTACTGACCATCCACCGGGAAATGCTCCTTCCAAGGCCTCCTAGGCCTCCAGCAAGTAAATAAGTCGCGTCTCCCCGGAATTCCATGTGCTTAAGTCGGGCCGGAACAACCTAGAAAGAGGATCGAGATCAGCGAGAGGTCTTCAGCAGGAGACATTGTCACGAGAATCCGCAATAGCGAAGGAGATAGAATACTTACTAGCACCTTGTTGCCCGCACGTGGTTCAACCACAACCCTATCTAGACTCTTCCGTTCTTGCCACGAGCTCACCACGGTCTGTATTTGAGAAAACGGCTCAATCACAGAGGGGACATCTTCGCGTATTTTTCCTTCCCTGACCAAGTCCATGGCTTCGGCGAAGATTTTAGCCTGGAACACGGTGCTCATATCAATGGCCGCGTACAGCACATTCCTTGCCACTGGAGAGGCTTTCAAGGCGTCGCTGGAGGCATTGCTGCCGTTGCCCAAAACTTCGATGAAACGCCCAAAGGAAGCGATGGTATCCCGTTCAGTCTTGACATCGTCTCCCGCTGAGCAATTGAGGACAATATCGATACCGCGACCATTCGTCCGTTGTAGAATAGTCGCGGCTACGTCTGCGTGGGAGGTCAATAGTATCTGATCCTCATGTAATCCATGCGCTTGCACGAGATCAACCTTCTCTTCCTCAGAATCGACCGTTGCGAATGATTGGACGCCATACAACTGCGCAATCCGGATCGCTGCACGACCTACACCGCAAGCAGCCCGAGTGATCAAAACGGAATCCCCGTCTTGTATACGCGCGGCTTTGACCAGGGTGTAGTAAGCTGTCGTCACGCTTATTGGTAAAGTGGCAGCAGTTGAAAAGGGTAGTGTATCAGGTATCTTCTGCACGCGACTGACGTGAGCTCTGACGACAGTAGCCGTTGAGCCGGACTGCCAGACCACTACCCGATCGCCAGGCTTGAGGTGCCCGACGCGGTCGCCGACTTGGGTGACTACGCCGGCGCATTCGCTGCCGATATGCGCTTCGTCTTCTTCCAGGCCACCTGAGTACACGAGTGCGTCGCGCCGACTCAAGCCCACTGCTCGGACTGATACTTCAACGGCATCTTCAGGGAGGGTCTTCCCAGCCCAGGCCGGATCGTCGAACGCGAGCGATCGACCGTTGCCATTGCCGGTACCGATTGTCTCAATCCTCAATTGAAGCGCTCTGCCCTCAGCATCAAGCTCTCGCATCTCGGGCAGCGGGGAAACGCCCTTCGTCTCGGCAGCAATAAGTTCGTCCAACGACGAATTCTCCACTGCTCTCATGATATGGAGCTTTCCATTTGACTCGGAGAACTCACGATCAATCACCACGCGACGGCTGGCGTTGACGTTGGCGTTGTTGTCAGGCTCGAAAACTTGCTTGAAAAGCTTGACTATCATATCCGCGGCTTCCGAGTGAGATAAGGGTGTTTCGGCGTTCAAGTCAAGCGTAATGAGAGGTCTGTTTTCGTTCTCGGCGCGCAGCGACCGGGCCATGCCTTGGAAGATGGAGAGTTCGGGCACGGTGCCCTTGGTGGCTGTGCTGCCCCTAGTAACCCATAGACATCCGTATGACTGTGAGAGAAGCCGTTGAAGGTTGCCGAACTCTTCACGGGAGATGATGGTTAAGAGGGAATGAGTTAGTTCGGCTAAGCTAATGACAATAGTCCCCGAGAGGTCGTGTTTTACTGACTCCTTCAGCGTGCAGGAGTTTACGTTCGCGGAAACTTTACCGAGTTGCGATCTAACGGCGGCGACCATGTCAACGCCATCGAGCGAATTGTTGGGAATGATAATAAGAACTGGAGGACCTGTGTGCCCGTTCAACTGAGCCTTCACTTCAATTTGGTGCTCGACAGCAGTAGCAACAATGACCCTGGTTTCCTCTTCCAAGGGATCAGAAGTATCCGGGGTATTGGCGTCGAAGTCAGAGAATCCCTGACTATGAAGAACTCTTTGCCATTGGTCTTCACTAAGGAGCGGACCGAACTCTCGCCAGGACTCACGACAGTTCCACCAGCCCGACACATTACCCCAGATATGCGAGTTAGAAAGTCTAGTATGCGTCATATCTAGAAGCACGAGCTTTCCGCCCGGGCGCAGGAGTTTTCGCACGTGCTTCATCGTGCGCTCGATATCGTAGGAAGCATGCAAGACATTCGCCGCGATGACAACATCGAACTGGCGGTCATTCTTGAAGCCGGATTGGGTAGTCGGGTCTTGCTCGATATCCAATCTCGCGAATTCTATTAAGTCAGCATACTCCGCGAACTTCTCAGCTGCCTTCTCAAAAAAGCCCGTCGAGATATCCGTGAATGTGTAGGACTTCATGCGCGGGTAATTGCGCACATGGTTCCCTCCCAGGGCCTCCAGGACGGGTTTGGTGCAGCCGCCAGTTCCGGCGCCGATCTCAAGATATTCGAGGTCTGGGTTCTTGTGAGATAGTAGGGAGATGTATCGAGCCACTTGCGAATACGTGGAGGATGTTCCCAGAGAGACCTCGTAGTATTTATGCAGGAGCCCGTCTTTCATCATGAGACTTAGGGGCTCTACCTCTTTGCGCATCACCCGCTTCAGGTTCCGTCCCATTGTCAGGAACATCTCCGCTTCGTAAGGCGAGGTGATTTCCGGGAGTGTCTTGATGAGGCAATCTATCTTGTCGCGCACGTCTGGGTCATCGAGCCGTAACCAATCGTCTGTCTGGTGTTCTTGCTGATGTGATTCGGCCAGGGCACGCTGGTGCTTCATGTACCGGTAGAATTTCTGATGGTGCTGGTGCATCACTGACACTTCCTCTTCCCTGATCTCTTTCAGGGCCTGGTTCATGAAGTAGAAGGACAAGAATTCTCGGTCGGCCATACTTCTTTTAATAATAGAATCACCTCTATGGGCCTGAAGGTCTCTGTTAAGCTGGTCGGTTGAAAGTAAGTCAACTTCAGGCTCCCACACCACGGTTGCGCAATGTTTAGTTGGTCGGTCAGTTAATCCTTCCAAGATTTCAGAGGCTAGAGCGACGAGTTTAACGCCCTGCATCATAATAACACCTTTTGAGCTGCTTTCAATAGCCACCACATTGGCAGAGATTTCCCGTTTGCCGCAAGTCGTGGACCGCGCTGATGCCTTCAACTTCTGTCCGGCAGATGCGACGAGACCGCCGGTAATGCTAAGTTGTTCAATGAACGTTGGCACATAAGCCTGCTTCAAGTTTCTTGCATCACCCCTTGCGATTCCTAGAATGGACATCTGCAAAAAGCTGTCCATAGTAGCCGGGTGTATCATGCGCTTATGCTCGAAGCGCTTGGGCATACCGGCCGCGGTGTCTGTTACAGTGATTGTGGCATGCGTGTCGTAGCCGCCGGAGGAGATACCGGTAATACCTTGAAACTCGGGCCCATAGTACAGTCCGACGGAATTTAAGCCATCATAACAGCCTTCAGGGCTCATACTTAATGCACACCCATCGCGGATCTTGTCCATGGCCGTTGAGCATTCTTGAACTTTGTGTTGCTGCTCTTCGCCAGTATTGTAGTGGACAGAGACCGCGCCTCTGCAGTGCTCTTGCCAACCCTGCTCCGTCGTGTAAGAGAATGTGCGGAATTCGTTCCACGTATCGGACGAAGCGGTGCTGCTGATAGGTTCTGGGCGCATCGAAAATATGACCTCCACGCCGTCTTTGGTCTCAGGGACGACTAGTGCTCTGGAAATAGACAAGTTTTTGATCTTGTATTCCGCCACAGCCTCCCTCGACTCCTGTGCCTTTCTAGTTTTTCTTAACAACGCACTCATCTGTGCCGCGGCCTCCAGAGCCATGCAACAGAACCCCGCGGCTGGATAGACTATAGCACCCTGAACGACATGGCTTCGTACCCACGGCTGCTCCGAAAGGCGGATGAAATTGCGCCATCGTGGCTCGATGGGATTCCAGTCGTGAAACGGTGCACCAAGAATATCCGTGCGAGGCCCATGGCGAAATCTATAGTCTTTACTGATGCGCGATTCCGCCCAGTACTTGCGCGTCCTGTTCCATCTATATGTTGGCAGGTCTACCAACACCGACAAGCTGGAAATCGGGGTAGAATCGGGGAAATTGGCTGTGAGTATATTCGCTGGATAACCTTGCGAGAATAATGAAGACGCCGCTGTGAGCGCCATGACTGCTGCGTCTTTACCCCGCGTCAGAGCAGATAAATAGCGAATCGTGCTGGGCACGTCGGGTTCTTCGAGACTTGCTAGAATCTGCTTCACGGGGCCTGCGAGAGCTGCATGAGGTCCTAACTCTAGAAGCACATCCACGGCTCTGGGTGCGTCGCCAGGCTCATTAGTGCAAAGTTGCGCAAGGGCACCAGAGAATTGGACGCAAGAGACCATATTGTCCACCCAATAGTCGGCACCAAGATTATGGTCTTCAGAAATCTCCTCAGAAAAGACAGATGAGAACATGGTCACATTTTTCCGCTCTTCCCAGTATGCGACTTTCAGATTTTCCAATCGTTGGCGGTACTCGTCCGCAAGAGCCATCATATGATGCGAGTGGTACGCCGTGCCGACCTGCAGTCTTCTTGCAAAAATCTGGCGCGAAGTGAGAATCTTCTGCATGTTCATCAGAGCCGGCATGTCGCCGGATAACGTCACGCTGCGGGGACTGTTAACGCATGCAACTACTATCTGGTCGGACGCATCCCCCATGGCTCTGATTTCTCGCAAAGCCTCCTCCTCGGACGCGCCGACGGCCATCATGCCACCCTTGAAGCCTAGCGTCTTGATCTTGGATGACAGAACGCCTCTGTGATACGCGACGCACATCGCGGCCTCTAGTGACAACGCGCCCGTTGCGTAGGCAGCGGCTATCTCGCCGCTCGAGTGACCCACGACACGCGAGGGAGAGATGCCCCACGATGCGTATAAATCAACAAGGCCAATTTGTACAGCTGAGCAGAGCGGCTGGGAGATCTCAGCTTCGTTGATACGAGAGGTTTTCTGGTCTTTAAGGAATTCCGCTGCGAGTCATAATGTCAGCAGGTAGAGACAGACCTGGTAAGTGATTATGCTTACTCGATAAAGACCACGAGGAGCCAAAAGACGCGATAGCCCTGCTACAAGCATCTATGCTCTGGGCGAAGACGGGATACTGCATCAGCTCACGTCCCATAGCCCACCACTGTGCACCTTGTCCCGTGAACACGAACCCGATCCTTGGCACACGAGGCAGTTTCCGGGTAGGCAAGGGCAAATCGTTGAGGCCGTCAATCAGCTCTTTGAATGTCGATGCAATGATTGTACTCCCGAACTCGAGCTTTGATCGCCGCTCTGATAGTGTGAAAGCAAGGTCGTCCAAAAACTTCTCCTCGTTACTTGGTTTTGCAGTTGCGAGGTAATCTACGTATGTCTTAGCCAGACTAGTAAGCGAGCTTGATTCGTGAGCTGACAGATAGAAGGCGCGTGGACGAGGGGGTTGATCAGTCGTGATGGAATGAATGGAACTGCTCGAACTCGCGCTACTCGAGTCCGTCGCCGCCGCTTCTGATGTCGAAGGAGTCTGTGCGCCGGAAGCACCTGATTCCAAATCCGCACTTTCACAGACATCTTCTGATCTCAAGACAGTCTTATGCTTGCCATTTAGATTCCTAGGCCGCATATAATGGTAAGCATCATCAACAATGACATGGCCATTCGTACCACCGTAGCCGAACCCATTAACACTTGCTCTTCTCAGGCCGGGCTTGGGCCAGGGAACAGGCTCCGTAGGGACTCTTATGCGCCAAGCATCGAAGTCAATATCTGGATTGCCCTTCTCGAACCAGAGATTAGGCGCGATGATTCCGCTCTCGACACTCATGACCGCCTTGATGAGTCCTGCGAGCCCGCTAGCTCCCTCGAGATGGCCGATGTTGGTCTTGACACTACCGACAAAGAGCTTGCTTTCCTCTCCGTCCGCTCTGTGTACGCCGAGCGCGTCGCCTAGCGCACCCGCTTCGATCGGATCGCCTGCTGCGGTGCCGGTACCATGCGCTTCGCAGTACCCCGTCACCGCAGGGTCGCACCCCCCCTGTTCGTACGCAGAACGTATTAACCTCGCCTGCGCTTCTCTGGACGGTAGCGTGATACCCGGATTCTTGCCGTTCGAGTTAACAGCCGTGCCCCTGATGACAGCACGCACTGTATCGCCATCACGAATCGCGGCGTCCAGGGACTTTAGTATGACCGCAGCCATGCCCTCCCCGCGGGCATAGCCGTTGGCCCTATGGTCAAAAGTATGGCACTTAGAGTCTGGGCTGAGGAAGTGTAAGTTGGTCATGCCGACCATGACGTCCGGGTTAAGGATAGCGTGCGTAGCGCCCACGATCGCCGCCTCGCTCTCGCCAGTTCGGAGGCTCTGACAAGCTAGATGGATCGCTACGAGACTACTGCTGCATGCAGTGTCGAGCGTGACGCTGGGGCCCTTCAGATCAAAGCAGTAGCTGACGCGATTCGATAGAATCGCTTGTCCTGTGCCGACTGAGTGATACTTTGGAAGTAGCTCCGGATCACGCTTGGCGATCTGGTCGTAGTCTGAGGTGAAGCAGCCTACGTAGCAGCTCGTGTTGGTCCCCGCTAGTGTTGATAGTGCTATGCCCGCGTTCTCTGTGGCTTCGTATACAACCTCGAGCAACATTCGCTGCATCGGATCCATTGATACCGCCTCTGCTGGCGATATAGAGAAGAAGGGCGCATCAAAGGCTGAGATGTCTTCTTCTAGGTAGTGGCCAGCACGATTGTTTATCTGATAGTCCCTTATTAGGTTTCTCTTCTGTCTCATTTCTTGAGTTAGAACTTACTGTGCCGTTTTTGTCGGCATTTGGGTGATAGAAAGCGTCGATGTTGAATCGGTCTGGTGGTGTCTCTTTCCGAGCCGACTCTTTTCGCAGAAGCATATCCCATAACTTCTCCGGACTCGAAGCACCTCCAGGAAAGCGACAGCCCATACCGACTATGGCGATGGGCATAGCTCCGCTCTCTTCGACCATCTTTTGACCAGCCAGTGCCCCCATGATGTGTGTCTAATGGTGTTCAGCTTGGACGAAATAGGTTGGTATGCCAAGAGTAACAGCTGTGGATTACCGTATGATGAATAGAATATGATGAAGAGATGACAGCACAGGGACGTTAACAGATGATATACAAAAGCTCGTCAACATTATATCCAAGAACAGCCAATCAGCTACTTCAACGGTGTCGCCGCACACACATGCACACTTCAAAGTTATCACTAGTAGAAAAGTTCAGCCCGTTGGCTCCATTTCACCAAGGCCGGTCGCTTACCTTACCATGAGAGAGTGTAACCCCAAGACTGTGTGAAACTAAATTGACCGCCAAAATATATGCTGTTCTATAATAAGGGGCTTGAGTGCTCGGGGCCGAGCATACGGTGTTTTTGGTGGGGCAACCGGCGGCTTTATCCGAGTCAGCACTATTTGCTCTCCGCCGGTAATCCTTCGACCACTCCAGGGCGGTAAGACGGTTTTGGCCACTTTGGCCTTGAATTGTCGACAGTGAGTTCTGAGTTAAGAGGTCTATCGACTTGACTTAGTTCAAAATCACTTCCGTATCGACAATTTCCATTTTTCTGTGGTAGAGATGGTTGAACATTTCACGGTTCAAGATCACACCTCCCATTATTCATCACCTTAACAAATACATCAACAAATACATCAGAATAATGGCACCGTCTTTGACCCCTGACCAAGTAGACGCGTATCTCGACCGTATCAAGGTATCGCAAGACGTGCGCAGTTGGCTGCGAGAGGGACCTGAGGGCGCCAACGCGCTGATGGCCGTCACAATACTCCAGCATTGCCACATCGCCAACCTGCAGTTCGAGAACCTCGACATAGTCTATTCGGAACACCACACATTACCCATAGAGACAGACTTTGTCATAGATACCATCATCAACCGTCGGCGCGGCGGCACCTGTGCACAGATCCACCAAGTATTTGCTGCGCTGTTGAGATCATTTGGTTTCATAGCGTATTGCACCGGGGCGCGTATCAATGCCGCGGCCAGCATACTTTCGATTCCGGGCTTAGACGTGAGCAAAGTGTCTTACGGGCCATGGTAAGATGAACAGATCTTTCAGACACTTATGCGGCCGAGTTCCAAATGACACATACTGAACGGTTGAGCAGGGTTCATCTATCAACGCTAGTGGTCATACGCGACACAACATATGTCGTCGACACAAACAACGGTCCCTGGGGCGGCACGAACCCGATTCCACTAGTGCACGACGAGCCATCAGTGGACCTGTGGCCGCGACAGCGCCGCATGCTTCACGCGAGTCTCCCGGGGTTCTCCGACACGCGGCAGAAATGGTGGCGCATGCAAGCCAAACCCACCGAATCTAGCCCGTGGATAGACGTGTACGCGTTCATGGACGTCGAGTGGGCGCCCGTGGACTTCCAGCTCATCAGGACAGCGTACAACGTGATGGGCACGGCATGGGCAGCGCCGCGACCTGTTTGTTTTCGCGTGCTACTGGAAGAGGGCGAACCCGTGGGCTATCTGATGGCCTTCGGAGATGAGTTGGTGAGGCACTATAAAGGCAACACGGAAACGTTGGAGAAATTCTATAGCGAGAACGAGCGCGTAGCAGCGTATGAGACGCATTTTGGTATTGCGCTTACAGATGAGGAGCAGAAGGGGATTATTGGTCTAGAGGCAGAACTGGAGGGTGATGGTTTTGATTTTTATGGGTAGACTGCCTGTTCTTCTAGCCTTTAGACATAATAAATCATGGAAAATTTCACCAGTTAATGCGGCAAGATGGCCGAGTTGGTTATGGCGTGAGGTTAAGGTCACCTTAGCACAGTTTCCTCATGGAGCAATCCGCGTGGGTTCAAGTCCCACTCTTGTCACAAATTGTACTCGGTATGTTCACCTTTGACATATCGCACGCATTTTTCACCCTTTTCACCTTTTTTTTGTTCTTATTTTTTATGATATCATTGCTCTGTTTATCCGTATGCCATTTTGCTTTTTCGGATTCTCTCCGCGTTTAAAAATCTTACTTAGTTTCCGTATCTAATCGATAAGATCTGTCTCACCAGTAGTTGGCCCATAAAGTTTTCGAGATGGTCGCCGGCTTTTGGCGGCTTGACGATTACATTGTCCAGAACTATGCAAACATGAATTTGGAACAAATTGCAAGTATGTATAAGCTCAATGAGATGGCCCTTATGAGAATGCGATACTTCAAGACGTTCTAGTGTTTCGCAGATGAATGCAATCTTGAGTTGTGAGTGTTCCAATACCACGGCGGTGGCTTGTCTCGAAATGACTAAGATGACGGTAAAAAACCCGCCGACATAAGCACCGATCACCGTTCCAGCCGGAAGTTCGCCACCGGCAGTAGTAAGAATTTACTTTGTACCTTATAATGGCAACACCATGATGACCTAGATTGTATCCCATTTCTTACCGAATCCTTTTCGTCAGACGGCAAGCCGATCCATTTCGGTTGCGGAAAGGATCGCTTCATTCACCCCTCAGCAGGTTGAGCTGACTCGCTGCAGAACTCGCCGAAGCCACTCACCCTGTGAGTAAATGCCTCTTATCTGAGGCAGTCACGTTGTATCGCAGGTTACCTGTCTATCGCATCTTGAAACATATTTTATCTCTTCTACCTGTGCGTAGGACAAATTGGCCGTGGGATATCAATTCACATCCTCGAGTGCCTTATCAGAGCATTGGCTGTCATTTTTGTTTTTCTACAAATGCCTTCGCTTGGAACTTGACATCGTCTGCCACCGCACGTCCCACAGTCTGATCCATGCTAGGACATACCATCACCTTTATATCCGTCTATTGAGCTAGAACAGAAACTCTCACCTGTTCAACGTCCATGATGGGTTCCCTCAACAATATGGTAGAAGAGCGCAGGCGCCTTCTTTTCGTCGATGCCTTTGACTCCTTCACAAACAACATCGTCGGTTTGCTAGAGGAATGTCTACACGCAGACGTGACACTCGTCCACATGAACGACGAGAACGTCGATCACCATCTCACTGAGATCCTGAGCACATTCGACGCGGTCGTCGTAGGTCCCGGTCCTGGCCACCCTGCTATACCGACCGACGTGGGATTTATCAACAAGCTCTGGAAACTTGCAGACGATCATATGCTGCCTATTCTTGGCATTTGTCTTGGTTTCCAGTCTCTATGCCATTCACACAGTGCGGAAGTGGTTAGGCTTCGACGTGCTCGTCACGGCATTATCAGCCAGGCGATTCACAAAGGCATAGATATATTCTCCGGAATCGGTGAATTTCACGCGACGCAGTACCACTCTCTTCGTGTGCAGATAAAGCGGCAAGGAAACCCCGATGGCCCCCAAGGAGAACAAGAAGATGGCGTATTCTGGGAACCATCGTCATCGTGCCCAGCGCTTGAGCCATTGGCCTGGGATACGAGCGATGAGATCAACGGCCCTATTCTCATGGCAGTAAGACACACTGACAAGCCGTTCTGGGGGGCCCAGTTCCATCCGGAATCAATCTGCACATCGGAAGCCGGGAAGGAGCTCATTAAGAATTGGTGGCAATGCGCGGCAGCATGGCTCAGCCGGCGAGGTCCGAGAGTAGCAGCGGCGAGTGACAAGGTCAAGATGATACCAACGCATTTCGGCAAGCTCGACTGTCCGGCGCCTAACCACGTATCGAACGGTATTAATGGCCATGGGAGTGGCTCTCATCTAGCGCGAGAGCTGCGCAAAGTCGCAGGCATCGACGAGATACTTCTGCGATGGGGTAAACATTCTGCAGCGCGCATCTCCCCCACCGCATTGTTGGAATCGATAGGATATAACCAAGAAGAGATGATCCTGCTCGACTCGCAGGGGCATGCATCGGGACGATACAGCATCATCGGCTTCGTCATCCCGGGAAAGACCATGAAGATCACCTACAAAGTGTCAACTCGAACGCTCAAATACGGCTTTTCCGAAGGCAACATGTTCACGGCCCAGTTAGGCTCGATAGAAGAGATATGGCCGATCTTGCAAGAGGCTCTAGACTTGCATAATCCGCGCGGACAGAGCAGATCCGGTTCCTCGACGCCGAATTCCGACGACGGTCGCTTGGGAATGGACAGATGCGTCGCGGGACATCTTCCGCACGACAGTCCGTTCTGGGGCGGTTTGATGGGCTACATATCCTACGAAGCTGGACTCGAAACCATCGATGTCGACCTCCATGAATCATGCGCTGCTAGCACTGTACCAGATATCAATTTCGCATTCGTCCATCGCTCGATCGTCATCGACCACGTCAACAACCAAGCGTACACGCAGTCGCTACTTCCAGGCGACTGGAAATGGATCCTGGACATCGGGCGCACAGTCGATAATCTGGCTTGTCGAGCCCAGTTCGCCTTGATGAGAAACGACAACACTTCCTCCATCCCCACTTCACTTCAACTTCAAGCGCGGCAGGAACTACAAGACATCCTAGCCACAGTGAAAGTGCAGCGTCCAGCAGAGGCAGAATACAGGAGCAAAGTCCTAGGCTGCCAAGAATATCTCGCGTCAGGTGACTCATACGAGCTATGTCTAACAGACGAGAGCAAAATCACCGTTCCGTACAGCACCTCAGAAAATCTGGACAGCTGGGAACTATACAAGCAACTCCGCCGCAACAACCCGGCACCCTTCGGCGCGTTCCTAAAACTCGCCGACGTAGTCGTAGTCGGCAGCTCACCCGAGCGTTTCCTCTCCTGGACGCGCCAGGGGAAATGCCAATTTCGCCCCATCAAGGGTACCGTGAAGAAATCCGCCGAGATGACACGTGAGCGCGCGCACGAGATCTTGGGAAGTTCGAAGGAGCGCGCCGAGAACTTGATGATCGTCGACCTGATCCGCCACGATCTCAGCGGCGTCGTGGGCGCGGAGAATACATGGGTCTCGAAGCTGATGGTCGTCGAGGAATACGAGACGGTTTATCAGCTCGTTTCTGTCATTGAGGGGCAGTTACCCCGCTGCGAAGATGATGGCGATAGCGAGAAGAGTGTTCTCAGCTTCGACAACAACAACGCGAATACGCCCAGGGGTATCCACGTCCTCAAAGCTTCCCTGCCCCCGGGGTCAATGACGGGCGCGCCGAAGAAGCGCTCCTGCGAGATCCTACGCGGGATCGAAAAGAGGCCGCGAGGTGTCTATTCAGGCGTCCTGGGGTACATGGACGTTGGCGGCGCGGGCGACTTCTCCGTCGTCATTCGCACTGCTGTGAGGGGCAGCACGAAGAGATACCAGGAAGAGGAGACGTGGTATGTAGGTGCTGGAGGCGCCGTCACTATCCAGAGCACGGACGATGGCGAGTTCCAGGAGATGGAGACCAAGGCTTCTAGCGTTCTTGGTGCGCTCCTTCGGCCGGGTAAGGCGTGAGCGAGTGATATGACGATTATGCCGCGACCTATTTTCGCTTGCTATTGCGTTGTTGTTGTTTTCGAGTCTTATGGTTTCAGCTAGCATGTATAGGAACTCAACTCTAGACTTTTATGCAGTTATTGGGTCTTTCGAAGGAGCTGCTAAAGAATGGTTCCATTGGCTTTTCCTGATTCAACTATAGGTAGCCTTGTATGTATTAAGTTCGAGATATCCACAATCAGCAGGTTCTTACACTTTTCATTTGGAGCTTAGAAGTTGAACAGAGTAAATCAACAAGTCTAAATTCCATGATACATCACTTTCAATACCTAAATAACTACCTAACCTACACAATCATCTCCCTTCTAAGTACGTTTATTATACGTCCGGTTCATACGGCTCATCATCTTCGTAGTACCTGACCCAGTATACTACCTCTCGTCAAACATGCCCAGCCCCGAAAACGGTGTCCCGCCCAAACGCGAAACAAGCATCTCCTCCCTCCGCCTCAACTCACACAGCGCAACCTCAGCAAGGTCCGTGATAGTGACGCACGACTCGCCAGCGCCAGCGGAATTTGCCATATCATTTGATTGCCGTTGATCCCACTCTTTGTCCCTATCCAAGCCTTTATATGTATGCGTCCCCGCCCGTCTCTTCATCCTGGACATGCGCGACACATAGCCCTGCATAGATTCCTTAAGATGATGGACCGTCTGCGCGAGGAGATGGAGGTTTATTTCCGCGGCTGCCTTTCTCGACATTGCGAGGCGCAGTCCGCCGACGCTTATACCCGGCACGCTAGCGCGGGACTCGTGTGTTTTGTTTTTCTTCTCGCTATTGCTTGATCTGGCGTCTGGTGGTGTTGACGCTGATATTGCGTTTGAGGTGTTATTGGTATCTTGGCGGATCTCTTCCTCCAGCAGAACCCTTAACAGCTCGTACGCGTGGATGAGTGCGTAGTACGAGCTTAATATGAGCAGTATGAGGCCCCCGCACAGTCCCGAGTCAGACGGTTCTAAGGTTTCGTGCTGTGACAAAAATAGAGATGAAGAAGGTACTTTGACGCTTCCGAGAATGTTTGTCAGTGTTTCACTTGATCGATATATATCTTCTATGTCCTCTTCCGTATGCTGGCCGCCGAGAAGTGATCTTCGTAGTCTGGCGAGCCTGTTTTGCAGTCCTAATAATTGCTGTAACGAGATGTCGTCATCTTGGGTATTTATTGTTTTCCATGAGTTTGCGTCAGGTTCCCACGGGCTCTCGTCTAGTGTCTGCACGGTAGAAGATAGCTGACTAGGGGATGTTGAATAACTCGACAGAGTCGCTAAAGACTCTTCCGAGCTTTGGGAATGATGGTATGAAGGGAATGTGGGGTCGATGTCCTGATATAGCGCGGGGTCGAGAGTGAGGAAGTCGATTATGGTACTCTGCACTGTCGTATCTTGCGGTCCCATGTTAAGGCTTATATCGCCCAGTACACCCGTATCCATACCTACATTAAGTCCAGTCCGTTAGTGTTACTCATCAAAATGGATGACAAGTACTTACATTCGGCAGATGAAGATCGTCTTGCTGTACTCGTGCTCGTCGTGCTTCGTCGGCTTCCTAATGGTCGTCCTGTACGACCGGGAGGACTGTGAGTACAGGAGACATCTAGACGCTGGCAACGAAGACACACGCGAGACCGAGGTGGTCTTACGCATCGTGTCTTCATAGAATGACACCGATCACATGCTTCTCGATTTGGTCCCATGGTTGAAATATTGGTAGTGACCTTGTTTTCTAGAAAATTTCCATATGATATAAGTTTACATTTAGACAAGATAACGTTTCTGGGGACTATACCGGTGAGGCTCTTCGTCTGAACCCATGCTTTTAAAAATCACAATGTTGTGTTACATTTCAACTACTTACGCAGTCTATGTTCTTACTCAGCCAGGGTGCTAAGGTTATATGAGAGCCATACAGATAGATTGACTGCTTAAATCCTTCAGATTGGCAAACCTCTTGGCTAAACACGTATACATGCCGTTTCAGCTCCTTATTATTAGGATATTTTTTGTAGTGCTCCTCAAAGCACAGAAGGCCAGACCAGGGGTATTTATTAGTAATGCCCAGTTGTATCCCGTATCTAGTGGAGATAATTTGTTGTAAGAACCTAATGTTCATCCGCAAGATCACACCTACATAGGTGGGTAATACGGTAATTTAGTTGGGTCTTCAAGTTACTTAGGTTAGCTGGTTACATTAAGTGAGTGCGTGGTGCATCTATCTAAATGGTAACGGTCTTGGCAGCCCCATGTGCAAGTATCCCTCTTATTGTTGACCATCCGGAACCGAGCTCGGTAGCACGTCTTTACACCCGCCCGGATGGTACCGAAGAGTTCTAGGAACGTGAGCACGGATCTATGTCTTATTGGCATATCTTCTCTTTTCATGTAGGTGGTCATCATGTCGGACTTGGCGGACAAAAGTCTATGTATGCTGTCTAGATAACGATAGTTATTAGGTTCAACGATCGTGAAACCATTCATGCAGATGCCAACGTAAGCCAGAGCATATCAATATGTATGTAATATGCAAGTAAGGAACTAGTGCGGCATGGATGGTACGCTGGCGGTATCGACAAGAATAGCAATCCCTAGATAAATTAGTGATCTGATCTTGCACTTCGGGTGGCCTGCCTCTTTGGGTGCTATCCTGATCTTCGAGACCTCGTTGAAACTCGAGCGATTTCTTATCTCAACTACAGTACAGATACGTTTATACGCCCATTAATTGTCAAAGTTAACAGGATCGAGAGCAGTTGTAGGGCATATGCATGGTGTTACTAGTGCTGCGTTCCACTATCTCGTCTTTTCGGCCTACGGTCAGGTCGCCTTATAACGAAGCTCATCTGTAGGTAGGCAAGTTGTCAATTGTGAACGAAACATACACCAGAGCCGGGCGGACAGAACGGACGAAGAGACTATCAGTTTTTTCATTTGGACATGGGGTAGTAGCCGGCTCAGACAGCCCACAGGTACATGTTTAACTCGGTATTTTAGCTTGTGAGAAGCGGATATTTCTGTACAGATTTAACTGCTTCGCCCACGGCCTCAGCTGCATTCCTACTAGCGTGGTCTTCCCCGCTATATCGGCCTTGGATGTGTGGCATGCGCCGACTACATTACTTACTTCTTACATAAGTACCCAAGCCGCCTGAGTATAATGTAACGCCCATCTCACAATCTGACTAGTGGCGGAATTGCAGGGTAAGCGTGCCCGTCCTTTTCGGTCCCGGGAGTTAAATACTTGCCTACCTAGTTAGGTACCTAGATATATACTAAGCTCATATGCTGCAAGGGTTAGCTCGTGGGAATCCCCCTGGCTGCGGCACAATTCTTTAAATTTTTTTTTTTTAACCAACATCAAGACAAAGACAGCTATGCAATAAACTTCGGTCCCGAAAGATAATTTTTACTAATTTTGTTAAGGGAAGATCGTTTTACATAGCTCCCATGCCACGCCGATAATTTGAATCCGGGTAAGCACTATCAATGCCATGGATAACATAAGACAATAGACAGTGCTTGTTGGAGATTCGTTGCTAGGGTATAGATAAATACTACGTAGTGGAGTTGGGATCGATTCCAAACAGCGCTATATGGTTATTTTGCTTTTAGCTCATCTATGCTATGCTGATAATATACAAAGCATGCTGGGTGGGTTTTTCCCGATCCTGCTCTTCATCAAATTCGTCAAATGGGGAGCTGTCGGTAGTGCATACTTGTGAGTGCTCACAAAATAAAAAGGAAAGATCGAATTTCCTGTTAGAGACATGCCAAGCAAAAGAACCTATTGCTGGGGTCACTCCCACGTGGCAGATCAGACGATCAAGCGAGACTTGAATGCATGTTGCATGCAATCACGTTTTGCGACCTCGTCTTGGAAATGTCCTTTCGTGACATGTCCCCAGCCGACTGACAGCTCGTGTATGGAATGTCATACCGACCAAAGTGGCCGGCGTAAGGCAGTAACGAAATCCTACTCAAATGATGTACTATGAGCAAGTGTCACTTGTGTCATGGTAGGTAACAATCATACGTTGGCACGCTGTGGACCAAATTCGCCTTAGGGATTACGTAGTACAGCCCGTTGTACCATGAGTAATATTACCTTGTATGCCGACGTTGCTTTCGGTAGCTTCGCAAGAGGGTCGATGGTTCAGAACCTGGATGGCCGGCACCGAATGGTCTAATAAGCCGTTAAAAGAGAAGGCATTGTCTTACACCGCTTACCTATTTCATCAGGGACGAATTAGCCAATCTCTAACAATTGATAAGAAGCGGCCAGGTTGGCCGGCACTACCTATGAGTCGGGAGAAACGGACAAGGTGTAAATTAGGTGGTCTATATACAACAATCCAGTGTGACAACATGCGCATATTCTAGAAAATCGGTGAAATGGTAACTATGCACCATGGACCTTACGCCACTCTTCAAGGAGTCCCTTGTAGTCAGCCGGCAAATGGGGCTCGGTAATATTAGCCCACAAGCCGCGCTTCCTCAGGGTCTTCAATCCCAGATCCTCAAGCAGAAGGTCCGTGTAAGGGATACTATCAAACACCAAATCGGGGAACGAGGCCCCTGAACCTCCGCTCTCTCGGGGTCGTCGCAATCGCCCGTACTCCGCATGCCAGAGTGCTTCGTAGCGCGCTGTTTCTGGGTCCAATAGGAAGAAAGGTATGCGGTTCTGGAAAAAGGCTGATATCCACAGCGCTTGGGCCTGCGCTACCACAACGGCGTGAACCGAACGATGCATACCAACGAAGGCGACGTTGCGCAGCGCGAGAAAGCGAGGCGAGGTGGGGACTAGGAAGCGGTATAGCTGGTATGGGGTTTCCCTGAAGTCGATGCTGAGTGGTTGATCTGTGCCTGCGTGCGTTTCGGGAGAAGACCATTTCCCTGTCTCGTCGCTGGTAGGTAATGTTCTCCTAGGCAAGGAACCTAGAAGTGTGCATCGCGCTGTAATTTGGCCGTGGATCCAGGAACGTATGTTCCAATCTCCGCGGCTACAAGAACTCATATCATTACCGACAGGCTGGTCTCGAGTGCGAGAAACATGCATACTACCTGCGTCGTGGTTTTGGTGGTTCGTCTTCATCCTTCTTGGGAGGCCCATTTCTTCTGATATGCCTTCCGGCTCAAACTTAATCGGTGGCACACACTTCCAACCCGTACAGCATACCAAAGCATCTGCCTGCAAATCATTTCCGTCCGAAAGATGGACCGCGGTCTTATCCAGCGAAGTGACCTCCGCGTGATGAACTATGATCCGACCCTTTCTCACAAGCTCAAACCAGTCAGTATCGTAGTTGTGCACACTCAATGAGTTTCCCATCCAAAAGGTCGAAGTCCACGGCCTTAACATTCTTAGCCTAGGATCGTCGTATCCAGTTGCCCTTACTAGGAAGGAATCCAGTAAGGTCCAGAAACCCCAAGTCAGCCATCTACCAATGGTCGTCTCCTGCAAGAATCGTCGAGCAGAAATAAAGGTCGTTCCAAACGGTGCAGGATCAAACCAGCTGAATAAGCGCGTAGAGGAAAGCCGCGCAAGGGTGAACTTGGATCTGAAGAGATAGAATGGTCGCCAAACCCAGCTGGGACCTCCACCTGATGGACGCATGACCATGTGCGCGCGCGCTCCTCCCATTGCGACAGAGTAACATACATCCCAGGCCGACTTGTTGCCCCCAATTACCACGACCTCTTGGCTGTTTTTCAACTCCCATACTCTTTTATGGAGGTCTTTGGCGTGGAATAGCGATCCCTCGAAATCTGAACTGCCCGAGAGTGTCGGCATGCTCGCCTCCGATGTGAGACCCGTAGCGATAACTAGCCGACTACAGGAGATCTTTTCAGACTGAAATTGACCTGACAGATGTGTATACTCGAGCAACCACGTGCCATCATCTTGGAGTACGGCAGATGTTACCTTCGTCCGTGGCCGAAAAAACTTGTCAAGGCCAAAATGCTCTGCAAAGTCCGTGAAATACCGGTGAACAACCTGGCCGGGGATATGTTGACCTGTTTTGAGCCCGTATCGTTTCAGATCCATAGGGAAGTCGCTGAATTCGTATGAGCCGACGACATTGTTGGTCTTTAGTCCAGGGTAAAGCCGCTCGGCAGCCCAGCTGCCGCCAATGGAGCCAGCTTCATCTAAGATCGCGATCGTTGCCGGCTCTTTATGGCTGGTTTCTATTAATGCTCTAGCTACGGCTAGGCCGTGCAGACCTAAGTTTCAATCTTAGTATGAACCTGGATGTGTGTGAGGTACGGAAATGCGTCGTATGTTTACCTGCGCCGACGACTACAACGTCCAAATGCTCCATGATTGAGGCGAACGATCGTGAGACCAAAAAGATGCAAAAGGTGTCAAGTAAAATGAGGAGACGCCGGTGATAGGTTGCATGATAATACACAAAGATCCTAACTGAAGCTTTTCTTTCTTCATTCTTCAATTACTGTTCATGTCTGTCGGAGAGATCACTCAACTTTTTCCAAACCCCAATTCTAAAAATATCATGGGGGGTTACGGTCGTCCAAGAAGCGCCTCACAACCATTTAAGCTTACGTCAAAAGCATACGTGGTCGACGTTTAGCCGATTGAGACTACGGTCCCAAAACTGTCGCGGAATGTGGGGAACGACAGGTAGAACATCTCGTTTGAAGCACGGCGCTGCAACATTACCATAAAACCAACATATACATATTAATTATTCCTTCTAGAATGGTAACATCCTAAACGCTAGAGTCTCGTCCAATGCGCGGTTACTAATCTAATTTCTGCAACTCTGTTGCGGGATTACCGATCGCCTATCGGTGGCTTTATCGGAGGTAAACAACCGGACCCTTTGGCGGGGAACGGGATCAGCTACCGGTAAGCATCGTGTGCGCCCGCCTGTAGCTGAGAGGCGCATGAATATTAGATGGGATCACATAAGATAGAGACAGGACGAATTCTTTCGGCACCGAAGGCTTACCGTAGGCTAAAATGAGCCGCCGGCTCCTGAAAGGATACGCTGAGGCTTTGGTGTGGTTTTATGTTGTTTGGAATATAACAACTAATAATAATCCTTAAAGAACGCCAAAACTTACAAGAGTTCGTGATTACACCGGTTGCGCGTATGTTTTAGTTTAAACAGATTTCTGACCTCTTATGATGTCGCAACCAGGTTTCAATATGACTGCTATAGTTGAACCTACTCGACCCAAACCTCACTCACTCGGAGCTGGCTTCGCGCTAGAAGCGCACCTAGATCGAGACAATGAGAAACTCCTTGAGGTGAGAACACACAACCCAATTCATTGCATGTATCATATACTAACTCAATATGGTAGGATAGTACAGTCAACTTGAAAGGAAAGAAGATCGCAGAGCCAGGCGCCATCAATGAGAATGGTCGAACCTACCACAGTTTCCGTAAGTGACTCACAATTCGTATGTCGCACAAAGTGGCATACAGTGCAAAATAGAGTTGCTGCACTGGCCCGAGACTGTTGTGGAACGGTTAAGCTTCGCGGAATAATGCTAACGAAATGATCAACGGCAGGCGATGACAAATATCTGCTCCCCAACGACGGGGAGGAGCAAGAGCGTCTGGACACGCAGCACCGGGTCTTCATGCTCCTGATGGACGGAGAATTGAACTGGTCTCCAGTTCCTTCAGTTCCATCGGACGTGCCCTTTAACGTCCTCGATATCGGCACGGGGACAGGGAAATGGGCGATCGAGTTTGCCAAGAAGCACCCCAACGCGCGCGTGACGGGCACGGATCTCAGTGCGATCCAGCCGGCTGAGGACGTGCCGAAGAACGTGTCCTGGGTCCGCGAGGATTCCGAGAACGTGGACTGGACATACGGGGAGAAGTTCGACCTCATTCACTTCCGCATGACATTCACTTGTTTCAAAGATCCTAAAGTCGTCATTAAGAAAGCTTTGAATCAGTTGAAACCAGGTATTTATTTTCCCTAGCATTCATTCAATCACAATTATAACTCCAATTCCCCGTGATAGGGTTATGAAAGGTTCATCATGCCAGTAATTATGACGCTAACGCAGCTTACTTCTACGTTTCAGGTGGCTGGATCGAGTTCCAAGAATTCGTCTTTGACATCAACACGCCCACCTCCTCGGGCCCATCTTCTCTAACCCCGCCAAATGCCGTGCGCTCCTTCGTAGCCAACGTCAACGCCGGGCTTGCAGCCATCGGTGTGAACGCGCAGGCGCCAAAATCATACGCCAAGTACTTCCACGAAGTAGGCTTCTCTGCCTCCTCGATCACCGAGCAAGTGATCCCATGTCCGGGGCAGGGGAACTGGCTGTCACATCCGAAGTTCCGGGAGATCGGCCGCTGGGAGCTCAGGAACATGCGGGCGCACGTTGAGAGCCGGGCCATGACGCGGCCGTTTGAGCGCGCTGGCTTGAAGCCCGATGAGATCGAGGATCTTACCCTTAGGACACTTGCTGAGCTCGATGACCCGAATTGTTGCTGGTGGGTCCCTGTGTATATCATCTATGCACAGAAACCTGAGGATGCTTGATGCTATTTATGGATGTTTGCTTGTTTGAGACTATGGGGCTAGGTTAAAAGGGTAGAATTAGATATTACAAAATTTCACTTTTGATTTGCGTTGGAGTTGGGAAGAGATAATTCGTCTACCCTGCACCACCAACAACGACGTTAGACTTCTTGATCGGCCCGTCCTTCATCTCAGGTCCACGCTTTGTTGCCAATCTATTCTGCTCGAGATGTTGCCTTTGCCGGATTGAATTCTGCTCTAACCTTCGATCGGAGTTAAAAGTGGATTTGAACAAGTAGACCCCTGCTTGTCTCACGCCGCCAACGACTTATCTACGGCTAGTCTGACGCTGATAACCTAAGGTTAGGTTAAGCCTTACAGAATTAGGACTAGAGGTTCGGAAACCCACATCTTTACCCACAAGGAGCTTTATGTAGAATGAAGTGTGATTGAACCATCATCCCACCATCGAGAAGGTTAATTAGAACCTCAGGGCAGCGCAAAGTCGTTTGGACAATTGTTAGGACTCACAAAACAACGATAACGACCCCCACGATGCCCACGAAGAGGAAGCGGCAGCGCAATGCGCAGTCAGCGCTCCCCAGTAAGAAGAAGGGTGTCGTCGGCACGACATTACCGCTGTCGCCGTCTCCAGATGCCTCTTCGTCCTCATCACCTAAGACGACGGACCTGCTAGACCCTAAGAGTCTGTCGAGTGTCATATCGGAAGAAGAGATAGAAGTCACGGTCGAGACCTTGGAATTACTGGCGCAACACCCCTCGCTGATCAAGTCAAAAGCCTGTCGGAATTTGCGCACAGCCGTTTATGGATTTAAGCAAGCATGCACCACGGGCATGAACACAATCTGTAAACACGACTCCGTGCACTCACCCAGCACTTATTGTACGAAGCTGACATATGTGAAAAAAAAATTATAGCCGAGACGAATCTCACCTCCCGCGTATCAGCAGCCCTCGTGGACGGGAAATACGTCGACGCCATCGTCATGCTCGCCGAGATGCGGATACGGAACCAAGCGCCCAAGCTCGGCGCATTATGCCGTTGGGTCCGCGATCTGGACGTCGTCAGCGGGTTGTCGAGCGAAAACCCCGATATTCGAACCGATACACAGCTCGAACTACTGCGGGTGATGGACATGATACTGCGAGTTACAGGTCCTGTTGACGAGGAAGCTAAATTACCGCTACAGCACTCGGGCCCGTTATCGCTGCAGCCGATTTGGGATGACGGCGACAAAAGTTCGCCGAGATCAGCCGTTCGGGAAAGTGTGCTAGATGGCTCGATATCCAAGGCTTGTCCTAGGGACATTGGAGAGAGGTTTCAGGTCCTCGAAACAACCCCGGGTCCAGAGCGGAAACCACCGAACCTGCACCCAGCAGTCCTGTATCTAAGCAAGGATAATGCCGTCCCGTTAGCAGCAGACGGGCCTAAAACCACGCTGCACAAACACCCGAGCGTGCCGGGCTTATCCCTAATGAAAGACGTTCTGACGGGCTCGGAGTGCCTATCCATAGTCGCGGCGATGGAAACTGTGGGTTTCCTCCCGGACTGTCCACTCCGCGAGGACGGTTCCGCCTCCAGCATCCTCGCGCACAATGTCTACTGGATCGTGGACCAAGCGTTCCACGACGCGCTGTGGAAGCGCGTATCCCCACATATCCCCGCGCTTCTCGGCGGGCGGAAGGCGCGGGGCATCAACCGGCGATTTAGGGTATACCGCTACGTGCCCGGGGCCGAGTACCGGTGCCACTTCGACGGCGCGTGGCCGCCGTCTGGCGTGAACCCCAAGACGGGCGCGTACATGTATGACGCCTCGCCCGAGGGGGCGAAGCAGTCGAGCCTTTTCACCTTCCTCGTGTATCTGAACGATGAGTTCGAAGGGGGCGAGACCACGTTCTTCACGCCGAGTATCAGGGAGGGCGTCATGAATGCTTATCCCGTAAGGCCTACGATGGGATCCGTGGCGCTCTTTCCCCATGGCGATGCGAGAGGCGCTTTGTTACATGAGGGAACGGGGGTGAGAAAGGGCGCTAAGTATATCATTCGCACTGATGTTGAGTTTGATATTGAGCCCGGGCAAATTTGATTATTATGAGATTGGATATATTCATCTGCTTAAGTAATACAAAACATCCGGGCCAACTAACGAGCAATGGATTTTTGCTTCTTTTCGATTGATTGACTCCATCCTCCTCATATGCAACCAGTTGTTAATTTGGAGAGTTTCGGCCGTCATGTTGTCACGCGATTAGGCATTTACCTTGGAGCATTCATTGAGTTCACCTGTAACTCCGAGTGTAGCTATTAAGGTGAGACCAGTTACCCCGGCCGGACAACGTAGGGGCTCTGCAGTAGGTACAATAAGAACGCAGGACGGGGAGAGGCTCATCGACGTCGCTCTTGTCCTAATATCTAGGCGCTACTCTCACTGTAATGAGACAGTGTCGCTGGTGTTGCCAAGTATTCTTTTGTTGCAAATTGTACTAAACTAAAGGTTTCTTGGATAGCCTATACTTCTTGCTTCTCCAACATGCTTCGCTGATCCCCCCCCCTCTTACGTGTACCTCTCTATTGATGCGCTTGGCTAGCCAGTCCTCATCAGGTGACTGGTCCGTACATACATGGGCGCCTTGAGCCGCATATCGTTTGTACGCAGTAACGGTTGGTTTTAGCTGAGAAATGGTACCTAAAGGTCATGTGGGCGAAAGTTACGAATGTATACAAATAGAAGGGGCAGAGTGCCCCATGTGACCTCTATTTCCAACAAGCCCAGCCATCGGATCATAGTCTTCATTGCACTCCACTTCAGTATTTCCTCGATTTCAGACTATAAATTGTCATTTACTACCAAATCCCCTGCCTGAGTAGCTGCTACTGGAGTAAATTTGCCGCTCTTGCAGGCTCAAACTTTTGCGATAACGCGGGTGACTTTGTAGGTAAACAGGATCGAGGTAGCTGCGTCGATGACGTAGTATACCAAACAATCTGCTAGGTTAGGTGTTTTCTATGCCTGGCACCCAGCGGCGGCCATACGGTTATGGAAAGCACTTCAGTAGGTAATTACCAACTCCCCTTACATTTTTTTCCAAAACAGTGACGAAACCTTCAATCATTCCATCGTACATATTCACCTAACAGCAGCGAATAAATCTGTATATTTCTCTGAAACTGCCTAAATATATAATAGGCGTACTAGCAGTCTAGATCGATCATCTAGAAAGGATCCCAACGCGATCCTCATACATGACGGGCCCTCACGTCTTCACATAGCTCACTGATTGCCATATGCGCCAACTGTGCCATACAGGGCATGCCAACCTAGACGTACTGATGTGCGTCACTCCTTTGGGACTGCTACCATAACGCAGTCGCGCAGCTCTTCGGTGTACTGCCAGATGTCGCGGAGTCTCAACTCTGCGTGGTCGAACAGCTTGCCCCATTCAATCTCAGTGCGCTCCCTAGCAGCGAGGCAGGTGAGCATCGAAATATCCAATTGGGCCGCCCTCCAAGACACGTTACGCTCGGGCAGTATCATCTCGTCTATCAAAATGACAGATTCCTCCGTCATCCCGGCCTTGATGCTCTGCAATATTTTGACGCATTGTGCGTCAGGAAAGTCGTGAAGAACGTTGCGCAGGTAATACGCGCGGGCCCCTTGAACCGAGTCGAGTCAGCAGTAATGGAGACGTACAAGACTCTCCAGTCGTGACGCAGTCTCAGTGCTGACTACTCACCTTTAATAGGCTGTAGAGTCTCAAGGGCGTTATAGACTTGTGTTTCAACCCCTTCAAACCCAGGAAGAGGCCTCTCCCTGACGGAGTTGATCACGTGGGGAAGATCTTGAAGAACAACACGTCCCTTGAGGCGGGCATACTTAGCCTTGAAGGCGACACACTGGTGACCCGCCGCTCCGCCAATGTCGACGAATAGGACGGTCGAGTCGTCAGCTCCCTGGGCCAGCTCCTTGCCGAAATCAATGACGTCGAAAAACGTCGGCATCCCGTCACGCTGCGAAGCCATCCATTCGAAGAAATAGTCATCATTCAGGTCAGGGTTCGCCTCCAGCCATTCGAACAGCGACTTATTCGTGTTGTGGCCGAGTTGCCATGGGCATTTGGTATTGTCCGTAGGGTCGACGTAGTTGGTCTCTTTCAGAAACTTGGGGAGGACGACAAAAGTTTGATTGAGCATGTAATGGCTGTCGGAAAAGTTGTAGTAAAGCCTAGTGTACCATGCGATGTTCTCGCGGCTTTGTTTTATTGCCGATGGTACTTACTAGAAGCTGATGCCAGCCCGGCCTCCCCGTGTAGCCATGGCCCTGGTCACGTTGTTCGGGGCATACTCATCGTCTCCCAGCTGATCGACCATGCCCATAGACTGATAGTATCGGAGGAGTCTTTCTGAGTTTATACTATTCAGTAGCTTGACATCACGTCCTTTATCGCGATGGCCATACTCATCAAGGAAGAGTCAACCTTAGCATCCTCTGCTAGGGTGACGGCAGAAGCAGTAGAGTTGCCTATTTTCGCCATGTTTTCGAACAGTTTCGTTTCAATACCAACCTGGGCGAGAGGCACTTGAAGAGACTTGGATATAGTTAGTCATTGTTGAACGACTGGGAACGGAACCATTCATGTGGCCGGTAAAATGGAGACGCACCGAGTGAGCGATTCTGTGAACGGTGTCACCGGTTGCTTCGGTAACAAGGGCGACCTTCCGCGCAGCTTCGCTCAGCTTGCGCAGAGCCGCACCATCGGCAAGCTTCTCCTCCCAGCCAGACTTGTCCAAGAATGCATTGAGTTGCTCAGTGAGCTCGCCAACGCTCAAAAGCTGGAACGCCATGAGCTCTGGCTGCTTTGCCTCGATACGGTAGTGGTCTGGCGTATGTACTGGCGACCGGGGGCAATTAGTTATTCAAGGGAAGCAGAGCAGACTCGATTGGGTTGGGATCGAGGGTTGAGGTCCTCACTCAGAGAGTTATCGCAGGTTTTAGAACATCGTGCCATGCGGGCGGGGAAACCCCCGCTTTCACCAAATATGTTGTAGCGCGGCGCGTGTTCTTCTATGTAGCCAACGATTACCTTCTGGTTGTGAGGAGGGAAGACAAACTTATTGATTAGTACCAACAGCACGGGAACAGCTTCGCTAGGGCTGACTGACTACCTAAGTAGGCTAGCCGTGCCTCATACGTGGGTTAGCACCTGCATACAAGGCGTTGAGACCAGTATCGTTTGTGACGAATTCTTCTCGAATTCGACTTAGTTTTTGACTTGATATTAACATGCTGCTGCTGTGGTGCTCCGGGGAGTACTTGGACCAAAGTGTGCCTGGAAGGTACGCCAAGGAGAGTTGATGCCGTTTTGATAACTTGTGGCGCTTTCTTTCAATTGTTTGCTCGGTACCGTCGAGCACTTGTAGAGGGAGCCCTGGTTACCATGACACGACACAGATTTCAGACTGCGTGTGATAGAAGATTACCGCAGTCCATATCATTATACCTTACTTCGGCAGCACATATTGAGACAGTGCGGTCGGAGATGCCAAGTATTCTTTTTATTGTAATATATACTAAACCGGTGTCCAAGGCTGGTTTGAGATAGCTATGCTTTCTGCTTTTCAATATGCTTTGAATACCTCCGAATATATGTCAACTTCCCCTTATTGATGCGCTTGGTCGGCCAGGCCTCATTAGAACACCCTCATTAGAGCTCCCGTTCCCATTTAGATACGCACTGACCCCAACATCAACTTGTAGCCACATCAATGATGATCGCCTGATGATACCATCTCAACAGCTTATATTTACTACTTTCTTGTTGAGTAGTCTTGAATCTTAATAGGTGCGGCAGAGATGTTTTATTACCCCTAGCGCCTACTCGCCGAGATAAAGAACTAAACCCGACAAGAACGAGAGTCCATTGATCTATCTTTCCGAGTGGGAACGAGATTAAGCGAATCGTGACATAGTCCCCAGCAGAGGGTATGTCGGTCTTTAGGTAAAGGCCGAAGACATTCATGATGGTCAAGAGGGTCGGAAAACAACCAGCAGCTCTAATCATCGCCCACGATCCCCCTCTTAGACTCCTTTGGCCTCCACAAAAACGTAGTACAATCTCATAATGGTCTCGTATTTACAGCCAGCCTCACGCACAATCAGCCCCCCCGCCGCATATTGAGTCCGTAGGAGGATGCCAAGACTGTTATCCTTATCGTTGCTATTAGTGTACAGGGTGGGCCTAGCCACCAGGGAGGCATATATTTATTCTTTATTTTCTCACAGGTAGATAGCTTCACCTGGCTCATCGCTATGCCTAGCCATGCATTCAATCTATTCTATTTACCCCTATTGACGTGCCTGCAATTGCCAGGTCTCTTTAGGTGGCGGTTATGTGCACATATGAGCGGCCGCAGACCGCGTAGTATGTTGCATACCCAGATTCAATATCTTGTACGTAAATGTTAGCTCTGGCTTCGCTTCCGATACTGGCACAAGTACTCTTTCGGCCTGATACTCACGAGAAGCTTTTACTTCTCCACCGGACTGGACTTGGGTGTCACACATTCGCACAGGAAGTAGCGGTTGCATAATGTAAGAGGTATCTTTGCGACGATAGCTTTCGATAGTCCGCCGAGATATCTGAGCTCAGCTATCATCAATTTCGTAGCGGCGCTAGAGACACAATTTAACTAGATACGTATGAACCATCTTAGTGTAAGCTAGGATATGGTGTAGTAGTACAAACATATCCAGAATAGAACATGCGTTGCGGAATCCGTGTCACGGTTCTGATCCGGACTAGCTCCGGCCCCGAAGCACGGACTACAACTACACCTATATAGGTAGATACGGGAAATCTCTGCTTCACAGAGATTCTCCCCTTCTTTGTGCAATAACAATATGTCTATACGGACCGCCCGGCAGTATGAACTGTGACAATCCGTAAGATGAAGTTTAAGTCATGTATAAAGGTGTACATCTCTCCTCCAATTTTCCGACGACAGAAGCCATCCAGAGATTCCACTCTACCGGCTACCTACAATAGTACACTCACCGTTCTATTATATAGTCCTGTCATTGTGGATGAACAAGCTGCTATTCCTACAGCCCCTTTATCCACGTTGTAACCCCCCTGGACAATCTACAATGAATATCAACGAAGAACATGTTGCCGACCTTCTCAACAAGGTGACGCAGGTAGTAGAAAGCGGAGCCAGCCTCGACACCCGAAATATCGAGGAGGTCGGCCAAGATGTCTTCGTCGCTCTCGCCTTGGCGCTGGAGATGGTCCCTTTCATCAGCTCAGTCCTGGGCGCGTTCGCCCCGCTCTTCGGCGCCATCTTCCACCCCGACCCGGACGCCACGGTGAAGCTCTGGGAAACCCTAAGCGAGAAAATCGAGAAACTTATCAACACCAAGATCGAGTCTTATCATGTCAAGACGTGACGACCAGGATCGAGGGTCCGCAGGGAAATATGGTGATCTACAGTCAGGCCGTCAAAGACTGGTAAACCGCCTCTGAAGAGGATAAAAAGTCCGTCGCTTTGACTCTTCATATGACTCACGTCGGATTCCATCTCGCGATCGCGGCCGCGATTTGGATTTCCAGCACGACGATTTCGAGGTCCCCTCGCTTCCCATGTTCGGTCTCGCGGCCAACACGTATTTTTTGCTATTGGTGGATGGCATTAAGGACGGTAGATCGTGGGGGTACTTGCCTGAGAACATCGAGAGCATGAAAATTGAATTGAAGTTTAGGGTAACATCTAAAAGCACCAAAACGCTGGGGGATGAAGCCTTGTCCCAACAGAAACATTCCCTGGAGGAAGCTATCAAGGTAGGTCCTGGGCCAGGTATACATACCATCTGATGTGATCGCCACTTGGAAAGCGGCCTACGTCGAACTTTTCTGCCCTAAAGGCATCACCAGGGACAGCGCCAACAGGAGCCTAGACTATCCTACATATGCGAAGAATACCTATGAGAAGCGGCGCAAGGAAGTCAGGATTCCACAAGTCGATGTCGGTGATAAAGGAGGCCCAGAAGCCGTCAAATTTTGAGCCTACTCAGGCTACGACACGGTCATGGTTACGAACGTTCTCAGCTTTGCCGAGCTCTGGCCCTACCTGACAGGTGAATGTGACACCCTGGAGGACGTTCTTGAGGCCGTCGACCGCGAAGTCTTCTACGGCCCGTACGGACGCTACACACGGGTTGAAGTAGGGCACTACCAACCCAGCCCCTGTCGAATACCGCGGCTCGCCCAGCACAGAGATCATCCTGCGTGTCTATGACGACGTTGACGGCCTGCGGATCAAGTACGGCGATAGCTGAGGGAGTTGGCAGGGCTCCAGCGCCGGCGGCGCAGCGTGCGAGCTGGTACTCCGCCCAGATAATGAGTGGGTGACCGCATTCGAGGTGACGTACGGGCACAAAATCGGCTGGCTCAAGTTCGTCACCAACAAGGACAACGTCATCGAAAATGGTCATGCGAAACACGCCACGGTGTACAAGGCTATCACGGTGTCAAGCGTCAAGATCACCCGCCATGAGAATCATATTCCGCCCCGGTGCAAGGGTATTATACTTGGTTTTCGACCCTTTACTACTGATCCTAACTGATCTAATTCGGCACGACTGCAGCGACGAATCTATCACACAAAGTAGATGGGTAAGGTACACGGGCAATGGTTAGCTGCTCTACCATAGGGTGTTATATGATGACTGCTAGTGGAACGCGTAGAATAGGTATTTGGTCTAGGCTGTGTCGCTCTTTAGATGGTATTTGAAAATTGAGGGCTTATTAGTTTTGTGTGAATGTGAGCAAAGTGTTGCAGGGTCGGTCCATTCAACATAGGCCATTTTCGTGTCATTATCAAGTTAGACGCGGAAACATGAGGTCAAAGGAAACCACGAATATGGGTATCTAACTGGCAAGGGAAGAAAAAAGATGTATCAAACACTAGAGTCTATCTATCCAGATGGGCGCTCTATGTCCCAGGGCTACCCAGCCTTAATGACAAATTATCCATCGTATTATAACAAGACCGCTGAAAATAATAACACGCGAAAGATGATGGATCAGCTGTGCCCAGCCAGGCACACCCTCTTATAAGATGTTATGACGGAGACGATCAAGAAGACCGAACCCGGATCCTCCATTGTCTCCTGAATCTCGTCCTACTAAGTCCCAGAGAATCTCAAAATGCGAACAGTGTCCTCTATACCGGTTCGGTTGAACAGGCTCCATCCGGATGGATCGGCCATGTCTATTTCCTGTTCTTGACCAGGCCACCTAGACCAAAGAGCACATCGCTCGATAAACTCACGCAGCCGGCGCACGACCTCGGGGTCGTCTGGTATGTCGTTTTTGCCATCGTGCGGGAGCATCAGCCTGAAATATGGCTGACAAACCCCAGCGAGCTGGATGGCTCTCGGGAAGCGGGGGTCTTCGGTGCTCCAGACGTGGAGCGTGGGGATATTGATCTTCAGCCGGCGCGGTATGACGTTTAGGTTGAAACCGAAGCAGTCGTCCGAGTCGTACGTGGCCCGTTGCGCCGACTCTATGTGCTCTAGCAGCGGGCAGAGATTATTTTTCGCTCTGGCCTCGGCGTCGTCGACAAACTTCTGCGCAGCTTCCGGAATGTTGACTTGCAGCGCCTTGAGAAATTCCAGCGAGAGGGCACCGCCGAAGAAGATGGCGAACTTGAAAGGCGGTTTTCCATTGTTGTAATCGAAAAACTCGCTAAGTAGTAAGATTACTCCCCCCCTCACGGGCCAGGACCTCGCGGGCCACCAATTTTGGTGGGAGCGCCATACAAAATAAAAAAGTGGAACCAGGCAATATAAAATCAAAAAAAAATCGGAAAAATATCGGGT
>Ga0247782_1000253_pt1 | contig 55766 bp, 34 predicted proteins | sample UWRJL019104C5_FD_179928 | JGI IMG/M metagenome (GOLD analysis project Ga0247782, IMG submission 179928) | Plant litter microbial communities from Arlington Agricultural Research Station in Wisconsin, United States - UWRJ-L019-104C-5 | ecosystem: Environmental > Terrestrial > Plant litter >...
TTTTTTTTTGTTTTTTTTTTTTTTTTTTTTAATTTTAAGCTAAATTAAGTAGCAGTTATGTTTTATTTATTTTTTAGCTTTTTTAGCATTAATAATTATTATTTAGCTGCTAGCTGCTTACTTTATAGTTTAAACTAATAATTTATAGGTATATATTTTAGCTTGCTATAATTATAATATTTAAATATTTTTTTGCTTGCTTATAATAACTTGCTTTAGTTATTATTTATATATTAGTTTTTTATGTTTATAGTATAGCTTTAAGCTAAGCTTTATATTTTTGTTTTTATATTATTTATGCTTTACTTATTTTTTAATAAGCTATTAAAAAGCGTGCGCTTTTTGTTATTTTTAACCTTTTTGTTAGCATCTTGCTAAATACTTTATTGCTGCTTAGCTTTATTTAATACTAAAACTATATTTTTAAAAGTTATTTTTTATTTAATTAAAACTTGCTTAAAGCTTAGCTAAAATTTATACTAGTAATTAAAAGCTAATTATAAATTATTTTTAAACTAGCAATAGCTTTTTAGCTTATGTACTAAAACTTGCTATTATAAAAATTTTTTTTTAAAGTTTTATTTTTGCTTTAAAATAGTTTATATAACTACTTTTTAAAAGTTTTTTTAAATAGCTTATGGGGTGTTTAGAAACTAGATTATTAGATTAAAATTATAGCCCGTGCAATGCCTGTTATAAAATAATTAAAAAGCGCTAACTTATAAGGCAAATTCCTACTAATTAGCAAGCAATAGCTAATATTTATAAAACACTTATATTTACTTACAAAAATTATTAAACTTGCTTATTTTAAAGCTCTTACCTAACCTAAGGCCCTTGCTAAGTACTTATGCCTTTTTGCACTATTTTACAAGATCTGCACCCTTTGTAAAGGCTTTATACATCTCTTGCAATATAAGGCTATATATTAGGCCCTTATTATAAGGCCATAAAGACAAATTAGCTATTTATAAAGTTATTATTTGTTATTTATTAAGAATTAATTTGCTACCTTTATTAAAGGCTAAATATGTTGTTTTCAAAGCTAGTTAAAAGCATTTAAAAAAATCTTAGCGCTAGGTTTGTAACATATAATAAAGCCTACTTTATAGTAATAGTTAGTAGTTATAAATAAGAAGCAAATTACTTACTACTTACTTATTAAGCTGTTATTATAACCTTACTACCATTATAGACCTTATTGCCTTTATAGATCCTTAAGTCAGTTAGTTTAGCTAGGCTTCCAGCTAGGCCCCTAGCAAACCTTTCCCTAACGCGCAAACTAGCCAAAGTTAAAATAAGGCTATTTAAAGCCTTGTTAACTTTAATTTTTACTAAACCTTAGCGTTAACCCTTGCACTCCTAAAGTATACTAAAAAGCAAATAGCTAACAGTCTGCGTACGCCAGCAGGCGGGCTTAAAAACAGCGCTTTTAGTACTATTGCAGCCCTTTTAAAAAAGCATAACAAGGTAGGGCCAAGCCTTAACTCTAAAAAAGTTTGCAATAAGTATGCCTACCTTTAAAAAAAGGCCGTTATTTAGTTTAAACTTTATTAGGCTAGTAGATTTAAGTAAGATAAAAATTTAAGCATAATAATTGCGTTTAATAATATATAAAATAGCTATTTTAAAGTTAATATTTTTACTAGTAAACTTAGCAAAAAAATATTTACTTTAAAATAAAGCTATAAAAATGTAGCCTATTTTAAAACCTAAACTTTTAAAAAACTGCTATTTTATAAAAAAGGTTTTTAGTAATAAAGCTAAAGCTATTAGTAAACATGCAGTTAGTTTTTATTTATAAGCGCTTAATAATATTGCTAGCAAAATTATATATAAGTTAGATTTTAAATTTATAAACTTAAACAATAAGAAATTTTTTTTTATTAAAAACATAATTATAAAAAATAATAAGGCTAAAAAAAAACGCAAAAATATTAAAAAGAACTTGCAAACGCTACAAAAAGCTTGCAAGGCAACTAATAGCGCAATAGTTAAAAAAGGCTTAAAGGTAGTGGCCAGGTCTATAGTTAAAGCTAAAACCAAAGCTGTAACTTACTATAGCCGCTAACTAAAGAAAGCTTTAAAAAAGCTGTACAAAGCCACTGCTAAAAGTATAATTAATAAAGATTAAGCCAATATTATTGCTAAATTAATTGCTGCAAAAAAATATAGCTTTGCTATACTTAAAGCTATGTTAATTAGCTAATACAATTAATATATATTATGCACTGCCAAAAAGTTGATCTTAAAGTATAAAAACAAGAGTGCAACTTTTAACAAAGCTATAAAAAATGCTGCTAAAAATATAAAAAAAAAAAAGTATGCAAGGGATAGCGTAGCGTTGTTAACAAAGTTAAAAGACTTTAAATAGCTTTAAAAAGAGCTTTAAAACGGCCTAAATAGCTTTAAAATGGCTAAAAATAGCGTTAAACCTGCTATAAAAGTAGTAATAGGAGCGGCGGCAATATAGGCGGAGTGGTAAAGTAAGTAGGTATAAACGTTGCAAAAATATTGCAAAATAGCGCTAAAACGCGTTTTTTTTTAGTATTAGTTTTTTTTATTTAATAGGCTATATTATATAAAATTAACTTTTTATATAATTTTACATATAAATAAAATAATAATAGGTTTATATTGTTTTATAAAAATAAAAGAAAATATTGTTTGCAATAATTTAGTATGCAAATAAATAACATTGTATATAATTAACTTTGCATATATTTTTATATATAAGTATAATAAGTATAGGTATACCTTATTTGTTTTTATGCTTGCAGCAATATATTTTGTTTTTTATTAGCTAATCTTATATATAATTAACCTTATATATATTTTTATATACAAATAAAATAAGAACAGGCCAATATTAGTTTTATAGTAAATAACTATATTAAAAATTTAAATTGCTATAATTATTTTACAACCTTACCTTTTTGTTTTAATAGTATCTTGTTGCTATACAAATTATATAAAAAATATAATTAAAACAAAACAATATAACATAACTTTATTAAAACCAATAATATTATAATTGCGCTAGCTTTTTTAAATATATTTTAATACTGCAAATAGCTATTATTAACGCCTAACTTGCCGCTGCTGCCCTAACTTGCCGCCGCTCCTCCTACCACTTTATAGTGGTCTTAATGCCATTTTTAGCCGTTTTAAGGCCATTTAAGCTGTTTTTAAGCTTTTTTTAAAGCTATTTAAAGCTCTCTTTTAGCTAACACCTTAAAGTATAACTTTTACATCGCTTTTGCTTTTTTATTTCTTAGATCTGCAGTTAATAAGTTAATGCTAAAGCATTTTTTAAGCTTTAAAAACGTATAAAGTATAAAGTTATTATTATTAACTTGTAGGCCTTTATTATTATATATGTTAGCAGCTTTTATATTAGTAAGGTTGCTATAGTTAAGCAAAAAGTTGCAAATGCTATAAGCAGCATAAATAAGCTTAAAGTAGGTATTAAAGTCAAAACTTAGTTGTATTTAAAAGTACTTAAAAGTACTTTTTAGCTTTTTAAACGCTATTTTAATTATTATATAAAGCTAACTATAATATAGGTTATAAAGTTCCTCTTTTAATAACAGCCTTAACGTATTTTTAACAGTTTTTTGCAAGTAATAATAAGTCTTTTTATAAAGTATAAGGACTTTATGCCCTATTATAAACTTTGTGTTACCTAGCAAATAATTGCTTTTAAGTATAACTAAGTTGCTACTATTAACAGCATAGCTAAAAATCTTTAAATTGTTAGCAGAGCCCTTTTAGCCTACTAACAAGTAAGTAAACCTGCTTTTAAAGTTATAGATTGCTAATATATTAATAGAAATATAGCCTTTGCAATTTTTTTAAGCCTTACGTTCTTTTTTAGTCCTTATAACCTTTACTACAAAGTGGGAGCTATTTATAGCCCTAATAACGTTTTTAAAATATAGGTAAAACTTAAGGTTTAAAGCAATTTTAAAGTTTATTTTTGCTAACTTTAATATTAAAATCGCTAACTTTGCTAGCACTAATATGGCTTTAAGGACCTTATAAAAAGCTAAGAAAATAGTAGCATTACTTTTAGCAAGTAATTTAGCAACATTATAAGTAGTTATGCTTTGGGCAGCTATATAAAAAAAAATAGCTAACTTTTTATTAACAGTAAGGTTTAAACCTGGCTAAAAGCTAGTATTAGCTAATAACCACCCTTAAAAGGCGTAGTAGGTGTCCTTAGTTATTTAAAACACCTTTTAAAAACGCTTATTGCTACTTTTTAAAAGCTTATACATATAATGCCTTGCAAAAATGCTATTATTAGTATAAATGCAAGGCCTAGGTAAAGCTATAAAACGGCTTGCTGTAAGGGTTACTGCTATAGCTATAACGCGGCGGCAAGCCTTTTAAAAAAGCCTTCGATTTTATTAAATTTAAGCTATTTTAGTATGCTATAGCATAGTAAAGAGAGCAAAAATGTAGTAGGGGTTACTAGGCCTAAAACACTATAGTAGCACTAACATAAGTTAAATAATTAACTTAAAAAAGATTATTAAATTATGCTAAGAGCAGAAAAAAATTATTTTTTTTTATTAGCTAAAGTTATTAAGCAGTAAAGAGCAGCTATAAGCTAGATTATAATAGGGTTAAGCTATAATCTGTTTAGTAAACATATAGCTTATAAAAATAGCTTATCCTTATAAGTTTTAGCTATAATCTAGTTTTTAAACACCCCTTTAAAATTTATATTTTTTTGCTAAATAAACTTTTAAAAATTTTTAAGTGTTGCTTTATTTTTTAAGTTTTTATAATTTAACGTTTTATAATATGCTTGCTAGTTAGTTTATAAGTTTTACTTTATTTAAGTTAATGCTTAAGTTATTTAAATAAGGTTTAATTAGCTAAGCTTTTACTTATTGCTTTTTTTAATTGCAAATATTTAATTTTTAATTTTTATAGTAATAGCTTTTTATTTAAGCTGCTTATAATTATATATAAGTGCTTTAATATTATTTTTTGCTTTTAGCTTTTGCTTTTTTGCTAGTAGTTATAATAACTAGCTAGTCTAAGCTATTATAGCTGCTGCTTATGCTAGCAGTTTATTATGCTTTATAAATTTGCTTTTATAGTGCTATAAATATAATTATAAATAGCTTAAAGTTTAATTAGCTAAGCAACTATATTTTAGCTAACGCAAACTTTAACTTTTTTATTTTTGCAAACTTTTATACTAGCTATTTAAGTTATTTAGCTTTAATAATTTAAAGTTTTTTTTATTAAGTATTATAAGCTTTAAGCTTATAAGCTGTTTAATATTTAAGTTATTACTTATATTTAACTTATTTAAGCAAAGTTTTAGTTTAGTAATAGCTGTTTGCTTAATAGTTGCAAATCTTATAAGTAATACTTTTTATTTAAATATTATATTATAACTATTAAATATAAAAATAAAAAAGTATAAGGTTTAAGGCTTAGTACGTTGTAAGGTAATATGCTAGATTTTAAAAAGTAGCTATAAGAGATTATTTTTATTTGGTGTGCTAATTGTGTGTGGCCACAAGGCCTTATTAAGCCTTTAGCTAATCCTTAGGGAGCGGTCGCCGCGGTACGTATTAAGGTACGTACCCTATAGGTGCGTGCTACAAGTACATACCCAGTGGCAGCTTCCTTGTTACATAAAAAAACTAAAAGATTTTTATAATATAAAGTTAAAATTTAATATATAGGCTTAGTACGTTTTATGCACTATATAAAACATAATATAAAATTTTTTAAAAAATATAAACTTTTAAGTTTTATATATTAATTGTTTTATATAATTATTTAATAATAAAATATTAAAAAATATATTACTTATTTAAGTAATAAAATAAAAAAAGTTTAAAATATAAAGCTTAGTAAAAAATTATATTATGTTAACAATCTATTAAATATTTAATATATAATACTATTAGTAAAGCAATATTTAAAATTTAACATTTTCTTTTTTTTGCTTTTTCTTTTTTATTATAATGTTAATAAAATTATAAAAAATATATGTAACGTATCTTACGGCTATATTTAAAACCCGGAGTTATAGCATGTACGCTGTACGAGGTCAATGGCCATTTATACCTATAGATGCCATTATGCATTAAGCCTATTTATATGCCACCTTCTTATTTTGGCTCACCGCCTTCCATGTGGCAGAATTAATTTATATAGTTATGGCCTAGAATGACTGCTGCACACTTGAGTTAGTCTTTTTTGGCCACCATATAATTTATATATGTTTTTTAAATTCATTACACGGGCTGCAAACCGCACCTTTATAACTCCCGGCCATATTTAATACTTTTTTTCTTATATAAAAAACGTTTGTGCGCAACTTTATAACTTGGCCAATACTAATGCTATAATAATATAAATAGTACTAATCGATTTATAACTAAATAATAAGATTAAATATGATTTTTTTTATATTTATAGTATTTTTATTTAGCAAGTTATTAAGTAATACGCTAAGCAAGGATTATATAATTTTTAACAAGGATTATATTATAGTATAAATATTATAATAGTATATAACTTACTTAATATTAAAGTAATTAAATTAAAGAAAATACTACTAGATTCCTTATTTTAATAGAAATTTAATGGTTATTTTTATATTATTGTACAATTAAAATTGATAAAGTTATAAATTTACGCACAGACCTTCTTGCCAAGATCTTCTTAATAATCCTTGCTTATTTTATACCTTTATAACTTACTAAATAAAAATACTATAAATATAAAAAAAATTATATTTGATCTTGTTATTTAGTTATGTTATAAACCAACGTGCAGAGACCTGTTAGGAGGCTTAAAAACGTGATCAAAACAAGCCTAGTAAAGGGTAATAATAGCTAGACTAGAAGACATGCTATAGCTAAAGAAAAATGTTATATAACTAAAGCTTAGTAAGACAGGATCAATAGATTACTAATAGTAATCTATATTTTTAAGACTGCAAGATTACTATTGCGATCTAAAAAACAACGCTTGCAAGAGCACTAAGAAACATTTATTATAAAAGTAAATTAAATATATATTTTTTTATATATTTAGCTAGCTATAATTATTTTTTTATTTTTAGTAATTAATTTAAGTATATACTTAGCATATAACTAGAACTACTAAGTATATAAAAAAAACCTTTTAATAATTAATTAAGACATAAGCCTTCTTTATTTGTTTACTTTTAGCAATAGCAAACTATAGCTATTTAAACTGTTTTAAACAATAAGGATTATTATAAGTTATAAATTAATTAGTACTATTTATATTATTGTAGCATTAGTATTAGCTAAGTTATAAAGTTGCGCACGGACGTTTTTTGTATTCGAAAAAAGTGTTAAATATGGCCGGGTGTTAAATATGGCCGTGGGATATGTTAATAGATATTATTTTTTTATAATTTACTTTTTTAACCCGATATTTTTCCGATTTTTCTTCGATTTTATATTGCCTGGTTCCACTTTTTTATTTTGTATGGCGCTCCCACCAAAATTGGTGGCCCGCGAGGTCCTGGCCCGTGAGGGGGGGGTAATCTTACTAAGCCGGTATTCAAGGGTGACACTAGCCACCAAGGGGCTATATATTTTTTAATTTTTCTTAGATAAACTCACGTCTCGCTTTTTGAACTTGCCTCAAATGTTGCTAGGTTATATATATGATTCCTCTTTATTGGTTCTCTTAGACTGCCAAATCCCATTAGGTGACTGGTGCGTACATACGTGAGCGGTCTCCGGCCGCACACCGTGATATGACGTATCTATCTCATTGTGCAGTTGGCCGATGAAGGAGGGTATGTCGTCTCGGAATGACCTCAACTGTCGCTGGAGGGATTTAAATGATTAAGTTTTTGCCAGCAGCATATTAGTCTACGAAAGCTATATCACGACGTGGCCATTATTATTATGTGATAATGATAACAAATCTGGAGCGTGGCATATTCTGTTTTTATTGTGCTCACCAAATGTGCTTTCTTCTAACCCACCTCATCATCATACGGAGTCAGTCATACCTCCTCCGGTTACTTTAAATTAATTCCTCAGCAAGCATGGCCTTCAATATCTCCTCAACTTGCCCAGGATCTACGTTGGCATCAATCTAAAAAAGCTAAACTTGTCAGCAAATTTTGTATCAAGCTTTCATTTGTGAAGTAATACAATTATTCAACACCATGCCAGTTAATCATAAGATTACGAGAGAGGAAACGTTACCGTCTCAACTTTATCTTCATAATGCTTCAGAATGACTTCCATGTTCTTGGTGTACTCATTGTACCGTTTGTTGAAGCATTCCTCGTTGTCAGTCGGCTCTCTATAACCGCTGAAGAACCGCCTCAGGGCAACCTCCTGCTTGCAGTCGAGAACAACAAAAGTGTACTGTTCCCCAGAATATGTCTTTATCTTACTGGAGGAAAGGCAGAAGTAAGTATTATCTCACCATCTCTTCAAACGCATGCATGCAATCCGCATCACGTGGAAAGCCGTCGATCAGCCATATACGGGGATAGATACTAGACTCAAAAAGGGTCGAAAGCTCGGTCAACTGTTCCTTAAGAAGGGAAATGAGTATTTACCGCGGCTGGTAGGAGTTTGCGGGCATGCAGATATTGGTTGATTATGTCAATACGGCGCCTACTGACACTATACAGTCCAGGAGATCCTGCTGCCACCAAACGCAAATATTGTCCAACCGAGAAGTGCCGAAAGCTCCGAAAGCGCTTACGTCGCCCGTTGAGACTCATAATAACACTATCACAAAGCGTGCCCTTGCTGCAGCCTGGAGGGCCAAGCGCGAAGACGATTTTATTTTTCTCTGGACCCATCGCTTAAATCGATTGCAAATCAAAAGATAAAGAATCTGCGTCAGATAATCCTGATTGGGCTGTATTAGTGTAGAATAAGGGATAAGATTGAATATCTAGGCGCTACAAGGGTTTAAATACGCAGATGGTCTACCAGTTATAAGTACATGATTTTACTTTGTAGTATCGGCTTGAAAGCAGAAGCCTTGTGAGTCATTAAGTCTGTTTGTATTTGCTATGCCTTGATACAACAACGCAATAACAAGTTTATGAGCCACGTATTAAAAATGACAGTGATAAAAGCAAATGCATAACAACATCACGCAGTACAATCCTGTGTTATTCTCTTCTGACAAAACTTGGGGGTTTTGGCCTTTCTCCTCCCGTTCGCTCTCCATATCTCCACATCTACACACCCTGCAATTTCTATTAATTTTATTGCGACTTAATGGGACGAGGGCCATGCTTTTTCTTTGCGGGAGGAATGCACACGTCAGGATCCAGCGGTTCAAGGTGGATAGCTAAAGCTAAGAGCAACAAGCGCTGCAAATAGAGGCCTGGTATGTTATATAATTTGAGAGCAAATTGACCTTGCAACATGTTGTGGGTGGATTTTTTGCGTTTACAAGAACAATAACTATGTGGTGCTGATCAAACTATCTATTAGTTCTTGTATGTAGTACCAACAAGTTGCAAGACCTGCCAAATAAATTGTTATAACTAAGCGTGATGTTGCTTGAATAATGTAGGGAGCCTTGTTTATGGCGGTGCGATATGTGTGCTTAAGCTTACGTTAACTCTGCGTTATTAGAGTTCTTATGTAGTTTTGTGTAACTTGCAGGAGCGTCAGGCTCATTGCTGTCGCTCCATCACTTCCAACATGTGTTGGCCTCAGTACCAAAACAGTGGACAGGCAATGTTAGGAATTCTTTTGATTCTATTTGTTGTTAATTGGTGTTCGGGGATAGCACTAGCCTCAAAGGGACTACAAGGTTTTGGACCTTTGCTAGGTAGCTTTGCCCTTGCTTTTTAACATGCAGATAGGAATTAGATACTACTTTGAATTGAAAGGTGAAAGAGAGCAGAAAACATAATAAATTGCATAGTCTTGAACACAAAAGTCTAATAAAGCTTGTGATATTAAAGTTTCATAGTGATGTAGCACCCAAGAGTGAATTGATGTTAAATTGTTGGAGGAACCAGGTCAAGGGCTTTTAATAGAAGTCTTTGTCCTGTATCTTACCTACTATATCAACCCAGAGAAAATCAAGAAGGCCAAAAAATTACTTAGTAAATGGCAACTATTCTCTCCTTGTTCATTTCCTGAGGCCCGGGATCAACCTTCTCAATGCATGAAAAGAGGTATGCTAAGCTTTATCCAGGGTACATATGTCACAGGAAAAGCAACGTCGTTAATCCCGCGTAGGAATTAACAATATATATTCTACGTGACAACATATGCTAATTACGTCATATATTTATCACTTTTCTCTGACATGCAAGTCTGTATGATAATCCAAAAGAACCCATCAGTATATCTGGGAAGAGAAACAGGGCATATGAGGCAAGGACCTGAACTGACATTTTAAGTATCTCGCTTGTGATTTCATATCCATAACTCTGCGTGCCTAACTTAAACAACTTTAAATGATGACAAGATAGGTAAGTAGTGCTCTACCACTGTAACAATTTCAGATTGTTATTCTCACAACTGCCCCCCTCCTCGTCTGCCGCAACATCCTTGGTCCAGTCGTACATCCCCCCTCGTTCCCTAAATGCATTTTGATCCCAGTGGATTTCACTCAGGGCGCTCTGGACCCCGACTTGAAGAATCGACTTTGACTGCTTCTCAACGCCCGCGCCTTTATCCAAAAAGCAAAGATACTCGTCGAGTATCAGGTAACTCGAAGCCATAAGGGAGTTGGGCTCAGGAACGAAACATTCGAGATGACGATGTCGCGAGCAAAATGCCTCGAACTGCTCGTCCGAAATGAGTAGTTTCCTCGCGTTGCGCTTCCTCTTATCGAGATAACTGTCCTTCTCTTCGGCGTCGTTCTCTCCTTCCACGTACAGGACCTGGAAGACTTTCCACCGGAAGGGATCGAGCCTGCGCACCGTCTCCGCCATGTCCTCCCGCCAGTTATGCGCGCAGACGACCGTGTTGAGCTTGAACTTGACGCCGAGCTCGCGACACCACTCCCGCACGCGGAAGAGCTGCGTCACGTTCTCGCCGGTCCCGCGGCCGATAGAGATGTTGGTCCCCTCGTCGAAGCTGTCGCAGCTCACGCCCAGCACGTCGACCCAGCGCCCGTGCGCCTCCATCCACCTCCTGGTCACCTTCGTGCCATTGGTGATGATGCTGACGCTCTCGAGCCCGAGCTCCTCTTTGCAGAAGCGACAGAGCATGGCCAGTTTCGTGGGATAGAGAAACGGCTCGCCCCCCGCGAAGTTGATCTTGCGCATGCCGGCGTCCCTCAGGAGGCGGAGACCCCGCTTCATCTCCTCTTCGGATGCTACGTGGGATGTCTTCTCCGTGTGGAAGCAAAAGCCGCATTCCTTATTGCACTTCCTCGTGAAGTGGTAATTGACGGAGATTGGACGGATCGTTTTATTAGCACGATGACGTACTGAAAGATAGATGAGATAGGCCCCAATCCCTGCGATTCCAGTGCAAGCCAGGATTGTCGAGAGGGTCAGATTTGAGGCCATATCGAGCAACATTTTAGTTAGCCTTTTTCTTATCACTTGCGGTGGTGTTCCGCTGCGTAGTGTGGTTAGTATTGTAGGAGTCATCTCGAATAGGTAGCAGGTGTATTTATTGTCTCAGAAGGTTGTATCGGAACTTAGTTAGCAATAGCAAACTACTCAGAAGTCTCACAGTGAGCCTCAAGAGAGCGCCAATGTTACAAGACAACTTGATTAATTGTTTGTAACAGAAAGGCGTTTTAAAGCTTTCTTTGACTCAGTACACAATTGGTTCTTTACGACATGGATGATAAGTACGGATGTGTCTAAGGGTCACAATTTTGAATACAACAAAGGCATAGTGCAGCTTTGTACAGTTTGCAAAAATGTTGTCTGTAAAGGCATTTGTTGCCTATCATAGCTACACAAACCTCTAAGGTTTTGTTCTTTTAAGTAGGCATGGTTGCGAGCCACAAACACTGATGTAAAATTGAACACTTTGTATAAAATGTTGCAGTGTCGTGGTCCCTTGGCGCCACTCCGTGCGGCTTATGGCTTTTTATTACTAGGTACATCTCTGACTCGATCTTGTAGCGACCATTCTCATGTAAATGGCATTTCCAGCTTCATCTACCGCAAATTGGCTAAGTCCAACCTGTTGAGAAAAGAAGTATATAAGTGAGAACCCTTTTCATAGTCTATTTAGAGGGATGACGACTACACGGAGAGCCTACAATAACACGCACCTAAACGAAATCGTAGCGACAGCCAACGAGTGCCACCACCACACGAGCCCCGAGACCAGCCAGCCCCCGGCCGGCACACCGCAAGGCCCACTTTCGAAGAGATACCAGGCCGAAGGTGAGATTTGCTTGGTCCTAGTCCGGGTCTCGTTTTGCAGCCAGCGCTCGGGCATAATAAAATCATTTTCTGTGTCGCCATATACCCCCGGGTCGCGCTAAATCATAATTGCACAGCTATAGATATTGACTCTTTTCAGGTTGTATTCACCAGCGATGTCTAGGCCTTGATTCCAGCTCCTAGCTTTATCAATCACGCGGTGCCGGCAGGAGGCCAGAGATGGAGGGTCTCCTTGATAGCGGCTGACGTATAGCCTTGTGGACATACATCGGCGCTTAGGGTGGACGTTGGGCGGGTCACGTGTACCATATGACCATAGACTTGTGGCATCTTGGGAAACTGTAGGGAATCTACTTATACGCTTTGGAAACATGCTCGGCTACTCCGTGGCTCCTAACAATAACCATGGGACGACCAAACAGGCGAAGGACTATGAACATCAGAGGTGGCCTCTCGAGAGCTTCATTAATAGCCTAGAAGGCAAGATCTAGTAATCGCATAACTATATTAGCTAGATGCAATAAGGGGAGGCAAGGGTGGAGGGCGACAGAGCATACCCTGGTGACTATTTGGCTTTCCCCACGAATGAAGCTGTCTATGGTTTTGAGGTGGCCTAGGATGAGAGTTGTCGGCATTTACGAAATAGACGCGACTATACAGATTGAATATACTGCGATAAGAGACAGGGCAATTAAAAAGATACGTCGAGGACGTAGTACATCTCTCGAAGGACGGAGTAAACAACAACATGCCTTGCACCTATAGGTACCTTGTGGCTTATCCACATAGTGAGCTTGAACGCCACATTAGATTTGATAATACCGCTGTGGTCACCTAATACACCTGATTGGTATATAAATCCTTCATAGAAGCACGGAGAATAAGCAACGCTTGAAGCTAATAGGAGCATAGGAATAAATTCCGAGAAGGAATAGAGTTTGACGAAGTCACGGCGTTAATCTAGAACGTAAGCACCATACCATACCATAAGACTAGGTTAGGCACTAGGCCATGACAGAACCACTTCCACCCAGTCCACATCGCCTCATTCCAACTCTAGCCCTTCAATTCAAGACCCATAACGGCCGCGCTTATTTCTCGCACTTCTCCCAATCGTAGCTGAAGCCATACTGCGTTCCGTAATAGTGCACTCCCTTCTCGTCCTCGAATATCTCACTCGCCACTGTGCCCTTCTTCCCCTTGCCCTCGATCTTGAGCTCCGACCTGATCTTGATCGTCCCGCTGCCGCACGCGGGAAGCTTGTACTGGGGTGCCTTGGGACCCACGAGGTCGAGATTCCCGCCGTACTGATCCGTCTTGGTGGGGCCGTTCAGCGTCAAGGTGTCAGTGATCTGGTGTGAGTTCGAAAAATGTTAGTTCGGGTCCAGTTCAGGGAAAACGAAGGAGAAGCCAAGGGAAGAGAAGAGAAGCTGAGGCTGAACTTACGTCCGCATCGAGGTACTTGAGGCTGAAGGTGGCCTTGACGTCTTCGCCGAGGTCGTAGGTGGTGATAGCCTAGATTAGACGAGATATGAACAATCAACATCTCATATTACAAATATAAACGTTGACGCTGCGCACCTTGGTCCCGTTCTTATGCAGCCGGAGCCTATAGTCGTGCCCTTCGACCTCTCCCTTCGCGTCCTTGTACTCGGTGTACTTCAGCTCGGCCTCGCACCACGTCGAGTCCGTTCCGCCGAGATCGACGCGCAGGGACGGCATGGCAATGAACCAGTAGTAGATCTCGGAGCCATCGACCGTGTTCTCGCCAAAGGTCAGACGCGTGTGGCGCTCGTGGGTGCTCTCATCGTAGTCGGGCTTGCCGAAGTCGGGGCACCCGGGCCCCTTGAGCGCCGTGATCTCGTACTGCCAGGTATAGGGAAGGATGCGGACGGGATCGTCGGTGGCGGCTGGCCGGGCACAGGCGAGGCCCAAGAGCGAGAGGGAAGCTGCGAGTGTCGATTTCATGGTTGGTTAGATGGGCGAATGGCTTGCTTTTGTGACTCGTATGCTTCGATTTTATGCGCTGGGCGCGTTTTCCGCGACAGAGCCATCATGAGAGCGGTTCTTGTATCTGTATTTATACTGACGAGAGGGAGGGGTTACACCGTGAAAGAATTTCACCACAGAATCCCGTACTGCAGAGTTCTGCAAATCGCTCCACGGCAGATGTGCATATTTCCGGACAGGTTTCCTCTGCGATTGGAATACATGAGGTGCGGAACATAAAGTCGCTCATCCGGTGGCTCGAAGGGGCCATCTCGTCGGTACAAAGCACTCCATCTGGTGGTTAGGGACGGACCGCATATAAAGGGTGTCATCGAACTGCTAAGAAGTGAGATGGTATTGCGGTAAAAGGATCGGAAGAGCAGGGTAATATAGTGCCGAAAAGAACCAATTGGCAGATCAAAGGGCTGCCTAGGCACTGTGGACGGGCTACCTCATGTTGCAGCCATGTAATATGCAGTCACCGTATAATATGCACGAGAGGAACGATCTGCATCCAACCGTATATGGCAATAAACCTACTAAAGGGGCCAAATAAGAGGAGAAAGCCAAGGGAAAAGAGATAAAAAGAGGATGACAGTAAACCATCGGGTCTTCTGGCTTATAGGCGTGGAATCCTATGTACTGTGGCAAGTTAGTTAGAGGTAGACGAGTTAGTATGAAACATTGTACCTCCGTTACTCAGGAAGCTACAAACATGATGGCAACAATAGTATCACACCATGGATATGCCGTTTCATCGTTCAGAATTGATAAGCCATCTTAGTTGTGGGACATAGAAATCTGGACTACAATGTTTCGACCTGCTAGGTGCTCCTTGAAGAATGTGGAAAGCTTTTTGAAGACCTCCCCATATGGCGCTCCCCATATGGCGACGAGGAGATGCGGCGCACGTTAACAGTGTAAATGCCATGAACTGAACCGCTCATGCACTCTTCGGTATCTGAGCCCCCGCCCACTGATTCTATGACTCTGTTCCGGCCGTAAACTGCCTCAGTAGTAACGATTGGGCTAAGATCATATATCGGCCGCATAACACGACGGCCCTTCTATTCTAGGCCAAGATACGATGATGCAGAAAGAATTTGACCCTTCAGAAATCAGTCGACAAGGTCCCGAGTGGCGCTGTGGGTTTGATTGCATTGAAGACTTGGATCCAGAGTGGCAGGATTAAGGTACTTGGTACTGGAGACAGACATCTCTTTCGGGAGACGGCCGTTATCAAACAAACTCCAAAGTCTAGAAGTGTGATGCAGTCGAATTACTCGGGATAAGAAATTCATCAAAAATACCTGTGCCCCTTGTTTACCTGCTCTTGGAGTTGATAAGTCGCAGACAAAACAATGCCGAAGTTGGCCCGTGCACCACGGAACGCCCGGAGTAAATAGTGATGGGAATTTTTCGACGCGTCTATCCCGTACCGTTGGCAGTAACTACTCGTAAAGAGAGTAACGCGTCAATCATCAAACCATGAACGCCACTCCATGACCGGGCGATGCTAACTTTAGCAATTTCGTAGGTAGCAAGGGAGAAAGTACCTTCGCAGCGAACCACGTTTGGCTTTTGGAGAGACTAGAGTTAGTCAGTCTTCCTAGTTAACTTCCCTGTCAGTCGAGCATTACGAGGCAACCCATGGAGGGGAGTGCACATGCCTCCTTAGAAAGTTGTTATTGAAAGGTTCATTCCCCCGCTTGCTCAGCGGCACCTTCCACTTTAGCAAACGACAACTCAGCAATAACCTCCTATCAAAGGACTTCCGTAAGACTCTTGCCCTCGGACATGTAGGCTATCGGTACTAGGCCGCTCGAGCATACATTTCAGTAACACTATCCAGAAAGCGAGCGGAGAAAGTAACTAGCAGGGAAAGTAACTAGCGGAGAAAGTAACTAGACAACACATCACTTATGACTGTACTTCGCCATCCTCTGGATATTGGTCGTGAGATTCAGGGCCATGTTAGACGACTGCATCCGTGAGTGCGCGAGCTTCGACTGAAGGGTGGCGACCCAAGATACACCGAGGCTATAGAACGATCCTATAATCCCATGTCCCACCTAGGACGTAGCCGAGGCCGGTCAAAAGTAGGCAATAGTGGTGCAGAGCCCTGTTCTTTAAAACCTAGCCCACGACGCAATATCCGAGGACACAATAGCTAAACGGCCCAATTTCTAGGGCTGATTTTTACTCTTTAAAATTTGGAGTAATATGATGGTGAGTAGAACCGTTGACAGGACTTTGATAGGTGGGTGTCAGTGATACGGAATAATTAAGCATCCTATATGCAACATCATCACGAGCATAATTCAAGAAGGGGAAGAGATCTTCCAAAGTTCAAGTTACAAAGCAGGCTCGCTCACCATTGACTTGAATCGTTTCTTCATGACCGGTTAAGGGTGCTAGGTCAGAGAACTGTTTTGAGACACATGCATTTGGAACCACGATGTCTAGTCGCTTGGGACTCTTGGTACGGTTGACGAACGAGACGACGCTCGAGTACAGCTGAAGATCTAAACTCCACACTAGGATTGAGACATCTCGAGAGGATCAACAAGACAACAGGTCTTCTCTCGCTCTTTCACTCTTGAATTGGCCGCGCACAGTAATGATAAATTGGCTTGCGCCCAACCCAAATAGCTGACGGGCACATCCATGTCCAATACTACAGGTGCTAGACCCGGGTACGATGACTACATTTCTTCTGAGTTTGATATTATTAGGAAGTGGCGGTGTCTCGAAGATTTGCTGGTACCAAAAGCTTTGCAACGTCGCGTGCTTTTCTACGTTGGCGAAGGTTCGGGGAGCCATAGCGCGAACCAGGTTATGGATAGAGTTGCGACTTGGCTGGGATGAATTAAGTAGGTAGGTTAGGAACTTTCTACTTACTGTCAGATCTGGCGCATGCATGCAATACAGTCGCTTTTAGAACTTTTGGACGGGGTTGAGGTAATCCCTCAATATGTATTCAGTGTTGTTGGTAATGCAAGGTGCACCTAGAGAGAGCCACCCCTTCAGCCACCTGGCCGGCTACCTTGGCGATCCCTGTATATGCTGACCTAAGTACTTAGGTAATTATTTTATACTTCTTAAGCTGTTTCTATTCTTTTCTCTGCGTGCCCCGGTTACCTTTCTTCGCCTTACAAATATACGCAAATTTCTAACGTTCTATTTTCATCATGGCTATCCCGCGAATCGCCGAGCTAGCTGCTCGTATAGCCTCCAATACTTCAAAAGTAAGCGATTATCTAGCTGCCAACAATCTCCCGCAGCCTTCATTTGACGTTGATGCACCTCTATATGGCGTAGTGCCGAAGAATGCGCCGGAGATTGAGGCCTTGAGGCTATCTGTTCTTGAAGACACTGCCGAGTTGCGAGATCTAATGCTTGGCCCAAGAGACTACCTCTACAGTTTCATCGTACGTCAATTCCTAGGGTTTTAGAACTTAAGACAAAACATGGGACTCGGTTGACCAACAATGACGGCCGTAGCATAATGCCCTCCTTCCTCAGCAGGCCATAACGCGTTTTGGGCTGGCTCGAAGTCTGCCTATCGGGGGTGAAACAACATTCGCGGAGATGGCTGCATCTTCCAGCCTGAGCGAGAGCGATGTCCGAAAGATTGTCCGCTACGCAATCACGCAGAGGATATTCGAGGAGCCGCGACCCGGGGTCATCACACACAGCGCCGTCTCCCGTCTCCTGGCGGAAGACTCCGGTGTCCACGATCACGTAACTACTTGCTCCGATGATCTCTGGCAGGCAGCCGCCCAGACTTGTAACGCAATGATGAAATTTCACGACTCGGAAGAGCCCACAGAGACGGTGAGGAATGAATCTCTTACCTTCGCTCTTGGAGGATTTCGTTTCGACTTTGCGTTGCAGACTTTTGTAACATGGCGCGATTGGGACATAGGAAAGAAAGGATAGATAGAAGGACGAGAGAACCCGTGCATTAATATCGTCGTCCAGGGGTTTTCTTTGGCGAACAACACCAGCAAGTCTATGTACGACTTCTTGGCGGATCATCCAGAGCGTTCTCGCCGGTTTGCGAACATGATGAGCGGCTTCACGAAATCAAGCTCGTTTGATCTTAAGTACGTTACGGATTTTTACCCTTGGCAAAACCATAATAGCGGCACAGTGGTAGATGTGAGTTGACAAACCACAAAACTCGGGACTTACTATGGTTTCTGACATAAATTTTCAGGTTGGCGGCTCACAAGGGTTTGTTTGCGTGGCACTGGCTCGCAAATATCCCCTCCTCACCTTCGTAGTTCAAGATCTGGAGCCTGTGATCACAGAAGCCCAGCAACAAAGCTTACCATCGGATGTGGCAAGTCGGGTGTCGTTCATGCCCCACGACTTCTTTACCCCGCAACCTGTTATAGGCGCAGATGTCTACTTCTACCGATGGATCTTTCACAACTGGTCGGACAAGTACTGCATCGAGATTTTGAAAAATCTCATCCCGGCTCTCAAAAAGGGCGCCAGAGTCATCATCAGCGACGCGGTCCTACCGGAGCCCGGGAAATTGCCGAGGGCTGTAGAGGGCAGGTTGCGGAGCTTTGACCTAGTCATGACCTCGATCCAGAACGCGAGGGAGCGAGAACTGGGCGATTGGGTCGATTTGTTCCGCAGAGCTGATTCGAGATTCTATTTCGACTCTGCAATTTGTCCGCCGGGATCGAATCATTCACTTCTGGTTGCCGTTTGGAAAGGCACTTAAGCAATGTGTTGTTTGGGTGACAAGATATGGACGCCACTTCACGCCGCACATAATATTGAAGGGCCTGCGTCGCATGATCACTTTAGGAACTCGCACCCGCACACCGCCCCCTCACTCTTCCCAGCACGCTAGGTATGAAAAGGGGTCGAATCAGTGAGGCTAGAATAGCAGTGTTGAGTATCATAGATGTTCTCTGACCGAAACATGCTTGTCTCTCTTTCTAGTCTCTCTTTCTAGTATGTCACCGAAGAGCCGGCATCAATTGAAATAGAAAGTTTAAAAGCTGGAAATGATTACTTCGCTTCATATGTCCAAAGAGTCGCAATACCACCTAATCCCCCGTATCATCGAGTCAGAGAGCGATGACTTTCAGCTAGGGCCCTATCATCGTGTTGAATGCGACGTTACTATCGTCCCAACTCCGGAATGCAGTCCGAACTGATCCTCTTTATTTATAGGGGAGACCGTTATCTTGGCCTAAGTTAGTATGTGCCTATGGCGCTATAATGCGAACAAGGGGCACTCGGAAGTACGACGGAGGTAAGCAGACAGCTGAGCTCGCGGACGGGACCGAATCACCCCTGTATCTATCTCCCCGGATGCAACACACAAGAATTCCCCCAGTCAGCTATGCGTGGGGGTAAAGCTTGACTAGGCAGCCTCTAATAAGTCCTATGCATTAAGAAAGCTTGTTTAAATACCTTGGTCATATCGTTGAATGCAACCTCACATTAAGCCACTGCATTTTTGATGTGGCAGATAGTTGACTACGCCGGCACCAACAGGTTTTGTGTGTATCAGTAGAATCGTGGCTGGATAGTTTCGGCTTAGTCCTTTCCCTGCTTTTAAAAATCTGATACCGTAGCAACCCCCCTCATTAGGCGCAAACATTGCGGCTTATGCCCACCGAAGCTTGTAATACCGTCTGGGCATTCTTAAGAATAGCTTCTGGAAAGGGGGGGCATATTGCAACAGGACCACCTTGGAAACAAGCTTTCTGTGTCGCCATGCCAAGAAAAACGGTTAAGGAAGAAAGGAGAAACTTACAATATAGGGAGGACTTTAAATCTCCCTTTCGAGTTAGTGTAAAAGAGCAGACCAGGTGTGCCTCATGGCCAATGGCGAACAAGGCCAATGGCAATGGCCTGCAACGGCCTACAATAGTCGTCAACTAAAGTCCGATTCCCGATTCACCTAACCTAACCTGCACCTCGGATGCGTGAGGTATTACTTCGGTCCAGCCTCGACCAGTCACCTTGACCCTATCGTGCACGCAGCTCACACCTAATTATACCATTAAAGGGCTCTCCATGAGATTACCCTGCGTTGTCACGCTCAGCCGACACGGTGAGATCCATCTTGCAGGAAGAGAAAGAGACGATACCCGTGCCCGCCAGTATTTGGCAGTGGTGTGATTAATTATGTAGCCTTTAGAATAGACCTCAATGCATCGGTACGCTCGTGGATCTGAGACAGGACTTAGAAGGTTCCCCATAAGATTGTTCGACCTGTGAGATTTACTCAAGAAGTAGCCATTCTGAGCCATCCTGTAAGATCGTGAAGACCAATAGTTGGGCGATTAACTAACTCTAGCGATTACAATGCATATTTACAATGTATCAGATGGCCGGAGAATATTAGGAGGAAGAAGGAGCGATTTCCGATGTGAGTAGAAATTTTGAAGATATACCACATAGCTATAACCGTACATAGCCCCTTTACGTATTCGAATACCCCGGCTCTCGCCCCCCATATTCCATATCTCAAGGCTTCTCAAACTCGAACTCTTCGGTTCGTCAACTGCAGCGACCGCATTCCACGAGTTTCATAAGGATTCTGTGGGATCTTAAAATGTATTTCAGAAGAATCACCAACAGCAGTCGCAACGGGCCAATCATGTGATACACAAATGTGTGTCTTGTGCTAAAGCTTCCGCCCCCCTAATAACTATCACTATCTCTAATATCCAGATACTCAATAAACCGAATGCGCGGTTCTCAGGTGTACGCGATGGAATCGTCATCGTCTCGACCGGAAGTCTCGAGTGACTGAACTCCACCAGCCCCAGTCGAAGATTGTTTGCAGTAGTTGTACACGATAGCTACATCGTCGTCGTGGTCGTCTTGTGGAGCGATATCGCACGTTGCCAACGCACCTGTATATAAGGAAAAAGAAAAAAAAAAGATCAGCGAAAGCTAAGCATCAGCGACCCAAGTTTCGGATTTTTCAGACAGACTCAAAATATCTCTCTCGTTACTCCTCATTAGGATCATCACCTTACCGTGTTGAGGAAGGGGGGCCCAGAGGGCAAAAAAGGTGATCATGGCGCCGGCCACTATATTAACGAGCTTCATGATGGACCGTAGGCTTTGAAAGAAAAAGACTAGGGGAATTTGTCAAGTTGGATATTGACGTTATGAGGTCGCCTTAACCAGGAGCGATAGATAAACTGCGCGCAGTGTGAGATAGTCAATGAAAAAGTAGAGAGTGAGGGACGAGCTCTAATATCTGGAGGTAGGGTAGTCACTCTTCATGTATGTATCGTCCTTGTCTGATCAACTTCTCGGGAACCGCACTCTGATTTCGCATTCCGCTTGGCGTCAAATGGGTCGGTGTTTACAGCTTTATACATATAAACTACATACGAAGTCAAGGTGCTCGATTAAGTTTTACTTTCGTAGAGTAGTATTGTAGGATGTAGGCAGCATCGAGCAAAACATTTACGTTCAGGACACCTGTAGAGCTGACTTTTTGGCGGTTTCTCAACGTAAGTAGTGAGGCAGTGGCCACGATTGGCACAAACGCGATGTCGGTGCCCCGTCTAGTGAAAAATGTTACGTTGCGGGTTGGGCCATCAACTGGTATCATATCTTTCGGACGATTCCAATGTCTGCATTGGTGTAAAAGGCTCCGTCTCCAAATACCACATCGCACCTGCAATGCAACGCAATAAAGCTTAATCTTGATAATCGAGGACTAATGTCCCTCCGCGTCCTCTAGGGTAGTAGCACTGTGTTGCTCCATGTGCTAGAAGAGGCATTACACCAGGGTTAATGTTAGGATATTGACTCTGATAATTGTAACCCAGGTTAGGAACGAATTCTTGGCCACATGCGAATGCTTGGAGTGCTGGTTCAAAGAAGAACAGAACGCAAAGACAGAAATCTGTGTTCCAGGTTATTAACGAGATGGCACGTCGCGATGAATATCACCTCATCGGAGGACCGAGTGACTCTGCTATTCCATGCGGTTTGACGCATCCACGAGCGCCCTCGGAGAACCTTCGCTCTCGATTCAGAGACCCAAACATCACGAGGCGCTGGGCTTTCGGTTTCACCCTGATATCATTGTTAACAGTAATATCCACCGGGTCGATAGGTTTTCGGTGGGGAATAAACGTACAGAAGACTCGTGAGGGTCATGTCTCCTGGTTAAGTATGTTACTTCGACATTTCTGGCTTGTTCGCTTGGTTTGTCATAATTAAAATATAGGTACCTATTAACGATACGTGACAGCACCGCCAGGGAGCGTTCACACCGTATTCGAATATCAAAAGCCGTTTGCACTACGTCCTTCTAATGAGTCTACGGCGTTATGGGCCTCATTATTTCCTAGTGAGTGAACAATTTCCATACGTCTCTGGAAGCCAGTTGAAGCTTGCAAGATAAGAGTTAACTAATCACATCTCCAATTATCGCCGAAGCAGGAGGTGGTGGATTCGTCACACATCCTGAGCTGTCGCCCGAACCAAAATGCGTGGCTGTATACCATCAGCTTCATTGCCTAGTAAGCCAACATTTTGTTCACTATTATATATTGCCAACATAATTAGCAATATGGAACTAACATGATGTCACAGGACGCCATTAGGAGTGGCTACTGGGCGGCCATAGATGGTATTGAACCGAGTCATCACGCGAGACCCAGCCATGTCCGTCATTGTATTGACTATCTGCGCCAATCGCTTATGTGTCATGCCGACACTAACCTTGAAGCGATAAACCAAACCCTCGCAGGCGTCACCGGCTTCGGCTCTGAGAAACAGTGCCGTGATTACGGACGTGTGACGGCCTGGGCAGATCAATGGAGGACAAGAGAAAGAGATGAAGAATTACAGAAGTGAGCACTGTTGGTCATGTAATTACTAAGAAGCATTAACCGGTTGATGTAAGTGTTGAAGTATGAGGTCAAGGTGACATAGCATGTACAGTACCAAGGCATCATGGCATCCCGTGTATATAGCAGAGGGCCTTCCCACCTCACATCCAGTCAGTTCAGTGGTCAATCAAGTCTCATATACCCTTCATTTCATCTGTAATATTCCATTCATACGTGACGTATGTGATTAAAGGTTCAAATAATGTATTAATCCTGTCTTCCAGTATGCCAATCAAAAGTAAATGCTATGCTCAACCATCACCTTTATTCAACGTTAATAAATACATAAATTTCGAGCCCAATATCGAGCACTAATTATTGTCTATTACCACCACCCCTTTAACTTGGCGGCAGAAGCAAGTCCTGATCAAATAAATCAAGGCGACGCGCCTTTGCCCACTTGTCGAGCTTATCCCAGTTGACGCATTGATGTAACGACCCGAACTGCATGGTTGGCGAGGCGGTGTCGCGTTCCTCATCCCGTAGCCACGTAAACGGTATGATATTAACATCGCCGTGGCAAATTGACGACTGGCGGATCTGCTCAAGACAATGCTCTAATAATTATTGACACAATATTAGCAATCACGTTAGTTATAGAAGTCCTAAGAGAAACTCTCACCAAGGTGGCCCATTCTATGATGCCATTCGTCAGTTGACATGTTCGGGTAGTAATAGTCTCGATATATCATTTTCCGTACGCGTTTCTTTCATTGAAGAATTAGCAGTGTAATTTTCTGGGGTGACTCGATCTTGTTGGAATATAAATATTTACCAAACAGTGAAGCTCATGATATACTCCCAAGGAGCCGACATATCCCGAACCGTCTTTCAACTGTAAGGACGTGTACCCTAGGCGCTCCATTTCATCCGGGAAGATCTTGATGTTTATTCCTGTTGAGAACGGTTAGAATGAAAAGCGCCGGGAAATATCAGGGGTGCCACCCAATACTGACCTTTCAGTAACTCCGTCCAGGCCGCATCTGACTTTGAGTTCGGAGAGCCAGTATAAGGCGTAGACCCAGGTATAGCGTCAATGATGCGCGTCTCCCACTCGATAGCATCTTGCGCCGGTGCTGAAATACTATGTTGAGCCGTGACTACGTTTATCTAAAGAGGACATGGGACAGGGCTTACACCATAATAGAACAGGAACGTTTGAACACGGACGATAGGCATTAAGAGCGAGGAATGTAGTGAATATGCAAATGTTGAGGAGAAAGAAAACACCGTTAGCGGCCCACGTATAAGAATACCGCTTCGCCGGCGTGGAGAAACGTCTTCTTCTCGACTGAGTAGCTGTTGAATCGATATCGAGATCTGAGGCCTTGAAGAAGATTGTAGCCGGCGAGTCCCTAGGTGTTGCCGTCGCATCAGGGACTTGATCTTGTTTTGCTTCTTCTAGGAAAGGGACTTGTTCACCATCCAAGGAGTTCGAATCTATCCTGTCGGCGCTCATATTTGTGGTATGTTCAAAGCAGAGCTCGAAATAATGATGAAACTCGTACGATCCGAATACACAATGCAGCAAAGGAATCTATCGTGTAAGTTCGCATGAAGATAGAAAACGCTGCAGCCCGAATATACAGTGCGAGACCAACAGGGGTTTACTGTCTGAAGGCATCGCGGACCTGTAATAAGTATGCATGTAGATGTTATTTCCGGTAGGACAGGACGTTGGGGAAGTCAACACAGTACAGCGGCGCCCATCGTGCATTGTCCTTTTGAAAAAGGTCTTGCCGGCCGCAGGCCTCTCCGTCCGGAATCCGGCTCCCAGAGCTGCGGAGCTGATAATACGGTGTTATCATTCATTGTTGCATCGCTACCGAGCGCCACCGTGTTGGATATATGGTGGCATTCTGCATGGATGCAACCACCTTGTTGGGCGACCGCCCGGCCATCAAAAAATGCACAGATACAATGGAATGTCTGCTATGCAACCTTTGAGATAAGCGCCATCGTCTCGTGCCTCCTTCCCCAAGAGTAGACGGGACGCTCTAGACTTACTAACGAGATTCTTGAAGCAGCACCCTCTTATCTTTCATACTCCTCCTCTCACCCTGAATCCATTCCGCTTCACAGTTTGGTTCAGGGAAATCTCACACACCTCTCCAACTTATCCAGTTTCTCTTCTCTCAAGAGGCCTATCGTTATACATAATGGCGCTCAGACTCGATACCAATATCGTTATCGTCACTATAGTCTTCTCGGCTCTTGCTCTCATTTCGGTCATCTTGAGATTCATAGCCGTTGCCAGGAGAAATAATTCGTTTGCGCTCGATGACCTTTTAATCTTACTTGGACTGGTATGTATTTCTCCTGTTTTTGGTATTGCCGTCTTCTTCAGGTCGCTAGCTAATATTGCGAGTAGCTATTTACGCTTGCACTAGGAGTCACTACTGTGGGCGGTATGTCTTTAACTATGACAGCTTTATAATGATTATATTTATTCATCATCGGCTCTTATTGTCATCCTTTTATTACTTAAAACAGATGCTTTAGTATCGACTCTACTGACTGGATACCATAGGAGTATATTTGGGTAACCTCGGCGACCATGTTTCGTTGGACAAAAATGGCGTTCCTCAGTACGGTCCCTGGATCGCCGGTTTCCAGAAGGCAGGTTCTGATCTAATCTATATATTGTTCCCGACACGATTATGCGGAAAAGAAGCTAAACAGCGTGATTACAGGTGCAATGGTTCGGTCAACTGATATCAATCTTGGCTTTCGCATTCATAAAGCTCTCACTTGTCGTCTTCTATCGCCGCCTTTTCCGGGGCAATAAATTCTACATCATCACCGCCTTAATGCTCGGTATCATCAGTGCTTGGGGAGTCTCCTTTTTCCTCGCTATACTACTCCAGTGCATACCCCTATCAGACTCATTTCTGCCTGAGCCGGAAAGAACTGGCCAGTGTATTAACACCCTTCCCGTATATAATGTTATGGCTACCACGAACCTGTACGTTTGACGACGTTTTCTTCGCTTCTACTCTCCACCCTACGCCTAGTCGGCAGTGTGTCCTCCGAAGGTTATAGCTGACCTCAATATTAAAAGGGTAATCGACATCGCAATCTTAGCAATCCCACAGCCGTACGTGTGGAAGTTGAACATGTCACTGCGGCGGCGAATCGGCATTAGCGTCATTTTCCTGCTGGGTGCTTTGTAAGTCCAATATCCCCCCCTTCTTCGAGCTCAAGCAATTAATACCTATGGCCAACGTATTAGAACTAACATCGTAATAGTGTGATCGGAGTCAGTGCCACGCGAATCTACTTCTTTTACTCAGTTACGGCAAACCCGAAACTCGAATACGATGTCACATGTTAGTAATATGTTGTCGTCAAGTGGAGGTTTTGCGTCCTGAAGTTAATCAAAACTCGTATCATCGCTAGATAATGCTGCACCTGCCTTTTATTGGACGAATATTGATGTCTGTGGTAAGTAAGGTCCTAGCTACTGACTACATAAGTATTTTCTTCTACCTATTTTCTGACCCATAACAACCCCTGAGAACTGGCCTTCACAGTTCAAAGATTACCCCAGATTATGAGAATGGGCTACCCTACTAACACGAAATGCTGTCTCATAGTGGCAGTTATCTGTGCCTCGCTTCCCTCCATGCACTCGCTTGTGGCGGGCCTCTCGCCCGGCCATATCATACGCAGCTTTGCAAGTAGGATCTCGCTCCGTCTCTCATCCAAACGCGGCGGTAGCAGCCTTCACGATTTGGAGGGTGAATCAAGAAAGCCCAGCACATCGTCCACAGCTGGTATCAACAACGTCAACTTCGCAAATACCGTATCCCTTGTTGATATCAACGCCGAGACAGGTAAACAAGGCAAACTGAGCGAGGAGGTCTGATATTATACAGCAGCGTCAAGCGTTTCGGATCTTATGAAGCCCATAAATAGCGCTTATCCTTTGATCTCCATTTGCTTTCCAGAGCTAAAGCGAACCTGCTATTAGAGGATATTATTTAAGGTGTTATCAGTGCTGTGGTGAGACATAGTACTTACGGGGGAGAAAAAAAAGGGGGGCAGCGCGGTAGCCACATTCATGTATCTCTGAACGGGGTATATTTGTAACTATTATATGTAGGCAGGTATTATAATATCACGCATCGTAGCACATTAGAAACGCGTACATCTAACCTCCCTCCCCATCCCCTCCACAACTTTCCCCTGTCTCGAATCTCCCCTGCTTTTCTCTATTCTTCTTTTACACCACCGCTCACTTCCTCTAGCTCGTCCTCTTCCTCAAGACCCCAGTCCCTGAACCCGGTGCCCTTCATCCAACTGATACCTTTGCGAACGCCCGCCTCCCGGATCGCCCTGGCGTCTCTCTCGTAGACAGCTCCGGTGATGGCCAGCGCGAGGGCAAACAGCCAGACGTCTCCGCCGCGCATGGCGCGCCACCACCGCCGCTTCACGCCCACCTTCCAGAGCGAGTCGACGCTCGTGCGCGCCGTGTACAAGAAGATGCTGCGGCCCTCGCGACGCTCGACGAAGGCCCAGAGGCCGCCGAGGAAGCCGCCGAGGAAGAACCGCTGAGTGGGAAGGAAAGTTCGCGGTAGCCACGTCTGGAAGAAGCAGATGCTCGCCCATATGGTGGACAAGGAGCCCGTGGCGAATGTCGTAAGCCGTAGCGACTTCGCGAATAAACGGTTCAATAGGTGTAGAGGCGCATTATATAGGAGCTTATAACGCGGCAGCATGAGCAGCGAATAAAATATTAAGAAGAAGCGTCCCATACGGGGGAACGAGCGAACCCAGAACGTCAGGTATGTCCGCAGACATGAAGGATCTGAAGGATGCAGAGTCGCACAGCTCAAAGATGGAATGATGGGATGAGCCCTAGACGTAAGTGGTGCTACAACAGCCAAGGATATCGGCAGGGTAGGCTGATCGGGGAAGAGAGTTGGTGAGACGAACGGCCTGTTAAACTATAGTTAGAATAAGTTCTTCGTTAGTGGAGAGAGGGTAAAGACATACGGCCAGTTGAGTTTAGCCATTTGCGCGAGGCTGTCGATGATGTCCCACGATCCAGGCCACTTAATGCCTGACGGCAAGTCTAGAGGCGCGGGGTGGAGATATGTATTCGCGTATTTGAAGATGGCGTCGAAGAGACCGACGGGAGCGCTTTCACGGTCAAATACAGCTGCATGTAGCAGCTGTCCCATGGCTAAGGGCTGAAGCATCCAGCTTCCCCACCACCAAGGGCGCTCTCTCTTCACCATACCCTTTCCTCCAGCCCTAGGCCGCCAGCCCCAGATGGAGCCTTCATCTTCGAGCAGATTCCAGCCAAATTCCAAGGCGCGGAACATGACGGATATCATGATCGTTAGGCGCAGCTGTTGTGAGGGATAGATACCCAGGGCCAGACCGGCAAGACTGGCGCCCACGGCAGGGGCATAGGCGGATGTAAGGGTGCTTGAAGTCCGAGGGTTGCGCTCGCGAAATGGAGCGGCTGAGGGATCAAGCAGCTGCGCTCTCAGACGAGTGAAAAATCGGAAGAGCAGACGGTACAGCAGCAGAATGGTAGATAGGGACAGCGACAGTCGAAGTGGGGACGACTTGTAGAAAGGCTGTTTCTTTTGCGAAGAGCTCGATCTGTAGGCCATAAGACTGATTAGATGACCGTACTTCAACCATACTTCAGGTCGTGAAGAGTGATATAACTATGAACTTACTCGTTTTGCCCCTTGAGGCGCGCCATGAGGATCTCGAATGCTTTGGCTCCCACGCCCGTAAGGACGAAGACGCGTAAAGCGTGCCGGATAGCTCGAGCATTATACGTATCGCCGCCTCTCCGGCTAGGGGCTCGCGACGGCGCGCTTTCTTTGCCCTTTCCCTTTCCAGTCTCTCGTGCTACGGAGTCCCTTCTCCGGCTAGTCTCCCCACCCATGTATTTCTCGACAGTATTCACGGTCGGCGCACGCTTTCGCAGAAGTCGCGAGCGCGATATGACATATTTATGAAGAGTCTCGTACTCGCGCGCCGAGATTGTGTATCTTAGGGCGTTGCGAAGGACTGGGTCGGCGGCGGAATTGGGTTTCGAACCGGATGCCGCTCTCGGTCGTGGGACGTCATCCTTGGGGATCTCCAAGGGAGGTAATCTGGAGGAACTGGGGCCGCCCGCCATTTTGAGATAAATCCAACAAATCCAGTGAACCTAAAGCGATACTACAGAAGGCTGTGGTCGGTTTGTCGGATCACGATTATCTAGATAGACACCATCGAGTAGCTATTCTCGTTATTGGGTTGCTCGCATTCGAATCAAGCTGAGGCTATTTGCGCGGATTGGCAGATCAAAACTCCGATGTTGTGACAGTTGGGTGAATCATGCCTGTGATTATATTGGCGCGGTGTTTCAAGACCGTCTGTACTAAATATCAAATGACCGCGGCTCGGCTCGGTTCAGCTGAGACTCAAGGGAGATGTTGTGACGACACGCGACAGAACTAATTCCAAAGCCGAGTTGTGGAATGCTAACATTGAGATGATTTGACAGATAGTAGTAGAAGAATTAATCGCGAGATGGTTCGAGAGAGGTTTTATTGGGCGCATTAATGATGAGAATGAAGAATTCGGATTGGGAGGAGGTACAGATAGAGATGACATGCAGAAGAAGATGGTGTCGTCGGAATTGGTTGGTCCTGCACCTACCATATCATATGTACTATCAGCACAGCATAAAGCTGTGAGATTACGTGGAGTGGGCCAAGAAATTAAACCTGCCTTGGTGCTGAAGCTCCCCCATTGGATCGAGCGCATCAGAGCCCAAATGCCTCGGCTGAATTAGCATGTGAGCCTCCACTGCTGCACTCCACTGATATCATCCCCAGGCATAAACGCGGGCATCGCGGGGATTCGGGGCCGGGATCATAAGTCTGGGGAACAAATAGCATCACTAGGCATACAACGACTTTCTGCGCCTCGGATCGAAGGGCTCTGTAATTAGGTTTTGTGCTGTTCTTTCTTTTAACTGAAAGGACTAATTGAAGAAATCAGGCGCCTTGATAACATGAATACTATTTACCGAATGGAAAAAGGGTATTGGTCAAACATTAACTACTCTACCTACATAGATGCTTTAGGTATCTCCTTCGGAGGTACCAGTCAATTATCACGAAGCTTGGCGTCCAGTAACAGAACTACTAGTAACAATCGCAAACTTTCTGGCATCTGCACGCGCCTATGTCGCGAGGAATAATCATTCCGTCATTTAGAATTATGTTTAGTCATTCGTTATTTTACTTAGTTATCCAGACCTACAGACAATAAAGTCCAATTTCGGTCCTAGACCAGATGACTTATTATCCCTTACGAGTAGACTGCACTACAATGGAGTGACTAGGTGAAGTCTAATATCTAGAGTAATGTAGGCGTATATATCCTCCTATATACACGGAGTAAATAAAGTTGCGCCGGCCAGTTTATGTCGCAAGACACCGCCTCTACGCGTAGAAACCCGTCCATACTAAAGACCTATCGTCTAACAGACCTTCGACAGGTAGATTCGATCTAATGCATAAACGCTCAATCAGACTTTTTCTGTGCCTCCAATACCGTATCCGAGTCGTGCTGCGCCGTCTGAGCAGGTTCAAAGCCCTCTGTCTTTCCCGCCACGAGACCTTCCACGTCGAGTCGCGGACCGCGGTAGTTCTTCCTACCGTCGATGATCCAGGTCATACCCGAGATGAGGAGGATGACACCGAAGGCGGCGACGGCGTAGTTCATGTTCTCGGACGTGACCGGCGTCTCAGGTGGGAACACGAATAGTACAGTTGTCAGGATAGTCCAGGCGATTCCAACCTGTATAATTTGCATTAGTGGAAGTTGAGAAAAGTTATGGCTGCAAAGGAAAGCTTACCAAGTTGAAGACCCATCCCCACGGTTCCGGGATCTTGAACGCTCGATCGGCAGGCAGTTTCTTCCGACCTTGAAGAACATTGATCGCAGGTGGGATAGCATACGTGACGCCCAGCGCAACCACGGACGCAGCGGTAATAGCATTAAAGGTACTACTGGATCCCAAGAAGATAAGACCAAAGACGACAACCCAGGCAGTAGTCCACAGCAGGGCATTAAGGGGCACGTCAAGAGCCGGATGGACTCTCGCGAAAACCCTACTGAAGGGCAGGCCGCCGTCGCGCGCAAACGCGTAGCTCATGCGACTACTCGTCGTCATCAGTGCCGTGGACGTGAACACCATGCAACCGAGCGGAAAGATGAGCAGCGCAATGCTACCGCCGTTGTTCCCAGTCGCGTCAACAAAGATCTGCAGGAGGGGACCGATGCGCGACGTGTTTACGCGGTCCAGATCGCGCACGCAGAATAGGAGGACGCTGAGGAAGACAAAACCTGAGAAGATGCCGATGCCGATGCACAAGAGCATGATACGGGGACCTCGACGCTGGGGCTGTGGGATCTGTGTAATAATGAGTTAGTAAGTGATGAGAGCGATTTGATTCCGTGTCAATCGATTTCTCACCTCCTCAATCATATGCGCAACAGCATCAAACCCCGTAAGCGCAAAGGCGCCCTGGAGAAGCCCAAGCAGCCAAGCAAGCCCATCAGGCCAGCCCACCTCGTTCGAGAACTTGCCATAAACAAACTGCCCACTCTGATATGTCGGCGAGGAAGTCGCAAGCACAGTGATACTAATAATCACAAACCCCGAAAGCGACCAGATGAACGCCGCCTTGTTCAAAAGCGGCAGCAGGCGCGCGGAGAAGGCATTAACGACAAGCGCAATAATCGCAAAGGCCACATAGATCAGAAACTGATGCCAGGCCGCGGGCGTGTAACTCTCGTATCTCAGTTGCGCAATGCTCAGGATGAAAGTGCTGCCGAGCAGACCGCCCGTGGCTGTGAGCGCCACCCACCCAGAGACATTGATCCAGCCAGTCACGTAGCTAACGCCGCGGCTCCAGCGTCGCGGCGTGATGATCGCCGCCCAGTGGTACTGGCCCCCCGCAGTCGGGTACGCGCTCAGGAACTCGGACAGGGACGCCGCCAGGCATAGATTGCACACGCCTGCCGTGACGAGGCCCCATATCACGGCGCTCGGCCCACCCGAGGGAAGCGCCAGGGAGATGGAGGCGGAGAGCGCAGTCCACGTGTTCAGGATGGCGAAGGCGAGACCCAGCATGGAGATGGTCGAGAAATTCCGCTTCAGTTCCTGCTTGAGACCTAGGTTCGCCAGTGCTGCGGCATCTTCCGCGTGACGGTCGTGGCCGGACTGGCGTTCTTCCTCCATGTTTCTCTGGCCCCGTAAGAATCTGAGGTTAGGTAAGTGCCGAATGTTCAGAGGTAGGAGTCCAACCTAACAAGCCAATTCCCCCTTTCTCGTCTATGAATTAGCTTGTTGCTTGGAGTCTATATATTCCAGATTAACAACTATCTCTTAATAGACTCATATACTCAGGGTGAAAAATGATAAAAATAAGATGAGAAGGAGTCAATAAGCGGCGAAAAGTACTCCTCTATCATCCTTCCTTCTGATTGGCATATAATTGCCCGACGGGGAAAGGATCAACATCCATGAACATTATAATCGCTTTATTTCTTCTTATCAGGAGTTCTTTTTCCGGTCTTTTCGCCTCAGACATTTTGCACTGGGCGTATTGTCCCTTACCAATATCAATTACACTGGATCTCCACTGTCTTATCATACCCGGTTGAAACTTAAGTGATGCTGCGCGCGTGACAACAACCAGCATCCTAGGGTCCAGACGTTAGTAAAAAGCTTGGATAAAAGCTTGAATTTCTTGATGCCTGTTTTTGGACTGGGGGCACACTCATCTCCCAGGTGAATGGATCCAAAGCCGCATGGCGAGTGGGGACCGAAATGCTACCTTCCCCCACATTCTCCAAAGCAAAGACTACCTAGCCAACTTAGCTTGGCGTGCTTGGATATAGGTGCTGGACGGGAAGTAGGATACTATCTATTGCTGCATCTCTCATCCGTCTCCGTCTTCCTGAGTTGGCGCTAACGTAAATACTCAAGTTATAAGAGGATTATAGAGACCGACGATCAGGTAGTAGCCTGTTGTTGAGGCCTTAGTGACGTGAGGCAGCTGTGATGAACACAAACTACGGAACACAATTCATGAGAGGCACTCAGACTTTGCATCGCAACTTTTGAGCATTCCAGCTAATTCTAAGCCATATCTCAACTCTACTAGAAGACCTAGGTACGAAGCATTCAACCCCGTTTACCTCCACCACGTCAATGGCGTGAACAGGTCGTAAATTATCCATACAGCTAAGGCCATCTCGGACGTTTGAATTCCACCCAATAACAAGAACTCAAGGCCAAGGCCTCAGTAAGCAACACCAGAGCAGTGCTTTATGAATAAAAGGGGTATTATGTGGAGGAAGCCGCCAAACAATCACGTTGACTAGGGTGTCCTCACCGTGTCGTCTTCCGCCGTCTAACTACCTTTTTCTTTCCTTTTCCTTAACCTTGCGTCACTACAGAATCATGCCAGCCATGACATACTGTAAGAAATTTTCCCTCCCTCAAACAAATGATTCTAAAGGCAAGGTGTCAAGGAACGGCTGCTTTGACGGATCGAGGCTCGCCGTCCCTCTACCCCTTCACCATGTCAAATATGTCCACGTCGAAGTACGAATACACCAACAAACACCGAACGCGATGCCGAGTGAAAACAAAACCAAATGTCAATGCCCAAGAGCCGTCATGCAATGCATCGTAGAAAACCCATGCCTAAAGCGCGCCAAAAACACGCTCTTTCGTTTAATCGTGAATCCCATCACACATTGCCCGACACCATCAACTAGACCATGGAGTCTGGGACGCCGTACGACGGTAGCGTCTGCTGCTCGGTCGGCTGCTGCATGACGTTGAATTGGGGAACCCATCGGCGTATGATGCGAGGTGTCTCTCCACGGAGAACCTGTTCTTCCCAGTTCAGGACGTCCCACTTGTCGGCAACTGGATATCGCTGCGTTGCGGACAAGCGCAGCTGGATATCGCGAGCGTGAGAAACTGACCCAGAGCGAACAGCTTCGACGCCGCGACGACGTCTCACCTCTCTCTCAGCCACGATGTCAGCTACCGCACGGTACCGGTCTTGAGCTGTGTTCCACCCCGGAACACCTTGACTACCAGACGTCAAAACTTGGCATAACTGGTCGTAAGGCAAGTTGAGCAAAATACGTGACAAGATAGTAGAACACTTCGCAGATTGACGCTCTGTCAAAGATCCGTCATCAGGATACGCGGCAGGGAGATCGCCAAACTTGATGCTGGTAACACGGCTTTGCTTCGGGGCTTGGCGAGTGGTTGTGCCTCTAGCGATTGCGGGCACCGCTTGGGTGAATGCTGGTGTTGGGGTGGTAGGGTTTCCGGTATTACCTGGAATTCGTGCTATCTTTAAGTTATCCAGAACAGAAGTATCCAGTTCGAAGTTTGGCGGAAACTCGTTGACAAGGAAGTCCAAGATAGCAGTCAGCAGAATCTTAGTTTCAGCTCCGTAACCGAATTCAAGGAATGCAGAAGGCGAGGCTTCTTCCTCTGCCCCAGTTCCATGATCTTGATGCCGCTGAATGGTACTCTCTAGCACAAATCCTAGACCCGCCTCCACAGTTTCCCATGTGAGACTATGAGCAGCAATGTATAAGCCACGAAGTACGATATCCCGCATCAAAAGAACGTGACCGGCGGCAGCGTATCCCAGGCAGAAGTCAAAGCGGTCGACCTTATCACCAGCAAAGTCGATGCCATTTGGTACATTGCCCAGCATAGGAGGAGGTATAAGCGGGTGCAAATACAAGCGCTGAACAGCAGTCCACCACGCATCTGAGCGTAGATGGGGATCGTCAACTTCCATGCTAATAGTGGTAGAACCCCGGTCCGTCGCACGAGTCGCCAAAATAATGCGTTTCAAGGCCGGGCTGCGAGCCAGGATGAGCTTGTGCCCACTGATCTTGATAGGATGATGTCGACCTTTGGCGGATTTGAGCTCCAAAGTACAATCAGACAGTTCGCCATTATCGAAGGAGTTTCTGATGTAGTCGACACCCTCAATGAACCCATCATCAGCTATATTGAACTGTTGCGAAACTGGCTGTGGGGGGATAAAAGGGGGGAATGGACCTGGGTGGTGGGGGTGAGCGACTGGGTGGTCATGGCGTGGAGGTGCATAAGAACCATTAGCGGGGTAAGAAAGAGACGAATTGTCTCCGCCGTTATGATCTCCAGACGCATGAGATCCGTGGAAGCTGTGAGGTGTCGGTGGTCCATAGCGGTTGGCACTCGGGGGCAATGCCTCAAAGTGAGCTTGAGCAGGAGCTTGGACCGGGGCCGGCACTGTTCCGTATCCGTCCATGGTCGAAATGGGAGCCATGTCTCCTCGGAAATGAGTATTGATGGGTCCAGGAAAGCCATTGCCATTGGAGTGATTATGGTGATGACCGCCGGGTCCCGGATGGCCACGGTTATCGCTGTTCATAGGAGGCGGAGGCGGTAAGAAACCACCAGGAAGGGGCGCCGGGGAGGGCGTGTGAGAATCAAGAACACCAAACATGATACCACCCCCGTTACTCATCTGGTGCCGGTGCTGGTGGTTCGGATGCATGTGGTGTGGGTGTGGGGCGTGGAAACCAGGCGGATGACGTTGATCACCCATGTGTTGCTGATGCTGCAATAGGTGTGGTGGAGGTGGGAAAGTTGGAAACTCGGGTTTGGTGGTTGAGGTTGCCGACTGTGGCTGAGAAGAGTAGGAGCTGACATCTGTGCCTGTAAGGTGTAAGTGGGAGGGACTCGCTGATGATCTGTAAAGGGACTGTATTTTGCTAAAACTTACCTGAAGTTGCCTCAACTCGAGATGAGGTCTCCGTATTTGTATGGCTAACACCGTTCGCCTGTGACTCTGACGTCCCAGCCTTTTTCTCATGGCGGAGGGGAAGCACGATGGTCTGCCCAGCACTGTCCGCACTTTGCTGTTGAACGTCACCTTCGGAAATTCGAGGGGAGCGGGCTAGGTCGTGCTCAACGACCGCAGCCTCGAGCGGAAAGACACGATGAGTATTAGACGAGGAAGAGGCGGCCGGCACATGGGCATGAGCGGGGGAGGGCTTGGCGCCAGCCTTGCTAATGCTGTTAGACTGTCGGTGCATCAGAGCCAGGGGAATGGCAGGGACCACATGTTGTCGGTTATTCGGGGCGGCGACAGAGTGCGCAGATGCGGACGGGGACGAGGAATGGTGCTTCTTCGGATTGGACGGAGCAGATCTCGCAGGCTTCGGTTGCCCTTTTGCGGGTGGCGCCATGATTGCGGTCAGATTAGGTAGCTCGTTCTCAGTAACTGAGCAACGAGCAAGAGAGCGGTAGGGCGTAAAGATGCTATTCTCGCAGAATCCTCGGGCAGTCTGGGTGCGAGAGGCCGGAAGGGGACGTCGTGAGAGGTACGAAGAGACGAGGAAATAGGATGGACCAAAACTATGCGAGCGGGCTATTTGCTGTTGAGTCCGATTCAAGATCCAGCACGCGGCGAAGATGACCAAGGCTTGAAGAAGAAAAGTCGGGCATTCGACCGCAATCGTTACCAAAGTGGTACCTGCAACTAGAGACCGTGGACCGGGACTTGAAGCTGGCGACTCAACCCGAGCTTAATGGTGTCATGAGTGATAGGTGTACCATGCCCAGCAAATGCGTGCAGGGAACACTATGCCGAAGAATGATGCTAATCTGACTGCGCAACTGGCATGTATGTATGAGTAAAGAAAGGTAGGATCGCGTTTGGCAAGCGATCAGATGGCCAAGTTGGTTCAGGCTGGAGGGTATGATTGTAAGCAAGGGGGAAAAAAACTAAAGAGACACAAGAGGTGCGACTGTGAGGGATGTATGTACCTATGTCGTCTGGGCTACCTCTGACTTGACTGCACAGCACCAGAAACAAACAAAAAGTGCGATTGTTTCTTTTTGGGCCGTTGGATCTAAGGTAACGATAGTGATGGCAGAAGGAAGAGGGGAGAGAAGTCTGGAAGACGGAGATGCAGATGGGGGATGTTGGAAAAGAATGGATGATCAAATTGATCGATCAGCGGTTGGCCAAAATCTAGGGTGGAGGGTGTAATTGGGGGTTTGAAGTTTGCAGGTCGTAGTTGCAGGCAAGGCCGGTACCTGGTAGTTAAACGGTAGGTAGGAGGTCTAAGGTTGGTTGATAGGTACTACCTTTGCAAGTAATTTGCAGCTTATAGTCCTCAGAACGAGAAGAACGAGAACGGGGGTGGGAATGGAGAGTGACGAAAGCAGGCAGGCAGAAACTGGAAGAAGAGGTACCTAGATGCGACAATGTACAGCATGGCTACATATTACAAGATCGGACAAGCTCCTGTAACCTTAGGTACCTATACTTTTGGATACCACTGTAGTATCTCAATTTCTATGTATCAAATAGTACCTTTTCTAGCTGATCTAAATCGTTGTTTTGGCCATCTTTCAGTCACTTCTAGGTAGCGGTGCTCTGTACTGCTACAACCCAGCGAATGCTTTCGGTGGGGGGTACTTCTCGAAGATACCTCTAAAATCCGAAAATAGGTAGGGTCCCTCGGCCAAGACAGCGGAGAGAGAAAAAAAAATTATTTCATTGCAGCTTAACTGGTGCCCCACTTTGCCATGCTACAAGGTTGTTTCAGCCGAAAGCAAACAAGAAGAAACAGCTGGCTGTCAGTCGGTGCTGAGTCTACTCTACTTCCAATGTCCGTTCTTCGAGCTATTCGAGATGGTCCTTGTTGTTTACGTGCATAATACTTGGCAGTGTAACATAGTTGACATTGCTAGCAGGTAGGCAGATATAGCTTAATATTGATCTATTGATTTATATACATAGTCTTTGATCGGGGAGTGTACCGCCGCCGCATTCGGTCCCACACGTAGGTGTGCTAGATGTGTAAGATACACCGAAGGAGTCAGAAGAGCTGTGGTTGAAGCTCACCCCTGTTAGGTGGGTTGCTTTGAGCCACAATTGACAACCCCTCCAAATTCGAAAAGATCTGACAGTGTTCAAGACCAGGCACGGGCCAGGGTACTTTGAGTACATATGATGCAGGGATGTAAGTTCAAAGCTTCTATAGATGTAGAAAGCTCCTCTCAATCGCAGAGGTTCTAGCCAATCTACGCCTACCAACCATCACCTCAACATCGGTATCTTCTATCTTTAAAATTTGAAGAAAGAATCCGTAGCCCCCACCTCGATGCCAGCCATTGCACTAACCTAGTAGGCTGACCTCACCAGACGCTCTCTACTTTTCTTTCTCTCGGCTGATGGAAGTGCCTACTATAAGCGTATGCAGGATAAGGGACAAGACAAGTTTAAGTGGCACCCTCTCAGTGCATCGTCAGCGGCGTTTAAGCTCGGTCGCCATCCAAATATGTAGGTAGGTAGGTATTCTCATCGCTGCTTCCAATGTTTTAACTACATAGATAGGTACTTGCTCTGCCTGATAACGCAACCAGCCTACCTATAGCATTCCATCAGATGGGTAGGTACTGCTTAATCAGCAAGCCTGGGAAGATATAGGCGGTTTAAGACAATCAGGTGTATTAAGCCCCATATACGATCTAACGTGCGCTCTTACCCATTTTTATATGACGTCGTTTTGAGGTTGTTGACTTCAGTTTGTTCCTTCCACTTTCCAATCCCTTCCCGCAAGAGGGAGTTTAGGCAGTACCTCATGTACTGTAGCAATGCGACAGCCTATGCGTTCCAAGCTCAGAATAGGTAGGTAGCTTCTAGTTGAATTACGACTCATTAAGTTGACGAACTGAGCCATTGCCCCTCATAATAGAGGTTAATATAGCTGTTACACGAGAACTGTTATTCAAGGAGGGGCGAGACACATTAGAACTTGAAAGTAATTAGCATAGAGCTGCTATAGCAGGAGTACCCTCAGATTCAAGAATAATCTTCAAAATAGACCGGCTCAGAAACAAGAAACACTGGGTTGCTTGTAACAATGCGACTTATTGGCTTTTGTGCTTGCTTGCTAATATATAGAGAGAGCACCGCATTCGCAGAGAACATGTTTCATACGAATTATCTCATTTAACACCACTCTACCTTGCTATCGTAGGACCACAAAAGTCAATGCCTGTTGATCCATGAGATAACAACAAGGTAATTAGATATTCCCATACCTACGAATTACCACCCGTAACGATACGACGCAAACCAGTTGATAGTTGACGTCAGCAACATAGAGGCGAAACGCGAGGCCTGCGTTGACTGACGCTCGACCATCTTTGAAGGACACTCTCTACTACCTCGTCACAAGCCACAGACAAAGACATCAAGCCAGCATGCCCGACCTCGGCAGCGCACGAGGCTAGGCATTAGCTAAGCACTTGTATATAAGACGTACACTTTTCTGTTATGATGTGTGCCAAGTGGTCGATGATGGGTTCATAACGCCGTGGTTCCTTCCTTTATTGGAGCAGGCAAGTTGGCGGTGTACTTATTAGAGTCCGATATCCTCAATTCGGGTCTTTCCGAAACAATACTTCGGCGGGCCGACCCAGCCGAGTTCCAAGATTAGGTACAAAAAGCTGTAGCGATGAGGTAAAAGTGAAATTGACGGCATGCTATTCGTTACTATCTACAGAGATAATAAGCGTTTATTAGGTGCAATAGATAGTAACCAACGTCGGTGTTAGATGCAGTTGACGTTAAACATAGGTTTCGTAGTATTAAACAGAATATAGCATACCCCTTACATCAGTGCCGCTAAACTGCGTCGTATAAAGAGGTAAGACCTACTTGGTAGGTTAGCTACCTGGTAGTGCATGTTAAAGAAACATTAAAATCACGTAAGGTTTTATTGGCGAAGATATCGCGGCAAAATACTATACAAGCTCAACATATATGCAACCTTTTCAGCCTCTTTAAAACACTAGTTATGCCAATGAACAGATCCTATGGTGTCGGAATATTGCCCACAGCACGACCATAACATAATGTTACATCCGCCCCGGCACGCACGTCCTTGGAGTAGACAGGGATTCTTATCGTCCCAAGAATTGGATCTCATCGGGTTATCTATTCCATGTCCCAATTACAACCCCGGATTTGAACTTCAACCAACCTCTTATCTCAGTCAATCCAATACACTCATTTTACGAAACAAGACAGCTTCTCCTCAAGAAAGAACGCTGACATTACCACACTACAGAGCGTGATATCACATACAGTTTTATTAAATCTATATATACTGAAACCCAGCATAACACAATGGCTCCACCCGCGTCAGTGAAGGTCCGCCCTCGCATTATAATTCATGGCGGCGCAGGCAATATCAAGCCACAAGCGATGACCGAGGACTACTACCAGAAATACCGGGAGAGTCTCCTGAGCATTGTACGCCACCAACATGCATATCATGCATATCCAGCCGTCAAACTTTCTATACATCAAAGCAACCAATCACTAACTCACTCAATAGATAACGTCCACAAACGCTTACATGCGGACACCAAAAGGTTCTTCCGCCGAGAAGTTCTCCTTATCAGCCCCGGAGTACCCCTCCGCGCTCGAGATCGCTACTTACGCCGTGGTGAGGCTTGAGAACGACCCTCTCTTCAACTCGGGGCACGGGGCCGTGTTCACGCGCGACGGGATCAACGAGCTAGAGGCGTCCGTCATGGTATCTAGGGGTTTCGCGAAGCGCGGCGTCGGCGTCACGGGGCTAAGGAGCGTCAAGAATCCTATATTGCTCGCCAAAGCAATGCTCGAGCATGGCGAGCAGGATCTGCTCGGAAACACCGACCTAAACGGGTTTTCTTCTGCGGCAGGCGATGACAGAAATGGAGGAGAGCTGAATATCCCGTCGGCGCAGGGCCATACGCTGATCCATGGCAAGGCGGCCGAGACGCTGGCTAGACGGTACGGACTGGAGACCGTGGACCCGAGTTATTACTTCACTCAGAAGCGTTGGGATGAGCATATACGCGGCCTAGACAACGAGAAGAAAGGAGAGTCTACCGCGTCTTGGAGAAGCGATGAATACATTCCACAGGGCACGTGCGGTGCTGTCGCGCTAGATGAGAATGGTGTTGTCTGCGTGGCGACTAGCACCGGTGGCATCACGAACAAGCTCACCGGCCGCATAGGCGATACACCCGTTGTCGGTGCCGGCTTCTGGGCTGAGGAGTGGGTGGAAAAGGGTGACCGAGGGGCAAATCGTGCTTATTCGGCAAAGGACCCTTGGGAGCTCTTGACAGATTATATCAGGCTACCGGGCCCTGTCGTGGAACTCTCGTCGAATCTCCGCTCATTCCTTGCCGATTGTTTACCCACACCCTTCATGTATACTCCTCTAACATCACAACATTCTTATTCAGATTGGCCAAGGGGTGCTGATATCGAGGTCACACGGTCGACTGCCCTATCAGGCACGGGGAATGGAGACTCGTTCCTGCGCGTAGCGGCAGCGAGGTCTGTGGTGGCTATTACCCGTTGGGCAGGTCTGCCGGCTTCCGAGGCCGTAAGCAATATCGCTGGCCCCAGCGGCGAACTCCAAAACAGCGCTGGACCACGGTGGGGCAAGACGGGCGAGGGCGAAGGAGGCATGATTGGTATCGACTGCGCTATAGCCCGAGACAAGTCCGGAGCTATAGTATTCACAAGATCCGAAGTGATACAAGCACACAACTGCGCCGGTATGTTGAGGGCTTGGATAAAAGACGATGGGTCGCCAGCTGTAAGTATTTGGCGTGAGGAAGAAGGAAAGCCTTCAGCCTCCGGCCAGAAAGGGAAATATTGATGCTACTAGAAATGCGCAGCGGGCACTAGCTTTTTGATTAGCTATAAAGCATAGCACGCGGGATAGATAGCTATAGAGTCAGGCACATGATACTGGAATCAGTGGTCATTAGTATATATTCAGAACCGGACAATTTGGTTCGGAATACCAGTCATTCCGAGAAAAGAGGGTATCAGCGACCCATCTCGGTAAAGTGTCTATATATTTTACATGTCAAACTCCCCCCTAGTATGCAAAGGCCGCCATAAATCCACAAGAGAATACAGAAGCCGAGGTCGGTGCCTTCGGCTTGAAGGAGCAGAGTGGTATTATCAGGTTGCCGTGTCGGAAACCGGGTTATTGGTGTTATGGTGCGTTGATTTAAGCCAGGGCCAATTCGTTACTCTGTGGTGGAGGTTGTGGTACCTAAAGACCGCGTTAGAGCCGTTATCATATAATTCCTAAAGGGTTAAAACAGGACCAACCTCAAGCTTCGTTGAACCAGCCATCATCCGCTGGAATCCAATACCGACACCTTCAATGACCGCCAATAACACGGCGCAACCAATAGCACCGTTTCTCGCAGCTTTATAACCTCCACGGATGGCTAGCGCACCACCAGTAAAGAAGCCGGCACTAGTATCTGTTCAGCGCGTGACATAGCATCGACGATCGCGGTAAGACTTACGTGATGGCGTTCCATGGATCTTCCTTCTTGCGAATGCCCTTAACGGCGCAATCGAATGTGGAAAAGAGACCGCCCCATACACCGAAGTTTCCACCAAGTACAGGCGCTCGAGCCTTGATTGCTGTGATGGCGCCTATCCGCCTCTCGCCTACTGGACTATTTCGGAAACCTTTAATACCGTGCCATATCGTGCCACCGATAGCCTGGAAGATGTTTTCTTAGCATATATCCCAACTACGTCTAGTATAGATTATTTTCAACGATGGGACATGTTGGGTAAGCTGAGGCATGTAACCAGAAGCACCTACACCCATGGCAAATGCACCGCCAAAGTCGTTCAGGACAACCCAAGGGCAGGGATCGCGCGTGTGATCCATCTTGATTTATTGTGTATTATGAAGTTGAGGTATCGAAAGAGATGAGGACGCTGCGAAGACTTGACCGGAAAGGTTTGATGGCCCTCGAACTATTCTACCGCACCGCGGCTGACAGCAACAACTGGTGGTACAAAGAAACCTTCAACAGAAATGAAACCGTAGGGCCGAAGGGAAGGACGTTCGGAATGGCTGTTCGTGTATTTTCGGTGAGTTTGTTGGCTTGTCGGCGTGTCTAGAGGAGAGTTTTGTAGTGAATGACGATTTGAGCTCGAATGTTCATGAGAAGAAAATTAATTGTCAAGGAGACGCACCCGCCCCACATCACTGACTGGGGTGTGCTCCACAATGCAACAAAAGCCTACAGCTCATATGTCGGGTTTATTTACTTGGACATTATATGCATTTACACTGTACATTATGAACAGCCTTCACTTTCTTTGAAAGCTGGTCTAGGTATCCTGTGTGCATGTATTCCTATTCTTGATCATTGTACAGGTGTAGCGTGTTTACGAAATATAAAATGAGCCCGAGCAGCCAGATATGTTCCCACAGGATATGTTTCAAGGGACATACCTAGAGACTCTACACGTTCCACGTAGTGTCTATTTCGGAATGAGGAAGATCAGTGCACTCGAATAAAAGCCGTACCGGCTATGGGAGTGACCCCGAACTTGGCGATATGGCCAGCACTGGGATTTGCGATGCTGCTGATATCAAGCCGGAGAGTTCAAGCATCTAATATGCAGTAGGAATAGTCCCAGCCGGCCAAGGTAAGGCAATCTCTGTAGTAGCCTGCTGCTATTATTGCAGGCCATGTGTTTCTTCAGTCTACATATCTCTATCAAGCTTCTCATTCACCTTCTGCCCAAAGATGATAAGATCCCCATAAAAATCCGACGCAATCAATGGAACCAGAGTCCTGACCAGTGGCAACGGCGGCCTAGGATGGGGTCCAGGTTACCAAGATCAGTCCTATGCCGGCGTTGGGCGAATAATTGTACCTTGTAATGTCTCAACAACCACTGCTCTTTCAGTTGACTCTAAGCTTCGTAGTTTTATGAATACCTTCACTTGGTCTCTCATACCTCAGTAATGCCCCTTGGGTCACCCAAGCAATGAATTCCCGTATAGCAGTAAACAAGGCCTCTCTAGTCTATTACACTAGTATTTAACATAGGCTGCAACTTTCTGAACCAAAAAATGTGAATCACAGATAGCTTCGATCCGCCTCTTAGAAGTATCCAAGCCACTGCCATCTATCTAGGCACTATGAGGATGTCAGTCTTCAAGCCTCGTGATTGTATAGCATTTCGCCATATCAATTGAGTTGCCTTTTAAATATCTTGTGTTATTATAGTGCTTGTTAGTATTGAGCATGAAGAGTGGATTAAAGTTAAACTCTCGCATCCGGTAGCGCGTAAAACTTATGAAGACAAAACAATGTCGTTCTTGAAAGACATGACATCATGCATCAACTCAACGCCACCTACTACATAGCTTTCTTAACGACGTGAGCATAATATTTTCAGCCATTAGAACTAACCCCCTTTTATTTATCCGTCATCTTAACATAACCACTAGGGCCTAACGTAAACCCATTCAAATACTACTATAATAAAATGACACTCACCCACCCCAATCCACCATGCCACTCAAACCAATATCATCACCCCCAGCTCCTTTAAAACAAACTCTCCCCAGTGCCAAATGGCTCAGCTACCGCATTGGACGCGGCGAACAAGGCGTTTTGACATTCGAGCCATACAAATCTTTCCTCTTGCCATACTGGCGCTTCCGCACTGCGGTCATCGCACGGCAGAGCGCGGCGGATCTATGGGCCAAGTTCGAGGAATTCGACGCGCAGGAAGATTTTGTGGGCATGGACATGGCACGCAAGTTCGTGCAGATGGGCATGACGCGCGCTAAGCGGTATGCGAACCATGCTGGCGGGCGCAAGTATGAGTATGAGTATGAAGATGAAGAGAAGGATGGAGGAAATAAGGAGAGCGATGGGGTTAAGAAGGGTAAAGGTAAGGGTGAAGGTGAGAGGAGGAGGATAAGGGGGAAAGAGTTACCCAGAAGTCAGAATCATCCGGGTAAGCAAGAGAAAGACCAAGCGAGTTTGATCTTTCGCGAGGTTTGGAGAAGGTGTAGGGACCATCCGGGGTATAGGAGGCGGAAAGTGGAGTTTTTGAAAGAACAGCAGGAGTGGATGAAGAATCAGCCTGGAGACCGAGAAGGTCGATAGGTACCTGCTTAGCAGTGATATCATACATAGTGGTTACCACGCCCACAGCGGACCCTTGAGAAATCATTGTAGTTTGGTCGCACCTTTGTGTCTACGCAAATGCCATAAACTGCAAAAGCGCATCGCCTTGTCACCTCGACCCTCTTGAAGATTTAATAAGTATATGGTTGAATAAGCCTTACAAGGAATTGTACAATGTCTATAGTGGTACAGTAGGCAAGCTTCTAACCTCAGGTATATGTTGCCATTAGATATCCCCATAAACGATAGAAACACCAAGGAACGCCGGGCCATGCAAGCAGTCGAGTGAAGATGCTATCCCAACGTTCGAATCCACACCGAATTCGAATCTCTCTGGGCACCTCTTTCCCTCCGAGACAAATGACGGACATGTCATTTAGCTTCATGCGACAAGGGAGGAGAACAGAGATGCCTTCCTTCAATCATTCCCCTTCCGATATCATCATCACTACCGATCTTTGAACACCTTGGGCTTAAACCCCTCTTTGATCTCGGCTTCCTGCGTCGCTTTTTCCATGGCCGGTCGTACTTCTGATTCTATGCGCTCTCTTGCTCTCAGAATTTTGCTCTGCAGGTAGAAGCTACCGCCTTTCTGTGGATCGTTGGCGTCGAACAGCTTCTTGAACCGCTCCATGACTTCCTCTACGTTGGCCTGGCCGTTCTGTGGCGGCTTGACGTTGAGAATCTTGCAGGCCTCATCGAGCGTCATGCCATTAGCGCCACCCCTTGATTTGACGGCATTAGGGTTCAATTTAGCTTGCGCTCGTGCGTATTGTGTTGACGCCTGGGCTTGCTTGTAGGCCTCGGTAAGTGAGCGACCGAGAACTCGGCTTCCGGTGATGACTATCTGCGTTATGATTCGGTGCGCCTGGCAAGGGAATATGATTAGCGGAAGTTCAAATAAGTCCTGGGACCCCAATCTTCGGTTGTGTGTTGTTTGCGACAGTCTTAGAACACTTCGCGGGAGTATGGAAGATCGAGGAATTCGAAAGAGAATCGGAAATGATCTTACCATCTCTTGTACTGTATTACCCGGTCCTTGCGGCGTTAAAAATTAAATATGGTTGAATCACCGGATACGAGCTCTGCGTACAGAAGCAGGAGCAGAGACAGAGGGAGACGTAGATGTCGACGTCGACTTGCTAAAGGAGAATAGGTAGAGGCGTTGCGACTAAAAATTGTCTGGGCCGATTCAAAAGTTCAAGTCCCGGTCAATTGGTACAAGTCTATCGATTTGCAAGGATGTATATGGGCCTTGTCTGCTATCTAAAATGATAATGTGCTTTATACAGATCTGTAGCACTATACTGGGTATTATGACTCAGCTGCTTATTCAGTAGGGTAACATTTGCACATATTCATAGTAGAGTATATTACATTAAACAGAACAGATCAGGACAACGGTACCATCTCTAGCTCAGGCTCTCGGGATCTACTTACGTAGGTACCTGCCATGTTGTCTGCCACCTTTGACTTTGATGCAGGGGAAAGCTCCGACCCAAATCCACGCCCACATAGTCCACACACAACATTCCATCATTGTATTGAGCGCCACAATCGGTGAAGACACATCTGAAGCTCACCATTAATAATATCTCCTTCCTTTGAGCGCCAACCCCCCTCTTACCTGCCATCGTGGAATTCTATTGAATTTACACTATTTTTTCTATTTAACAGCTTGCTTCGGCTTCGCTTACTTCTCCGTTCGGCTTTGACGTTCGCTCATTTTGTCAACCCATACAAGAGTCGCAGCTGAGCTTCTGCCTTGACCGCCCACTTCGCGCCCAGTGAACCAACTCCCCGACCGGCCCAACTTCGCATTTATTACAATGTCACAATACTACGGAGCACCCCCTGCGAACCAATACGGCGGCGGTGCTCCCGCTCAAAATCTACAGTTTTACCCGTCTTCCTATTCTCCTGGTGTACCGCAGCAAGGAGCAGGATCACAATCATACGGGTATGGTGCACCACCGCCTGGTGCTGGTGGCTATGGAGGTTTCGGAGGGGCGCCTGGTGTAAGCGGGCGGATGGGAGAGCAGGGTGGGCTGCGGACAGGTTGGCTCGCCGCCTTTTCAACAGAAGGCTACGATGGCGAGCCGCCCCTGTTAGAAGAGCTAGGAGTGAACTGGGGCCATATTCAAATGAAGGTACGTTTCGTCGATGTTCTTCTCTGAGATGCCAAGGCGTTCCTAGCCTTATTTCTATAAAACGATATCGCGGGGTTACTTAGATGCTTACTCTGTACCGTAGACTTTTGCCGTCCTCAACCCATTTGCGCGCATCGACCAGCATATAATGGATGATTCCGATCTTGCCGGCCCCATCCTCTTTTTTCTTCTCTTCGGCACCTTCTTGCTACTTAGCGGAAAGGTACATTTCGGCTACATATATGGATTAGCATTGATGGGGTCCATTGCCTTACATACTATCCTTTCATTAATGTCTCCAGACGGCTCGGACTCGGTATCACCCACACATGCCACACCTTACCCACCAAGCGCAGGTTATCCTGGCGATGCTGGCGCTGCCGGACACGATGGAAAGGGGCATCTGAGTAGCACATTGACATTCACAAGGAGTGCCAGTGTACTCGGATATTGTCTCTTGCCGCTGGTGTTAGTCAGTCTCATAGGCATCGTAATACCTATGGACGGGTTCTTTGGATATATCCTAACAAGCGCGGCCATCTTGTGGTGTACAACGAGCGCAAGTGGCATGTTTTGCGCAGTGGGAAGGATGAGGCAAATGAGAGTGCTGGTGGCCTACCCTTTAGCCTTGTTTTACGTTGGTTTTGGCATTATGAGTATTTTCAGCAGCCGAGGATCTGGCAGTTTAGCAAAGGCTGCCAACTTATCATGAAAGGCGGAGGAACTTTTCTATGACCGATGAAAATAAGACGATATCACAGACTACATAACGCATACCTAGCGCGCCTATCACTTAGAAGTAATAGCAGAATGCGCTACCATGGTAGCTCGGAGTTAAGAGTCCAATATGCGATATACGTCGCTGCAGAGGAAATTGGCTTGAGGTGCCTCATCTATACAGGGCGTGATGAGCACGAAAGACTAGGTCGAATAGGACATATACCAAAGCCAATCTGCCTGTTTGTTTAGTATTCATGTGATACCCTTCAAAGCAATTCCCGATTGGATTTCCGTGTTGCCTGGGCAATACGCCGTTTTATATAGCTAAAAAGCTATTTGACCAACACGTGGTTCTTCTATTTCGTCACCAAAGCTAGATCATATACCAAGGTAACGATAGCGGTTGCCAACGTAACAGCAAGCCTGCAGTTTTGCACCGAGTGCACTGAGAAGCGATGCGCGGCCACTATGGTATACCAGAACAGCAAACCCAGGTGTTTGTCATGACCTGTAGACTAGGGCATATCTCCAGGTGCACTCAAACTCAAGTATGGTTGGCTTATATATCATGGGCACAATAGAACTACTAACGATTTATTCTCGATAATGGTCCTACAGTGCACTACTGTATACCGCTCTGAATAAATTCAAGTTCCCGTCATAAAAAGTCAAATTTTTAAAGACACCCATCTTGATATCGAACGCGGAAAAATAAGATCAGCGTACAAATGCTTTTGCTCGAGATTACCTCCTGAGCAGCAGTAATAAAGTGTGTTATAAGCAAGAACTAATTGTTAGAATTAAGCAAGATATTATTATAATTACTATATAAATAACGTAGAATTAATTAATTATAATGTTGTAATATATATTTTTGTTGACTGCTTATTTTCTATTTCTTAAGTTTTTATATAATTTACTATATAGGGCTTAAAACCTAAAAAGGCCTACTTTTTAGGTAGCTTTAGTGCTTTATTTTTACTACTCTTAGTAGCTGCACTTTTTAGCATTATTTTAACACACCCTTTTAAGGTAAAAATACCTTATTTTTTGCCCTAAATGCTTTTAATATTACTAAATAATTAAAGAACTACTTAATTTTAGCTTGTTAACCTTATTAATATTAAAAAATTACTTATACTAGGTAGTTTACTAAGTTTTAAAATATTTTTATTGCAGTATATAATTTATTTTATTTAGTTTTTTGCTATTTAGCCTTTTTAAAAATAAAAAATATAATAGCTTGCTTTTTTTATAAGCAAAATATTGCTAATTTGCTTATTAATATACTTTGCTGCTTTATAAAAAGTTTTTTTAAGCTAATATATTTTTATTACTTAAGTTTGCTAACTTTTTTGCTTTTAAAGTTTTTTTAAAGTTAGTTATATTTAATTGCTTTAAAAAATAATTTTATTTTGCAGCTAGTAGCAGCTTAGTAAGCTTATTTGCAATTATTTTATTAAATAGCATATATTTTACTTATATTGTTTGCTTTTTAACTTTTTAGCACAACTAGTAATTATATATATTAATATAGTATAGTTTAGTTTTTAATATAGCTATTTTTTTTATAACTAGGCTAATTGTTTGCTTATTATTATAGCAAATAATAATATAATTTTTATTAAAGCTAATATTAAGTTTTTTAATAAGTTAACTAATAAATATTACTTTTTTTGCTGCTTATAATAAAGCTAATAACTTTGCTTTAGTTATAAAAGTAATAATTATATCTTGCTTATTAGCTTATTACTTTATAACTTTTTTAAATAGTATTATTATATAAGCTTGCAAGCTTTTTTAGTTGCTTAAGTTGTTAGCAAAAAAAAAATTGCTTACAATAACAAAGCTATTGCTTTTTTTAAGCTTAAAATATAAATATTATGTTTTTGCTAAATAGCTTAATATTTTGTTAGCTTTTTTATAATATTTTAGCTTAAGATTTATATTAAATTATAATAGCTTAAAAGCTATAAAAGCAATATTAAGCTAAGTTATAACTATAGCATATATTATAAACTTTATTTTGTGCTAATAAAAGTATATTTTTTAATAAGTAGCTAACTTTTTATATAAGCATAACTTTTAGCTTTAAAAAAGCATATTGCTTTTTAAACTTTTTTGCTTTGTTAGCTTGCTAATTTTTTTAATATATAAAGCTTGCAAAAGCTAAATTTTTTGTTTTAAGCAATTTTTAATTATTTTTATGCTTAAAAATTACTAAAAGTTTTTGCTACTAGTTAGTTTATAATAGGTAGCTAATTATTATATAGTGCTAGTAGCTTATTATATATTTTTTTTATAATATATAAGCATTATATTATTAATATAAACAAAAATAAGCACTTTATTTTTGCTAAAGCAATAAAGCTTATATAAAACTAGTTTAAAGCTTATTAATATAAGTATTAAAGTAAGCTTTTTTTATTAAAATAAAAATAATTTTTATAATTTATAAAGTGTTTTATTTAGCTTTAAAATAGTTTTAGCTTTTATATAGCCTAGTAGCATTTTTATATATACTTTTTTTTTAAGTTTAGCGTTAATAAAAGTATTAATTATATTAAACTATTTTAATTTTAAATTAAAGCAAGCTATAATAAAAATAAAAGTTTTAAATAACCTTTTAGCTAATATTAAAGCATATGTTTTTTTAGTGCTACTAGTAAACTATTAGTTATTATATACTACTAGCTTAGCTTTACACTTAATAAAGTACTTATACTTATTAAACTTATAAGTATAAACTTATATATACTTTAAAATAAAATAATTATTTATAACCTTTTAGTTTACTTTATTTTATAAGTTTATTTTTTTATAGCTTTATAAGTAAACTTTTTTAGCTTTAAAAAAACTTTTTCTTATAAAGTAGTTATTTAAGTTTTTATAAGTACGTAGTACTAAAAATAACTTATATTTATACACTTTATTTTTTTTAAAAATTTGCTTATTAAGCTTTTTTTAATGCTTACTAGTGTTAAGCAAATATAGTTATGCTTTGTTTACTAGCTTGTTTAGCTGCTTTTTTATATTTTTTTTGCTTACTAGCCTGCTATAAAAACTTTTAGTTACAATACTTAAGCATTTTATATTAAATATAGCTTTTTAATATTTTTGCTAACAGTTAACTTTAGTATAAAAAGTAAAAAAGTTTTTTTTGCTTTTATATTTTAAAGCAGCTGCAGTTAACACTTTATAAGCAAAGTGCTTATTTTTTAAATTAGCATTTGTACTGCAAGCTAAGTATTTTAAAGTAGCTATAATTAATACTTTATAAACAAAGCGTTTATTTTTTAAATTAGCATTTATAATATAAGCTAAATATTTTAAAGCAGCTATAATTAATACTTTATAAGTAAAGCGCTTATTTTTTAAATTAGCATTTATAATGTAAGCTAAAAAAAAAGCAGTTAGCATTAAAAAATTAAAAAGGGTTAAAAAGCTAGCGTTACTATTGCTTAATAAGCACTTTATAAAGTAATTAGTTTTTTAAAGTAACTTAGCTATATTTTAATTTTAAAACTTTTTAACTTTTTGTTTACTTTTTTTTAATATAAGTAGCATAACCTTTTTATTTAACTAAAAGTATATATTTATAGTTTTTTTGCACGTTTTAAGCTTATTTTGCTTACTTATTAATATAATAAAAGCTTTATTTAAAATAGCTTTAATATAGTTTTTAATAATTATAGCATTGCTATATTTAAACTTTTTATTAAAAATTATATTATAAGTTAATTTTATTTTTTTTATTATAAAGTTTTATACTTAGTAAATATTAGTTAAATTATAGCTAATAAAGTAGCTTATTTAAGCTTTTAAATAAAGTTTATTAAAATAGTTTTTTTTAAGTTAGCTTAATACTTTTATTACGTAAGCTTTAATGCTTATTTTATAAAGGTATATTAGCTTTAGCTTTTTGCTTTTTATTAGCCCTTTTTTTTTTATAAAATAGGTATAAAAACGCTTATAAAAGGACTGCTAGTTATTAATATACTTAAAAGTTTTATTATATAAGTAAATAGTTATCTTAAAAAACTTAAGCTATAATATATTAAGCAGTTTTAACTTTATTTTTATAGCGTAGGCCTTTTTTTTTATTGCACCTCTTAAGCGCTTTATATCTTTGTTTTAGCTTTGTATATTAGTAGCAAAAGGCTTAAAGCAAATTATATAATTTAAAAAGGCTTTGCACATCTTTTTAAGCCTGTTTTTATGCTAAAAAACTTTGTTATTATACTTAATTACTTTTACTTTTATATTATAAAAATTATAAATGTGCTTAACTAAACAAGTTAGCGCTTTAACTATGCTTTTAGTTTTTTTGTCCTTAAAGTAATAATTTTACATATACTTTAAATAATAATTAGTTATAAGCATTGCTAAGTTATTTAAGTAAGTTATTTTTTTAAAATTATAAAAATTAATAGCTATTTAAATTTTTAGCTTATAAAAGCGCTTTTTTAGCTTTTGTTAAACTTACTATTTTATTTTAGCTAAAGCATAAGTTTTATAATTATTAGTTTTAATCTTAGTTTTAAAAAATATTTTAATTTTTATTTTTTTAAAGTATTATATAACTTGCTTTAGCAATTTTAAGCTTAGATAGCCTAAATAAAAGTGCTAACTTATAAGGTTAGCTTATAATAGCTTTTTTTTTATATAACTATTAAAGCAGTTTTTTTTTATATAAAATACTTTTTTAAAAAAGTAAAAAAGCAAATATTTAAAAATATATTAACTAAGCTTGTTTTAAAGTTTATATATTTTTTTATTATTTTTTTGCTTTTTTAAAACTAATAGCATAAGCTTTATATTTTACTAAAAGCTATAGCTTTAAAGTTGTTATAAAAAAATAATGTTTGTTAAAAAGTCTTAATAATAAGCTATATTTTTTAGCTTTATAATTATAAAACCTTTTAAGCCTTATGTATTAATATTAACTTTTTTATATCTTAGTACTATAACTACTAAGTTTTTTGCTATTATAAAGTTACTTTTTGTTGCCTTTTTAAAGTTAAAAAAATAAGCTATTTTATTAAATATATAAAAAGTTGCTTTTAAATTAAAAATTATAAAGTTTTTTAAAAAGTATTTTCTTTGTTTAACAATAAATACTAACTTTTATGCTATTAATAAAAAACCTATAATTTTTTTTAAAAGTTAATTTTAAAGCTTGTTAACTTTTTGTTTTACTTGTTTTTTTTTTGCTTGCTTTACTTTTTTAGCTAGCTTAAGCTTTTTTTTAAAATTTTAATTAATTTATTACTTTATATTTATTATAAGCTTTTACTAGTTAGCTGCTATATTAAAAAAAATATACTAGCACTTTATAAGTAAGTGCAGCTTTAAGCAAGCTTTATAAGTAGCAGTATTAGCTTTAGGTCTTTTATTAGTATTTAAGCCTTTTTAGCTTTTGCTGCAGCTTTTACTTCTTTTTTAACTTTTTTAGCCTTTGCTTTATAAGCCTTTTTTTAAAGGTGCTAAGTTTTTATAAAAAAAAAGTATATTTTTTTTATTTTTATTATTTAACTTTTTAAAGTTATAAGTAAAAAAGGCCTTTTTAATAAGCTTTTTGCTAATTATAAAAATATATATTATAGCATATTAATAAAAGCTGTTAGCAATATTTATAAAAGTTATTATGTTTTAACTTAGCTTTTTTTAATATGTTATTTTATAAGCTATAGTTTATTTTAATAATAAAGTTTTAAATATAACCTTAAAGTTAAAAAATAAAGCTTTTAATAACTTTAAATTACTTAATTTTTTGTTAACTGCTTTAAATATTGTTAATTTTTATATTTATATTTATATAGTAAGGTTTTTTAGTATACTTTTTATAAGCTTAATTAACTACTTATACTAAGTTTATAAGTTTTGCTTAATTAATAAAAAAGCTAACTCTTTAATACTTTATAGTTTATTATACTACTTGTTAATAGTTTTGTTAATTTTAAAGTATAGCTTATAATAGTGTATAGCTACTATATTTTGCATATATTTTTTTATATTAGCCTCTTTATTAAAAATTTTATCTATTTTTTTAAATTTTTATAAGTACATTATAATATTGTCCTTATAGTTTGTTTTTCTTTTAGCACTTAGTTACGCTATACTTATAACTTTATTAGCGTTGCCTTTTTTTATATAAGTATTTAAAAATAGTTCTTTTTTTTATACAAGCTATAGTTTTTTGTTTATTAGCTTTATATATTTTTAAACCTTTTTAAATTAGGCATAGCTTATAAAATCTATGTTTTATATATTATAGTTTTTAAGCTTTAAAAATATATAGGTTTTTAAAGCTATTATAAAAAAAAAAAAAACTAAAACGCTTGCTTTAAGATATAGCTTTTAGCTTTTATAAATTATTTTTTAAAGTAAGCTGCGTTAAGTGTTGTTTAGCTAAAATAGCTATAATATAATATTATTTGTTTTAGTTTTAGCACTTAAGCTTATAAATTTTGCTAATATTAAACAAAATTATAAAAAGTAATTATATTTGTGCTAATAAAGTTAATTTTTTAGTTACCTGCTTTAACTAAGCAACTAAAATAAGTAGTTAATACTTTGCCTACCTGCTTTTTTAGCTACTTGCTTTAGTTAGGCAATAGTTAAATAAATTAATAGTAATATATATTAACTTTAGTAATAAAGTTACTTAATCTAGCTTATAAAAAATTAGTTAATTATATAATTAAAACTTTTAATTATTAAAATTAAGCAAGATATTATTATAATTATATAACAATCTTTACTGTCTAGGATAGTTTAGATAGCTATGGTTTGCTATTGCTAAAAGTAAACAGATAAAAAGGCTTATATTTTAATTAATTGTTAAAAGGTTTCTTTTATATACTTAGTAGTTCTAGTCATATGCTAAGTATATGCTTAAATTAATTATTATAAATTAAAAAAATAACTATAGCTAGCTAAATATAAAAAGAATATATACTTAATCTTTTTTTTTAAAATAAATATAAATTATAGCTACTACAATATAGCAGCTACTAGCTACTAATAACTACTAGCTACTATATAAAAGTAGCTGCTAGCTAACTAATTAATTTATATAATATTAGCTATAGCATATTTTTTAGTCTAGCAACTACCTTGCTTTTATTGCTTTTAATCAGCTTTTAACGCAGCTAATAGTTTTTTACCTATTAGTTTATAACACTATCTTCTTTTTTTTTTAAATTATTATCTTTAACAATTATAAGTAAGTTTTTTTCTTTTTTTATATTTTTTTAATTATATTTTTTTATTATATTTTTAAAGCTTTTAGTAATAGCTTTGTTAAAAGTAATTATTATTAAGCTTTTATATTTTTAATTAATAAATTTAGTATAAAAGTAATGCTTTGCTCTTACTATTTAAAAAAATTTATTAAGTATATTAAATTACCTAACTTTTTTTGTTATAAAGCATACATCTTAGCAAAACATATTTATAATAGTTTAAGTTTTTTTTTTATATTAGCAAATAAAATTGTTTTTAAAAATAAACATATTAAACAAAAA
>Ga0247782_1000254_pt1 | contig 55561 bp, 48 predicted proteins | sample UWRJL019104C5_FD_179928 | JGI IMG/M metagenome (GOLD analysis project Ga0247782, IMG submission 179928) | Plant litter microbial communities from Arlington Agricultural Research Station in Wisconsin, United States - UWRJ-L019-104C-5 | ecosystem: Environmental > Terrestrial > Plant litter >...
GGGTCAGATGGACCAAGCAACCAGATTGCCTCGAAGCGCTGCCGAAAGCAGCCTTAGCGTCACTACAGGAACTAATGCCTCCTTAGGAAAGTAGAGGTACTTACTAATGAAGTTCTAAGATGTAACAACGCCGCACAGAGGGCTACGCGGATGGATTACGCTCAACAATAGTCGATTTGTGACATTACCTACCTACAAGGCATTAGGTAGGGCCTGTCTATATAAGAGAGAGCTACATCGAATATATACTGGGTACAGTTCTACCTAATGGGCGCTTTTGATTACCGATGATATCACAGTCAAATCATCTAAAGTTCATTCCTTCTAGTCATAAGTTATAACAGACAGTAATATACTGCTTTCTCAGCCAACAAAATCAAGTCGTCCTGCGAGATAAGCAAGGAACGGAGAGCACAGGGAATGAAATAAATCACCTCTACTATACACAGGTGGAGCCAAAGGAATCTGAAGCGTCACCGGTGAGCGTCCAAGGGAATCTAAGTCTGTAAGGTGGGTTGCTTAGCGAATTGGTGTCGGTCTTAGAAGTCCATCGGTTGCCTCCAACAAGGTATAGGCCAGTGGTACAGTGCAGTGCCTCGAGCATCATCCATAATAGACCACAAAATGATGGACTTTGTTTCCAGTTACGTGGTAAGGAAGAAAACAGTTTTGAAATTCCCTCCCACCCCCGGACCAGTTTGAATCCGAGACTGCTAGCGCAAGAACTAGTGCATAGTCATCTATAGAAACGCCGCGAGAATCACCATTTAGATCTATCTACAAGCGCCGACAATCGCCTCTGCACCTCCTCAACTAACTTTTCCCTGGGCATAAGCTCTCTTCTATCCTTCATAACCGTGCCCTTATCCTTATCAACCGTCTGAAGCGTGTCTTTGGCATTTGCTGAAACAACTTTCAGCCTCACTTGACCACTCTCTAGTTCATCTTGACCAAGTATGATTGTTATCACCGACTTTTTCGAAGCATCGAATTGCTGGTGCCGCCTGAGTTTCACTTTGGCAGTGAATTCTGTCTGGATCCCGACGCTCCACAACTCGCGAGCCACTTTCAAGCGCTCAAGAAGAAGTCCATCTTTGCCGCCAAACGTCATGATGTACACATCGGTCTTGCGGGCAACGCCAGAGTCGCTCATCTTCTCGCGACGCGCATCTAGAAGAGTGCAGATACGGTCTATGCCGAATGATATACCGACGCATGGGACGGGTTGATTAACGTACATACCGACTAGATTGTCGTAGCGCCCACCCGCAGCAATGCTACCAACTTGACTATGAGCGCCGTCTGTGTTAGGAATAACCTCGTATATTAGTCCGGTGTAGTAATCCAGTCCTCGGGCAAGCGACAGGTCAAAGGAGACCTTATCAACAACTTCTAAAACCTCTAGGTAGGATACCAAAAGATTCGTGTCCTCAAGTCCCGCTTTGAAACTCTCGTTCGGATTAAGTCCCTGATCTGACTTAAGGGTCTCGATCATCTCGCGCACAGTACCGCTGCGCAGTACGTACTTCCCAACTTCATTCGCAACTTCATCTGAAAGACCTTTCTCTTCAACCATTTCCTTCTTGACCTCGGCCCAAGATAGCCTGTCTAGCTTATCAACCGAAGAACTAGCAGGCCGTATCTTATCCTTGAGGACACCAGAAGCTACGAACAAGCCGTCCAAGATTTTCCTATGGTTGAGCTTTATAGTGACATCCAATTCAAAGGCTTGGAACACCTCGACAATGATACGTAAGATTTCAGCGTCGGGGATCATAGGATCGTAGGTGCCAGCAATGTCGAAGTCGCACTGGTAAAACTCGCGCAGCCTACCACGAGTTATGGCAGGTTGATCTCGCCGATAGACTTTAGCAATCTGGTATCGCTTAATCTGCTGGTCATTTTTATTCATAACTAACCAGCGAGCGAATGGGACGGTGAGATCGTATCTTAATGAACAGAGCTCGCCCCCCTGGTCTTCCAGGTTATATATCAGCCGTGAATCTTCGCCATATTTTTCTGTGAGGACGTCTCGGAGCTCGAAAACTGGAGTGTCTAAGGGGATCCCGCCATGGCGCCTAAAAATGTCACTGATCGTCTGGCTATCAACGAATCACGACAAAATTAGTGAGAGGCCAATAGACTAAACCCAGAACTCTTACAAGATATGGTCACGCGGCGGCAGACCTTGGCCAACCCAGTCGCGAGTGCCTTTTGGTGTCTTTAGTTGACCACCGGAGCGAGGTGCAGTTATATCTTAAGCTGACATGCTATTCAAAACAATACAATAGGAAAAGGGGGTGCTCTCAATAAGATTTAAAAGAGAGCAGATCACAAGGAAACAGCTAGATGTAGATGATGCAACTGTAGGACATTTAAGAACTCTTTGCGACTCACGAACACTGTTCTCATGTGACCCATGAACTTTACATGGTAGGGCGTGATAGAGTTTATCGGCGACTAACCGATTAATTGGTATGAAGCCTCTATAAGGGGTAGCCTTAAAGGCTGCCTTATACATTCACTATATTCTGTCTAGAGAGCGACTATATATCGAACTTGATATGTCGATTAACTGGGCCTAGATTGGGAGAAGCACGACATAATTCAAACACCAACGAAGGAACGTTGCAGAACTATTTTTTTGAACTTGAATAACCAGGACAACATTGAAATAGCAGTGCACTTCACAAGGTACTCAAAAGAGAGTCTGCTGATGCCCTGAAAACATCGTGTTGTACGATGGAGCAATATGTTGTATCCAGACATGGCCATGCCCGGAATTGGACGTTATCAAGCCGTTTCATTAGTCGCAAACACGCACGGGTTTGCTGTTCTTGTTACCCGTTGGGTTCAGCTTACCAGGTGACAAAGAGCCCCCACAACTCAGGGTCCCCAAGCTGTGATATCAAAATCGTTGAAGCCACCACCGTTTCCACTCAATCCAAAGCAGATCATATACAAGGATTGATGGGCGCCTCGTGCGAATTGATGAAACAGTGTGACATCCAATCTCGATCTAGCCTCGGAAACGATTACATGAGAATGACATCGACACGTTTTTTCTCCCCAGTTTCTTCCCCGTATTATCTTATCCGGAGAATACTCCCAGCTGAGTGAATGATCAACAAGTTTTACCAACACGTATGTACCTGAAAATGATACGCATAGATGAATGACGAAAGCGTCGGCCGTGGACGATCAACTAGTCAGTCATTGAATCTTTGGCCGTCGGCGAGTGACAACTTGCGAATTCGAGTCCGTTGTCGATGCCGCCGAGGTTCTACCTAGTTGATGGTGAACGGAACACCAATTAGAGTGTGAAAGTCCCAAGAGCTAAGAGGACCCTGGGAGCTTTGATAATACTTGTACAGTATGTAAGTGGTATGTGATCTGAAAATATGTATCTGACATAAGTACTGCGACATATAGTACTGGTACCTGTACTTTGCTATTGTCAGCCTTTCTCCACGCCACCCAAAAGCTGTTTCCGTGCCGGCGGTAACTTTCATCTCACAGGGTCCACGACCAGTTGATAGGGAGGGTTGAAGAGGGGCTGTGAGAGAAGTACCCGAATTTTACCGTTATTCATCTGGATAGTACGCAGTGCCAACCCCCCTCTGCATCGTCTAGCTAGAGAACAAAACAAAAGAAAGATAAACAAGCCTCGCTGGTGCCAATGCCGCCAACTTGGGTGCAACGCCCGGGCCGTTTTCATCTATCTTCTAGCTCCAGTCGTTTGTTGACGCCAAACCTTGGAATTTCCAGCCACGGTACCAACTTATTTACTGTGTCATGCACATCATTTCTATATCTCTTGTCAGTTATTAACCAGGCCTGCCTTGGTTATTGTGTATGTACTAGGAAAGCTACATTATATCAGACTGTCGCTATAACTCTATAGCCCAGCCTTAACATTTTACCTTATTCTCTTAATTTGGCGTAAAGGATCGCACCGGAATTCCTTTATCCTGCAAAGCGCCAACTCGAAGAATGTCGCGAGGCCCGAACCAACAAAATATGTCCAGTATCAAAATCGTCACTTTACCTTCTCACCCGCAGCCACACGGCACAATAAGGCAATGTTCGACGAGCCCGCAATGCGATGCAACGTATACCCGTGCTAGGATATGTACCTCCTAGGTCCGTAAGGCGGTCAGAAGCACCTACTCAGTAGGTAAGCAAGCATCTGTCTAATGCAAGTTCCCATACGCAAATCACCAAGTTTGGCAAGGCCGCAAGGGGATGGTGCACTTCGAAAATCCCATCACACCAGCTTATCTCATTGAACGACTACTGCGTATCTAAAAGCACGTTAATCACACATATCCATATCCTGCAACTAGTAGCAGACATGATGCAGATTACTTATGAGTAAACAAAAACTCGCTTCGAGTAGAGACAATTAAGACTAAAAAAACTCCCAATTGCATCACACAATCTTTGACGGGGACGACGCGATTCGCCAATTTGATCCACCGGTATAGTAGAAACTTATTGCCTATAGATGTACCTCCTGTGCAATGTGTCGAGCCCAAGTAAAAATTGGAGATCGTTTTTCCCGGGATCCCACAAGAGGTCGGTAGCTGCAACACCCAACGGACATGCCCGAACCAACCACAGCAGCAGTAGCAGTGCCTTAAGTCTGTGTCCTCATTACAGCATACATTTGTACAGTACACGCCTCAGTAGTGAGCGGGGTGTTACAGATGTATGCTTTAACGATTTCCCTTTTCTCCCCCGCTTCCCATGCAACATTTCATAGCAACAATGTAGTACTCGAGCGATTTCGTGGCTTGTGATTGGCTCATGATCTTGATCCCATGCTGTATCACCACACTTGCATTTCAAAGATTGTGAGGCCTGTCTAGCTGAAAACAGCCGACACACCTCCGGTACACTTGCATAATATAGTCCAGATACAGACGCCAAATGTCACCCCAATGGTGAGTGTTGGAGCTAGAGAGGGAGCTTAAGATGCGGGGCATGCAAGGCGCCTAGCAAAAGGGCTGGCTGGGTGGACTTGGCCTGTCGCCGGAGTTTTCTCCCCTCCACTATGAACTCGCCAAGCCAAGAGGCTCCTGTACGTTAGGCTTTCTAAAAGTAGGAGGTCCTAGTAGAAGGTAAGCATGCATACAATACCCTTCCTGGCGTATACCGAAAACACACAGCAGTGTGAGACTCAACTGGCATCGCCTGTTTACTATGTAGTTAGGTGTATTCTATATATGAAGTAGAGAAACAAGAGTTTCACTCGAGGCGCACAAGCTTTCTAGATAGAACCAACATCTATTTGCCTAGGTTAATCAATCGCACAAAGACCGGAAACCAATAGACTGGGAAGTTCTTATCATGATTTGCCTCATACCTAGGTACTTTACCTACCGACAATAACTGGTTCGGCCGAGTTGTCTTAGGTCGAGTAGTCTTGAGCTTATACCCGATAAGTCTCACCAGAACCTCTTCCCATCCACGCATACAGCAGTAGTCAGCTCATAAATGGCACGATAATAGGTAGATACAAACCGAATACCTAAGTCACTGTCACTGTTCCAGGTCTAGTCCAAGGGCCTTGCTCTGGTAGACTAACCTAATAGTACATCTATACGCGGATAGATGCATTATACACGTACTGCTGTACAAAAGCCAAAGTACAATCTGCGAGTGAGATCTATTAAAAATGGCGCACTAACACCAATTCTTATTCTCCGAAACAGAGATTAAGAGATTTCCAGAGAAAGGAAGGGAGTATGTACTGCTGTACATTAGAAGAATGCCAAGAAAACGTGGTTCAACGTCGACCAAAGCCAACAACACGGCACAACATAGCCAGCCATGTAATGGCAATAATTATTCGCATGAAGCAGTCACTACACTTGCTATATTTCAACCAAGTTACAAACTTGACCCAACAAGTCAGCTGAACACAGAGAGTCTTTTCTTTGTATCCTCGTAAAGGAATAGGTACTACTAACCTTAGCTTCCGAGCCCATCCAACCCCCATCTATCCTATCTCTCTACGTACTACCTGCCTGCCTGCCTGCCAACCAAACTAACGTGCACCTATTTACCTCGAACTATTAACCTAACCTAAATGCCTTGGTACCCTCCCCTGTTGCTCAACCTTGAACCCACAATGAGAGCACAATCAAATCCGAATCCGAATCCTAAAGAAAGAAAACCCCTTCCCCCTCCGAGAGAAGAGGATTTAATAAGGTACCTTATAGACTCGGGAAGAATCAAGGAAAAGAAGTATAAAAACTAGAAAACTCCCGATCAAACACTCGACAGCTCGATCCCATGGACAAAGTCTCCACAAAAGCACGCATTTCTTAGTCCCTTTCCCTTTTCCCCTAACTTACAACTGTATAGACTAGATGTGTCCCGCGTTTCCTTATCTGGAAACCCTTTTTCATCTTTTTTCCTTGCCGGGTAGTTTAGGTTAGGTAAGGTAAATTACTCCACCATACCACACCACGCTTCTTGAGCAAGTGGGGTTTAGGTTCATGAATCGAACTACACGCACGGCAAACGGCACAGAAAAGAAGAATACATACTACTACATACCCCCCATACCCAATCTTTAGTCTCATGTATCATATCGTGAGTACATACATAGTATTTAGGTTAGGTAGGTCAGGTCTTCTGTCCTACGCTAGTAGAGACACTAGACACTAGAAGCTAGAAGAATGAGAAACAAAAAAAAACATCACCACTTGCTTAGTCACGAGTTTACCAACCACCTATAGATGTACCAAACTAGGTACTTGATCGCGCCATTTATGCATAGTATGTACATACATACTCTTCGTGCCGAACCGAAAGACGTTTTGTACGAACTCAAGTAGGTACGTATATCGCTTGATTGAAAAGAATTTAGAGGCATTAGATAGAAAATTAAGATCCCTGGCAACACCCGTTTTTGATGACGACATCGATTTGAACTAGGAATATTACTAAGCAGCAAGTTTCTAATAAGCTTCCGCTTTCGCTATTAGAAACGTACCGCGTCTGGAAACCACTATGCTAGATATCGCGATATTGAGTTTAGAACAGGGTGAGTTTGTGATAGATTGTGTACACAGGCACATGAACGAAAATCATCGATGCCGTTTATTGACGCGTTCGTTGTTGGCAAATATATACTGGTTGCATTTTTGAACCTTTCTTCATACTACAAGGACCACGACACAATGGTCCGAGACGCCTTCATAGGAACATCCATCTCCTCTTATAATGTAGTGAATCAAAAAAACCTCAGAGGGACGCCATAAACTCCGTAGATGCTCCTGTAGCAGAAAGACGCCGTGAGATGCAATATCCATCCATAATGATTCCCAATAAGCCACGTTCACGGACTTGACTGCCTCTAGCCCTCATTCCTCCATCTCCTCTTCCTCGACCAGCCTGCCCAGTATCAGGCTCTGGATGACCAGCTCATCGTTCAGGGTTCTGATACGCTTCGGCGGTAGATCATCAGGAGAGTCGGTACTCGTGCTCGTACGCTTACGCTTCCTCGAAGGCCCCTCGCCTGCGCCGGAGCCGAAGAGAGCAGCTCTTGTTTCATGAAGGTGGTCGTCCACGTATACCCAGTCAAAAGTCTTCTTTCCAGACTCAGCTTCACGTAGCTTCGCTCTGGCCTCCTCAATGCTGTGCACACGAACTAGAGATGCCCCTAGGACCCGTGTTAGGAAGACATAGGGTAGCCTTTTCTCTTCATTTTTAGTTTTCCTCATTATGAGTAAAATTCTACTTCCATCTAGTAGCTTGGGTCTTCGCGAAACCACCTCTGCTAACTTAGCTGTAGAAGCATCGTATGGTAGAAGACTCCTGGAACGGATGGCGTCTCCCAGCAACATGCTCGATCCTGCGCACAGGAGATACGAGGACCAGTCAATGACTTCTCTCTTTGATACGCAAGTGGTGACCCATTTATATGCCAGACACGGGATGCCTAAGGCTAGCGCTTGCATGTACTTCACTTTCCTCGAGTGCGAGTCGGCTATCAAGGCAGTAAACCCGACATCTGGATCAAGAAGCTGTAATGCACTCGACAAGGTAGGCGTAGCGGATGTATTGACACTCGTAGGAGTTGTGACAAACTCGAAGAGTGAGCTGAAGCCGTCCTCCAAAATCATTCCCCCTTCTTGGCGAATCATGGCTTCGAGCTCGCTTCGTGATGCAGGTTTGCTTCTCCCTCTCTGGGACGGCTGACGTTCTTGCATCGAGATTGCAAATACCATACCCTTGAAAATGCCACGTTTCACTTGAAATTCGCGCAAGGTGGTGGACTTTCGAGGGAGTTTACGAGCTTCAGGCTTGACATCGTCGGATGGCGACCTCTCCAGCTCATCAAGTGACAGTGAGCTATGTCGTGAAGATTGGCGCACCCCCTTCCTTAAGCTTCGTCGAGAGCGGCTATTCGTCCTCAGTCGCGCTAACGATGGTGAGGGGTCAGGTAACGATGATGTAGGCAATTCTCGACACCGACGTTGGCCTCGCCTAGCTGCGGGAGACGAGCAAGCTACTGTATTTTCCGGCGACTCTTTCTCATGATCGTCCGCGGTACTTTGGGTTACATTGGAAGAAATAACTGGCGTGTCCGACAGGATAGATAAAGAAGACGATGATGTACCCGGGTCTGATGGTTGGGCAACTTCAGTTACCATTGAAAGCGGCGGAGGCAAGCTGCTAGGCCTACCAGATCGGTGCTTAGTACTTTGCTGCGACGACTCTTCGACTACAGAAGGTGATGATGCAATGGGGGCAGGAGAAACAGTGTTTTCGTCCCTCTCACCACCGACATTGCCTCTTAGCATGTTCCGTTCTGGTCGGCTTGACCCGTTTACTGGGTCTGCTGGCTCGATTAAAGCATCGGTGGACAATGTTGGCAACGATAAAGCCGGTTGATCGCTCGAGGCGCTAGAAGTCTCTTTCAGTATGTCACTAATGGGTTTTGGCAGCTCGGCTAGGGTACCAGCGGGACTAGTTTCCGGGATCGTTTCCTTCTCCTTTAGTTCTCGCACTGGAGCACTTGAGGGCCGAGTATTCTTCTTTTGGGTTGGAGTACGATTGTCTGGGGTTGGACGGAGCGACGAATCGTTTCCCCCAGTCGACTGGTGTTGTATCGCACCATCCTGTGAGTCGGCAACTGTCTCTTGAGAACCAACACTATCGGCATCATAATCAGCTCCGTTGAGCTCGACGATATTGTTCCCAGGATCTGGACGTATGGGTCCTTTAAATTGTTTGTTGCGACTCGTCGACGGTACTTCGACCCTAGACTTGTCCGAACTCGGAGGTACACTAATTTCTGGAAACGACTTCGAGGCCCTTTGTTTATTTGATCTAGCACGCTGGCGGCGAAGTTCCGCTTCTTCTTCCTCAAAATCTGAGTCCAAACTGAGTTGACTTGATCTCCTCGTGGCGTTACCGTCCAAGCCCCGCTTGCGGTACGGTCGATATTCGCCAATTGGCTCTAGACCGCCTTTCTCTCTTCGAGAACCAAGCTTCGGTAACGGAGTCTCATCCACGTTATCGTCGTCTTGCTCCTCCGCCTCATCCAAGACCCCCATCGGACTCTGCCACTGGGGAGCACCATTACGTAGTGGCTGAGGAGAAATTTCAGGGAGGGCGGGTGAAGTAGACGCAAAAGGCGCAAGCGGGGTGGTCCCAAACCCCCGGTTCACAAGCGGTGAGGACGTAGGGTGAGTGGGGGATGTCACGTTGTTTTCAAAGACGTTTGGAGAGAGGCGCGATGATGTCGGGCTAGCTTTTCTGAGACCCGATGTAGGTTGAGTCTGGCCAAATAATTGGGATGCCCCCATAAGTTGTCCTTTATTACCGGCGAGGAAGGGCTTGGGAAACATCGCTGGGGTCTCCGGCGCAAAACGAGTGGTGCGAGCCGTAGCCACCTGCGACGTAAGCTGCAACCGTTCAAGCGGTTTGTCTTGTCTATGGTCATGATGGAAGGGCGTATCAGGTTCATTAGGGGCCGTATCAGGTAAGTCGAACGGATACTTAAAGTTAACGTATCCCGTATCCCCTTCTTGTAGAATAGCATGCTCTTCTGTAACACTTCCTGGAGTAGACGGAGGCTGCGAACCAGCATCGCCATACTGCTCGTAGCTACGTCCCTCGTTCGATTGGGTCGGTGATTGGGACGACATGGCTTCAGTCTGCTTCGATGACGCCGCAGACGAGCGCTGGACTATGGCATTTTCTAGTATCAGCAGGTTGGGTGACTCCCCCACTGAGCCTGCATCGCGTTGCGAAGATCGAACGTAAGCCTGGACGCGGTTCGGATTCCTGGTTGAAGAGGCCGGTAAGCTCGGGGCGGAGGACCTGGGCCGTTTGCTCGGTCGGTTGAGCCGGCTTATAGATAATGAGAGTGCGGCGCCGGTCGAGGCGTTGAGACTGGTGTCGTGAACATTCGTGTTTAGATCGTCAGCATCCGCGCCCGACGCGTTTTGTGTATGCTAAAATTCCGTCATCAGAACGTGCCACCCTTGCAGATACATTGTGTATGTATTTTACTAGTAGGGCCTGTGTAGAGGCGACGTCCGTGCTGCCCCGGCAGGTGGCCAAACCAGACTCGGTTGGGTCAGCTTACCTGATAATATTGCGCCGCATTTGATATAGGGTTTGAAACTGGCGCCTTTCGATATTGTACTAATAAATAGACGTGTGAGATATCCAGGTCTAATGTCTACAATATTTCATCCATTCATACCTTGGGACATTCGAGGTTCGTCGTCTGAGATTTGGGAAGTCGTGGTCTACAGTCAAAAAAAAATATGTAAGCTTGGTTCGATTCCTTGGCTAGAGTAATCATTGGTTGCGGATCGCGGATCCCGCCATCCGGGTGCGCCACTTACCACCCCGACACCGTGTTCTTGAATCAGAAATAGCAATTTCTCTTGACTATCTTGGCTATCATTCTCACCGGCAAGGGCCCTTCGCTCCGTTCCTAGCAGAGACCTCGCCAGGAGGTTGTGGGTCATGGTGGGAGTAGACGAGGGAGCATATCTGATTTGGCGATCAAGAAATCTTGGTTGTTAAACACGCCAGACTTTGTTTAAGAAAAACGCGGCTGTTGGACTGGGCCCTTAACAAGACAATTAAAAGATGGCATAAAGCGCGACTTAAACACGGAGTCAGATGACGCATCATGCGCTAGCCTCATTAGGTGGTGAGGCTCGCAGAACGGCTTGCCATTTTAGGAAAGTGGGCTGTCCAAATAGTAGGTATGTACCGTACGACATACTGTAGCGTGACTCCCTTAATAGCTTCACCACCACTTCGAATCATGGATAGATTATATTCAAGCTGACTTGTGATTCATATCTGTGAGTGTCACAGGATTTTCCTGGAAAAGCTTGTTCTTCTTCAGAGTTTGGACCCCCACATCCCTGGCAGGTGCCTTTTCCCTTTATTTTTCATTGAGCAGATGTACGAGGAGATGTTTAACGGGCAGGACAGTCCACAGGGCACAGGAACGAATATCTTATTATTTGCTTATACAACATATATCAAGTTAACTCAAGAATACATAAAATTTAGGTATTGCAATCTAACGCCGGTAAACTGCTGAGTATCTGCGATAATACTTAGTCGGTAAGTAAGGGAGTGAGCAACTTGGGAAAGTCTTGATATTTGTAGATATTGATGCAGACAGATGACAATGACGGATATTGAAAAGGGGCATTGTTGGAAAGACGACTCCAAAATCTACATTAGTCATAGTAATTAATTCTTTCAGCATGCCATGTTCAAACTTTGTTTATACATTGTGTACATCCAGTGCAATTCTACCAGTCTGCCGTGGTAACAATGCTCAAAACTCACTGCTCCCAGGTTTCTACATGGCGTTGAAAGTAAGATATTAATCTAGATAGGTACCGAGTCAACGAAATAAACAATGAAATAAATGCAAATTGCTCATCGTCAACTTCACTTGTGGCCTGGAACTCCCAGTCAGTCGCCCACATATGCAGGTAGTAGACTAACAGGAAAGTATCCAAGCTTCTGTTCACAAGTATAGGAGCAGAATGGTTAAATACTAGCAATACTTGTAGCTGGATGGTATCTGTATGCTTTTTCTTAACCACAAGCAGCCACGCAAGTATCTTAGCTATCACAAGGAAGGTACCTTCCTGGCGTCACCTTAGTACTTCTGAGCGGGCAGGTACTTACCTACATACTTGCCTAGTACACCAGTTCAGTATCAAGAACGTGATATCTACCTCCTTTACTTGGCATCACTTACCGTCACTTTCAATCTCAACTTTTTCTCAGTATTTTCTTCTCACAACCCCGCCCACTACCTAATCGTAGGGTGCTACTAATTTCCAAGGTTGCGTTTCCTGCAAAGGCCTCCGCATCTCACCATTCTCCTTTCCTTTCGCAATCAATATCAACCCTTCCTACCTAGGCATCCTCAGATTTGCCTTCACAGCCTCTTGCTCAATCCCACACAGTCACCCAGTTGATTAGTTACTCTAGCATAAGCAATCTATTGTGATTGCTTATGCCTTCACAGTACTACTATCTACCTAATTAACTCGTATGACATAACGCAGCAGCCGCGATGTATCTGGACAGCATCGCCTTGCAACTAAGGGACGTCCCGGACGTTGAGACCCCACGTAGCAAGCATGGAAATACCCCAAGAATTGAGTTGGCAGTCTGGATTCTTATCGGCATAGCCTCAACTCTGCTCACCTTGCGAGTCTGCTACCGTATGTTTCGTGCACGTCTCCGGCTGTGGGCCGACGACTACTTCCTCGTTGCTGCATTGGTTAGTACAAACAAATATCGCTTCACGGGAATCTCGCTGACTTATCTTCTTATTAGCTATGCCTCATTGGAAACGCTATTACGATTGCAAAATGGATTCCGAACAAGCTCCAGCCCAATGTGACTACTGCTGCCTCTGCTGAGATTGTCTGTGAGTACCCTCCATTCCCGCATTGATTGCTATAAACTCGAGGATGCTCGATATTCCAGTAACTCCGAGAGGATTCCTAAGTTACAGGAGGAATTATTATGTACAGTCAACTTACTTCCGCTTGTAGTGACGGGCAGTCTAATGGGACTCTTCAACTCCTTCGCATTGGCGTTCAGCAAGACTTCATTGGCTATCACCTTCATGCGATTAACAACAGGCTGGTGGAAGAGTAGCCTTGGTCTGTCAATTTTCACCATGAGCATTCTCTTCGCTGTTCAAGCATGGAGTTACTGGCTGCAAGATTGTGAAGGCCCGCCCGAACCCTTCCGACTTCAAACCGGAGCTGACTGCATCCCATTCGAGTCCATCAGAGATTTCCGAATTGCTGTTCAAGGTCTGCTAGTCCAGCTTCCTATACAGTTTAAACTAGGGCATAATGCTCATGGTAAATAGTCTTGTCCTGCTTTCTCGATGCCTATTTTACATTCTTACCGTGGAAGATTGTGCGGCCACTTGAACTCAGAAGATTCGAGAAGATTGGTCTGGGTATTGCAATGAGCTTTGGGTGCGCGTATGTATTATGTTGATGCATGTACTCGAGTTTCGTCTTAGGCTGACAGGTTTTTAGTTCTCTTGCTACCGGTCTTGTGAGGCTGGAAGTTCTTGCGCGACTTGTCCACGAACCTTATGAACACCAACCATGTGAGTTAGCGTCATATCTTGAATATGCATCGATGTAAATCCTGACATAAACCATTATCTAGTCTACGCCGTCGGAGGCTACTTGTTCAACTATTGCGAAGCCGGGTACTCAATTGTGGCCGCTTGTATGCCGGTACTAAGGAAAGTTATCCTGGATGTCATCAGGTGGAAGAAGCACCCGGACACAACGATATTTGCACGAATCCAAAATCATCGACGCAAGAAACGATCCGCTCCGGCCATGCTGCCTTTGACCACCACCACAGGAAACTCAACTTTGGGGATCAAGAGTGCATCCGGGAAAACTGATTCGACCTTGTCAGGACACGAAATGACTTCAGTTGGTGGCTGCTCTAGTTCCAGCACCGTAATTCACCCACCAGAGGTCAGCACGCGTTCGATTGACCTACCACGCACAGCCTAGATACAGAGGGGGGAAAGCACTGTAGGGAAACGTACTAGGGATACAAAATTTGGTGAGCGCAGATGTTCAACGCAGCTACGAGCAATGTAGCTCAATGTGGCTCAATGTGGCTCAAACGTGGATACGAAGATAGCTGGATTTCCTCTGATGATTGTAACTGGGTTCGCTTACTTTTTATTGACAACGTTCTCTTCAAACCACTCCCACATAACAGCATTGACAAATCTCTGAGCGCCAATGTGGCAGTGTGATTCGGCAGCGTCTTCCTCCGTAAACGTGACAAGCGTAGCCTTATTACCGAGGACCTCTTTCATCTTCTCCGGCTGGCCGCCGAACATCATGTCGTGTGTTGGGTTTCCGATAAATACGGGGCACTCGATCTTATCCTCAAGTCCGCGCAGTGTAAATTTCTTGGCCTTCTCAACGAACTCGCCGCGGGTCTGGACTTTGAAGCTCCAGAGCCCGTGGGACAGCGACCAGCGCAGGCCAGCAGGGATTTTCATGTTCGTGCACGCAGCACGCGTCTCCTCCACAGTGTTTAGGTTTCCGAACGTGTTACCTGCTGCCTTTGAAATGGGCGTGTCGCCGAAATCGTAGAGTCCATCGATTTGAAGTACTAAAACATTCATAGTCAGTATTTACTCTTCTATTGACCTCCCTTTCGGAAGTGTAGCGCTTTGGAAAACTTTTTGCAAGCTCCTTAGGGTCATTTCTTCGAGAATGTGGAGAGGGGTTGGAACAGAAATAGCAACCTCAAGGATCTACTCACAAGCCTTGACCCGGGGCTCAAGGGCTGCCGCCCTCGCTGCGAGCACGCCTGCCATGCTGTAGCCCAACAAAGCGACTTTCTGCATATCTATACATGGCAGCGTCTCAAGGTAGTCGAGGACAGGGCCCACGACCTTGTGCCACTCGTGCGTGAACCCGAGCCCTTGCTCCCGACGGACGACAGGTTGGCCGGGTCCCTCGTAACAGACGACATTGTACCCGCGCTCGAGAGCCGCGGCGCCGTGGAGATGGTATAGTTCTTCCATGGAACCGTCGAAGCCGTTTCCCAGTATTACTGTGGGACGCGGACTAATACCCTTCCCTTTTCCCTTTTCCTCCCCACTAGGATCAGCAGCAGCAGGGAAGAAAATAACAGGGACATCGAACCCGTCTGCAGAAGGCAGCAGTTTCCTATGTCCAGGAACGGGCAAAAGTTCCATCGCCCTATCGAAACACTCCGTCTGTCTCTTCCACAGATCATTAATTCGCTCGTCTTGCCAATCGGCATGCAGGAAGAAGTCCGCCGCTCGAAAATAGGTGGCCGCGCGGAAATTCGCGTCGCGCACCGACACCGGATCACGGAAGTTCGAAGTACTGGCGGTCAGGAGGACGCGCTCGGCCCGCTTAACGAAGGCCTGGTACCATGATTCGAAATTTCCTGACTCGATCTCGGATGCTGCGAGGAGCACCTCGCCGACGTCCGCGCCGCTGCTGTAAGAGGCGTGTGCGAGGATCCGCAGGAGTTCGAAGTTGAAGCATGGGTCTGGGCTTAGCTGGAACATTGTGCTGAGGAGATAAAGGAGAGGTGAGGGAAAGGGAAAGGGAAAGGTGCAGAGGTGTCTTGGGTCTAGGATGGTTTACTAGGTATATGAAGTTTGGAAATGATGGAAGGGTGAAGCTTTATAGAATGTCATAATGAAATGGAAAGTTTCCATCCATCTTTATAAGTTCAAGCATCCAAATCTATGGGATCTGGTATCTGTAGGAAAGACGATAATCATGTTGAGGGATGAATCGTCCCCTATACTGATATTGTAAGACCTAGGTATCAAATACGTAAGCTCTATGTACACTATATGGACGTCGTATAACTGCTTTCCATTTTAAGTTTTGTTGTCCCACTTTACGGCCCATGATATTGTCCTCGGAGCGGAATGCATAGTACATCTGTATTTTCATCCTTTTTGTGGTATATCTTACCATCCACTGTCCGGCCGCGGCCGCCGGCGTTGAGTCAACGGCATCCTTCAACTGCTATATTTGGACCAGTCAGTTCCCATAAACATTATCAGCCAATCGTCGTGCAAAATATGGACAAATTGGGTATACCGTATGAATTTATACCCACTTATATAAATAATACCCACTTATATAAATAATACCCACTTATATAAATAATACCTTCCACTTTTACTCCTGCTAACCCAGCATTTTCTTCAGTACATAGTTTTGACAACAGACCTCCTCAGTTTATAGTCATGCCTTATTCCCCCCTCCTTTTCTCTTTTGATGTAGAAAGTTAATTAATTTAACCATCTTGATTTCTGTTTGAACGATAGTAATTTTGTATCGTGGAACTATAGGGCTACTAGCGCTTGTCGTGAAAGCCTTTTTTTGCAGGGCAACTTGCAACTGTCTCCTAATAACTCGGGGCTTATTAACCTACCTAAGGTACCGTAGTGAACAAGGGGCAAAGTTTACAAACAACAACTCTTCCACTCCTCTGCTCCCAAAGCTAGGGTAATCATGGGTCTCTTACCTACTCTTTGAACTGGTGCTACCCAATTGTCGATAGACATGTACTACATGTTGACATACACAACGAAGCTAACCAATACTCAATCATACATAGGAAGAGAGCGAGAGGGAGCTGAGCCCTAATAAGGCTGTATTACTGATTATTCTTAGACAGCTGGCCACCTTCTCAAGCTCTCAGCTAGTCCCCGTCCTGCTCACTGAAGATTTCTTAGTTTTTGAGGCCGTGATAAGGTAATTTGCGCTGTTGTAGAGGAGACTCTAGATTCATAGATTTATATATGATGCGGCCATAAATAATAGCAGAGTAGAGTAAGTGACATGTGCGCTGGAATGTACACAAGTATGAGTCTAGACACACCTATGGCGCCCTGGTATGATTGCATAGAACGTGTCATCTGTCGTGGTCTTTTCTGTGCTTTTGGACTTATAAGACTTATCGTCGGTACTGATTGCGCTTGTGCGGCAACTATCATCGCCATCATGCCAGTCTCTAAAACAAGAGCTAACGATCTAGAACTATTAGCCAGAATAACTCCGAGTTTCTCCTTGCCTTTGCCGTGTAAGGCGCCTCCTATCGAAAGAGCAGGCCGGATACAAGCGCCGCACATGTCAGACACCATCATCGTCGTTAGTAGCAGCAGTAACAGTTCTTCCTCGTTATCGTTATCATCGCCGTCATCCTTTTCTCCTTCATTCGAGGCCCTCAACGATGCAGAAGCCGACGCGCTCTGGAAAGCACGTCTCGAGAAAAGGGGGTCAGACCACCTCTTTATCGTTGAGATACACTGCCGTCGTTCCGTCTCTTGGCTAGATAAATGCAGTAGCGACATCGTGCTGCCTATCGTCCGGGTCGCGGTGAAGACCGTAACACGCAATAAGCAGCGTTGCTAGTGCTTTTTGTAGGATGCGTTTCGCTAGTTCCGCCGTGTCCTTGTACGAGACAGGATTAGCTATGGTTTTGACGTTGTACATGAAAGCGTGTTGCTTACGCTGCAGGTATGGTAATAACTTCTTTAGGTAGGAAAGGGAAGTAACGACATCATGCTAGCGTGTTATTCATTCCTGCAATAACAGTACCCGCTCATATATCACAGAGCGGTCAGAATGGAACTGTGTGAATTCTGGATATATATTTTGTGTTCGCATGCTTTACTTGTTCGTTTCCTTAGAGTCAAGTCTATGACGCTGTAGCGGCAGCGGTTTCCCTCTCCGCGGCCTTTGCAGCCTTCTTTGCAGCTATTTGCTTCTCTTTTTCTAATTTCTTCAGCTGGTTCTTCGACAGTTTTCCATCGCCGGCATCGCCCGCCTGGTTCTCGACAACTGGGACGACTCTCTCTACTCTGGGGTTTCCTCTCCACTTCAAAGGTCTCACCGACATGAACTGTTTGACTACATCGTCCGTTGCTTTCGTCCTCCGTTCTTGGAAAGCTGCTACATATTCTTGCAAGTGTTTGATACAAACGGCTTTCAACTGTTGTTTTGGTTAGTAAAGACATAATCGACAGATAGCAAATACTAACCTCTCCAGTCAGGAGCTTCCCCTCTCTATAATCCTGACCGAGCTTGGCTAATAGCTATTGACAATTAGAATAGATTCATTCACGATATTGACAAAGCCATACCTCATCATCTTCCATGAAGAACTGTAAGTACTGGTATGCAACATCGACATCCGGGTTACCGCCCAATTCCCTTTGCTCTTCTGCCGTCTCCTGTCCACCAGAGAAGGCGTACTTGTTGATTTTGTTCTTGATTTGATTCGCGGTATCCTTCATGAAGATGGCTGAGGTGTCAATGCTTGCTGACATTTTTGATCCTGGGCCTTGTAGTGCGTCTAGGAAACGCGAATGGATCAAGGAGGGCTTGGCATATTTTAACCGCGTCGCGCAATCACGGGTTAGGCGAAAATAGGGGTCTTGATCAATAGCGCATGGGATCAAACAAGGGATTTTGGCCGTTTCCTTCTCGTTCTCGCCGAAGACGTGCGGGAAGGACGAGGCAAACGCTGTACTGCCTTGAATACTAGCAAAATGGATCTTGCCAATGTTTGAGCTGTCTATGGTTTAGTCGCTGATCTACAAGATACGAGAAAACATTTCCATGATGGCCACCAATAGTAAACTTAATTGCGTACCTTTCGTTGAAACCAAAAACGGCCTTTGCCACGTTATACGTTACTAGCTTCGAGAAACGTGTGACATTCCTGTAGAATGCACCTCCCATGTACTCATAGTCAGAGAAGATAAAGGTTTTCTCAGGATCGAAGCCAATCGAGATAATATCCTTGGCGTTATCATGCGAGTAGCCAATGACCTCGTCAACAGTTCGCTTTTCTGAGAACAGGAATTTTTCATCTATCGAAGCCCTTGGTTAGTTCGTAGGAGTATAGACGACAATTCGCGAAACACATACCATCCGTAAGCATGATGATGAGAGGGACGTCAAATACATCTTGCAGCCATCTATTAAACGCATTAGTCCTGCACCCAAGTTCCCCAGGAAGTTTATATCCGACTACTGACTTGCAGAAGTCGAAGATCTGGGTGTGACCAATATGCATCGAGTCGCTACTCGGTCCGCGACCTGTATACAAGAAGAAAGGTTCGCCCTATGCGCCAATTAGATCTTGCGCGCAATCATTTGGCATACATCGAAGCTATACCTTCTCATATCTGTCGAGAATAACCTCGAACTCTCTGTGACTGAAGACAATTTGGCGTCTCAGGAACCTGTGAGGTTTATGGCCGGTAACTCGCTCGAATCTGTCCAAGAGCTCCTGGTCTATAAGTTTGGTACCGAATTCTTCCACCAACTTCTTGTAGTCGATCGCCTTGACCTTCCCATCTTCTCCTATCTCGCCAGATACATTCCAGGGATCAACGTTCTGCTTTGTCGACGGAGCGTTCGCGACTTCAGGATTCGCGGTGGGTGGGATTTCGGAGGTCGGTGCCTCAGGTTGGGAGGCCATGGCTGTAAGTGAAGCAAAGTGACTCCGGCAATGCTACGGAAAAAGTGAGGTCTTGGCTAATTCTTGAAAGAAGCTCCTTCGAATATAAATGATCTAGAAAACGCTGAGCAATGAGTCAAAATGACAATTTGTCAGATTGCGACTTCGCACTGCATGCGACAAGACGAGACAGGACATTTGAGTCAATGGAGGGGCACTTTCCGCTACTGGGATCGTGGAGGGGTCTTCGCAGGGGTCCCCAGATTTAAAACAGATTGCCGGTGCTATCTGATAAGCTTTTTAGCTTCATATCATACTTTATAGAGGTACTCCTACAGTTACATATATCAAAGATCCCATGCATTTAGACAGTATATATGCTGAAGCGGTGCGTTACTGCAGGAAGGTACCCCCCAGCTGCATGATATTGAAATCGTTTCATCAAAGCTCCTAGCCTCGATCAATCAATCAACCCGTCGACCGCGCCGAACCGTATAACAGCATTCATACAACATCGAGTTGTCTTGGGCTTACGCGTTTCTCTACTGCACTATTTCCGCCTCGCATAACCCATACGATCAATCACCATGACGTCCACAATAGGTATCCCGATCAAACTCCTAAACGAGGCGCAAGGCCACATCGTGACGCTCGAGATCACATCCGGCCAGACGTACCGAGGCAAGCTTCTGGAAGGTACGATATAGAGCCTTCGGCCTGACCTGATTGGGGTGCTATCCCTATGCCCTTGAACGGCTTTGCGCTTGGAACACTGGCTGACTTTTTGTCTTTCACAGCCGAGGATAACATGAACGTGCAGCTTAAGGATATCACTGTAACAGCGCGCGACGGCCGAGTCAGTCATCTGGACCAAGTCTATATCCGCGGAAGCCACGTCCGGTTCTTCATTGTCCCAGATATGTTGAAGTTCGTCCCAAATCCTCTCCATTCTCCCTCGAGCCCTGCGGGTTTTTGTATGGTAGCTAACATGTTTCAACTAGGAACGCGCCCATGTTCCGAAGTCGCAATGCCCGAGGTCGTGGTGTCGGTCTGGCTAGAGGACGCGCAACGGTCAGCAGAGCCAGAGCCAGTGGTCGTGGTGGCAGATAAAGGGACTACGATTTTAATGGCCCTGGAAGCAAAAAAACATGAATACAAAATCTATCTAGGAGCTCACCGCCGGTTTTTAAGAAGAGAAAAGAAACCAAAACGAAACCAAAACTACTAGACAGGGAGTCGCTTGTTAAAGTTCCACGTTCTTCGCGGCGTTTGGGGTAAAATGGTGATAAATTCTGGCGAGCAGCACTAGAAAATACCAAAACTACAATATGTTCACTACAAAAGGTAGTGAGGTGATAGCAAGCCTTTTCGATAGCTCTGGCACCTCGCTTCTACGACCGATATGGCGCTATGAGCGGCTTGGACTATGCAGAGAGACGGATTTAACTCTTTCCTCTCTGCGTCTCTGTTACTTACGATTCGAGACAATCCAGCCACAATATTCTCTACCGAAAGGGATGTGTCAAGCATGGAACTGCCCTAGAAGGACAGTATGGGAGATATGGCAACTCCATCTTAAAACATGTTAATTAGACGCATCAAACTCGGCCAGCCATCTCACTCGGAAGATAGTAAACTAGCTCAAGAGCACAAAATGCACCATTTCTGTGGCACGTCCTTCAGGCCAATGGCAAATAAAAAGCTTCAGACACAATCACACAAGAATATTGTTTAGCGTTATTGATCAAGGAACCTTGTTTTCTGTTTCATTTACGTTCCACTTTTTCCATGCATTGTTTAACTCAGCTTGATACATCATTGTCGGGTGAGGTTGAAAGTGGCTATAATACAAACCAACCAGTTAGCCCAAGTCGGAAAGATACAAAAGGCGTCAAATAAAACCAGGTTGGGAAGTATTATCTTACGGGTCATGTTGGTTGTACCGGCCATACCGAGTATCGTATAGATACTGAGCTTGCTTCCCGACATCCCGCCTCGCTCTGTCATGGTCATATTCGTCTCGTCGAGCCCCTTGCCCTCGAACAGCTTGTCGACCTCGGCGCCGGCGATACCGGCTAGCATATCCTCAGTAAAGCTGTGCTTAGCTTTCTTGCCTGTGAATTTTACTCATAATCTTTAGTCAGTGACCAAAATCCCCAATACTACGCACGCAGAATGAAAGGACGTGTTGTCGAATGCGAGGGGGGTAGGTTGAAGGTAATCTTGACGTACTCAGGGGTAACAGGATTTGTTTAACTAGTAGTAGTGAGAGCGTGGGAGTAGTCATTTGGATGATCGTTTCAACCAACTTCAGAGCACCAAGAGAAAGATCCTGGATCACTATGAAGAGTCAACTGTCAGGATTCTTATCACCTTGTGAGTCTACATAGGCCAAATCTAGAAGGTAGATATCTGCACAAGTACGATTAAAATTTCGGTCAAACACACTTAGTATGATTATTCGACGGATTCCCGCTTATGCTCTCGTCATCCTAGCTATGATGCCGCAAGTCCAAATACCAGAGGAATTTGTATGAAGACACCACAACGCCGAAAATATCCACAGATCTTTGTTTCAAGCCCAGGCTATTCTCTCATATTTTATGAACCCCCAAACTTTGCGAGATAGTCGCTGTGTGCCTTTTTCTGCCTGTCCCATTCCTTCTTCAACTTCTTTATCTGCGCTTTCGGTACCTCACTACCATCCTTCAGCTTTGTGGGCATGCCTTCGTCATCCCACTCACTGTACCGCTCATCGCCTTTGAACATGTCCTGAGGTGGTACCTTGGCCTTTTCCCATTTTTCTGCTTCAGCCTTCTCCCGAGCTAGCCTTGCCTCCTCTTTAGCTCTTGCCTTCTCCGCTTCCTTTGCTTCTTTCTCTTCTCTCACCGCGATGAGTTCTGCCGCAGGGATGAACTTGATCAATGATGGTTGGCCATCCGGCCGGTCATCCAAGTAGACACCAATATTGGTTAGATCGAAGTCTCGTATACGATCGCTTAGGGCGAGAATAGACTTCTTGAGTTCGGGCGCAGCCGATGGGGCGATGCGTCGGAGCTCGTCACGTAGTTTTGATGTGGCGCGAACATATGGCAACCCCAACTGTTCGGGATCACGAACTCCTGCCTCTACCAACGACTTGAAGTCTTGTCCAGGTGACTGAGACAACAGGCTCGATAGAGTTTCCAAGGCGGGGAGATCGAGATTTTTGGCGTCGGCCAATACAGCATCGAACACTGCCTCGTAAGGCTGGACCGCTGTGGCCGGGTCAATATCAGCCGAAATAGGGGCAGAAGTCCACCCAAGTCCATCATAAGGAGGGCTTGCGTTAGCATCTAGTCCTAAGATACCAACAATTTTCGTGACCCATCTCGCGATTGATTCCACCGCTACCAAATCCAGATTGACGTTGGGAGTGTTAATATGGATGTTGGTTTTTCGGATGATGTCCCCGATAATCCGCATCACTTGAGGTGTGTCGAAAGAATTAGTCAAGGCGACTTCAACGTCCTTCTTGGCTTGTTCCAGCTCGGCTAACAGTCCATCAGTGGCTTTGCTATCCGCGACGGAGAGCGCTTCTACGCCAGTCTGTATCGCAGATGTTGGCTCGTTGGCCTCAACGAGAAGTGATTTCACGTTTGTGAAAAAGTTCTAGTAGCCATTAGCAAAATTAAGCCCAAGGCTAGCCACACCCAAGCCAACTTACGTTAACTGTGACCTCCCAAGAGTCGGCTTGTGTTCGCATGCTTGGCGTAACCTCTATGCCATCATTCCACTTCCCATGCAAAAACACGATTCGCATTGACCGAGCTGTGTATGATGAGGCCAAAGCATCCTTGATGGTCTGGAAATTCTTCAAAGACTTTGACATTTTCGAACCCGAAATTGATAAATGACTGCCAGAAGTCAGCTTGTCTCGTTACAAAAGAACATTCTAATCCATCCAGCCCTCGAGACGACCAATAGGCCGAATGGATTTCGTGAGAAGAGGACTTCTTCGCCCGTTTACCACAAAATAAACCAATAGAGATATCCAACTTACCCCATGTGCAAGAAGTAGTTGACCCAAGTATGTTCATGGCCATGTTCGCAATAGTAGGCCTCGCTCTGCGCTAGCTCGTTGTCATGGTGCGGAAAAGCGAGATCAATGCCACCAGAGTGAAGATCCATACGTGACCCCAAGACATCAGACGCCATTACGGAGCATTCACTAAATATCGGACGGTGAGTATTAGTTTCGACTTCTCAGTAATGCGAACGACTAGGGGACTAAAATGAAAAGGCACACACATATGCCAACCAGGGCGTCCATTGCCCCATTTACTTGGCCAGTAAGGCTCACCGGGCTTCGACTTCTTCCACAAAGCAAAATCTCCAGGGCTCTTTTTACCACCAAGGCCTTTACCTAAAGATCCCTCTCCCTCATCCAGGAGAACTTTATCGTTTCGGCTTTCTGGTCTTAAGCGGGCGTATGTATTGCCAGCTTTTTCAAAAGCAGCAATGTCGAAGTACACAGAGCCTTCGGCTTCGTAGGCAAATCCTTTTTCCACAACTTTCTCCACGAATCTTGCAATTTGAGGTACATATGCCGTAACCCTGGTTACCACATTAGGGGGGAGGACGTTAAGGGCCTCCATGTCGTCGGTAAATGATTTCTCCATAAATTGTGTTAGAGTGGTGAAAATAGTTTGGTCGCTTGTATCGATCGATTCTTTGTAAAGGGAGTCGAAATATGGCAACAGAACCTCCTCGGCGCCGGAAAACACCTGGTTTCCGCCTATGGCAATAGCAGCAGAGGTCATGTTGCTGATATGCATTTTGATCTTCGCCTCGTCATCGCCGGGCTTGCCCTCACCCGTCAATGACTCTCCAACTAACACGTGGCCGTATGCAGCGTCCCTTCGAGTAGTATAGTTAACCAAGTCTAACGGGCTGTCCTCGCCTTCAACGAGCTTGGGGAGGTTGCTCTTGGCATACGCCCTGAAAGCAGCCATGCCCAGCCCCGCCAGTTCAGCTTCCGTGTATTGTTTCTTCTTCTCATTCTCAAGTAGCCGCTGCCGTCGTGCTTTGAGGATAATCTAATATCGCCAAATGAGCTTCGTATCAAACAAATTACGTACGTTAGAACGTACCTTGTCATCGATATCTAGAGAGAAAGGGATTAATCAACGTCAATGGAGGCGTGGGTGTCACAGAGTCTCACCTGTAAAATTCATGACAAACTTGACATCGAACCCAAAGTAATGGAGTAGTATGCGCCGAATGATATCGGTCGAAACATAGTTGCGCGCATGGCCCAAGTGGCTGTGATCATATACAGTTGGACCGCAGGCATACCAAGAAATCTTTCCCTTCTCAATTGGTATAAACGGAATGGGGGCTCCCGGCCGCAGAGAGTTGTGGACTTTGATCGAGTCCATGGCTCGTGGTACCTGTCTTGTCGCAAAGCTTCGGCGCAGCAGAATTCGGGTCGTCAGTGGAACTAGAGTGGAGCGTGTGAAAAGTAGTGAAGGGAAGACGGTCATGAAGGAGAGAAAAGGGACAGAAGTCAAAAAGAGGGACTGGAATGCGAAGGGGAAGACTGGACAGATCCCCTTCACCTTAAGAGGGCAAACGTGTGCGTGTCACGTAAGGAAGGAGGTTAGGCTCAGAGTTCCGGAAGTCGCATAGATTTGAGTCACAGCTGAATTAAAGCAAGACTGGATGGGGTCACAGTGGCCGAGAACAAGGACAGATTGATGTATTGTATTGCGCGATTGGCCTTTTGCCCTGAAGCCTCAAAAATCTTATGAAGGGTGCTAATAAAGGGTGCAGCAAGCCGCCCAGGGGACTCACTAGGCTAACCAAGTTGGGTACGGGGTTCTAAATCCAGTTGCAATCAGTGACCCAGGCTTATGGGCTTTGGATATTCTTGCCAGTGGAATACCTTTGTAATAATAAAAAATTATGTCAAGTTATAAAAAGCAATCATATATATTCTATAAGTATACTAGTATAAATTTTTTACCTGAAATCTGTTATAAACACAAGATAGTATTTCAGTTAACAACTATGTACATCTTCACAACACATATTACCCCTCCATTCCCGTGTCACTAATGCCTTCCAGCATATCGCGTAGATTGCTGCACGTAAAGCTACCCCGCCATTAGCGCGCTCCTGGTACTATTACAGATGTACTAGTCCTGTCGAAAAATTCTCGAGTTCTCGAAGCTTGCGCATTGCATATTGCACAGCATACATATCTTGTAATTCATCTTCATCTTGTTAATTCTCCTAAGAGAACGTCCACAACAGAACGCCCCCTACCAATTGGTAATAGAGCAGGTATTAATTACTTATTTTCGAATATCTTGGTTTTTCGTGTCAGGAGGACAACACCAATATATGCGCCATGTCAACAATATCTCCGTTCCTCGATCCTGGTCTGTTGACCACTCCTGGTGCTCTTGCGCTCGTCCACCTTTCGCGCGACAACGTTCAACCCGTCTACCTCGGTAAAGACTCTGAGACGACCGATGGCTACGCTGAAGGCCCTGTTATCAACACACGCTTTGGATCATTCCCACATTCTACGCTCATCAATCAGCCGTGGGGTTCGCAAATCCGCGCCTCAGTTGTAGATACCGGGTCGAGAGGGAGAAAGCGAAAGATCGCCAATATCACCGATGTCGATGCAAATGAGAATAACACCGAAGCGGCCGCATCCAGTGCCAGCAATACGAAAGACGTCAAGACAGCAGCCTCCGGTTTTGTCCATATTCTTCCACCGACTCCTGAGATCTGGACCTCGAGTTTGCCTCACCGAACCCAGGTTGTGTACACTCCAGATTACAGTTACATCCTCCACCGAATACGTGCTCGACCAGGCACTCGATTGATAGAAGCCGGCTCTGGTAGTGGTAGTTTCACTCACGCTTCGGCTAGGGCAGTTTACAATGGGTATCCTAATAGCTCAGAAGACAAGAGAGGAAAGGTATGGAGTTTCGAGTTCAACGATGATCGCTTTACGAAGATGCGCGAAGAGATCAAGGAGCATCGACTAGAAGGAATCGTCCAAGTCACGCATCAAAATGTTTATGAGAATGGTTTCCTAGTGAACGGCGAAAGTCCAGGAGCAGAGTGTGTTTTCTTAGATCTGCCCGCGCCTTGGCAAGCCCTACCTCACTTGTCTCGTAGCAAACCAAGTGACTCCTTATTGGCTACTTGTGGCTTGGAGCCCTTAAAAGAATCGTCTTCGCCTTGGAAGTCACCTTTACGACCAGATACATCAGTACACATATGCACATTCTCGCCTTGTATCGAACAAGTCACCAAAACCGTTGACACTATGCGCCGGTTAGGTTGGATGGACGTTGAAATGGTTGAAGTGGCCCAACGGAGAATAAATGTTCTACGTGAAAAAGTTGGTCTGAACATGCCATCGGAAAGGGGAGCAAACCAGTCGCCTCGCTGTGTGGCAGAGGCCATAACACGATTGAAACAGATCGATGGACGATTTAAACAGTTCAACAAAGGCAAAAACGACGCTGACGTCAGCATGGAAGACATGGACGACCAAAATGGGGCGGCCGACGAGGATAGAAGTACCGCAGACAGCAATGCCGATTCAGGCGAGACGTCGACGATGAAGCCTTGGATGGCAGGCAGACTGATACACCGCACGGAAGCTGAGATTAAGACCCACACCTCCTACCTCGTCTTTGCCGTTCTGCCTCAGGAGTGGACGGAGGAGCAGGAAGCCGCCGCTTTCGAAATATGGCCTTGTGGGAAAGAGAGCAAAGTCATCGGCAGTCTCGATAAGGAGACCCGCAAGCAAGAGAAGCGGCAGATGTTACAGGGCAACAAGCAGAAGAAACTTGCCGCTGCTACTGGCAGAAGTGCAAACGCCGAAGCACGCGCTACGAAGAAGAACAAGACGGAATGAATCGAAACTTAGCATACAGAAGTAGATAAACATGTGATACCCGGCCGTATGGTAGGCCAACGGATAGAATACTACCATTTCTAACTGCCCCCAAACGCTTCCTCGACCCCCGGCTATACCGTTGATGCTTCGGAAACTTTGATGGATTGATACCTATATTTCAAGCTCATCGAATCTCGTTTCCTTACTGTAAAGGCCACTATATTAACCACGCCGCTTTTTTCTCTTGGGAGAGACAAGGAGACAAAAGCGACCATGAAAGGCATTATGATATCTCAACGATAACTAGATGGAACTGACACTTAGCGTAGCTGAAGATGTACATATTGGTTAAACCATAATTGACGTCTTATTGGGAATGGTCGATCCTGTCACGCACAACTTCATGCGGGGCCTCTCTGCGACTCCTAGTTGTCGCGACCTACCTGGCACTACACTCGTAGTTTTAGATCTGTCCTTGAACATGACCGTAGTCAAGCACTTTCGTAACAAAACTTTAGGCACCTAGCCAAGTACCTGCAAATTACAACTCAACGCTGCCCAGCTTACATCTCAACCACTTGCAACCCTAGTGCTTCAGTTGTAGACTTGCACTGAACGCTATACTCGTCAACAATGATACAACATGACTGTCCATAGGCTACTTAGCAATGTTCCCACCAACAGTGGTGATATTTTTGAAGAGGGATGACTCATTCCGGGAACTGCGCCGCCAGGCCATTAACCAGCATCTCATCCGCCATCCAATCCGTGCCTCTATCCTGCGCGTCTTTCAAAACGCCCGCCTTCTTGAGGATATCGATGCACTTCGTGATGACCTTAACATCGACGCCCTCTGTCCTGGCCGAGAAGCGGACAGTGCGGATCCATTCGGCAGCGTCCTCGGCCGAGTAGTCGAGGTTAGTACTGATATACTCGACAGCCTCGTCATGATGGGTTTCGAAGTACTTCACGCCCTGGTCGAGCTTCCTGAATACGTCCATGAGGCGTCGGTAGGGCTTCCCCTTTTCGCCCGCGCGCAGGAGCGATGTCGAGGCTACCATCTTCCAGCTGCTCCAGGGCGTGTAGATCTCGCCGACGCGCCGGATCTCCCCGCTGTCGTAGTACCGCTTCGACGTGAAGTGCTCCCACATGAAGAAGTCGGCCGTGCCGTCGTTGACGGCCCGCCGGAGGTTCTCGAAGTTTTGCAGCGGGACGAATTCGGAGTATGGGGCGGTGTCTGAAGACGAAGAGAGCCAGCCTTGCTCGTCGGCTAAGACGTAGCCCATTACCTGGCTTCCCGACCCCGGACGCGAGATCCCGATCTTCTTGCCCTTGAGCGATTCTACCGATGCGATCTCGGGACGCTTTGTGCCTGTTGAAATTGCCCAACCTATCATATGTAATGTTAGTATGGCTGTAAATAAATCATCAAGGTACGACATATAATAGGACCCAGCTCGGCTAGCATAGGCGACACGTGCTATATACTATAGCTTGGAAAGATAGGTTGGGGGACTTGTCACTACATACAGAGCGGCGTCTCAACATAGGTGCCCACAATGCGATAGCCGGCATCACCAGGCTTATCCTCCTTGCCAAGCCCGGCAACCCACGCCTCTGTGAGCCCGATGCCAATGTCGATCTCGCCGGACCGAATTGCCGTGATCATATGGCCCGTCCCCGAAGGGAATGGGATGAGCTGCGCGTTGAGGCCGAAGTACTTGTGCGCAAAATGGAGGGGGGTGGAGAAGTGCTCCGGCACGAAGCCGATGCGGATCTGCGAGTCGTCCATTTTATAGTCTGCTAGGTGTTCAGTTTGGACAGGTAAATATTATAATATGTGAGTTGAGTGATTATTTACAATGGAGGAAGTTCCGCTTTCTCTAATACTCAGGCGGGTCCCAGACTCTTGGAGAAGGTTGAAACTTGTCTTATTCTTAATAATAGCATCTAATGCTTGCGATCGGAGTGACGTCGCTACTACCCCATCAGACCCTAAATAAACTATTTGCTATACTAGACTTATGAACAAGTAAGAAAGCGGGTAGGCACGGGAGAACAAAAACTTGCGGGGTCAATTTATCAATATAAAAGAGTAAATTTTCGCCTCATTACATTTCGGCGTTTGAAATCCGGTTCGTCAGGGATCTGATTGGCGGCCTAATGAGATGTCTATAGATTTCGACTATATATCAGCATTGCTAGGTAAGGACAGCCTGTATTAGTATCTCGCCAGGTCGCCTGCATATCGTGAATACCAAAGTAGTGTTCGATAAATCTCGTCATGGAAGACTCCGGCATATCTCATTTAATCTAAAGAAATGTACTGTCGGTATAAGCGGTTTGAATGAATCATAGAGGGTCGTAATGGGTTTGAAAAAGTAAGTCAGTCGTGAAAGTGTCCGGGTATCATATTCATAGTATCCTATACTCCGGTCTATCCATCGTCATAAACGCAAGTCTCATAAACAAAGATCCCCTTTGCTGTTGGATTCCCATGCGAAATTGGACCAAAGTCTCCAGGCATATCTAAGATGTGTGTCTAGCCAAACTTCACGTGCCCCGTCGGAGTCTCCCTCGAGTTAGGATCTGTTTCCTCCTCTGCGATCTTCCTAGCTAGTCCAGCGTAATGCTGCCTGCGTTCCTTCTCAACAATCACGCTGTCTCTGCTCCGAAGGCTCAGCAGTCTAGCCTCGGCGGCCTCCTTGTCGGTGCCGCAGATGTCGTCTAGCTCGCCAACAAGTCGGATCATGAATTCGAAGATGCTCTGGGCCTCCTTGATGATGTCCTCACGCTCTGGCTGAGTAAGGACACTCTCAGACTCGACAAGACGCCTCTTGAACTCGAGTTTCAAGTCTTCGCCGTCCTCGGGCGTATCGAACCGGAAAAAGCCAAATGGTCGGGCCTCGGTACCGTTAGAGCCCATCAGTTTAGCCGGTGCTTGTGATTGAGCCGAGGCTGGAACCCAAAAGTCTGTATAGATGTTCTCGAGTGTGGCTCTGATAAAGCGACCACCAGAAAATAATGCCATGTATAGGACCCAGGCGTACGCTAGCAGGACATGAGGAGAGCCTTCTACATGGGATTTGATGTGGTCTAGAAACTCGCTAAGAACGAGTGCTTCGCTAGCATCGTTCAGCTTTTCTGCCAGTGTGCGATTTGACCAGTTTGTTAAGGATATGAGGTCCTTCCGGAGAGGCCCGGAACGCTGGAGCCCCTCGAAATGCAAATCAGCGAGCAGGGCTTGTATCCGGCCACTAATATTTATTTGTATATCCGCAAAGTCGCAATTTGTGTGAACAAAAGGCGATGCTCCATCTGCATCGCATGCAGTACAAGCAAGACCACTTTGTTCAGAACCAGAACTTTCTGCCGTTGTCGGCCTTTCCAATAAGGACACCCACAGAGACTCGAAGGCGAGGTATATGGGTGCAATGTGAAGGAGACCAGATACATACTGAGAAGCGTCGTCGGCTTGTGGAGGGAGAGCTAATCGTAGTCGTGACATCACAAGCTTGTTCAACTTTGTGTGGACGGAGCGGGTGGTGGCGTTGACGGAGTCCGACAAGGAACGGGTGCTGCCGGTGTTTGAAGGCATGACGATGGGTGTAGAGCGCATATAATAGGGAATAGGTTAATGGGTGAGAGGTGAATAAAGAAGAGGTAGAGCTTGTATTGGACGTCTGGCATCAAGCAGGATGGGTAGTAGGGCAACCAGTTATAGGGAAAGGTATGTGGTTAAGTAAGATAGTATGATAAATCATGGCATGAATCTTCTCTCATTAAAGCCTAGCGAATATGATGGAGAAGTCACGGCCGTGACTCCCTAGATTAGTAGGCAGGACAGATCGGAAGGCTGACCCCAACGAAGTATCAGACTGCAGGCACCGATTTGCTCGTTATACACCTAAAATTATGTTCAAGTAACCAAGTACACTTTTCGTCTTACAAGGGAAGCACGAGATCCCCGTATTGCCAGTAAGACCACTTTCCGACGGCACACTCACTGTCGCCCTAATGGCTGATTCTCTGACACTACGGGAAGCAGACGACATGCGATAGGCTACAGGAATAGGATGCGCGAAGCCTGGTCCTGATTAGAAGGTGAACAAGGTATGAATCGACGTTGTGGGAGGTGTGAAAACTTGGTGGGACCACAAGGCGACGACTGACTTCCTTGACAGAAGGAATCGTGTCGAACTACCTCTCGAGGATGCCGGTTGAAAGCAGGCAACCAAGCATATAATAAGCAGATGCTAAGACGAAGGCTTCAATTTAAAGTGGAATGACTCCCTCGACCTCCAGTTAAACACGGCGCTCGCGTTTTGCCCAGTTAGTTCGGCCTCACAGGAATGATAAGAGGAAATAAGGAGTGAGCAAGGAAGGATGGAGATCAAATGATTCAAAAGACCAATGTGACTTGTGCGCCTCGTCCATATGACTCGCACTATACCAAACAACACCAACATCTCACCTCGGGCAGAATTCGAGCTCTCTCAGCTTCATCCACCATAATTGCCATTAGTAAGCCCTGACAGCCTGAGTACCTAGCGAACTGTCAGTCAGGGATTCACAGACTAGAAAGTGTCTGCTCCCTAGCGAGTCCCACACTGAATAGCAGAGAAAAGCTATTGCAGGGAACCGCGCATGGGTCGATTTCCCACAATTTCCCATGCGACATTTCCATGTTTTGAAAATGGCGAATTCACATAGTCCATGGGATTGGTGCAAAGCAGAATGTAAGGTAGGATGCAGATTGGAGAAAATGCTCCGGCTGCCTTGGCAAGACTTGGCTATTTGGGTCATGGTATTATGTAAGGTTGGGACGTTAGCCGAGGCCTCTGACTAGTAACAAACTGACAGTTGAGTTTCTTCCCGGGTAGGTCTTCCGCAGCCCCTGTTAGCAATTCTACATCTATCTGTTTGGGTGGGATATGCGCACCAACATCCGTGAGTACACCGTGGGGATACTATACTATGATTATTTGCAAGTAAAATAGTCGTATATTTTAACGTGCTAAGCCTAGGTGGAAATTCGTCTCTCGTCTTGGTACCGGGTAGTGATGGATGTTGGTGCGTGTAGCCTCACAAACAGATGAACACATCGTCATGATCAAATTGGATAGCAACCGGATAGTAACTAGGAAGTTCACTTATAGGTTCCTTGTATTTAAACCTATCTTCACCATCAAAACGATGCAGATAATAGTCTGCCCCTCGGGCGGCCTTCTATCCCTCAAGAGCATGAATTGATGAAAATACCTCTGTTTCAAACCAATGCTGAACGTTGTAGCGCAGGGTAACAACTAATGGATGGCATCGGTCATAGTTGTCGAGAGGTGCGTTCTGCTTCTGAGTTCGTTCTGTAACATACTTTCAGTGAGTTACGAACTTGATTGGAGGATTAAGATGTCTTGACTTAGCAGACTAACTACCCTGAAGCTATTCCGCTATGTAATAAGTGCATGTACATACAGCCAGATCGTTGGAAGTCTAGGTGTATAAGGTCTATCATTCTAGTCGTATAAACGTTATTGTCAAGTCATACTTGCCCGGAACGCCTGCCTCCATGCAATACTGTATTTGTACAGCTACCCCGTGTCATTCGCCATATATTCGTAGGTATTACCATCGAAAAAAATCAAAAGGTCGTTAGTCGCATTAATCATAGCACACTCTCTGAACTTAGAGATTTGGGCTTCCCATGCTCTTCCTTGCTTTCGTGATTGATAAACAGGAACGACAACACTACTACCACGGCACCAATCCAATACGCAAAGCTCGCATGCTGTGCGTATTGAATCATCTCTCCAATCAGAGATAGTGGGATGGTCAAAGACAAGCCAACGGTGACAACAAGCGGTGTCGTAAGGAGCATAGCATATGCCCAAGAGATGTCGGAGATGAATGAGGATAATGAGTTTAGCTGAGAACCTGTTAATATCTGCCTGTAAGAACTGCTCTAGGGAACGCACCAGAATTATAGCCAAGACTTTATCGCTGGGAGGCAGTTCGAACTGCAATTTTGTTAGTCCTTTTTCTCATCTGACTCTAGTACCCTTCGGGAACTTACAGGCTCAATACCCGTATAATGCAATATGGGAAATAATGGCCAGAGCAGGACAAGATTAAATGTGCCCACGAGACCAAAAAATAGGGGCATGTTGACACGGTCCTCGTTTCCAACCCTAACCTTCATCACGACTACGTAAAGTCCGTAGACAACGGCACTGAAAAAAGCCATTGCATCACCAATGGCCATCTGTGCCTGCGTCTTATGCGGAAAGTTGCCACGGTCCTCGTCGTTGCCATTACCGGAAAGATCCACTAATGATATGAGTATCACGCCGGACAGCGAGGCCAGCACGCCGATAAGCTTCCGGACCGAGAATGGCTCGATTCTCTTCATGGCGCAAAATATGAGGGTCCATACGCTGCTGGTCGACGTAAGAATGGTTACGCTCGCGACGCTCGTATATTCCAAGCAGGCTGATGCGAAGTAGTTCCCCAGGAACCATATTAACGCGAATTCAAGGCTGAGCTTCGCTGTTGCGAGGAACGATAGCTGTTCGTCGGGCTTGTGTGCGTCGAGTATCTCGAAACTTTCTTCGTAGGCGTCGTGTTCGGCTAATAACCGCTCCTCCATCGTAGTAAATTCGGTTTCTACTCGAGTCTTGGGTCTTCCCAGCCTATCAGAGCGATTCCTCCAGGCGTCCAGGGTTTGATCTCTCAAAGTTGCAAACCCGCCGTGCCGCATAACATATTTGATCGAAATAGGTATCATCGAAATGGCGAAAACGGAGGAATTAACGTAGACAACAAAGAATGGTTTATTGTAGGTACGATCGGAGAAGATGGACTGGCATTACGGTGTTATTCGAGTCAAGCCGGAGGAGAGAGCTTCGCAAATATAAGTATACTTACACTGGCGAGGAAATTGGATGCCGTCCAAAGAAATACAGTGACAAGCAAAAGGCTGATGCCGAGTGTCCTGCGTGCAACATGCCAAAACCCGAATGTGCGGTCCGGGTTGATTGAGCTATCGCAAGATCCAGTAGTTGATGACATAGGGTCGTCGATCGAAAGGGTTATAGATGGCCGTCTTCTAGTATCTTCGTCGACCTGCGCCGCGTCGCCCGCGACGGAGGGCGGTGATAGAGATGCCATTCTAGCAAAGAGTTGAAAGGCCCTCAGGTAGGAGGGACACAGGACCTATGAGTTATATCGAAGGTAACGGACGGAATCATTGACTTGGAGAGGAAGGCAGGTCGCGCGCTATTTTGTTATTGATGAGAACTGCAAAAGAACGTGTGCCCTTTGGTAAGAAAGTAGGTACGGTATAGAAAGGGGATCTTGAAACAGGTACGGTTGGCGTTGAGTTTGGGCAATGGAGCTGAACATCCCGATTGTCACTGGTAAGGTAGGGGACCCAGCACCGCGAAACAACCCCCACAAGCGGCATTGTCCGTGCCGGCCTTCTGGCCGACCAACCAGTGGTTACGCACCATGAACAGGTTGACTGCTGACGTAAATATAGCTGCAGGTACAACCTTAGTAGTTCAGTTAATACACGTAAGTGCCTGCATAATCTAAGATCGGTCTAAAGGACATAAATACTAGCTCTGCTAAGTCTAATACACCTGTAGGGCTGCACCACTGGACTTTCGTAAAGCTTAATAGTAGATATAACTGGCTCATAAGTATCGTCGTCCTCGTATCGATGTAGGTCGAAAGTTTAGAATTGAACCCCCATACTTCAATATATCAAAACGATCAATTAATTATAATGAGGATCTAAGCCTAGTCTTCAAGCTGCATACCTCGGCGTTAACTTGACGCACGGTCTCTAGTCAACAATACATCAATCATGGACAAACTCCAAATTTGTTTATACACCCCTCTTGAAACCCATGTTAAGACATCAAGCATTTCGAAGTTTCTTGCGGACCGGTAGTCCTACCTAGATGGTAGGAGCACTTGGCGAAGTCTGGGCATAGTAGGCAACACTTGATAGACAGATGATAGATGAATTGACACAAGGGAGGATATCTTCCACCTCCCTGCTTGAAAGGCATTAGTGGTTGGCGTATAGGATGCCGGAAGCATGTGTCAAATAGCTGGTGAGCTTTCTTGTTTAGCACGCACAGCCGTCGCGGTCATTTTCAATATGGATGTTGATGGGGTCCTGGAAGTCTCCGCTAAACTCTTCCGACTCCTCCTGAGCAAGTGCGTTCCGTGCAATAACTGGTGCGACACACGTTAGAGTACTGGTCAGACAACAGACTTGCGTAGCCGCAATGAATCTCACCTTCAAACGCCTGCTCGACGTTAATGGCTTCCTTGGCACTGGTCTCGAAGTATGGGATATCACCCTTAGAGTGGCAGAAAGTAGCCGCCCTCTTACTCGAGATCTGCGCATAGCAAATCAGCATCGGACGCGTATGCCTACACAACGACACGGACGAGGACTTACCACCCGCTTACTCTCTTCAACATCGATCTTGTTACCGAGAACCACCTTTCAACATCCTTGTCAGCAGAAGAACCCAGAGCTGAAGTGGCTGGCGCCCGTAACTTACGAAGGGGAAGTTCTCGGGGTCCCGTGGCGAGGCCTGGATTAAGAACTCGTCTCGCCAGCTGTCTAGCGCATCAAAGCTCTTGGAATTATTGACGTCAAACACTAACACACAGCAATCGGCACCGCGGTAGAATGCAACACCCAAAGATTGGAAGCGCTCTTGGCCGGCAGTATCCCATAACTACTCTGTATCAGCCGCCATATTCAAGTTCATATTTGGCAGTCGTGTTATGTTGTACCTGCATTGTGACCTGCCTATCATCGACGAGCACTTCTCGCGTTAGAAAGTCGGCACCAATAGTAGCCTTGTAACTCGCGCTGAACTTCTTATTGACCTGGAAACTCGGTGTTATTAGATGAGTGTCATTTTCACCGCGATATTTGACGTCCCCGGGCGTTGGGTTCGTGATTATGGATAGCGTACATATTGATTCATCAAACTCGTCTTGCCAACACCGCTGTCACCAAGGATGATAACCTGTCCCCACGAATCCGATCAGTAATGGTGGACTTGAGAGAGGAATTCGGCGATGGACAATCTAGTCTACCTTCAAAAGCACCTTCTTCCTCGAAGCCATATTGGAGTGACGAGGCTCAGGAGCTTGATTGGCTGATAGCGTGTTTACAGAAGGTCTTGTAACAATAAGGTCGGGCCGTATCGGGATCGCGGTATTGCAACAACTTAATTATAGGACTAGAAGGCGAATATTACTATTGCCTTAGTTCGTACGTAGAGAAAGAATCGTTGGAGGATATCATAGATATCGGCTGTGCTAAATAGGTAGGAAGTTAAGTAGCGGATGTCGGACCTTGAAGTTAGCTGAAACACCCTCCTAAGCAGCTCCCGTTGCCGAGCACTGACAGCAGAGGACCATAGCACCACAAGACCAATAAGGGGCCATTTATTCTAGTGGCTGGGGACGCCAGGTGACCTGCCACCCCCACGTTAAAGCCACATGTGCCCCGCACTACCTAATGGCATTTCCGTTTTAGGCTACCAAGATAACAAAGGCAGCTGTAAAAGGAAGTCAGAATTGCAGCCTACCTCCATCCCAGCTACGTAAGGTATAAGTCTGCGTGCTCTAAGGGGGTGTTCGGAAACCGGATTATGGCTGAAACTTATGGGGATAAGCCATTTCCATAAGCCATGTGTTTACTGAACGGATTACAGCTTAACCCCACTATAATCCGGCTTATGGCTGCTCCCCACTGCTCAACAACTTTAGCCAATAGGAAAAGATAATTCTCTTCTGCTCTTGGCATAATCTGATAATCCCTTCTGAGTTGATTATTTAACTTATGTTGGCGCTACCATGGTGTTTTAGGCCTAGTAACCCCCACTGCATTTCTGCCCTCTTCACTATGCTATAGCACACCAAAATGGCTTGAATTCAACGAAATCGAAGGCTCCTTCAAAGGGCTCGCCGCCGCGTTATAGCTATGGCAGTGGCCTTTGCAGTGACTGCCCTTATGGCATGGCCTCGCATTGCCTCGCATTGCCTTGCAAGTGGCCTTATGGCATGGCCGTACATTGCCTTGTATGGCTATGCAGTGCATTGTATAGCCTTGTATAACCTTATATATCATTGCATATCATTGCATATCCTTGTAAGGCCTCATAATATGGCCTTAAAGGTGCCCTTATAATATGGCCTCACATTGCCTTGCAAGTGCCCTCATGGCAGGGCCGTCATGGCAGGGCCTCGTAGGCTCTTAAAAGGTGGCGACGAGCATTTTTAAAATGTGGCCTTGTATTGCAAAAGACGTATAAGGCAGAAGCACTTGGCAAGGGCCCTAACCTCAGGTAAGAGCCTCAAAATAAGCAAACTTGATAATCCTCGCGAGTGAACACAAGTGTCTTATAAGTATCAGCCACTGCTCGCTGATTGGTAGGATTTTGCCCCATAAGTCAGCGCTTTTTGATTGTCTTATGACAGGCATTGCACGGGCCATAATTTTAATCCAATAATCCAGTTTCCGAACACCCCCTAAGCTGTCCATTTTTAAGCCAGCATTTGAAATGTATAGTTATAGATAGTCTATTTTCATGCGCTTTACCAAGATGTCTGCACATTTGCCTCGGTACCTATGTAAGCAGCTAGGTTGAATAGCAAGTGTAAAACGTCAGGCTACAACAAATCTCAGGAAATAACCTCCCACGAGATGGGTACAGTCAGATGTAAAAGCTCCCGGGTCCCAGGCTCCAATTAGTTAGTTGCCCAACCTGTGTGCCGGTTAATCGTGTCATGATGTCATCAGCATCATAGCTTAGACATGGTGGTTTGGTATCTTCATATATCAATTAGATTCTACCTGCTACGAAACTTGGTCTTGTATACTACTAATATACTATTTTTCAACTCTCGTAATGAGCAATTGAAGTAAATTTGTGAGAACACCTTTCAAAGCATCCAGTGTTTACGTTGCGTTAGAACGTCGATTCGACCTTATCATCTAGCATCATATTTACAAAATCACCATGGGTGTCATACGTCTTGGAAACTCGTTCAACGCCTTATGGGTGACTCGAACCCGAGCTTTGCAACGACAACATCGAACTTTCGTCACATCTTCTAGTCTTCGGGCTTCGGGTTACGGCAATGGCAAGGGCGATCCTAAGGCAGAACATCCAGAGAAGCAACCTGGAGCATCCAAGGCTCAGGAATCCTCCGAACATCCGGGCCCTGCGGCCCCTGACGTCGGAAAGGGCTCGGCGAATGCATCCACAAAGGGTGCGTTCTCGCAAAGCATGAATAACGCCGCCGCAAGCGAAAAGTCACCCGAGGAAGCCAGCGCCCAATCGGGGGGATCCCGGTCGAAGGAAGCAGTCGAAACCGGAGAAAGTCCCACGGCTGGCGCAATTTCCAACAGTGATGGAGGCAGTGCCAATGGGAAAGGAGGTGAGGCTCTGAAGGGGCCACAAGGCAAAGACGCGCCGCAACCCAAAATCCACAACCAATCTGTCCCCGGTGTAAAGGCAGACCTGACGGACGAGCAAAAACAGGAAGTTGATAAACACAACCGGGACTTTGAGAAGAAGCACGACAGGGCCGACTCGGCTCCTTCAGACAAGGTCGACAAGAATTTTTGGTCAGGAACGTAAGCTGCGCCCACTTGACTGTTTTCGGATCGCAGCGTCATCCTTATTATTTCCCTTGACATGATTTAACTGACGATAGTGGGTTTAGGGGTGGCCGCTAAGGAAGCGAACAAGACCGGAATGCTCGAGACTTCATCTCGGAATACCTGTGACCTGGGAATAAGAAGAAAAGGGGCTGTTAGCACTGTGATACCAACTTCATTGTATAGTATGTAGCGAATGAAATCATTGTAATCTCCGAGTCGTGTTTATAATATGCAGAGGACCTGAAGGGTATCATTTCGGGGGTTTGACCGTTAGAGCGGGATGCGCCTGTTGCATAAGTCCGATGGGGTTTTGTGCTAAGGCGGTGGTTCCGCGTAGGATGTACTTTAGTACAAAAGATTGGTTGAAACACTCCCTGTAATCACAATAACTGCAAGACTCGATAGCCGTCCGCCAATTCCAGGAACCATTACCTGGCTAGGAGGAGGTAAACCGACAACATCCAAGCACTTACCTACACTTCTATATCTAGGGCGCATGCTGGCTAGATTATTCAAAGGACGGCAATGTGATCTAATGGACCCGTCAAATCCCGTACAGCCCCGAGATGGCGGATGAGTATCTCGTACACAAGGTACGGGAGCTGGGAGACATTGGCCTCGCAGCCCTGCTCTGCCTTATCAGCCGCGAGCACTGTATCACGAGCACGGATCCTGAGTATCTCGACGATCTTACGACGGAGCTCGAGCTCATCGCCACGCGAACCTTTGACCTGACGTGCGCTGTCGTGGACTGCACCCCCGAAACGACACTCAACGACTTCGTCACCGCAATCCAGATCCCGCCACCACAAACGAAACCAACAACCCCCCGCACGCCTTCACCACTGCATGCTCGGGGGCCAGAACAGCACTCGTACGTGAGTGCGAGTCGCGGCCGAGATGCCGGTTCCGCGAATACGATTACAAGTGCACAGTTGCAGTCACATGCACAAACCCAACGCCCACATGGCACTCTAAGACCGATGCCCTCACTTACGCTAAATCCGACCTCACGTTCAAGGACCTCCTCCCCGTCGATCGGTCCGCAACAACAGCAGCAGCAACAACAAATCGCCAACGTAGTTTTAGCGCGAGACCTCGACCGCGCGCCAAAAGCAGTGCAGATCCAATGTCTCGAGTTGATGCGGACGCGGCGCATCTTCACGCGCACGGCCGTGCAAACATGTCCGAAGCAATTTCTCTTCGTTGCTGTCCTAGGGGCCGAGAGCGCAGGCCAAGCACGTCTGACAAAGCACCTAAACGACCACTTCTATATTTCGCACTGGCACGACCCTTATGACGGGTTTGCGCATGTAGAGGAAGCCGCAGAAGAAGAAGAGGAAGGAGAAGGAAGGGAGAGAAGTCAAGATAATACAGGCGGTGACAGCGACGCGGCCAGCATAGCCAGCTCCGCAAGCGTCGTCCGACGGCCGCGCACCCCCAAGTCCCCGTCGACACCTACCCACACAACATCTTTAGCGCCCAGTCCAGGGCAAATAGCCACGACGGACTGGGCTATACTCCAGCAAAGGAACCGCGCAGAGAAGACGACAGACGACAACACGGCTCATAAGTCTCAGTCTCAGTCTCAATCTCAATCCTCTGACGTGCTCTTCACGGAAACAGACATATCCACACTATCGACCCTCACGCTGCAGACGGACGTAGACGTCGAAGTAGAGCGCTACCAGATGAACATCATCTCCTTCCTCCGTCTGCACCGGGCCGTGATGCCGGGGAGCGTGCCGCCGTCCGCCACGACGCACTTCCGCACGCTGGTGCGCTCGCTCGCCGCGCTGCACGGTTTGGATTTTGCCACGCCTGAGATGGTCCAGCTCGCCGCGCGCAAGATCTACGCCCATCACGTCGCCATTGTCCCGCCGCACCACGAGCGCAGCATGCAGTGGGGCAGTGACTTGAACGCCGTGACGGCTCTTCTTGAAGGAGTACAGCCGGAGGACGTGGTCGAGGAGGTTTTGAGCATTGTGGACGCGCCGCTCTAATTGCGCTTTATACGTTGGTTTCTATACATATTTCCTGAAATGGGCGCTCATACCCCGGGGGGGTTGGACGGACTCGCTTTGTTATTGAATAATCAAATACATACCTTAGATCTTAAGCGTCACAAGATACCCATGAATAGGACTAACCATAGACTGAAAGAAGAAAAAATATTCAACGCGTTCATATTTGTTTCATAGGGATAGCTGCCGTTTTTCCTTTGCGATCTGCCCCCACATATACTAATTCTTAGGGGAGAGACGGGGTCACAACATAACAACTTTATATGCCATACAATTAATCTCTTTGACAACCCTACACTTCGTGTTTCATTCCGCAAACGCCAGACCTCTTCAGGTGTCATGATTCCAAAGCACACCCGGTTTCTCGGGATTTAGTAACAGTAGTGATATCCTTTGCTTTGCCTCTCTCATCATTACGTCGCATACAAATGTAGTCTATGGTGTCTTTCGAAGATTTTCGCTAATGTCTCAAACACCATCTCCGATTTACTATAGAATAAACGCAAGAAAGGCATTTGATTGATCGCTTAGTAGACCTGGCTAACCTTGCAGGTCCAACCTGAGTTCTTTGCCAACAGAGGCAGACTAGAAGTAGAGTATTAGTCTCATGACCTTGAGTGACATGTTATGGGAAGAATAAATTTACCTGGCTCCTAAGCACCAGCCCAACTCGTTACCCTTGATCTTCTTTGCGATTTTAACCTCGCGGTCAATCGGCATGTCATAGCCGGTGTGTAGTAAGCCGACCATGAAGTTGAGGTCAAGGCAATACTCGCCACGGCCCCTGAGCTCGTCAAGAGCTTCGGGAAGGTAGCTAAACCCGTCCCATGATGTCTCACCCCCACAGACAGTATTTGTAAGGTCGTGAAGCTCACGTAGCGTGAAAGAATCCGGCATTCCCAAAGGCTTCGTGCGATCATAGAAATATGAGAAAATATAGACATCTTCCCGCGCAAAGGTCTTAGCTAGCGAGGGCTGATGGACGCCGTTGAAGGAACATGGTGCCAATTTGCACTCGGCATCCTTCACTAAAATTCTCTCCGCGAGGTTGCGGCATTGAGCAGGCGCGGGAATAGCCGGTCCTGTCATATTCAACTCAACCTCACCCTTGCCCAAGGGGCTATCATCGGGGAATTTCACTGTAACAAGGTGGCTTTGGCCAGCATTGATACATGGGTGGTTCAAGATCGGCTTCTTGAGGAAGTCCAGGCTCTTCTCTTTGGCGTAGATATCGTTCAAGAAAGCTAGGTGGATCGAGTTACGGGCAGCCATGAGACCATACCCAAGATGCGAATGCTGGTAGAGCTGGAACTTTCGTCCGCCAAAGGTAAGGTCGTATTTGTGATCACCCTCAGCCATCTTCTCGGGCATACCACCAGAGGGAAGGCCCTTGAACGTAGGTTCAAAGACGATCTGCGTCGAGCCACCACCAAGATCAAAGACCGCAGCAGTCGGGTTTTCCTCTGGGCCACCAATCTTGCCGAGGAGATAATTGGTGGTAATCCAGGCATATACGCCCTCATCCGAACCATCCATGATGGCAACGCCTTCCTCTTCTTCCGAAACTACAGGGAATGGGTAATCCTTCTCCAAATGTTCCCGGACAGTCTTGAGGATCTTGTCGGCTGCGTCTGTTCCTATCATTCGTAGACCAGCGGTCGCCTTGACGGCAACCGGCGTACAGCCTTTTAGTTTATCGGGGACTGTTGCCATAGCTACAGCGAGGAGAGGATCCAAGGTCTTCGCGGCGGCAACCGGGTCATTCTTATACTTGCTCAGGCCACCGACGCTTGTCTCTGTCATCTTAAACTCCTCCGATTCGAGCTCGGGGGTGGGGCCGCAGTTGTTGAACTTGTACACGTGGATGCGGGATCCAGTGCTACCAGCATCGATCATAAGGACGTACTGAACGATAGGCTTGTCTCTCGAGTAGGATTTTGTGCATTTACTGGTGCCGTACGACGAGTCGGCGGAAGTTTGACCACCGGTATGGGATACTAAATGTAAGTAGCTGTCAGCAATGGCGTCTCCAGCGAGGGTTGCAGCCACGATCAAGTGGTAACTAAGTGGACGCACCTTCTTGGTAGTAATCTACGCCTTTGGGAGAAAAGTAGTAGAAAAGCAAGAGAATGAAGGCAATAATTGCAGTGGTTTTTAGCCACCGCGACTTCTGGGCCGGATTCATGCCGGCGATTTGTAGTTTCTCCAGGATGGAAGGATCTCTGTGACCGGTCTCGTACCGGTCGGCTTTTTCGTGAGGGTCTCGCCGGCCTTGCTTCGTAGGCAAAGAAACGGATGTTCTCCTCATAACCTTCAATCACGGTGCATCCCCACGAAAAATAGGGAAGAGACGACAGCAGAAGAGGACGCGAAAGATGCACGAACGTCTAACTCGCGAAGCCAGGTAGAACCACAGCGAAAGTGACCAGTGTTCAACACAGAAATAAGCACTGAGCTACGCTCAGCAACAGTCGTGTCGACTATGTGATAGCCGTTGATCCGTCGATAAACGAGTGTAGTATCCAGTTGATAGGATAAGGATGAAAGGGGTAAATAGGAGACAATGGAGCGCCGTAGATTATTTCCAGGTTAACTTAAGAAAATCTTATTAGTGCCAAATTTCAATGTTTGACTGGGAGCCTCTTACAGCGTGATAAGGACAGGGGCTGAGGCGGCAGACCAGGATCGGTACCTACATATAATTTGGCGCTGGTAGGATACCAGCTGCAAATTCTAGCTAGGTACATAGATAGGTACTCACCAACGTGTCAGGTACAGCCGTCCACTATTGCCGTGCTAAAGAGATGGTCAGAATGCAGGTGGCCACAAGGTGGAGTACAAACGGGAAGCTAACGCGGCCACTACGTTTGCTGTGGGTCCCGCGATCTGTCAAGATACAACATTGCATGGCGGATGGGAACACTTGCCTAATTGTCGTCGCTTGAGTTGGAAGGACCAACTTAAGGTTACCTTATGTAAGGCGAAGCAATTAGTAACTTTGAGTGCGGCTGTGCACGGCTCCGTGGAAAAGACATTGATTTACAACGTCATATCCGTCGGGGCAGGACGGGTTTAAACCTCATGTGTTTGTTGTACATGGATAGATTCCCTTTAACCTATGTAGCTTCCCAACCTCTATCCCCGAATTCGAAGTTTATAGTACAGCCAGTAAGCAGTTCTAACGAGGACTAATGCTACAAGTGACCCAACCGGTTCCCAATTTCTCGCATAAAAAACACAATACTATTACAATAATCATTACACGACCTATCACATTAGGCTTACTAGGTAGATTCAACCGCTTCTAACCTCTCGCTGTCCACAGGAGGCAGCTTGGATAATACCATCATGGTGGTATTAACGCCGCGTGGGACCCCTTCGACTTCTACTGCGACTTCTGCCGCGTTGTTCAAGATATCTAAAACGCAGGTTGGCTAGCTGCATCTCTTCCGGGGCGGGCCATCGGTCTTAATGCGTACCTGACTTCGTTCATGATCTGCTGGTTCTGCCAAACGGTCACTACATTGCAGATGGCCGACACCAATCCTAATACAATGTTGCTGACCAGCTCGATAGTCGCGTAGCTAGTGTGGCTAGGCATCGTGGCCAAAGAGCAGTTCTCTAGTCTGGGCTACTATTAAGAATTTAGCATTTCTCTGTATCTCGATCCAAAGCAGAGACAACTCACCTTTTCCAGTGTGTTGGGGACAAGTCTGCGCGGCGTAGCCTCGAGAAATAGCGAATCTGCGGGGACATCGAACGAGCTATACAGGCAGAAGACAACATCTGTTTACTTTGGAGCAGAAGAGTGTGGCTCGTCCAAAATCCAAGTCCTTCGATTCTTCTTATAGATGTTCATCCCCAACCATGAGAAGAGTTCGTCGATTCTTCGGGAATATAAAATGTCACCTTGACGATACGCAACGAACTTTTGTTGCTCACCAGCGTCGCAATACAACCTCGTACGCGGGCTGGCCTAGGTAGCATTTATATGCCGGGTGAGCCCTATCATGGCGAAGCCAGTTTCTATATTCATGCTCATTTGCGCCTACAGTCTCTCCTGACGGCTTACTCCAGTAGCATCCAGGTTCGGCGAAGAGTTATTCCCTTCTCATGTGTCTGTAAGCATTCCCAAGCCAATTCTTCGGTAGTGAGTATAGCCGAATACTGTGTCTTCTGTGTAGTCGCATACACGAAGACGCGCTTAGGGTATCATGAAGTCGTATTAACTATCTGAATATGGCAACTTCAGTCGAAAAATACATGCTAAATTCATAGCGATGGAGCCGGCGATACATGTATAACATACAAAAGGCTTCGTCAATAAAAATAATAAAACCGTTCGCCTTTGATCATTCGTTACGGTTTGCTAGGCAGGGACTTTATTTTGAATCGGCCATCTAGGAATATGGTAAGACTGCCTAGAGATACTATACTTTGGAGGAAACTAACAGACCTTCTATGGGTAAGATGTCACCTGCCACTGCAACCGATAGGTGACCGTTGCGTGTGGCCGTGAGAGCACCCTTATTCATGGCCCTACGGAGCGTCCAATACTACTAAAGGCGGTATCCTACGCCGAACCGCGGGCCGAGGAGCATTTCGCATTCCTGCCTAAGAAAGAACGGCAGCCTGTTCATTTTACCCAGATCCTGTGCGGATATTGCCGACTGCGATTCGAAGCTTATCTCAAACACTTGCTGATTGGTCCTAACGTGGCCACTTGTTGCAGGCTATAAAGGAGTGAGTATAACTACCTACCCTACCATCCCCCTTGACTTCCTCATTATCACAGCCATTTTCATAACCTTTGTCCTCGTCTTCGTTTGCACGGGTCAACCTCACTTTGGGGATTCAACAAACTAATTAATTGCTGTGTGTCTGCCAACTTTAGTAGACGCAGAGATAAGTCGTCTCTTTTACTAATCAAATAATAACCCCCTTTCCCTTTTCCTTCTTCCCCAACAAACTCCCTTTCTTTCATTCCCTTCCCTTAAGTTTCTCCTAGTTCCGCCCCTAAAACACTGCCCGTTTCACAACCAACCCCCCCCAGCGCCAGCGGTCTAAGTAGTTCTCCTCGTCGCCCTCGAAACATCATTTTCGGGCAACGAGCGACAATTCACACCCATGACAGCAGCAACGAAACTCGTGTTATCGCCATCATCATGCCTCCTGCTCTCGAGACCCCATAGACGAGTCGGGACACCACAGCGCGCACACCTGAGGAAAGTAACATTACCACGCGTACGCGCAACCGTACCCGCATTCATATCGCGGCCCCGATCGCGGCCCCCGATCTCGGTCTCGGTACGCTCTTACATAACTCTCTAGCGCCTCGTCGACGGCTGTGACGGTTCTTCTCGTAATGGTAGTGGTGGCGGTGGCGGTGGAGATTGCGATAGTTTGCTTGCGTCCAGTAACTTCTCTCTCTGTCCCCTGGAACGAAGGAGATTGTTGCCGTGGAAGCCAAACAAGGAGCAGAAGTAGCGGAGGAGGAAGGAGGAGGCAAGACTAGTCGCGCCGAAGTCGTCACAGTCGCCTCATCGCGCGGATAAAACGCTTATAATGCCCCGAGTCTGTAGCATAGGCTACAACGACACTCGACGATTTCCTCCAGTGCGCTGGGGAGCTTGATTGCGATGTGCTCGCAGTGGCATGTTGCGTTCAGGACGGTGTTATTATCTGATGACGAATTTGTATCGCCCATTGAAGGTAAGGTAAGGAAAGGTAGTCACTGTTGTTGTTATTTGTTGTCGATGATGATGCCCTTTTATGTATGTGTCACGTATGTGTGTAGGTGTATAGGTGAATAAAGCAAGAAGCGAACTATTTTAACTAGGTGCTGTCTACCTAGGTACGTATGACTATCAGGCAGAGATAAAGTTGCTTATCTACCTAGGTAATCTTGCTGGGTTCAACGCCCCAGAGTGACCATACCGGCGGTCATAGATAGCGTTTGGAGAGGTTGAAAGTCTAAATTATGGACTATCCCCCGATTGACATTATGTTTATATCCTAATGGTCAACTACCTGCACACGGAGTACCTAGATGCTTAAGTAGTCGGGAGGCAAAGAAAAAAAACCCCCCCAAATATTCCTGAACTGTTAGAAGTATATCGTGGGCGAAAGTAAACAAAAGGGAAGTTGCGGTTACCTGACACATGGCGTTTCCTATCCGCTTCGAATCAATCATACACGAATTCGCTATTAGGGGGGCAAGTTAAGGCCAGGCTGTCCTCGAAAAAGAAAGGAAGGAAGGAATGAAGTAAAAAAAATATACTTCTGTGGGATAAAGACTAGTTCGAACCGACAACGTTCAGGGATAGATTCAATATTTTGAGAAAAGGGGGAAGGAAAGCGAAGCTTCGATCCACTCAGGGACCAAGTCTTTTTGGGGCCTCAGCTACTTCGCTGACAATCCGATTCCTCTATCATACGTTACGAGCGAAAGAAACTCTAATGTCTGTTAGGCTCCTCTGTAGGCAATCTACATATGTGTGTGCCATATACGTTTGCCAACTGAGACAGACATTAGACTCCCAGGCAAGCGGCGGACAATCAATGGTGCGGGGGATCGCGACATAAGAACATACCGAGGGAGATAGAACTATCGTCTTAGAGTCGTCTTCAATTCTGGCTATCTATACATATTGAAGCTCTGGTCTAGTGTAGATGCTGGAATTGAGCCTGCAATTCCGTTTCTATCCTATCTAACAGGTTTGTCTACCTTCTCACAAGGCCCTTACCTAGTAATTCGTTACCGATCTCGTTGAGTAGTGGTTCCTTAGGAAATTGTTTCTTCTTAGCGATGATGGTTCCTTGGGCATCCATTGTCCTCAATAGATCTATCAACTCTCCTTCTACCGGCATGCAGTATGCCAACAGCCCCAGAGCTAACAACATCCCATGCAAAGCCTCGCTTGAAGATTCCTCCTGCGTAATAGCTTCTAGTACCGAGGCCGCAAGCTCGATCTGATCCTCTTCTGGGATCAAATCTTTTGATTGCCGCCTGTAGCGCCCGTTGGCCTGTGCGACATTATATAGCAAAGATGCGGCGGCAACCCGGATATTGTTATGACTATCGTCGAGGAAGCTAGTGGAGATGAGTTGGGTGATCGCGGTACGTAATGGGGCCTGCGCTAGAATTTGATCTGGAAATAGGGGACTCGAGAAGAGATTGCATGCCATCTGCAATGTCACTAGGCGGAGGGCATAGGGACACTCTCCGCCTCCATTTATAGAATCTAATAATTGAATGATAGTCTTGTGATTGTCCTCTTCAGCGAAATACCCACTTAGGCGAGGGTCCGCGAGTCCGCATCTGAATAGGTCTACCACAGTGAAGAGAAGTTCACGAGGCAAATCTGTAATTGCCTTGATCAGAAACTTCGAGAAGTTAGGCAAGTCCGGCAGCGTGGCCATCGCGGGTCCATCGGCCGACCTTGCGTCGATAAAATGCTTCAAACCCTGAACCGCAAGATCATCTGCGGTAGGTCCCAGCTTTGACAGCAGCTTCGGGAGCGGAGGCACTTTCGTGAACAGCACAGGCTTCGAGTCTGGGTTTGTCAAGTGTGGTACATGCAAAAGCCGGTGTGGGTGTGACGGCCCAGCAGCCATCTCAGCCAGCAATTTGACTGTTCCCCTTAACCGAGCAGCATCGGCGCCAGCCCAGCTCTCTTGTTGTTTCCCGTGAACAAAGGTGATGAATGTGGGTGTCGCACTAATGGCATATTTCTGTGCGACGTCGTACGCCTGTGACGTGTCGACTTTGATTAAGACCACATTCTGACTATGCTGAGCAGCTAGTTCGTTGTACAAGGGGTAGAGGGTCTTGCAAGGTGGACAGGTAGCTGAAGTGAAAAAAATAATAGCCGACCTGTCGTCAGCACCTCGCAGCGCGGCGTCAAGGGCTTGCAAACTCGACGCTTCGACAACAGACGTTGACGATGATCCGGCTGCCCCGTTGGGCTGTGCTTGACCGTTCTGCAGACCGAGGAGACCGCCATGTTGAGCCTTCCTTTGCTCAACCATCTGTGTCAGCTGAGGCTGAAGCATCCGGCCGAAAGGTGAATCGAGTACGGCTTGAGGCATATTGGTGATGTGGCTCGGTATCCCTGTTCCCAGCATGAACATTGCAAAATCGTTGCTAAAATTGTTACAATTATGGCGGAACAGGTCGTAAGCCTGGGGCGTGTAGACCTCTCTCATAGAATCGAGATACTCGACGATAACTTCGAGTGGCAACTCTGTCTTGCCAAGGTGTATGCGCTCCAGCGGCTGACCAAGATGAGAGCTCCCCGGCCGTATCACATTAATGCCATTATCATAAACGTACTCCATTCCCTCTAGTTCAATAGAGGTGTGATAAACAGCATCAAGCTGAAATCCGAGAAAGCCCATGGAGATTTGCCGGGCAAGTCCGCCGGACAGATCGTAAACTAATAGATGAACGTCCATCTCGAGGGCTGGCTTCAGTTCGAGCTGTTTCCCACTGTTTTGCAACTCGACGATGGCGCTCTTTGAGCAAAGGTTAACAGTGCAACTTAAACTCAGATGCAAGTGACAAGCCAATACTCAATTATTTCAAAGAAGTGACCCAGACGTCCCAGCGAGTGGAATTGCGCATTAAGCACAGAAGTATTCTTTCGTTCGTTTCGAGGCAGCAACTCTGACAACGTCAGACTCCGAGCTCCTGATGAGACAGGGCGTCGCAGAAGTCGCCAGAATCCGCCACATACAATTGCTTATATACTACCAACTTTGGCTTAGTCTAAAATTGAAGAGGGTTAGGTAGCAGAATACTTACCAATTTGGGTTACATACATCTAGGTACATCTGCACCTAAGGCGACAGTAGGTGCCATCTCAAGATTGGAATAGCGAAGGGCACGTCTAATCTGTCTCGAGGAAAACTTATACGAATACTCACAAGTTTATGCTATGGCTAGAAACACATAGTGACAGGAGTGCCTATTAGCTGACCTATCTTACGTAGCATACTTGCTATCTTATACGTGTGCAGATAGGGTCTAGGATGTACTACATACCTATACTTTTCGGAGAGGACTTACTGAACAAACCGGAGTTGTTACTCGACAAGGTCGTGTAAAAGTGCAAAAGCTCTGCGGTTTTGGCGCACAGAATGGCATATACTAGAGCACTGTGATTTGATACAGGAGATCCGCGCATAAACGCTGCCGAAGGGCTGTCCAGAGGTTATACTTATAACTGAGTGGGGAGGGATGATAAGCTGAGAAACTGAATGGACATGACTCGGATTCCTACCACCTGAATAACATCGTTACAGCATTAGTCCGATCTCGTCTATTCCAGTTCATTGAGCTTCAAGCGATAGTGACACAGACCATAAATCGCTTCATAGTAATACAGCAGGCCATTGTACTGGTCAAGACTTCTTCCCGTAGTTTTCATCCAACAGTAACAGTGTCCAGTCGGAGGCAGGTACCCCTACAACACGCGCAGCACAGAGAGTCCGAGCCAGCGCATCGCGGCTGCCCGGCAACCAAAAGTAAATAATTAATGCCCCACAACATTCCCAGTCGAGGAAAGTACACATTCAGATCCACCTCACAGGCCGGTCTCGATGTATGGCATTCCAGATACACTCAATAGGCAGCGATACCGCGACGCTATTACAGATTTTTGCGACACGGTCACTGGAATGCTGCCGTTGCCGCGACTGCTATTACCGCCATTGACAAACTCATCAAAGCAGAATTCCACACAGGCATTCGCTGGCATTGATCAAGACGACCCCTGCGATAACAGAGAAATGAAACCAACTGCTAATATCATCCGGTCCTCCGCCTCGACTCCTTCTCTGCGCTCCCGCGATGGAACTCTCCCACCGCACATGATGAGGATGGACGGAGGTGGAAATGTGAGGGTTGTGGTGCGAGTCCGGGCCTTTCTGCCCAGAGGTACGTTCCAATTTGAGCTCAATCTACACATTCCGTCACTCTTTGTCGTTTCACGAGCTAACGAGCCTCGTCTATCATAAAAAACAGAACTCGAACGTGGCGCAGAATGCCTGATAAGCATGGATCCAATAACCCAGATGACTACTTTGCACGTCCCCAATGACACCGATCCTGCAAACAGTAGGGCAAAGAGCCGTAAGGTGATCGAAGAGAAGTCGTTCACATTTGACAACTCATTTTGGAGTCATGATAAGAGGGATGGCCACTATGCCCATCAGGAGGACGTTTACAACAGCTTAGGAGAAGACTTTCTCGACCACAACTTTGAGGGCTACCACACGTGCATCTTCGCCTACGGACAGACTGGTTCTGGCAAGTCCTACACCATGATGGGGACACCAGAACAACCCGGACTGATCCCCCGAACTTGTGAGGATCTCTTCCAACGAATCGAAGCGGCGCAAAATGAGACGCCTAATATTTCCTATCACGTGCGAGTCTCCTATTTTGAAGTCTACAACGAACATGTCCGAGATCTCCTTGTGCCCGTTGTGCCAAGTCAGGCTCCGTATTACCTGAAAATCCGAGAATCGCCAGTTGAGGGCCCATATGTGAAGGATTTGACCGAGGTGCCCGTGAGGAACTTCAAGGAGATCCTTAGATACATGAAGGCGGGAGACGCTAGCCGCACCACAGCAAGCACCAAGATGAACGATACCAGTAGTCGAAGCCATGCGGTATTCACTATTATGTTGAAGCAGATCCACCACGACATGGAAACCGACGAAACAACGGAGAGAAGCTCACGTATTCGATTGGTCGACCTTGCAGGTAGCGAGCGGGCTAAGTCTACAGAGGCGACGGGTGCACGGTTACGGGAGGGCAGCAATATCAACAAGTCATTGACAACTCTCGGTCGAGTCATCGCAGCGTTAGCAGATCCGAAAGCGAATCGAGCTGGTAAAAGGAGCAGGGACGTTGTGCCCTATCGAGACTCCATCCTAACCTGGCTTCTCAAGGACTCACTTGGTGGAAACAGCAAGACAGCAATGATTGCATGCATCGCCCCATCCGATTACGAGGAGACACTATCCACCCTCCGCTATGCAGACCAGGCCAAGAGAATCCGCACACGTGCCGTGGTGAACCAGGATCAGATCAGTACGGCAGAGCGAGACGCACAAATCGCCGCGATGGCCGAGGAGATTCGCCTCCTACAGCTTTCCGTGTCGGACTCGAGACAGAGGGAGAAGAATGCGCGCGAAAGCGAAGAGCGTCTCGAGGAGTACCAGAATCGGGTTGCAGCCATGCAGCGTATGATGGAAGAGCGTAGCCTCGTAGCCGAAGGCAAAATACGCAGCCTACAGACCGAAAACGAAGCTCTCCGCCTCCATCTCAAGCTCGCGCTCGACAGTCTCAAGAACCCGATCCCTGAAGTTGTCGTCAAACCCGAATCTACGGACTTGGAAGAACTCGACAGCATGGATGCTAATAAAGAGAAAATTGCAGACGAGAAGGATAACGGAGGCAGAAACAGCAAGCGGCAGAGCCTTGTCGATGAGGCTTACTATGACGAAGAGGGTGAGGATGATGGGTATGAGTCTGACATATACGAGGAGAAGGCAAACGATATGCAGGATTACATGCAAGAGCTTCTCAATGACCTCTCCATGTTTAGACGCAAGATTGGGGACGACAAGAACCGTTTCTTGAGCCAGTTGCGGCCGTTGGGAGTCGGGGCTGGTGACTAGATACTTGCCAGATATCCAGTCCGACAGTAGGCTGAGAAGACATGGTAGAATGCACGGGCTATTTTTTGTGGGTTAGGCAAGCCTCGGTGTCTGGAGTAGAAGGTTGCATCGGTTGATACATGAATGAAGGGTTAGGACATGATTTCTTATGATACAAGTTTCTCCTTGGCTGGGATAAGGGGCAACTCCAACGTTGTTAAATAGCAGTCAGAATAAAAATATCACTTACTAATCGACCCGTCAGGCGGCTCAAGTTCTTTACGCCTATCTTGTGTGAATACTCAGGCTATATAGGTATAACTTACCATGCAATACATGATTTAGCCACTAGACAAGCTCACGTTTCGAACGAACGAGCAAAGCGAGTACAATGGTCCGCTAAAGTCCATATCATACCTATGGTGTAACCATTCGTTAGACGATCTAAATAAGCAAATGGCATGGTCTAGGACACCTACCAGTAGTTTACAGCGACGCATATTCCGTCCTCGGAAGACGATTGTGAAACCTTATGATACCTTTTACAGAAGATTGTCAATGGAAGGTCCAGCTGGTGCTAGTGGGTATAGAAGCTCGAAGCGTAGTGTAGAAACGACAGGACCAATCATCGGGACAAGGGAGATAAAAAGGATAGGGAAGCAAGTCTCACCACATAGCCGGTAGATAGAGCATATCGCCTGGTTCGAGTGTCACACGTACCGGGTCAGCGAGGTGCGAATATGCCGTCGCCCGCTTCTTGGGTTGATCGGGGTCCCAAGTAGCAAATGGAACTTCCGGTGCCGCTTCGCCATCTATCGCATCGTCCATGTGTAGAATCAGGCCCTCTCCTTCCTTCTTTTCTCTTCCCTCTTGACCTGCGTCATGGCCCCGGAAGTAGGTAGCTGGTTGGAGATCTCGCTCGTTTACACAAGGTTGGAAGAGCGGGGGGAGAAGCACGAAATGCTTGCGCCCTGCGATTTGCACGTACACGTTCTCGTAGTTGTCACGATGCAGCGCTGTCACAGACCGCGAGTTCCCTATCCAGAGGTTGATCGCATCGGGATCTCGCTCCAGCGCGATCCGCGCAAAGGGGATGGTCTTCTCTACCTGGGAAAAGAGCGTTATGTATTCGTGACGCAGGTTGTCATTTTCTGATCTTCTTTGTCAACAATGACAAGCTCAAGCAGCAAAAGAAGTCCTTTTCTTTTACTTACGTGTCTGTGCGTATCGCACCTCATTACTCCCTTTCCTTACACCTTGTTCCTGTTGTATCACATAGTCTAGAAACTCGCCGAACTCCTGGTCCTCCTCGTGCGGCTTCGCAAAAACTAAGCGCTCTTCGCCGTCTGCCGTGGGTGCGTCTGCGTTGCCAAAAGGTGTCACGGCAACGTTGACCTTGTGCCCAGCTAACGTGGACCGCAGATATGCCGCGTCCCACGTCCGCGTGGCGGTCCAGTCACAGGCGCCGCCCCGCACGACGAAGGGAGTGTTCCGCGATACATAGCGCATGAACTCCAGCGGGCTCGGTTCCTCGTCCAGCTCCTCGATGCGCGATGAGTTGAGCTCGTTGTAGCTTGTGAGAAGCTCCGTTATCGGGTTATCAGGCGTCGTAGAAGTTTCCATCTAATATAGCCTAGCCTAATAAAAGTGAAAATGTTGGCGCAAGAGTTGGGGCTGGTTGGAACGAGTCAGCCCTGTCCCGATTTTTTTGTTTTCACTTATGACTAGCTGGACAATAAGCTTCGCGGTGCCAGATCTGCCTGTTTGGATCTGTCCGTACCTGCTTTAGTAAATTGTCTTGAAAGTGTAAGTATTATTCTTAGTAGTAAGTTTTTACCTAGCAGACCTAACAGATTGAGCCTCCACCAGCCGACGTTTGCCAGCCCCGTAAGCTAATGGCAATACTTTTTAACAGGCCAATGATTGAATAGGTCGTTCAGTTTTACTTATACGTAGGTAGTAATATAAGGCACAGCAGGCTTCGCCTCTCACAAGCAGATATTGCCTGCCGGAACGTCAGTGAGATCGTAAGCGAAAGCTCGATTTGTCCAGCCGTTTCCCGACCTTTACAAATCCGGGACAGATCAATCGGAGAATTAAGACCCTGTCATGCAACCTGAACGCACTGAGTGAAAAAGTTAAAATCCAAGTTCTGCCGGCCCAACCAATCGAACAACACAACCCGAGTTCCTGGGCCATGATGCTATAAAGGTAAGAATAACATGTGAAGAGGAAGAAATAGACAGTTTGTCACTTTTCTGACTTACTTCCTGCTATATCGAGGCTAGATAATGGCTAAGTATCTCTTACCTAAGTAGTATTCATTTCACCGTATATTCACCTCATCCTATTTTACCACGGAACGATCATATTTTTCTTGTCGCCTTGAATTTCGTTGATACCTGCCTCATTTGCTCTCACCAAATCCTGGACTTGGCCATCCTGCTCTATTACGATTTGTTATCCACATACACACCATTGGATAGGGGCCCTCTGTTTAACTAGCCCATGGCCGGAAAATCCGATCTGCCGTGGGCCGCCGTAATCATCTAACCTACTTACCTAACAGGATGTTGCTTAATCTGTATACCGTATGCCGTTTTCAACAAGATGCTTCTTGTCCATTACTGTGGACGAGGAATCCCAAGGCGCCAACAACGTAGCTAGCCAATAGGTAATGGCTCGTCACATGTCACGTCTGGTGGG